>Ga0316204_10001742_pt1 | contig 55377 bp, 56 predicted proteins | sample 6monrhotite_MG_2_FD_205661 | JGI IMG/M metagenome (GOLD analysis project Ga0316204, IMG submission 205661) | Microbial mat bacterial communities from mineral coupon in-situ incubated in ocean water Damariscotta River, Maine, United States -... | ecosystem: Environmental > Aquatic > Marine >... | reverse complement strand
CGGAAGGGTTGGTGTGAGTTTTCGGCTCGATTGTTGAGCCAACGACCGGTCTTTTGGCGGACCTCGTTGCCGATCACTTTCATTGCTGTTCGATATGATCGAAGTTTATCTGTCACGATGATTTCGGGGCGACCATATCGCTTCATCACATTCCTCAAAAACCTCAGTGCGGCCTTACGGTCGCGCTTCTTTGTGACGAACGACTAAAGAACCTCGCCTTCGTGATCGACGGCCCGCCAGAGGTAATGAACCTCGCCGTTGATCCGCACGAAAACCTCATCCAAATGCCACCCCCATTGTGGCAAGGCGCGCATTGACGACGACCGTTTCTTTCTGATTTCTGTCGCAAACATCGGCCCGAACCGGTTCCACCAAGCACGCACCGTCTCATAGCTGACGTCGACCCCACGTTCGTGAAGAATATCTTCGACCTGCCGCAACAACAAAGGAAAGCGGACATACATCATGACGGCCAGGCGGATAACTTCGGGCGATGTTTTGAAATAACGAAATGGATTTGTCATCTGCAGACGCGACGAAACATACCTCACTGGCTCAAGTCGGTTTCCTCTGACAATGCCCAGAGCGAGCTCAATGTCTTCATCCGTCTCGGAACCGGGGCCTTCGCCGTCATTCATATCCATAAGGGCATCGACGCGCGCCAGAGCCACGTCCAATTCATTCTGGTTGCGAATAGGTGCGATCATCATTTGTTTTTTCCATTCAGACGGTGCGAATATCGTCGAAATCATCGTATTCCGCATGTGTTCCGGCAAAGCGAACCCCGGCAACGGGAATTGCGTAATTAAGCATCACCACCAGTCGATACTTGTTGCCACAGATGTTGAGCACAACACGATTGTTTCCAACATGGTCGGCGGATCGGAATTGTTTCTGAATCTCCGCAGAGTTGGCCCATTGGGATTTTTTGATCTCTGCACGCCATGTATTCAAGGCTTGGCGCAGCTGTGTGCCTTGTGGCGGATGAACCGCCTCTTCGCGCTCAATAAGAGCTGTCAAAACTCCTGTCCCCATCAATCTCATGGCTTGATCAGCAAAAAAGAAAAAGGCCGCCTCGATAACCTGGGGCGGCCATTGCACATCGTTCTGGAGCGACGGTTCTGTTTCTTAGCCAATTGGGGCCAATTGGGGGCTTTACAAAAAGGACCGTTATTATTATGTTAGCAATTAATAACTAACTTAATTGAGTCTGAGCTTTCGTGGGGTCGGTTATTTGGCTTTGAGATGCCGTAGGTGGTGAGGGGGGCTCGCACGCCCATGGAAACTTAACAAGAGGACGGTACATGTTGATGGCGGAGCAACGCTCGATAAGGCTTCACAGCCGGAGCACGACGATCAGACTCGAATTACCGTTCTGGCAGGCGCTGGAAGACATCGCAAAAAACCAGACGATCAAGATGAGCGCCTTGATTATGCGGGTCGATCATGAATGCCGAACGACGCAACAGCAAAACCTCGCCTCGTGCCTTCGCGTCTTTTGCCTGAAGCATTATGGGGGCGCGCCGATCGAAAGACACGCTTCTCAATAGATGCACCTTTGGATGCCTGAATTTACAAAACACGTCATGGTGCCAATGCCTGTGGCACCCCTAACCAAAAGGGATTTTAGATATGACACTCAACCGATTTTACCTTGTTCTTGGTGTGATGCTTGTCGCGGCACCCATGGTGTTGCCGTCACCTGCATTCGCCGATGAGGAAGGCGATCAGACACGCACTCAAGAACGCACCCGGCAACAAACCGGAGAGCGGGATGGAGAGGGCGAGAGGAAGAGGGTTCGCACAGGGCAATCCTCGAGCACGGGATATTCCGGTGATGCAGGCACCCGAAGTCGCAGTGGACATGGCGGTGGCGGCGGCCGACGCTAATCCAATCCCCTCTGACGGCAGGTCAGGGGGGGAGGCTGAAAACCATGTACATCCCCCGATGGTCATGTGGCCCCCTCCCCTTTTATTTAGGCAAGAACAGCCATGATGATGGCGTTACGAGAGAAATATATCATGCATATAATAAGTAAAATGGCGGTTGTTTTTGTTGGTCTGGTTATGCTGACCGGGTGCCAAAATACGGGTTCTAAAGAATTGATTGGAACGCTCGGTGGGGCGGGATTGGGCGGATTGGCGGGGTCGCAAGTCGGTAATGGTGATGGAAAATTGGTCGCCGTTGCGGTTGGTGTGCTCGGTGGGGCCTTTCTTGGCAAATCGATCGGGAAAAATCTGGATGAAGTGGACCAAATGATGGCCGCGAAAAGCCAGCAACGTGCGCTTGAAGGCGGTCGGTCGAACAAGCCCATGCGGTGGAAAAACCCCGATACAGGCAATGCAGGCGCCATCACCCCCAAGCCAGCATACCAAGACGAGGCAGGGCAATACTGTCGTGAGTTTCAGCAGGAAGTTACCGTCGGAGGAAAAACAGAGCAAGCATACGGCAAAGCCTGTCGCCAGCCAGACGGCAGTTGGAAAATAGTGTCTTCTTAGTCCTGTGCACCAATTTTTTCACATCGGTACCATCGCCATGCGGTCAAAGTCAGTCTTACTGATTTTTGTTTCTGCGGCACTGGTCTCTTTACCCCTGATGGGATGCCAGAGTTTGGGGTTCGAGAGTCTGGGGCTTGATCGATATTCAAAATATATGATGGGGGAAATCCCGGATCAGTATGTCGCACAAGCCAACCCGTTACCCTTTAACGAGGAAAACATATTGGAGGGAAAACGGCTTTATCGGGAGCATTGTATTCTTTGCCATGGTGTGACGGGACGAGGAGATGGTGAACTGAGCACGCAATTATCTCCGCGTCCGGCCAACCTCATCCTCACCCGCACTCTGCCGATTGCCTCAGACGCTTTTTTCATTTGGGCGATATCCGAAGGGGGAGAGCCGTTTGACAGTGGCATGCCGAGCTTTAGCGGTTCTCTTTCCAAAAAACAAATCTGGCAAATTACCCGATATGTCAAAAGTGGCATTTGAGATGCTGGCTAGGCAGTCGTAATTTTATTCATCCAGGCATGTAAAAGGCATGGAGCGAGGGGCTACCGAATATTCTCCAGCATGAATTTTTTTGCCCGAGCGTAACTTGCTCGCCTTTGGGCAAACCACTTGAAGTGGCAGAGAAACGCCAAGACGACCACAAGGTTGAGAAACCAAAACCGGAGAACAGCATGTCACCTTCTCACGATCTTATTTTTCCTGCGGCTTTCGTGATGTTTGCGTTGATAACGAGCCCGTTGTCCGCGGCACCACTTTCGGAGGAGCGGATTGCTCAAGAGATCATCGGCAAAACGTTGACCGGCAGTCGAATGGGGATGACGGTGCGCTTAATTTATCATCCGGATGGCACGCTCAAAATGAAGGCTCTTATCATGTCCGGGGCAGGAACGTGGCGTTTTAGCAAAACCGGAATTTGTATGGACATGGTGAGCGGCCCGCGTCAGGGCGAAAGTTGCATAACGTTCGAGCATCTTGGCGGGCGTGAGTACCGTAACTCCGAAGGTTTGACGCTGACCGTCCAAGATTAGCATAAGTGTTAAGCGAAACGCTGTGGCGGCTGTCATGCTGCGGCGCAATTCGACCCGGCGCGAGGCCGTATCGTCGTGTATCTCACACCAGGAATTGAACTTTGGATATTAATGGGCTTCCCTGAACAAAACAGTCATGTTAGTAATTAATCACTTTCTTATATTGAGAAAAAGGTTGGGGAATAGAGATATGAAAAAAACGTGTAAATTTTGCTGGGGATTGAGCGCCCTGTTGGTCGTCGCTATGGCTGCCACGGCTTACATGTTCGTCATTCGGGGTAACGTCGTTGCCAGTGACGATGGCCGGACGGCTATCATCTTGTCCGCTGGCGAGCGGGATTTGGTTCTTGCCGAAATGCGCGGCTTTCTCGAAGGCGTGCAGGCCATCACAGCCGGGCTTGCCGAAAAAGATATGGCCGCCGTATCCGCGAGCGCGCATGAGGTTGGAATGGCCAACGCTCAGGGCGTCCCAGCCTCCCTCATGGGTAAGCTGCCGCTTGAGTTCAAGCAGCTGGGGATGAAAACCCACCAGGCTTTCGACGAACTCGCTATGGAGGCTAAGGATATGGGTGATGAACAAATCGTTCTCACCAAGGTGAGCGAGCTGATGCTCAATTGCACATCTTGCCATGCAGCCTTCCGTCTCGACGTCGAAGCCGGTGAGTAGAATTATGACGATTGAATTAGCATCAACATCAAGGCCGCGCACGGTCCTCGTGGCGGCGCTTGTCGCCGTATTGTTCGGGCTTTTGACACTTAAGTCCGGTGGTTCCGTCCTGTTCATCGACGGACCTGCGCGCGCGGAGGCGGGCGCTTATGTGCCCTTCGTTCTGTGGTCAAACTTTCTTGCCGGGTTCGCTTATATCCTCGCGGGCGTAGGCCTCTTTTTAAGGCGAAGCTGGGCGGCGAAGTTATCACTGGCGATCGCCGTGGCGACGGTGGTTGTGTTTGTCGCCTTCGGGTTTCACATCCTGGCGGGTGGGGACTTTGAGGCGCGAACTGTCGGTGCCATGAGTTTGCGGAGCGTGGTATGGTTGGCCATCGCCTTCTTCTCCCGCAAGGCCTGGACAATGGGATAAATTTTATGACGACGGTTCGCACCAGAAAAAGCGCCGATGAACGTAAAGCTGAGATCGTAGACGCAGCGATCCGGCTGGCCGGAGACATCGGTCCCGACCGGATCACCACGGAAAGGATCGCCAAAGAAGTTGGCATTTCCCAACCCGGCATTTTCCGACATTTTCCGACCAAGGGCGATATCTGGTGGGCCGTCGCCCAGCACATTAGCGCAATCATGAGTAAAAAAGTCGGTGCGAGCGAGAAAAAAGAAACGGTTCCAGCCGGTAAATTGCGAAAACTGGTGCTCGGGCATTTGGGCTTTTTACAAAAGACCCCGGCGATTCACGCGATTTTGTTTTCGCGCGAACTTCATTCTGAAAATGAAAAACTGCGAGCCTTTTTCGCCGCCCTGATCGCCAGCCGTCAACGCCATTTCGCAAAACTGATCGCGGCGGAAATCGCCGCAGGCCGTTTTCGCGAAACGCTTGATGCGGATGACGCGGCGTATCTGATCCTGGCGTTGATCCAAGGTCTTGTTATGCGCTGGTCATTGAATTCGCGCGGCTTCGATCTTGTTGCAGAGGGGCAGAGATTGCTTGATTTGCAGTTGGATGGTTTCAAATAAAAATTCAGAATATGAACGACGAGAAACCACAACCATGAAAAATCGAGTTAAAACCTCTCCTATTTTTTTGGCAGAGTGTGTCTATTTTGCGATGTCGCAGGCGTCGTTGATGGTGCACGGTTTCCAAGGAGAAAGAGGATGACGCGGGTTAGAACGATGTGGTTCTTTCCACCTCTCGCGGTGGGTGTCGCCGTGGCGGCGTACTTCATCATACTTGCCCCCGAACCGGGGCGGATAGAGGGTGCGCTGCCTACAACTCCGGTACACGTCATCACCGTGACATCCGAATCAATCAGGCCAACGGCAATCGGCTGGGGCAACGCCCGTGCGGCTGAAACCTGGACCTCAGTAGCCGAAGTCAATGGACGCATCGTGTTTCGCCACCCTGATCTGGAAACAGGGCGACTGATTTCTGCGGGGACAAAGGTTCTGGAAATCGATCCGGTTGATTATGAGCTTGCCATCCGTCAGGCTGAGGCCGACCTGGCCGCACATACCGCCGAAGTCGCGCAATTGGATATCGAAGCAACAAGCACACGCAGCGTGCTCGCCCTCGAAGAAGCCCGATTGGCGCTGTCTGAAAAAGACTTCACCCGTACGCGTAAACTGGTCGCGCAAGGTACGACACCGCGGGTGCGCGGGGATGAACAGGAGCGCGCAACGCTTCAGATTCGCCGTACGGTGGCGGAACTGCAAAATACACTGGCCTTAATACCTGCCCGTCGCGACGGTGTTGCAGCGCAAGCCGCACGGACCAGGGCGGCGTTGGGCCGTTCGCAGCGTGATCTGGCCAATACCAAGATTACAGCACCGTTCGACCTGCGAGTAAGGGCCGTGGAAAGCGAACGTTTTCAATATGTCAATATCGGTCAGAGGCTCGCAACCGGAGACGGCGTCGATCAGGCCGAAGTCGTGGCGCAGGTGCCCTTTGACGCCTTTCTCCTTCTCATCGGCGCAAGTCACGACGGCAGCAAGACGGCAATGGCTGCGCTACGCGAAGGTCCTGCAGCGCAGTTCGAAGCCGAACTGCGGCTTGTCTCAAACCCCACACAGGTCTGGCAGGGTAAAGTCAGCCGGGTAGAGGGCGCCCTCGATCCGCGCGCGCGATCCGTGCAAGTGGTGGTAACGGTGGATGATCCATATGCGGACGCTGCTCTGCCCGTTCGGCTTCCTTTGGTGCCGAACATGTATCTGGAGGTCACGCTGACCGGTTTAGCGATGCGCCCACAGGTGGTCGTGCCGGAGGCGGCGGTGCATGACGGCAATACGGTCTATGTGCGCGATGCACAAGGACGGCTGGAAATTCGCCCCGTAACCGTCGCCTTCCGTCAAGAAGGCCGCGCGGTGATCACCAAAGGCTTGACGCCGGGTGAGGCGGTGGTGCTGGATGATCTCGCTCCCGCCATTCCCGGTACCGTCCTGACTCCTATGGAGGCGAGACCGTGATCCGCTGGTTCGCCGGTCACCCGACCGCCGCAAACCTTCTCCTCGTGTTGTTTCTCGCGGCGGGTGTCATGGCCGCGCCGGGGCTGAAGCGTGAGACCTTTCCCGATTTCCGTCCCGTCGAGGCCGAGATCACCATAACGTATCGGGGTGCGGCGGCGGGTGATGTTGAAGATGCGATTTGCCGCCCCCTTTGGGATGCGCTGCAACCGGTCGAGGGACTGGGAGAGCTTGTCTGTAGCGCACAGGACAATTTGGCGCGCACGGTGGCCACCATGGAAGCTGGCGCGGATGCGCTGCGCTTCGTCAACGATATCCGCACCGAGGTTTCCGCGATTGACGATTTTCCCGACGATGCCGATCTCCCCATCGTTCGTGAATTACACCGCACCGATGTCGTCGCCTCGATCGCCATCGCAGGCGAATTGCCAGCCCGCGATCTTGAACGTTATGCCGCAGATTTACAGGACCGTGTCGCCGACTTGCCCGACGTAGCGCGGGTGGTGATGTCGGGCTTTGGCACGCGACAAATTCGCATCGAAACTCCGCGCGCGGTTTTGGCCCAACACGGATTGACCGCCTCAGGCCTCGCCGCGACCATCGGCGCGCAAAGCCTGGACCTACCCGCAGGTACGTTGGAAACGCCCGCTGCCGATTTGCGCCTGCGTTTCACAGACGAACGGCGGAGCGCTGCGGGCCTCGCGGCGTTGCCGGTTTTGACGCTGCCAGAGGGCGCGACGCTGACCTTGGGCGAGATTGCGACGATCACCGAGGCGTTTTCACCTGAAGAGGAGCGTGTCTTTCTAAACGGTCGGCGCGCCGTGCTGCTGGAAGTGCACAAATCCTTGGAGGCGGATGCATTGCGCGCCTTGGACAGCCTGGTTGACTTGGTGGACGTTGAGAATGCCGCGCTGCCGCCCGCGCTACGGCTGGAAGTGGTCCAGGACGTGACGTCGATCGTCCGCGACCGCTTGTTCATGCTGGTGAAAAACGGTGTGATGGGGCTCATTTTGGTCGTGCTGGTGATGAGCATGTTCTTTCGCCCGGGCTTTGCGATCTGGGCGGCGATGGGTTTGCCGGTGGCGGTTTTAGGTGCCTTTGCAGCCATGGCATTGCTTGGCTTGTCAATCAACATGATGACGTTGGTGGCGCTGTTGATGTCGATCGGGATCGTGATGGACGACTCGATCGTGATTTCAGACTCGATTGCGGTCGAGGCCGAAAAAGAAGGCGTGACGCTTTCCAGTGTCGTGCGCGGGGTAATGGCGGTCGCTCCCGGCGTTAGCTCATCCTTTCTGACCACGGTGGCGGTCTTCGCACCGCTGTCGTTTCTTGTCGGCGAACTGGGCGCTGTGCTGCAGGTGCTGCCGGTGGTGCTGCTCGCAGCGCTGGCCGCAAGTCTCGCAGAAGCCTTTCTGATTTTACCTCACCACCTTAAGCATGGGCTGACGCGCGCCCAAAGCGCGCCTTCCCGCTTCCGGGTTCGGTTCGAAGCGGCTTTTTCGACCCTGCGTGAGCGTGGCGTCGGACGGCTGGCCGATGTCGCCATTCAGCGGCGCTATCTGGTGGCGGGGCTGGCGATTGGGGTGCTCATCGTCACGGTCGGCGCGTTGGCGGGCGGCATTGTCAAACGCGAGGCCATGCCAGAAATTGACGGTGATGTGTTGGAGGCGCGTATCCTGATGCCGCAAGGTACGCCGCTATCGCGAACCGAAGACGTGGCGGCGCAGGTCGTGGCAGCGCTCAAAGAAGTCGACCGTGAGCTTGCCCCCGTGCAACCGGGCGGCCAAGCGTTGGTCCAGCGCACGATCACACGTTTCAATCACAACCGTTCCGCAGGGGAAAGCGGTGCCCATGTGGCCACGGTTTCGGCCGACCTTTTGGGGGCGGAGACACGGGTGACCACGCTAGACGAGTTGATTGCCGCGTGGCGTACGGCGATCGGGCCACTGGCGGGGGTACGTTCCCTGATCTTGACCGAACCGGGCATTGGGCCGCAGGGGATCGCGGTTGAAATCAGGCTCTCCGCCCCTAATCTTGATGTGCTTCAGGCCACTGGCCACGCAACTTTGGCGGAACTCCAAACCTATATCGGTGTGCGCAATGGCTCGCTTGACTTGAACCCGGGCAAGCCTGAGCTGCGCCTGACGCTTTCGCCTGGCGCACAGGCGTTGGGGTTGACGGCGCTGGATGTGGCGGGACAGTTGCGTGCGGCTTTTCTGGGGACCACCATCAGCACGGTCCGACGGGGCGATATCGCCCATGAGGTCGAGATCGTTCAGGCCAAAAGCGATCGTGATGCGCGTGCGGATTTGGAAGCGTTCACCATCACCCTACCCGATGGCAGCGCCGTGCCGCTGTCCACCGTCGCCCAGATTGAAGAGGCGCGCGGTTGGGGCACCATCACTCAAGTGGACGGTGCGCGCACATTGACGGTGCAGGCCGATGTGGATGGGCGAGTGGGCAATGCCGATGCGATCGTGTCGCGCATGGCGGGGACGTTTCTGCCCGAACTCGCCGCCAGCACGCCCGGCCTGAATTTCGAGATTGGTGGTCAAAGCGCAAATTCGGCTGAAACGGTGGGATCGATCCTACGCGGTTTCCTGTTGGGGCTGATCGGCATTTTCATCGTGCTGTCTTATCAGTTTCGCAGCTACGTCGAACCGTTGATCGTGATGGTGACAATCCCCTTGGCCTTTCTGGGTGTGATTTGGGGCCATGTGCTTATGGGGTACAACATTTCCATGCCATCGCTCGTCGGCGCGGCGTCGCTGGCCGGGATCGTGGTCAATAACGCGATCCTTTTGGTGCAAGTCATCAAAGCCCGCGCAGCGGAAGGCTTGACTGTAGCGGAGGCTGCCGGACAAGCCGCAAGGATAAGGTTCCGGCCGATCTTCGTTTCGGTCACCACGACCATTATGGGAATGGCGCCACTGCTGATCGAAACCAGCACCCAGGCACAAACATTGAAGCCACTGGTGATCTCGGTGGTGTTCGGCCTTTTGGCATCCACCGTGCTGATACTTATGGTGCTGCCTGCCCTTTATTCCATTCTCGATGATTTTGGTTTTGCACGAGCTGGCCGGAAGGAAACTGAAACCTGAACCGTTTGCGCGGCATTGTCAGAGGAAAGTAAGTTGATCTGTAAAACCCATAATCAACGAGCCTCAGGCCGCAAGTAGCCGCCACTCGGCCAAGGCGGCGGTGTGTTTGAGTTTGAAGATTTGGCGATTGTGGAGATGACGTTCTTGATTGAAGTGGTTGTGAATTGAAGAATGAATCGAGACGAATTTCTGCAAAGTGGCCGGACTTCGAAATTTAGCCATCGCCTTCTCCCGTCGCCTAAACGGTTGGTGTGAATTTTCGGCTCGATTGTTAAGCCAGCGCTCGGTCTCCTGGCGGGCTTCGTTGCCAATCACTTTCATCGCGGCTCGGTATGAACGAAGTTTGTCTGTCACGATGATTTTTGGGAGACCATAACGTTTCATCGTTTTCTTCAAAAACCGCAGTGCAGCCTTACAATCTCGCTTCTTTGTGACGAAAGACTCAAGGACCTCGCCCTCATGATCGACAGCCCGCCAGAGATAGTGCGTTTCGCCGTTAATCCGAACGAAAACTTCATCTAAGTGCCATCTCCATTGTGGCAATCCCCGCATGGACACCGCCCACTTCTTTCTGATTTCCGCGGTAAACATCGGCCCGAACCGGTTCCACCAGAAACGAACCGTCTCATAGCTGATGTCGATACCGCGTTCGTGGAGCAGGTCTTCGACTTGCCTCAATGAGAGCGGAAAGCGGACATACATCATAACTGCCAGGCGGATCACCCCAGGTGAAGTTTTGAAATAGCGGAATGGATTGTGATTTTTCATCCTCAAACTTTAGGAAAATGCTGCTATCTGGTCAAAGAAGTGTTTCCTCTGACAGTGCCCGAAAAGTGCCGAAACTACGATGTCAAATTGGCAGTTTTTGGCCTTGATCTCACCGAAGATGGCAAAGAGCGGCACGCATACAAATAAGGAGAAATTTTATAAGTTCAGGTGATTTAATGTCAGCACGTAGTACGGTAGGATTGAATCCGATTCCACCAAGGGTAATGTACGGACATTTTTCCAAATATGAGTAATAACGACGCACATTCATCTGAAGCATTAGCTCGCATTCGCGAGCTCGCTTGCAATTATTTAGGATCAAACGCCGAAGACAGCTTTAGTTGCTCCATCTCTGAGAGCGATCAAAGATTGCTCGAAGATTTTACCCATGATGGCGTTGGCATCAATGGCGACAAGATTATCTTTGATTCGATTGAGATTGTGACGCAGCTATCTGCAGAGCATTATTTTTTCAGCAAGCAGGTGGGTGATAAAGCCGAGCACATTTCTTTAGCGCTGGAATTAGCAGAGAAGGAAGGGCGCGGTGATGGCCGCGCCGCCGGTCGTTATCTAGCGCTTGTGAATGGCGACGAAGATATTTTCCTGTGCGCTGCCTCTGCTATCAGCGACAAGAAACGCGGCACCTTTGAAATCTTAGATGTCATTCAAGCAGCTATGCCGCTTATTGATGAAATCTCCATACCTGGCTTAATTGCGATGTGTGATGCCCAGTATCAACACACCAAGAATGACTTGGCGGGTGGATACTTCTTCGGCAAACTGGCAGAAGCAAAAAAAGGTGACCATGCTTTCTTCCGGGCATTGCTGACTGGTGTGCATGTAGATTTACGCGAAAGCACCTCCTCACTCTACACAAAGTCACTTTTTGACCTGTCTGATGCTGGAGGCGACGAAGCCTATTTCCAAGCTTACAATGATACGGACTCTTCGAACCCTATATTGACTTCAAACGCGCTTTGGTTTCTTGGCCGCCTTGCGTTCCAAAAGCAGTTGTCTGCAACGCAATTAAAACAGGTCGTTTCTGTACTTCGTGCCAAAGCCTTTGACCTCGACGATGAAGTTCGCCGTGCCGCCATTTGTGCCGTTATAGACGGCGCGTTATCTCACTCTCAGTTGTCCGATTTTTTGGACGAGTTACTTCAAACTGAAGATCAAAATGTCCTTGGCAGGCTTGCTGTTGCCATGATGCAGAATAGCGATGATGCTAAGAAGCACCCTAATCATGATCGTTGGATTGATGCGCTCTCAAACCTCTCGCCAGAATTCAAGGGTGCAATCAGCAGCTTAGATTCCATCTTGTCATCCCTTTTGAAAGAAGGTCAGCACGATCAAGTAATTGCCTGTTTGGAAAAATGGTTCATTGCACATGGTGATGAGTTTTCAGGCAGAAAGGAGATCATTGACCCGTTCAAAACGACCATCATAAAAATTATTGAGAATGAACCGATACGTTCCCGCTTGCTGACAGAATGGATCGTGAGTGATGAGCGGCAACTGGTCCGTGCTGCTGATGCTTTGTTGGGAGAGCTTCATCTTCACAAAGTCTCGGATATCCAATTTGGCGCCAACGTGATCGATCACTTAAATACACCGGGCATCATTCTTCTGATCCGCCGCACGCTTGGGATCGTTCTGCATGATGATCAGACCGTCTCTCTGATTTTTTCGTTGCTAAACGCAAAGAATGCCCCCAAAGCAACGTTAGATCTAGTTGAAGAGGCTCTGACACATGATGTCGGCATTGATTTTCCAAATGCCACAAAAACCCAACTTAAAGCGCTCAAGAAATCGACGAAAAGTAACAAATTAAAAGCCATGTGTGATCGCGTAACGGTCTCAATAGAGGCGTATTTCGGTGCACTAAAGGCCCTGCCTCGCATTAAGGAGCTGATGCCTGATAAAGAGTTGGCTCACCGCATTTCCAAACAGCAAGCCAAGATTATACATAAGTATAAAAAAGAGGCGGATAAGGATTCCGTATTTGCAAACCTTTTTAGTGTTGTGCACCTGAAATCTGGTCGGGCGAGTTTTTCATTTCACGATGGACAATATATGCCCCCGACTCACATGCATTCTTTTGAGCACAGCTTCTCACTTCCACGACGACACAATCTTGATACGGTCGGCTATGAGATGCAGCGATTTACTTATCGATACGCACCTAAAGGCAAAACATGAAACTCATCCTATCCGCTTTCCTGCGCACTTTGAGAGAACGGGATGAGTTTGATGCCCTCTTGCCGGATTTGCTTCTGGCAATGGGAATTATACCTCTTTCCAAACCGCAAACTGGCACGCGACAATTTGGCGTAGACCTGTCAGCAGTTGGGAAGGATACAGACGGCGTAGAGAAGCTTTTTCTGTTCGTACTAAAGAAAGGCGATATCGGTCGGAGCACCTGGGATGGTGCTGGGCCACAAACTGTTCATCCCACGCTCAATGAAATTTTTGATGTGTACCTTCGCAGTCATGTTCCGTCCAAATACGCCAATCATCAGGTGAAGGTCGTTCTGGGCACGACAGGCGACTTGAAGGAAGAGGTACAAGCCAATTGGGCTGGCTACACGGCATCAAAGCCCGATGCAGAATTTGATTTCTGGGGGGCGGATCGTTTAGCAGAGTTGGTCGAGCATCACATGCTTGATGAATATCTTTTTCAAGCTGACGACCGCACAGATTTACGTCGTACCTTGGCGCTGATTGGTGAGCCTGACTATGCCTTAGGCGATTATCACCGTCTCATCTTACGCCAGCTTGGCCTCAACTCAAGTGGCGAGCTCTTTGCGCCAAAGACATCTCAAAAGAACCTGATAAAAGCGATTACGCGTGTCAATTTGATGTGCCGTTTGGTGACGAGCTGGGCAACAAACGACGGAGATACGAGAGCCGCACTTAAAGTCGCCGAAAGAACTTTACTCTGGACTTGGAGGCGCATTTTATTCGCGCCAGATAAAGACCGAAAAAAGATAACGCAATCGCTTCATGCATTGTTAGAAAATTATTTTTCAAATGCTAGAGATTACGTGAACAAGATCAAACCTCATTCTCACGTAAGGGATGGTCTATCCGGCTATACGGCTGAAAGCGCCATATTCGCTCTCACCGTTTTTGAGCACATTGGGCTCCTCGCATCTAATGGCATTTCACTTGTTTACTGCGGTGAAGAAATTGAAGGCAGCAGTTCACATGTTCTGCTAGACGACGTAATTGAGGCCCTTTCCGGCATTATTAGCAATAATCCCGTATCTGGTTCTCCATCGCTTGACGGCCATTCAATCGACATCAATCTAGGAATGATCTTTCTTGTGCTTGTGGGGCAAGAGGAGCTCGCTAAGAAATGGCTTTCTGAATTGGTGTACCGCACGGATTATACCTTCAAAAAAATGCAACACTTCCCTGTAGACTCGGACTCATTAGATGATCTTATTGAGCTGGAGTTCGCCGAGCCATCCGTCGAACGTCGTAAAGAGCTCATGCAAACGTCCTGGACTTTGCCAATGCTGGCAGGCTGGTGTGTGATTTTGGAAGAAAGCGAACTCTACGCCGCTATGGTATCGGGTCACGGAAAAGACGCTTTCCCTGAGGTGTGTCGTCAATTATGGCATCCCGTTAAAGAGGACTTTTTCGATTATCTGTATTTCCAGTGTGCCTGCTACGAAAGCGGAGAAAGCGAAGCTCCCATCACGTTTGATAAGAATATGGGAAATTATAGTGACCGCATGAAGCTCATCATAGGGTCAGATCGTCATGAAGTTGTTGAAAGCTCTCCTGGCTATCAATCAAATTTGTTTGGTCTTGATTTTATCGCTATGCGTCATTTCCGCACGCCCATTCCGCCAATGTTTTGGTATAAATTTTTAAATGAATAACGTGAAAATTGAAAATCGCGTATCTCTTTGGTTTCTCAGGAAGGTGTCCACAGCCTGTCGCAGCCCAAATGCGAAGTATCGCAAATAATGTTGTGAATTCGCATTTCAAGATGGAAATGACAAAAGGTGTCGGGTCCATTTTAGGATGTCGCGAAATGGGCTTTTTGGGGCCAGAAATTACAATTTAGCATGTCATATGTAACGCCTTGAGTTGTCGTTGGGTTGCATTCTCACAGCTTAATGTGTCGCTGAATTTATAGAAAATTTTGTGAATTCCAATGGTTATGCTGTGTGGTATGCCAAGGTCGTGGTCATGAAACATTTTACGTCAGTGGGGAAGTTAGCCACATTTTGAACGCTTCAATGGTCACGTTGCTCGTCACTCGCTGTACGTTTAAATTTTCCTCTTGGAGGTTTTTCAACAGCCTCAGCCACAAGCAGACATTTTACAGCGGTTGCCTTATGTGATGACTTTGCCGCGCTCGTACCAAGTTTTGCTGGCATTGACGATTTTGACCACCGAAAGCATCACCGGCACTTCGACAAGCACCCCAACCACAGTGGCGAGGGCGGCACCGCTATCAAACCCGAACAGGCTGATGGCGGCGGCGACAGCCAGTTCAAAGAAGTTGCTGGCGCCGATCAGGGCTGAGGGGGCGGCAACGTTGTGGCTTTCGCCGACAGCCCGGTTGAGCAGGTAGGCCAAGCCGGAATTGAAATACACTTGGATCAAAATCGGCACGGCCAGGAAGACGATGATCAGGGGTTGATCCAAAATCTGACCACCCTGAAACCCGAACAGCAGCACAAGGGTGACCAACAGTGCAGAAATAGAGATCGGGTCGAGAGTGTGCAGCAGCCGTTGCAGGCGTGCCTCACCACCAGACGACAGGATCGTTCTACGGATCAATTGAGCTATGATCACCGGCACCACGATATAAATGATGACGGAAAGAAACAGCGTGTCCCACGGCACGGTGATCGCAGACAACCCTAACAACAAAGCCACGATGGGGGCGAAGGCGAACACCATGATGATGTCGTTTAAAGCCACTTGGCTCAGCGTAAAGTGCGGCTCACCGTTGCTAAGGTTGCTCCACACAAACACCATCGCGGTGCATGGCGCGGCGGCCAAAATAATCAATCCGGCAATGTAGGAATTGATCTGATCTGGTGGCAGGTACGGGGCAAACAAATGGCTGATGAACAGCCAGCCCAACAAGGCCATGGAAAAGGGTTTCACCGCCCAGTTGACGAATAATGTGACGCCGATGCCCCGCCAATGTTCGCGCACCCGGTGTAGGGCGTTGAAGTCGATTTTCAGCAGCATCGGCACAATCATCAGCCAAATTAGCGCTGCCACGGGCAGATTGACCTTGGCGACTTCCAGCCCACCGACAATCTGAAACGGCCCCGGAAAAGCAGAGCCAAGCCCCACCCCTATGAAGATGCACAAAGCGACCCAAAGCGTTAAGTAACGTCCGAATACGCCGAGTGCGGGGGCTGTGGTTGCTTCGGTCATGTTAATGAGCTCCGTGCTAACATTGGATAGCGTGTTTACTTAGATATCAAAATGCTAATTTGTGACAAGCCATTTTTCGTGGTCTGATTGTTGTTAATCCAGAAAGAACCGGTAAAAATAATCGGGCTTATGGTCCCATGGGAAATGGGGTAGATGCAATGAAACCGATATCTCGGCGCAGCTTTATGGTTGGTGCGTCTGCGACTGCCGTCGCGGGCATGCGCACGCACATAATCATTCCCAAGGAAGTGACCTTCGGGTTAACGCCGGTGTTTCTGGATTCCGATATTCAATTGTTGTCCGATCTGGAGCGTTACCTCAAAGAGGCGCTGCACCAAGACATTCGCTTGGTCAAACGTCGCACCTATCAAGAAATCATGTCTTTGCTGTTGCCTGGCCTGCTCGATGTGGCGTGGATCTGCGGTTATCCCTATGTCCGCCATAAAAAGAGCCTGTCTCTTGTGGCGACGCCCTTGTATCAAGGTAAGCCGTTGTATCGAGCCTACCTGATTGTCAAACGTGACAGCCCGGCGAACACCCTTGAAGATTTGCGGGGTCACACACATGCATTTTCAGATTCCGACAGCAACTCGGGATTTCTCGTGACGCGCCATTTGCTGGCGGAAAAAAATGAGGCGCCCGATACATATTTTCGCAAGACCATCTTCACGCTGGGCCATCGCAATGTTATTCGCGCCGTGGCGTCCGGGCTTACCGACAGTGGCAGCGTGGACGGCTACGTCTGGGACGTCATGCAGGAAACGGAGCCCGAATTGGTGGCCGCGACGCGGGTCATTCGCCAATCCGAACCCATGGGGTTTCCGCCCATAGCCTGTGCGGCTTTGATGAAAGACACCGCCGTAACACGCGAAATCACCGCCGCCCTGATGCGCATGCATGAGGACGATTTGGGGCAGCGTATCCTGGCAACCCTTCGCCTGGACGGTTTTCAACCGAGCGATCCGCATCTCTATGACGGTATTGCGGAACGCTACGAAGATATCAAAGGGTTGGTTTGATGAGCCAAAGCATTCACCCCTTTGATTGGCCTCTTTCGTTTAAGGTTCCTTTGTTGGTCGGTGCGCTGATGGTGCTGCTGGGAGGCGTGGTTTCAAACGCCGTTTTGCTGCAACTTTCCAACACCCAGGAAAACCATATCCGCCATCTTTCTGAGGCATATCTCAACGGCGTATCCAGTGCTGTCTTGCCACATGTCCTGCGCAGTGATGTGTGGGAATCCTTTGACGTTCTGGATCGTGCGCGCTCTCAGTATGGCGGCCTGTACGTTAAAAACACCGTCATTGCCCTGAACGATAACACCATTCTTGCCGCTTCCAATCCGGTTCTGTTTCCAACTGACAACCTAATCCCGCAAATGCTCAATGAACTGTTTGAGGACGGCAAGGTGTTGGTGATTGACGAGATCAAGGGCAATGCCTGGATGCGGCAAATCCTGCGTGAAGACGGGCATGAGATTGGCAATATCTATGCTGAAGTTGATATTTCTGAGCAATTGAAAATTCGCCGCAACACCTTGTACACCCTGATTGCATTTACAATGGCCATGACTTTATTAATGGCTGGTCTTGGTTATGCGTTGGTGAGCCGCATGTTGCGGCCGCTGTCGGTTCTGGGTGATCATGTGAATGCCATTGCCGATGGCGACATCACCGATATCGATGAGGCGACAATCCCTCGACGTAAAGGGGAATTTCATCGGCTCATGAAGCGCTTCAATGCGATGGCGCAGGCTCTTCGTGATCGTGAAACCTTATCTCAGCGTCTCGCCGAAGAAGAAAAACTCGCTATTTTGGGCAAGCTCGCATCGGGGATGGCGCACGAGGTCAACAACCCCTTAGGCGGCATGGGAAATGCTATCGACACCATACGCAAGCATGGCGACGACGATCAGGTGCGCAACAGGTCATTAGATATCCTTGAACGCGGGCTGGATGGGATCGCCAAAGTGACACAGGCGACCCTGGCGACTTACAAGGGAAGCGGCAAGGCCGATCATCTCACCCGGCGCGATCTGGAAGATATTGAATTCCTGGTTCATCACAAAATCACCCGTCGCCAAATCGATTTGAAATGGCGCAATGAAACACCGTCAAAGATACAGGTGGATGCTTCGGTGACACGTCAAATTGTCTTGAATCTGTTGCTCAATGCTTGCGAAGCTTCGCCGAAGGGGGGCCAATTGCATTTCCATGCATCTGTGCCCAACGATCATCTGGTTATCGTGGTTGAGGACCAGGGGCCTGGAATTCCCGATGCGGTCGCGGCCCAATTGAAGGGGGAGAACATGTCCGTTCTGTCCCAAGACAGGCACGGCTTGGGGGCCTGGACCGTGGGCACGTTGTTAAAACGCCTGGGCGGTCATATTGATATTCAAACCCAGGGTGTCGGGCAAACACAAGGTGCTGGGACCAAATTAACCGTTCTGCTGCCATTGGATCATGAGGTTGGAGCTCAACATGCAATTGCTTGAGAAACCGCGCGTCGCATTGGTCGAGGATGATCCCATCATGGGGGAATCCCTGGTTCAACGTTTGGAAATCGAAGGCTTTGATGTGAACTGGTGGTCAACCGGACAGGATGCGTTAGAGGGACTGGAAAGCGTGCGCCCAGACCTTTTGATCAGTGACATTCGCCTACCCGATATGAATGGAGAGGAAGTTTTTCATCGCGCTATGCCCAAACTGGGTGTCACCCCAGTTATGTTCATCACCGCGTTTGCAGACATTGATCAAGCCGTGCAATTGATCCGCGCCGGGGCTGTGGATTATATCACCAAGCCATTCGACATGGATGATTTTCTCAGTCGTGTGGATGTGTTGTTGAACCACCCCATTGTCAGTGACGGTGATGGAAAGCCCGTTGGTGCCCTGGGTCTTTCCCAAGCCATGTTGGATGTGGAAAAGGTTCTGAGCCGGGTGTCCAACATCGACAGCACCGTTCTGCTCACCGGCGAAAGCGGTGTTGGTAAAGAAGTCGCAGCCCGCTATCTGCACAACATTTCCAACCGCGAAGACAAGCCGTTTGTTGCCCTGAACTGCGCAGCCATTCCCGCCAACTTGTTGGAATCGGAATTGTTCGGACATGAAGCCGGGGCTTTTACCGATGCGCGTGACCGACATGAGGGCTATGTCGAACGCGCCGGGGACGGTATTTTGTTCTTGGATGAAATCTCCGAACTGCCCATTGATCTGCAAGCAAAACTTCTGCGTTTGATCCAGGAACGTAGTTTTAACCGTGTTGGCGGAAAAGAAATATTGGCCTTTCCCGCCCGCATTATCACCGCGACCAATGTCGATTTACCCGCGAAAGTGACGCAAGGCCAGTTTCGCGAAGATCTTTTCTATCGCATCAATGTGATTCACATCGAAATCCCGTCCCTATCTGAACGCAAAGACGATATCCTGCCGCTGATGCGCCATTACGTGGAGGCATATGTGGAAGCCTTTGATTCATCTGTTCGCGGCCTGTCATCGTTGGCCGAGCAAGCAGCGCTTGAGCATCTGTGGCCGGGCAATGTGCGCGAATTGCGCAATCGCGTCGAACGTGCGGTGGCGTTGTGTGACGGTGTGTGGATCAGCGCCCAGGACTTGTTCCCGGAGTTTTGCTGTGGCGATCCTGGGGGAGCGACTGAGGTTGCCTCCCTGTCCGACATTCGTGATGATGCCGAACGGCGCCATATTCTCAAAGTGCTCGATAAAACCAATGGGCAGATTTCTCAGGCCGCTGAAATTCTTGATATTTCAAGAACCACCCTGTGGGAGAAAATGCGTAAACTGGGGTTGAATTCGAATATGATCTCTCACTAATACGGTTCGGTTTTCCGAACGCCGGTTTAGACCCCTGTTCGGATTTCCAAACACTTATATTTATTAGGGTTTTCTGTTGTAACCCTGATTCCATACCCCTAGCCACCTCGGCCCATTTGGCACGCCCCTTGCGTTAATGCAGGGGCGTTTGTTGTTGTGGCAACTTTTCAGGACCAAGCGCGCAACCCGCCCGATGCATCACTGTGGTGCGTAGAGGCCGGGATAGAATATGGGGAACATTGGGTGGCGTCTTTTTGGAAATTGAATTCGCTGTGGATGGTGATCGTAGCGGTCATCGTTTTAGGTGGAGCTGGCTACGGTGGCATGGAGGTCTACACCTCCCAATCATCCTTTTGCGGTGGCTCCTGCCACATCATGGATGAGCAGGACCAAGCCTGGAAAAACTCCAAGCACCATGCCTCCAACAGCAAAGACGGCACCCAAGCCGAATGTGTCGATTGTCACTTCGGCCCCGATGGCAAGAACACCTTTAAGGCCAAGATGGAAGGGCTGCGCCACCTCGCGGCCTATCTGTACGACCGCAATGCGCCTTTGCCCATTCGTCCGGTGATCAAGGACGAAAACTGTGAGCAGTGTCACGCGAAAGAGACATTCCAGGCGAAAGAGATTCAGTTCAGCGCAAAGAAGGTCCGCTTTAAGCACGAGGTCCACTTTGGCGACAAGGCCCTGGAAGGTCAGAAAATCGCTTGCGATACCTGTCACTTCAAAACCACAGCGGAAAAACACTTTGAGGTCCCAGAGGACATCTGCTTCTTGTGCCATCTGAAGCTGGATAAACCGACCTTGGATAAGGCCGCCGTCACCGTTACACCTGCCGAAGGCATCAAGCGCATCAGCTTTAAGACCGAACCCCGGGTGTCCTTCAATGAAGGTGCGTCGAAGTGTTCTATCTGTCACACCATCCCCACCAAGCCGCTTCAGGCGCAGTTGAGCGAGGATGATCCAAACGCCAATCCGATCACCCACCAGACGCTTCAAGAGCGCGGTGTGCCGTGTGAAAGCTGTCACTTCGATGTGGTCAAAGGCGATGGCCATGTGGAGACCGGGAATGTGGTGTCGAATGGTTGCCTGACCTGTCACAACCGCAGCAAGGAATTGTTGGCTAAGGCCCACGATCGCACCCTCATGCACGACAAACACGTTGAGGCGCGCACTGCGGATTGTTTCGATTGTCACAGAACCGTTGAGCACAAAAACCAACCAGACCATTACGATTTCGTGCGCAAGGATTGCGAGCTTTGCCACCAGGATCAACATAAATTCCAGAAACTGTTGCTGACCGGCGCGCCTGTCTTCGAAGGGTCCAAAGGAGCACCCCAGTTGATGGACCGGGTCAACACCAACTGCATGGCGTGTCACGTTAAGAAGAAGATGAGCGGCGGACACCCGGTGCGCACCGGATCTGGTGAAGCGTGCGTGGGCTGTCACACCAAGAACCATAACAAGATGTTGGAAAACTGGGGTCTGTCCGTTGAGCAAAACCTCAAGGACGTGACGGAAGTCGCGGATGAAGCTCAGCAGGCCCTGATGACGGCTGTGGATGGGGGCGTCGATCCCAAAGTTGTTGTCGATGCAAAAGGTTTGATCGCTAGAGGCCGAGAATTGGTTGACGTGGTCCGCATCGGCAATGGTGTCCACAACAAGAAATACGCAATCAAGATCATCGATGACGCTTTCGGTTATTTCGAAGAAGCCATCGATCTGTTGAACAGCGGCGGCTAAGCGAAAGCCTGTTGCCGGTAAGGGTCAGTACAGCTGATAGAAAGGGAGGGTAAGAGATGAGTGATCAAAAAACCGACCTGAGTAGGCGCGGTCTACTCAAAGGGGCTGGTCTCGGCGCCGTTGGTGCCGTAGCTCTTGCGGTACCGGGCAAAAGTGCCGAAGCCGCAACACCGGCTCCGCGCTGGGTCATGGTTATGGATCTACGCAAGTGTATCGGGTGTCGGGCTTGTACGGTGTCGTGCAAGGCAGAAAACGATGTCTCTGTTGGACGCTTCCGTTGCGTTATCCAGGAAAAAACCACGGGAACGTTCCCCAATACCAAGAAAGCCTTCTTGCCCTTGATGTGCAATCATTGCGAAGGCAACAAGGAAGACGGCGTTCCACCTTGTGTTAAAGCGTGTCCGGAACAGACCGCTGGCAAGCGCACAAAGTTTGTCACGCCCGACGGATCAAACATCCGCTATCGCACCGGTGCGACCTATAAACGTCCGGACGGTATGATTTTGATCGACAAGGAACTGTGCATCGGTTGCGGGAAGTGTATCGATGCTTGCCCATACGGCGTTCGTTCTTTCGATCCGTTTGTCAAAGCTGGTAAGGATTCGTCCAAACAAGCCGCTGATAAATGTGATTTCTGCAAAGAGCGTGTCGCCAATGGCGTCGACCCGTCCTGCGTCAACACCTGTCAGGGCCGTGCACGCATCTTCGGCGATCTCAATGATCCCAATTCCGAGGTTTCTAAACTCGTCAAAGAACATGATTTGACGAAAAACGTTTTGCTTCCCGAAGAAGGAACCGATCCGCATGTGTTCTACATTGATCCAGACAACCTACTCAAGGATCTCTACACGGCACGGAAGAAGGGCAAGTTGGACCATTATATGGACCTCATTCCATAGGGCTCAACGTTTAGAAAGGGATTCAAGAAGATGAAAAAACTAAATCGTCGTAATTTTATGAGCCTTGCCGGGATTGGTGCCGTTGCCGCCGCTTCGGGTGTCGGAACGGAAAAGAAAGCCCTCGCTGGCACCGTAAAGTTCATTGAAGGGGGCCGTGACTTCAACCCTGTAACGGGTGTTGAGCGCCAAGCCATTCCAACCGCATGCTGGCAGTGTGTGACACGTGATTCCATGATGGGCTATGTCGAGGATGGTCGCCTGAAGAAGCTGGAAGGCCACCCCGATTCCATCCGAACGCTTGGTAAATTGTGCGCCAAGGGTCAAGCGGGTGTGAACCAAGTTTACTTTGCTGATCGCATTCTCCACCCGATGGTGCGCGTTGGCAAACGTGGTGAACACAAGTGGAAAAAAGTTTCCTGGGACGAAGCCTTGGACTTGCTTGCCTCCAAGCTGAAACCGTTGCTGGATGCGGGTACGCCGGAACTGCTCATGTATCAGTACGGTCGTCATAAGGCGTCTCAGGCTGCGACCATGTACGACTTCATGTCGGCATTTGGCACCGGAACGATCGGCAATCACACCTCGGTGTGTGAAGCCGCGAAATGGGTCGGTCAGGAAAGCCTTTGGGGCGGCATGTATGATAACTGGGATTACGATAAGACCGACTATGTGGTCAATTTCGGCTCCAATCAGTTTGAAACCCACACCAACCACATCCCGACGTCACAACGGTTGATCCGGGCCATGGTGGACCGTGGTGTGCCGCTGTACACCTTTGACGTTCGGCTTTCCAATACAGCTGCGAAGTCGACAAAATGGGTTCCCATTAAACCGGGTCACGATGGCTTGGTGATGTTGGCGATGATCAACGTCATCATGAACGAAGGGTTGTTCAGAAAAGACCACTTCAAGTTCATGCGTGTGACACCTGATTATCATGCGACAACCGATCAGAAGATCGCCGCGATCAAGAAAGAGGTGGCCAAATTCACACCGGAATTCGCTGAAGAAAAAAGCGGCGTTCCGGCCTCTACGATCAAGGAAATCGCACGCGGTTTTGCCAAGGCTAAGGCCGCTTGTCTGGTGACTTATCGCGGTACCGTGATGCACTATCATGGTGCGGATCAGGAACGTGCTGCGATGTTGCTGGCGGCCATCACCAACAACCTAGATACGCCCGGTGGGCGCGTCATGGGCGTTGGCGCCGGTTGGAAGCATCCCAAGTCAAAGAAAGCTGCGGTGCATAAAGCATTACACATCAAGGATGGTTTCCCCAATGAAGCTGCCTTCCCGACGCACCACGTCAGTCACCAAGTCTTGCCCATGATCAAAGATGGTCATGCAGGTCGCCCTAAGGTCTATTGGTGGAGCTGCTATAACCCTGGCTTCATCAACGGTGACAACAATGAACTGCAATCGATTATGCAGGATGAAAGCATCATCCCGTTCTTGGTTACATCGACGATCACTTATGATGAATCCTCGCAGTTCGCAGACCTGATCTTGCCAGATGTTACATATCTGGAACGTTGGGATTGGGAAGATATGGTGTCAGCCAACCAGATCGCCGAATTCTATATTCGCCAGCCGCTCGTTAAGCCTTTGGGTGATGCGCGCTGCCAAGGTGATGTGTTTGCGGATCTGGCCAAACGCTTGGGTATTGAACTCGCGTGGTCAAGCAAGATGGACTTCGTTCGCCAATCTTGCGAGATGACACCGGGCGTTAAAGAAGCTGGCGGCTTTGAATACATGAAAGCCAAGGGCGTCTGGCATGATCCCAACGACAAAGGCAACTACGGTTTCTATGCGAAGAAAGTCGATGTTTCCGGTGATGGGGTCATCCTCGACAAACAAACCGGCGTCTATTGGAACTGGAAGAAGACCGGTGCCAAGAGCGAATCCGAGGCCCAGAAAGTTGGCTACCTGAAGACCGACGGGGCCAAGAAAGCCTACGTCGCCCAGGACATTGACGGAACGCCGCTTTCGGCATACGCGCCGAACACGAAGTTCACCAAGTCCGGTTTGTTGGATTTCTATTCCGACAACTTCAAGAACAAGGGGCTGCCCGCGTTCCCAACCTACACGCCAACACCAGAGCATGTGGCTATGTCTAAGGATGATTTGATTTTGACGACTTACAAAGTTGCTGTGCATTCGCATTCGCGCACAACACATTGTAAGTGGTTGGCCGAAATCAAGCATGACAATCCAGGCTGGATCAACACCAAAACGGCTGCAGAACGTGGCATCAAAGATGGTGATGCAATCAAGGTCAAAAGCCATGTCGGTGAAATCACCACGACCGCATATGTCACCGAAGGCATTATGCCGGGCGTAATTGCCATTTCGCACCACTTCGGTCGGAAGTTCTCCGGCGTGTTCGCAACGGGCAAAAACGTCCCTGTGAATGGCGGCGGAGCTCCTGATGCCGATTCTAAAAACATCTGGTGGGATAAGCACGGGGTTCACCCCAATGCAGTCATTCCCAACAGCTCCGATCCAATCAGTGGAACGCAGCGCTGGATGGATACCGTCGTTCAGGTTGCTAAAGCCTGATCTAAAAAGTAACTGGAGGAAATAACAATGAGCAAAGATCTGAAAACCAATGCCGAATGGTCGCAGGCTCGTGCACATGTGTATGGTCTCTTGGCGGAGGTTTTCAGATCCGAGCCATCCTCCTCTTTCCTCAGTCAGCTCAAGGATCCAGGGGTGGTCAACACCCTTAAATCTCTTGGGTGCTCCCCATGGGATGACCCCCATCATTCCTCCCATGATCAACTTGGCGAGGACCTGGCCCTTGAATACACAAGATTGTTCATTGGTCCCGGTCCTCGCATTTCTCCCCATGAATCCATGCATGTGGATGCCCGGTTTGGCGAAGAAAATGAACTGTGGGGCGCGGAGACGGTTGCGGTTAAAAAATTCATGGAAGCCGCAGGCATGGCCGTCAACGATGATTTCGCAGGCATGCCCGACCACATTAGTGCTGAGTTTGAATTCATGCAGCGTCTTCTCGATGCCGAAACAGATGCTTGGGCCGAAGGTGATGAAGACCTTGCCTTTAACATTCTCAAGATTCAGCACCGTTTTTACTCAGAGCATGTGTCACGATGGGTTGGGAGCTTTTGTGATAAGGTGATCGCGGCCACGGAACAGACCTTCTACAAGCAGTTTTCCGAAGTGACCAAGGGCTTCATCGCCTTCGAAGGCGAAACCCTCAATGAACTTCTCGATTGTGGCGGGTGTACGGAAAAGCTCTCCGCTTGAAATGTGAAATAAATTGACACGCTCACTGTGGTGTCTTGATGATGCATAACCCAAGAGATAACAACAAGACGCCCGGTTCCATGAGCCGGGCGATTTGTGTCTCGGCCTTAACACTCACAATGCTCACGTTAGCACCCCAGGCCGTGGCATGCGGTTGGTGGGGGGATGGCGATGTGGGCCGCGATAACGTCAAACCAACGGTGAACGCACCTGATGGCACGCCATTGGAATTGACCCTCAGTCTCCGCTCCGCCAAACTTCCCGGTGAAATGGGCTATGGAATTGCCATCCCTGATCCGGGTCAGGCTACGCCATACTTGTTGGCGACTTACGGTCGTCCGGTGAACCACATTGCTGAGTTGAAAACTTATGGGTTTGCGGCTGTCATCGATCTCGGCACGTCGCAAAAGACCGCGCGTCTGCACAAGGCTGAAACCGAAGCGGTTGGCATGACCTATTTTAACATCCCCATCAAAGGCGATATGCCCACCCGCAAACAGGTCAAACAATTTCGTGAAATGGTGCTCGCGTCCGCCAAAGCCCCGCTGCTGGTTTACGCCCCGACGGCCCGGCTGCTCGGTGCCACATGGGCAGCCTACCGCCTCAGCTTCGGAACTCCCCTCAGCTTCGCCCTCATTGAAGGCCGCGACTTAGGTCTCACGCCAGAACAAGAATCTGAACTTCGAAAAAGAGCGGAGTAAGGGCTTCAGTCATCACAAGGTATCGGAGATTGGCTGCTATGGGTCAGAAGCGGGATGCTGTCGCCCGTCGAGTTCGAACGGCAGCAAGAAACAAGATATGAAGGCGTCCAGAAAACTAGGGGCTATTCATTTCTTTGATTTTGTTAGCGGTCTACATTGGGCCTCCCGGAATATGCTGGTTAGCAGCGTGTCGAACTTAGTGCGCAATGTCCATAGGGGGCTTCTATCACTTTAAATATCATGAGCGCATCATGTCGCCATCCGCCGCCTCAACGTCGGCATGGTCCAATCGACCTGATCCAGCATATCCATTGTCAGCTTACCATTACCCTCTGTTTCCGCGTAGTAGATGAGCCGACAGACTAGCCGCCACGTTTCGCCGACCGATCCTTTGGTCATTGTATGAACGCGGCGCACGAAGGTTTCATCTTGGATGATATTGATGTCGTGGAACTCGGCGTGTTTACACACCTGCACCATGAAACGGACGTAAGTTTTACCGACCTTGAAGGGCTCCAGGGTGATGGGTTCGAAGCGGTTGCCGAATTGTTGGTCCGTTTGGATAGCGCGGTTGACGTCTTTGGTGCCGATACCGATGAGGGGGATTTGCAGTTCGTTGCTTAAGAACTTGAGCACGTTCATGTAAACGCTCCGATCGCTCAGGTGTCCCGCGAGCATGGCGTGAAGCTCGTCGATGATGAGCATGCGGGTGCCCAGTCTGGTCAAAATCTGGAGAACCTGATCCTGTTTGCGCGGGATCTGCCACGATGGTTGGAACGGGGCACCGACGTTGCGCAGAATCTGGGTATACAGCGCCGCAGAATCAGCCTTAGGCGGCGACTGGACGTAAACCACAGGCATGCTTTTGGCTTCGTCGTTGGGTTTGTCCACGGGATTGATCGTGCGTAAGAAGTGCTTCGCCAGTGTCGTCTTGCCAGCGGCAGGTTCGCCGATGAGCAGACAGCATTGTTGGCGGTGTGTTTTCGGCTGCATATAGATTTGGTGAAAACGTTTCAGAACGGTCTTACCGACAGGGTAGTCGACCCAAAACGGCGAAAAGATGCGCTGGTAGATTTCTTCTTCGCTTTCGCTGCCGCCAAAGAGGGACGGTTGGTGTTTGCGTGTGCGAGCCACGGTCATGACAAGTCCTCCCATTGGGGCTTGAGATCGTCTTCGTCCAGTTCGAAACGACCGCCCGGCTCAACAGCGGACGCATTATCGTTGACGACACTAAGCCCGGGTTTGGGCTGGCTTTGTGCCGGTGCGTGAAGTTTGCGACGTTGCGTGGTGCGACGTGTTTTCTTGGTTGTCTTCTTTTCGCTTTCGACCAATCGGTCTAGGTCTTCGTAAGCAGCGAAGATGGCGTCTTCGTCCACCGTTTCCGCACCTAAGTCCCTGAGGTGCTTTTCGGCGGCGCGGAAGTCCCACAGCGAAATGCTCGGCTTGTAGTCGTCGCGCATAGGGACCTCCACGTATTCTTTCGTGCCGGGATCGAGAAGATAGATCAGACCTATATCCCGCGGGTCGCGCCGGACGATGAACTTTGTCTTTTTTCCACCTTTTTTCTGATTGATGAGATGGCGAATCCTGTCGTGGAAATAATGGACTTTGTCCCAAGAGATGCCGTCACGTTGTACTGTGCGCTCGCTGTAGGGCAGAAAGTTGACGCGCAGACGCTCTTCGTCGGCGACTGGGTCGTAGAGTGGAATGCCCTTCTTTTTGCCTTTACCCGAGAAGCCTTCCGACCATTTGGCGATGGGCGGCATGTTGATGCCTTTGTGAATGCGCTTGTGGTAAACCTCGGTGATGAATTGGGCCAGGAAGCGCTCCAGCGCGGCAAACGTCATCGCGGACTTTTTGTCGGAGTCGTATTGCCCCCGTTGCTGGATGTTGGAGAACGTGGTGCCGGGCAGCGCATGGATTTCCGTGGCGACCGTGCCCATCAGGCGTTCGATGTGGCCGCCGAACTCAGGGCGTTTCACGGGTCGCCATTCCAAGTTGATGCCGTATTCGTCACAAGCCTTCTGGATGGTCTGGCTGCGAAAATCCTTGCCGTTATCGGCATGAAGGGTGCGCATGATGCCCCACACCGGCCAGCGTTCTTTAAGGCCCAGGCCCTCCAAGTACGTTTCTTTTCTGAGGGCTGCATGTTGTAAACACATGCCGACCGAAAACGCGCTGGGCGCATCGAGGGAAACATACATGCCCACGATCATGCGGCTGAAAACATCGATGGCCAACGTTAACCATGGACGTCCAATGGGTAGGCGCTCTTCGTCGTCCACCAACACGATGTCCAGGAGCGTATGGTCGATCTGCACCACCGCCAACGGATAATCGGCACCGGGGAACGTTCCTGCCGCCGCGCCGAATTTATCCCGTGCGGCCTTGGCGCCGTGGCGGCGTTTGGTCTTTACCTGGGGAGATACGGCTTTGATGCGTGCGCGGATCGTATTCGCATGGGGCAGTTTCAGTTTGGCCGTTTTACATTTCTGCATGACGGCATCGATGACTTTCTTCTTCTTTCGATTTTGGTTGTTGAGATAGAGGGTCTCGATCGCATCCTTGATGATGGCTTCAACCCTCTTCGAGAGGTGGTTCTTGCGTTTGCCGCGTCGATCCGGCGTCAGGTCGGAAAGCAGATGGCCGTCCTTATAGGCCTTTAACCACCGTTGCACAGTTCGGACGCTTACGCCTGCAGACAAGGCCTGTGCCCTAAGGGTTTTAGATTTGTTCCGTTCGTCGCCGAGCAGAGGTTCGATGGTTGCGAACCGCCTGCGGGCGAGTTCAAAGTCTTCGTCGGGAATGGTGTCAAGGGTCTTGGGTTTTGAAGTCGTCTTGGGTGCGGGTGCCTTCAAGTTGATGACGTTGACGGCCTCCGTTTGACCGCCGTCCGCGTATTGGACGAGAACCTGATCGATGTCGATTTGTGCGGCAATCGTGCCCACGCGGTCGTTGACCGTTACTTTGGCGCCGACGGCATAGCTCAACCTGTCACTCATGATATCCCCCCGGTCCAATTCAGGACGCTGTCCATGGTGAGTTCTTTATCGAGATCGGTGTGGACCTCTCCGGTGGCGATGAGGTGCCAGAGAACGCCAAGGCCGGTGTTGCGTTCGGTCTCGTCGCTCCAGCAGGCATCGAGTACGGTGCCGCTGCTCATCGGACCGCCTTCTTCGAAGTGACGGAGGATGCGGGCAGCTCGGCCTGGGTCAGCTGGACGGTGGCGGAAGGGCAATAAGAAACGAATGTTGTCGAGCCGCGGTGTGCGGATTTCTCGTTCCGTCCACACCTGAAAGACCCATCTGTGTGCTTCGGCGTAACGACGTGCGGCGGCAAATTTTGCGTCGAGATCCGGTTTGACAAACCTTCTGGGTTTGACCTCGATCAGCAACGTCTGCGCGCCCAGTCTGTGAACCAAATAATCCGGTGTGTAATGGCGCATGCGCCCTTCGGTATTTTGGTATTCGATACGGACAGGCTGTTCCTCAATGTTAGTCACATCGGGATCGAAGGCCATCAGGCTGACGAAATCGCGCTCCAAGGTCGATTCATAACCGATGCTGCGTTTGCCGGGGCCCATAGCATGACGACCGGTCACACTGCTGTGGCTGATGGGAATTTTGCGTACAGGCATGGATGCGTACTCCTAATCAACTTATCTACCATTACGCGATACGTGGTCAAAAAAACAGCCAAAAATACTATATGTTGTGCTTATTTATAATTTTTCGTCTAATTGCTGTAGTGTGTGGCGCAACGACTTGTTCACCCAGGCACCGACGTTTTCGCCTTCCTTATGAGCCGCGTGTTTCGCCGCGACACGCACGTCTGGGGAAATACCGTCCAGCTTCCAATAGCGGTGCGTGCCGTAAGGCGCACGCTTTCCTGCCGGAAGCGCCATGCCCCGGTGGGCGTGGAAGTGCATGCCAAGCAGATCCTGAAGCGCTTTGTAGGTTGGACGGGTGCCGTGATCTTTGAGGTAGGCCTTTGCGGCTTTGATGTCTTCCGGCTTAGCCTCGCCGACAGGGGCGCTCAGGTACTGACAGACTGGCTCCCACAGGGGGAACGGTGTTCGTTTCGCATCCTTCAGCAGCACTCGAGCGCTGATGCCTATATCCCGGCATGCCGACATGAACCGATGAGGCCAATCGTTCATCAGATTAACAGTCATGACTATTAGGGCGTGACGGCAACGCGGATTGAATCGCTCGACTTCCTTGATACGGGGAATGCCGGACGGCGGTTCCTTGCCGCTGACCCATGCCCTCAAGGGTAACGCGAAGCGGCCCGTAGCGAGCAAACGGTACAGGGTCCACAGAATGCGGAAATAATTCAGTGCGGGGACGGCACCGTAAGCGCCCAATTCACCCCAGCCGTCGTTCACCACTTGCAACAGCCGGCGTTGAGCGGAGAAATCATCGACGCGGGCGGTAATGGCATGGCGGAGATCGAAGTTGCAGTTCCAACATCGGGCCATCGAGGCGACGCACGCCGGTGTATAGAGCGGCTGGATCGGCGCAGTGCAAGCCGGGCAGCGGTCGATGAGAAGTGAGCGGTGCGTTTTACAGGCAGCGGCGAACGACAAGCGCCAGAGCTGCTTGAGGTGCGGAACCTCAGCCTCACGGAGGCACCGAGGGCAGACCTGTTGACCAAAGGACTTGCTGGATTGGTGTCTTCCTGGAGGTGACAACCAGATCAGTTTGGTGTTGCCGTCATCATGTTCAAACAGTTGTCCCGTCCAAGCTTGGAACGTGCGCGTCCACAATTCATTACGCGATGCGCCCGTTTGTGCAGATAGGTTGTTGATCAACTCATCGCAGGCGAAGCGATCCAGATCGATGCGGTGCATGCGTGCACCGGGCAATGCAATGGGATAAAGCTCCGATGCGCTCAAGCCGTTAGCCCATGCCGTCCTGGAAAACCAGGACGAAAAGCTCTCATCCTCGAGCAGCTTCGGACGGAACGGCCACAAGTTATTTGCAATTTGAGCGGAATAGGTCATGACGCTTGTCCCGTCATGGATTGATTCAATATACTATTGTATACTTAAATTAATATCATTTTGAGTCATTTGTTCAGTACAAAAAAAATAACAAAATAATTTGTTATAAAAAGTTTAATTTTATTACGATGTATTTTTAAGATGTTTTATAAAATTGATGTTTTGTTGCAATGTGAGGTGTTGATCGAAAGGACTGTGTGCAATGACCAAGCGCATCCGCAAGCCATCGCATCCTGGGGAAATTCTCAAGCGCCACTATCTGGTGCCGCGTGGCGTGTCCCAGAAACGCTTCGCGGACAGCATTGAGCTTAGCGAGAAGCAGTTGAGCCAGATCATTAATGGACACCGACGTTTGGAACCGGATGTCGCCGTGCGCATTGCCAAAGCCTTGGAGACGACAACGGACTTCTGGCTCAATCTTCAGAAGGCGCGCGATGTGTGGGACGCCGAAGAAATGCAAGCCATGACGTTGTTAAATTCAGAAGAAGAATAGAGTGAATTTTTTGCTGGCCCCAGCTGCATCCTTGAAAGCATCAAAAGAAGACTGGAGTGCCTCCCAGTTTCAAGAGACGTATGGAATAGTTTCGTCTATAGACCAGACTAAATTTATGAAGCCTCATGAGGTCCCAAATTGACCCTAAGCAGACGGTTCAGGGTAGGGTGTTAAATATATTTGTCGGCGAATTATTTACAATTTGGTTTCAGAACTTTTATAGGGCCTTAAGCACCCAACCAAGACTGAGCAGGACGATTTTCTCCCACGACCAAGCCCTGCGAGTTGAAAACCTGAGGGTTGCGGTGGGCTTGAAGTTGGTCTTTTTCTGTTTGGGATAGAGCGCCCAGATGGTCGAGGATCGCCAGCAATGCCGTTGGCCTTGCCCGGGCGTTACCATCCGCGATCTTCAATGCAATTCCCAAGCCTCGTTTAGGGATAGCGGCAATGAGCACACCTTCAGCACCGGTCTTGGCCAGAACAGCGCCTTTGGTGACTTCATTCAATTCGCTGACCACTGTTCCATGACCAGCCGCAAAAAGGGGTTCATGAATAACGGCTTCCTGAAGACGATGAACCGCCTTGGCGCGATGACTGGATAATTTTCCAGGATTGGCGAAACGTGCGATAGCGCGCCCAAGACACACTAAAGGCATCGTCGGCGCAGGAAAACCACAGCCGTCAATCCCCAGTGGATACTGTCGCAGATCAATTCCGGCCACGTCAGAAAGCGTATCCATGGATAATTTCTGCACGGGATGATCAACCTGGTTGTAGTTCTCCAATGGCATATCCAAATGCAGAGCCGTCGTTAAGAAGCCTGCATGCTTTCCCGAGCAATTGTGGTGAGCCCGACAGCCAGGCTGCCCGGAAGCCAGTAGTTTGTGTGCACTTGGCTCATCATCCGGAAGCACGGCGCCACACGCCAGGCGATCCTGATTCAAGCCCAGGCGGTTGAGCCATGCCACCACCTTTGCCTCATGCATCACCTCGCCCTGATGAGACGCGCAGGCCAGGGATAGCTCGGCATCGTCCAGGGCGAAATGATCACTGGCGCCGCTCTCGACCACGTCTATGGCCAGCATTGGTTTAAGGGCGGAACGGGGGAAGATCAACTGATTGACATCGCCCCAGCTTTCCACAATGGTTCCCTTGAAATCGCAAACCACGGCGGCGCCGAAATGCCGACTTTCTATGACTCCATTACGTGTAATTTCAACAAGCAGTTCATAGGACACGTAAAATACACCCCGCCAAATTATAGTAATTTGATTGAAACCAAGGCCTTCAAACTATGGTCGAAACCGGACACCGTCTAATGCCAAGAATGCGAGTTCTAATGCAAAAATAACATCAACTTATGCCGTATTGGATAAAGAAATAACCACGTGAGAGATCACTGCTCGTGATTAATCCAGAACGGATTTGACCACGCCCGTTTGCCTGCGTGATCAATGATCGATACCCGTATCCACGGCGAGTTGGCCAGTCGATGTAATGAGAGCTGCTCCTTTGTCAATGATGCACCATGCATGGTGGCGGTCTTCGGGCCTTGCCCTTGAACAATGATTGAGACGGCAGCAGAGCAATCAACCTCTACTGATCGGTCGGTTATCCGGATATCGTGAATTTCAGGGCCTGAACTGGAATAAAACTGGCCTGCCTTTAGCGCGTCAAGCAGAGCATCGGGGGTGTTTTCAAGAGCCTTAACCATAACCCAGCCGCCGAAGTAGTCGGCTGCATTGAAATGGGCATCATCGGTGGCGATCAGATCCAGCCGTCGCCCCTCGTTTAACAGGTGTTCCAGAGTCAGAAATCCTTCGCCGCGATCATTAGCGATGAAACAGCCATAATTATAAACTTCGATAGCATGGGCAGCGGTGATGGTGCGGGCGTCGGCCTCCTTCATGCCTGACCAGTGCGGGTGTACGATAGCCACAAATGCACCTGCATCACGCGCCCGCTGTGCCAAATCTGCAGCGGGTTCCGAACCTTCGGCAGGCTTTAAATAGGGTGCATGTGGCGGGGCGAAATCGGCGGGCAGGCCCACTGCAAGGATGTGCCATAAATTGCCGTTTTCCATTGTGCTCGTATGCATTTCTGCACCTAGGATGGTCGTAAAGGCCTCGTTACGAAAGGCTGTTGTATCGGTGACTGGATAGTTGAACTGCCCAACAAAATGATCTGTCAAGGCGATGAAATCATAGCCTTCAGCTTGATAACGTCGGCAAACCTCTTCGGGCTCCAAAACTCCGTCTGATCGTGTGGAGTGGGTGTGCAAATTGCCCCGGAGGAATTTGCCGGCAGCAGTGAAGAAACTAGTGGGCATGGGGATGGGCATCTTTCAGTAAGTGGGTTCTTCCGCAGTGCACGGGTCACAAGATTTGGCTGAGAAACAGTTTCGTTCGGTCATGCTGCGGGTCGTTAAAAAACGCGTTGGGCTCGTTTTCCTCAACGATATCGCCTTCGTCCATAAAGATCACACGGTCAGCGACGGTCTTGGCGAAGCCCATCTCGTGGGTCACCACGATCATAGTCATTCCTGTATCGGCCAGCTCAACCATGACATCGAGGACTTCCTTGATCATCTCCGGATCGAGCGCCGACGTCGGTTCGTCAAACAACATAATTTTAGGGTTCATGCATAAAGATCGGGCAATGGCTACGCGCTGCTGCTGACCGCCCGAAAGCTGCCCCGGGTACTTGTCGGCCTGTTCCGGAATCTTGACCCGCTCCAAATACTTCATGGCGATATCTCGTGCCTGGATCTTGGGCATTTTACGAACCCAGATAGGTCCAAGCGTAAGATTCTCCATCACACTGAGATGCGCAAACAGATTGAAGCTTTGAAACACCATGCCCACTTCGGTGCGGATATGGCAGATGTTCTTAAGGTTTTTATCCAGCGTTATGCCATCGACAACAATATCGCCTTGCTGGTGTTCCTCTAGGTGATTGATACAGCGAATCAGGGTCGATTTCCCCGATCCCGAGGGACCGCAAATCACAATTCGCTCGCCCTTGTGGACGGTCAGGTCGATGTCTTTCAGGACGTGAAAATCGCCATACCACTTATTGACCTTGTTGAGTTCAATGATGACCTCAGACGAAGCGGCAGACGCCAGATGAGCCGGTGTTTCCGATGTCTTGGTGGATGTCATATTCTTTTCCCCCGGGTTTCCCCGATCATTATTCATTACCGGTCTTGTGGCCGGTCGACAGCTTCACTTCCAAATGGCGACTGTATTTTGACATGATAAAGCAGACGATGAAGAACACGATGGCGCCGAACAACAGCGGCTCCCTGTAAAGTCCGCGCCATGGCGTATCCTGACTGATTGCGCGCAGCATGCCCAAGATGTCGTACAAACCAATAATCGAGACCAGGGTGGTGTCCTTCAGCAACTGGATGAAGGTGCCGACGATATTTGGAATCATGACCCTCAATGCTTGCGGCATGACCACCAGCCCCATCGTTTTCCAATAGCCAAACCCGATTGTATGGGCGGCCTCCTGCTGGCCCGGCGCAATAGCCTGCAAGCCGCCGCGAACGGTCTCGGCCATATAACACGCATAAAACAGGCAAACCGCGATAATGACCTGAACCAGTTTATTGAGGACGAAGCCTTCGGGCATGAACAGCGGGAACATGGTCGTTGCCATGAACAAGACCGTTATCAACGGCAGCGAACGGAACATCTCAATCACCGATATGCTGAGCACTCGGATCAACGTGAGCTTAGACCGTCTGCCAAGGGCAAGGATAATGCCTCCGGGAAGGGCCGAGGCAATGCCGATACCCGATATCACAAGGGTCAAAAACATACCGCCCCATTTCGTCCAGGAAACGGTCTCGAGGCTCCAGTTCATTTGCAAGATATAGGCGGCGATGACGGTGAGGCTGAGAATGCCGAGCAGCATATTGCGCTGGTTTTTTTCCGATGCCTCTTTCATGCGTAGAAATCCGATGAGAAACTCCGGCAGACTGCGGCCGCTGATCACGCCGATCATCGCGTGCAGTGTATTGCCCGCCACGCAAACCATGGCAACGGTGACCATGGTCTGCATAAAGATGCCCTTGTCGCCACCGGTGAACAGATAACCGGCAAGAAAGGGATATATAAACACCGCCGACAGGCCGATGAAAATTTTAGCCTTTACCCTGGGCAGCCAAAGCGGCGCCATCCACACGATCAGCAGCACACCGCCGAGATTAACGCGCCACAGTTCCGCCCTTGGATAGCGGCCATAGAAAATATTATCGATCCACGAAACAACACCGGCCCAGCAGGCTCCGTCGACACTGATCGCGAAGCATTCGCGCCGATCCTTGGCGACCCATACGGCGTCGCTGAACCCCCAAACCCCCAGCCCCGACACGGCCACATAGACGATATATAGAGAGGCTAACGTGAGGCCGGTATTCATCCAGGAATTGAAAAGATTTATCCGTACCCACCCGATAACGGAACTTTCAGACAGCGGCGCTGGCCTAGGGGGCGTGGGTTGTTTTGTCACAATAGCCATGATCAGCGCTCCACCAGCTGAATGCGTTTGTTGTAATAATTCATCAAAGCGGAAATCGTCAGACTGATGGTCATGAAGAATGCCATGGTCATCGCAACGATTTCGACCGCATATCCCGCCTGATTGAGTGTCGTCTGCATGAACAGTGAAACCACATCGGCATATCCAATGGCGATTGCCAAAGATGAATTTTTGAGCACGTCCATCCACAGGCTAATCATCGGCGGTACGATGGCGCGCATGGCCTGGGGTATGACGACCAAGACCATCACCCGGCTAGGTCGCATGCCGATCGCCAACGCCGCGTCGGATTGTCCTTTGTCCACAGAAAGGATGCCAGCGCGGACCATTTCAGCGAACCGCGCCGCGCTATAGATTGTTAAGGCGAACAACAGTGCCAGAAAGGCCGGCGGCAGGCTGAAGCCACCAACAAAATTAAAACCCTGTAGCGTCGGAATATCCCAGTCGAGTGGCGATCCTGTTAGCAGATATACACCCCCCGGCAAGATAGCCAGCAGGGCCGACGAGGCTATCAAAGTCGGGAAAGGCTTGCCGATGTCATCCTGGCGCTTATGGGACCAATACCTGAGAACGAACACACCAATAACGGCAACGACAAAGGCAACTTGGGTCAACCAAAACAGGTCGCCCGGCAGCGGCGACGCCATATTGAGACCGCGATTGTTGAGCAGAAAAACCTCCGCACCGAAGGAAAGGTCAACGCTATTTTTGACCGTCGGCAAGAAGGAGAAAACCCCGATATACCAGAATATAACCTGGACCAGGATCGGCGTGTTGCGAATGATCTCTATATACGTCAACGCCAGCTTGGAACTCAGCCAATTTGAGCTCAGCCTTAAGATGCCGATGAAAAAGCCGAGAATGGTGCACCCGACGATCGCCAAGCCCGAGACAAAAAGGGAGTTGAGACAACCGATCAGGAAGATGTCGAAATAGGTCCCCTGGCCGGGTATGTATTCGATAAATTTAAAGTCTACGTCGAACCCGGCACTGGACGTCAGGAAGCCGAAACCCGTGTTCATCCCGCGCACTTCGAGATTGTGGCTCGTGTTTGAGACCAGGTACCAGACGACCCAACCGACGGCACACGCCGTCAAGAACTGGTAAAGAAAGGAGCGTACGCGTTCATCGTGGAAAAAATCAAAATGTTCTTTTGGCTTGATGAGTGCCGAGACTTTATTGGTGGTTTCGGCATCATTTGCGGCCACGATAATGCTCCATAATGTTACGTGCAGGCTTTCATAACTCAAACGAATTGGCGCCAACCCTGAATGAGGGCTGGCGCCATCGCAGAGCTTTAACGCATAGGCGGTGAATACATCAGGCCGCCCTTGGTCCACAGCGCATTCGCCGAACCAGCCCGGCTGATGCCGATGGCCAATTTACCATCGCCGATGTAGGCCTCGTAAATTTCGCCGTAATTGCCGACTTGCTTGATGATGTCGTAGGCCCAATCTTTGCTTAGACCCAAACCTTCATGAATGCTGCCTTCGGCCCCAAGAAAACGGCGAACAGAAACATTTTTCGAGTTGGCGCGCATATCATCGACATTGGCTTGAGTGATGCCGAGTTCCTCTGCATTGACCAGCGCGTAGGTCGTCCATTTGACTAGGTCAAACCACCTTGCGTCACCCTGCCTGACTGCCGGCCCCAAGGGTTCCTTGGAAATGGTTTCAGGAAGAATGAGATGCGCATCAGGATTTGGGAACGCCGCCATGTTGCCCGACAATGCCGACTTGTCGGCCGTCACCGCGTCACAACCACCCTTGAGATAGGTGTCGTCGCGCACGTTGAAGTCCTCAAATGCGAGCAAGCTGATATTCAGGTCATTAACGCGGCTGAAATCCGTCAGATTGAGTTCCGTGGTTGTGCCGGTCGTCACGCAAACCTTGGCGCCTTTTAGCTGATGCGCACTGGTGATGCCGCTGTCTTTGCGGACCGTGAAGCCCTGGCCGTCATAGAAATTAACACCCACAAAATCGAGCCCGAGTTGAGTGTCGCGGCTCATCGTCCAAGTGGCTGTCCGAGATAAAAGGTCGGACTCGCCGTTGGCCAGAGCCGTAAAACGGGCTTGGCTGCTGACAGATTGAATTTCCAACTTTTTCTTATCGCCAAAGATGGCGGCGGCAACGGCCTGGCAGATGGACACGTCAAGACCGTACCAATCACCGGCGGCGTCCAAATTATAAAATCCAGCCGATGCCGGCCCGACCTGACAGCGTACATGCCCGCGCTCTTTAACGATTTCGAGCGTGCTTTTCGCCGAAGCGGCGGTTACGCCTGTAAACATCATTACAGCAACCGCTGTAACCGATGAAAGCGTTCTCATGAGTTTCATTGAGTATTATCCCGTCAAATCTATGGTTGTAGGCAGTCCCTGAAGCCGTTTTTTCCTGTGTAATGACCAGAAACCGTAAGGAGGTAGCTTTTGGGGGTCCAATGCCGATATCCATGACGGGTCATGCAAAAATCGCATCAAATGGGATAGTCATGCCCTATGCATATCCAACCATGATGACCGGTGTTCCTGTAAGGCGGCTTTAAGACGAAGCGCGCAACAGCAACATCTGCCAAAATTTATCCACCCTCTGATCGGCACTGTCTGCGTATCTGAAAATCTTAATATTGACAGCAATATCATCGACTTCTTCCGCTGCACGCACCAGTCGCCCTTGCGCCAGATCATCCATAACGATGGATTTTGGAAGCCAGGCCACACCATAACCCTCTATCGTCATCGCTTTGATTGAGGCTGTGGTTGAGGCTTCGTATACCGGGGAGAAGTTGAGATCACTATACCGCATTTCCAAATGATGTCGAACTGGCTGAGACAAGCCATATCGCTTTTCCAGATGATGTCTGGCGGGCCGGGTCAGGTGAGCCTTGGTGCAGAGATGGGGAATCGGCCCCTGGGGTTTTGACGGCAGCCACCAGTTCGGCTCGCCTTTAGCGTTGGGGCTCACGACCGGTATCACGGTCTCCACAGCCAATTGCAGCGACGGATATTTTTCGGGATCGATCATGACCGACCCGGACATGTCTTCATAACAGATAAAAAAGTCGACAGCTCCCTCCTCCAATGCAACGAGGTAGGCATCGACACTTCTGAAATCCGTTCTAACACTGAAAAACTCTGCCTCGAGATAAGGCTCTAGTCCCTTTAACCAACCGGGGATAAAGACCTGGGCGAGCGTGTTTAAGGTTGAAAAATTGATTTTCTCCTTGTCGCCGCTTCTTTGCTCCCTGATCTCGTTGCGTTTCTGATACGCCAGATTGACAATCTTCTGGGCGACGGGCCTGAACTCCCGACCGGCTACGGTTGGCTGCACCGGGAAGCTGCTTCGATCGATCAACTCTGCCCCCAGCCAGCTTTCCAGGGCTTTGATACGACGGCTAAACGCCGGCTGAGAGACAAACCGGTGCTCGGAGGAAACACGGAAGTTTCCAGAATTACATAGGCTGAGAAAATCCTCGAGCCACTTGAGTTCCATCACTGGTTTCCAGTAAAAAAGATCAGGAGAGAAGAATTGAGACTGTTGCAATACCCCCGTTATAGCAAGCCTGCTCTTCTGGAGAGGGGCTCAGAAGGATTCCCAACGGATCGGAAAGAACTTTCCTAGGTGGCATCAGGTTTAACTGATGTAGCGCTCAAACCCATGAGGGACAGGCATAGGCAGAACCACTACTTTGACGGATCTTGGCTAAAAGCGGCTGTCAGCGTACACGCAGAACAACGTCCGCCCTTGAGCGGTAAGCGGACCTATTCCTGTGTTGGTGTTTGCGTCCGGAAATGACCCAAAGCAGACTCTGCACAAAGCAAGAGTAAGGCCACAATGTTGCCAGCTTTCTCCTTATAATCTTCTTGAGCGTGAATATAGTATGTTGCTTGTGGTGAAATCAAAAACTGAGGAGCAAGACATAAACACTGGTGTCATCATCAAGCTAACGAATCGAAAGCGGATACTGTCTGGACTTGCCGTTGCCATCGCTATGTTTGTGACATTGGGGACGGTTGCGGCGCTGTGGAACAATCCTTTCTTTATTCGCATGACACCTGCTGGAGGTTGGGAGGTGAGCCTGCTGGCTCTGCTATCCTTGCTCAGCGGGCTCTATGTTTTGATTCGTCGTCCCTTCTGTTCCAACAGAACCATGGGGGCCGGTGGCGTGTTTGGTTTTCTGGGTGTTGCGTGCCCCGTCTGCAACAAAATTCTGCTGCTTGTGTTTGGCGGCGAACTGCTTCTCACCTATTACGAACCTGTGCGCATTCACATTGCGCTTATCGGCGTGCTTATCGCCCTTTGGGCCATATCGAATGAGTGGCGACATTTTGAAGGAGACCCGCAGACTTGACATAGCCTGCCCCATTACCAGATCAAATAAAAGTGTCACATCGTGTGACAAACAGGTCCTCTGAAAAACTCCTGTCAAATGGGTGTGGTACATCTGAAATTCATAACGTCCTAACGCAGTTCTATAGCGCGCACTGTTGTGGAGGATATTGCTATGTTTTCAATTGCTCCACAAGACTATGAACGATACGCCGTCTTGGTCAGTCCGCTTCTCATTCCAAGTGAAGCATCTCCGCGCCCGTCGCAGCCAGGCCTCAGTGTATCGCCCATATCCGAGTCATCCGGCACAGTGTTGAAGCATAATCCTGAGCTGAGCTATGACAAATCCACGCAACACACCACCGACGATCAGGTGAAAAAATCTAGATTTGATCTAAAGATGCGCAGTCCAATCAGGCACCCGGACCCAATCACGGGTCGAGGACAGAATGTAGATATTTTGGCATAAAGCCGAATGTGGAACCTGCAGCTCAAGTTTTTTTCAAAGCCACACGAGGTTTCCTAAACGGGCAGTTCCAATTCTGCTCTGAGACCGCCATTTTGTAGATTTGACAGGCGGATTTCTCCACCATGCGCATGAGCGACACTTTGCACGACACTCAGCCCCAAACCTGTGCCGCCGGTTTCTGGATTGCGTGAATCCTCACAGCGGAAAAAGGGCTGGAAAACATCATCCAACATACTTTCTTCAATGCCAGGGCCTTCATCTTCGACCACGATGAGAATCATGCTCTGAGCCTGCGACATGGACACATGTGCCGCTCCGCTGAATTTGAGGGCATTATCAATGAGATTGGTGACAGCACGGCGTAGCGATAACGTGCCACATTCGTAGAGGCATTTTTCAGGTTCTTCAAAAGTCACGCGGTGCCCCGCATCCGTCATGTCGTCACAGATGGATGCCACTAAGGCCGTTAAATCGACTTTACGGCGTTCCTCAGCCTTTGCATCTTGGCGGGCAAAGTCCATGGTCGATGCGATCATTTTTTCCATGTCATCAAGGGTCGCCAGCATCTTGGTGCGCTCCTCGTCGTCTTCAACAAGTTCAGATCGCAATCTTAAAAGCGTAATAGGCGTGCGCAGGTCATGGGAGATCGCCGCCAACATTTGAGTGCGGTTTTCGATCATGCGCTTTAACCGATCCTGCATCTCATTAAACGCGACCGTGGCTTCGCGAATTTCCTTAGGCCCAGCTTCCACCAATGGCGGCGCATCCACATCCTTGCCCAGCCGTGTGGCCGCGCGGGCGAATGCTCGCAAGGGAACGGTCATGCGATGCACGGCCCACACAGACAGCAACACCACGGTTCCACCCATGGCGAACATCGACAACACAGACGTCGCAGACCACAAGGGATTGGATTGAGGAATATCGACCGAAAAGTTGATCCATTGTTCCGGTGTGTTCAAATCTCCCAAACGAAGTGAGACCTGTAATTCACGGTGGCCGGACATACCCTGAGCCCAGTGGGTGAACCAGTGCCATATTTTGTGCTCTGATATATGCGGTGCGGGGTTATGGACACGCACATGAAGGATCGGTTTTTCAGGCGCATTCAACTGGTTATGCAGATAATCGCGAAGAGAATTGATGTTGGGGCTGGGCTTTAAGGAGTGGGTCAACGGACTTTCATCCGTAAGCCAGACTTTGAAGCCTTCCTGGTCAATGGCGGACACAATCGACGCCCGCAGTTCCTTAGGGGTTTGATCAACCATCCGGGCAATATTGGCAAGGTGGTGTGCGGTGTCTCGCCCACCCATTTGGGTCAAAACCTCAGCCCGGTCAGAGGAATAGATGGCCATGCTGATCAAGTGTGACAAAGACAACCCGATGAGCAGCACAAGGACGGTCTGGCCGGTTAGGGTTTTCGGCAGAAACCGTTTCATGTTTGAATGACATCTGGTGTGAAGACATAACCGCCACCCCAAACGGTTTTGATCAATTCAGGATTCTTTGCATCAATTTCAATTTTACGCCGCAGGCGGCTGACCTGCGTATCGATACTGCGATCAAACGCGTCATAGGTCCGGCCACGGGTTAAATCCATAAGCTGGCTGCGGTTCAAAACATGCTTGGGTCGTTCCACGAAAACGGTGAGCAAGTTGTATTCACCCGTACTCAACGGAACCACAACCTCATCACTGCTGGTCAGTTCACGGTTGGTGGTGTTCAAGGTCCATCCCGCAAACCGGTAAGCCCCCGCCAGCTCCTCTTCGGTGGTCATGTTCTGGGTTCGCCGTAACACGGCCTTCATCCGCGCCAAAAGCTCTCGCGTGTTGAAGGGTTTCGCGACGTAGTCATCGGCACCCATTTCCAGCCCAACGATGCGGTCGATTTCTTCACCCTTGGCGGTCAACATAATGATCGGGATGTTGGACTCGACCCGCAATTCCCGACACAGCGACAGGCCATCCTCACCCGGCAACATAAGGTCGAGGATGACCATATCGATCTTGCCGTCTTTTAGGACTTTGCGCATGGCACGTCCATCCGCGGCGCTCGACGTCCGATACCCCTCTTTCTCCAGAAAGCGAGATACAAGGTCACGAATTTCGCGATTGTCATCAACAATCAAAATATGCGGTTCAGATTTCATAACGCTCAGTATAGGAGCGCAAAGCCGCAACTGAACAAAAAATCTGTGACAAAGTGTGACACCCCCCTCATCCGGCAAACAGTGTCACCAAAAGCCGGTTGACCGGACATACTCCACACACACTCCCTCCCTAAACTTGCATGCAGTTGGACAAGCGGAACCGGCATCCCCCGAGAGCTTTGTCCATATGAAAGTTTTAGGAGAATGGTTCGATGAAAGCCACGACTGCCACCATACTATTCGCAAGCCTATCGATAGCATCACCAGCTCTTGCCGGTCCCAAAGTTTATGTGCCCATGGGTTCCGCCGACGAAGTGGTCGTGATTGATACTGACCTGGACAAGATCGTTGGTTCGATCAAAGCAGTCACGGAATCTCACGGTCTGGCCGGCAGCTCGGACGGTCGTTTTTTAATTGCCGGCAGCCTTGATGAAATGGATTCCGATGCAGCCCAGCCCCCTAAACCGGACGGCATGGCAGAGGACGAGCATGATGCCCACCATGCCACTGGCGCATCTAGCACCCCAGCAAACACTGGTGCGGTTAGCTATCTCAGTGTGATCCGCACCGAAGACAGCAAGATTGAGCGGCGGATCAGTGTCCCCGGTTCCGTTCATCACACGTTGATTACCCCCGATGATAAGTTCGCCGTTGCCACGCACCCGGGGGAAGAAGGCGTCAGTGTCGTTGATCTCACAACATTCGAAGTCAAAACCGTACGCACGGGCCCTGTTCCCAACTACGCGGTAGCCTCACCGAATGGCCGCAACGTCTATGTCAGCAATGCGGGCAACAACACCGTAAGTATGCTCGACACCAAACGCTGGATTTTACGCTGGAACATTGTCGTCGGCGAAGGTCCAGAGCATATGGCCCTTTCGGAAGATGGCGCATCACTCTTTGTCAACAACACCGGAGACGGAACCGTATCGATGGTTTCTCTACCCAAGGGGGCGGTGACGAAGACGTTCAAGATCGGCGGTAACATTCATGGCATCGATTTGTCCGAAGATGGCCAAACCTTGTTTGTCGCCGGGCGCGAAGAAGAAAAGCTTGTCGCGATTGATGTCAAAAGCGGTGAAATCACAAGTCAACCGCTTGCCCCGTCGCCGTACCACCTGGCGGCTATTGATGGCACTGACAAACTCTACATCTCCAGTGCTGAAGACGACAAAATATGGGTTGTCGACCAACGCTCTTTGAAAACGTTGACGGAAATCTCCGTATCCGACCGGGCGCACCAGATGGTGGTGCAACCGTAAAAAAACAGCCCCCCGCACGCCATTGAACGACGGGGCAAACCAGCCACAATTCATTGAAATAGGAGAAACGACCATGGACCGCAAATCAACCCTGATCCTGACTGCAATCGCGATGGCCGCCTTTTATACAGGGAACGCATTGGCCGACGAAAAGCCTAGCGTAGCCGAAGAGGTGCATGATGAAGAGTTTTCATTTGGCGAAGCGGGAAAGGCATCGGAAATCACCCGGACCATTGAGGTTGAGATGACGGACAATGCCTTCAACCATCGTGCCCTAGACGTCAAGCCGGGCGAGACCATTCGCTTTAATGTCCACAACAAGGGCGAAGTCGTTCATGAATTTAATATCGCCATGACCTCCATGCAGGCAGAGCATCAAGAGCAAATGATGCAGATGATGGAAAGCGGCGTTTTGGATGTCGACCGTATCAACTACGGCATGATGAGCGGCGGAGCCATGATGGGAGAGGGCGCAATGAGAGAGGGCGGCGCCATGCTGCACAATGACCCCAACAGCGTTCTTCTGGAGCCCGGAAAATCGGCAGAACTGATTTGGCAGTTCAAGAAAGCCGAGAACGTCGAGTTCGCCTGCAATGTGCCGGGGCATTACGAATCCGGGATGAAAGGCCCAATCATGTTTCAAAACTGATTGGGGCAAAGCGTAAAGCGGGGGCTGGGCAACAGGCCTCCGCTTTTTCGTGTCCGTTGGCAAAGCCCCTCAGCCCCCGCCTCTATGGCAAATATGTAACAAAGTGTGGCACTCCGCCGAGCTGTCAGGACTTGTTACCTTTTTCGATTTTCCTGACACACTCCAGACACCTCCATCTCGTTCAATAGAGGGGTCATTCAGACAGAATTATTCACGATGCAACGAATGGAGGATGCCATGTGGAACGAAGCTTATTACCCGCACATGACGGGTTTTGGAGATGGCAGCTGGTGGCTGCCGATGGGATTTCATGGATTGTTTTCCCTGTTGATCATCGGGTTGATTATTTATGGCGTGGTATTGGCGGTTCGCAGCTTTTCGCATGGACCCAAGACGAACTCCGCATTGGATGCACTGGGCGCGCGCTATGCCGCCGGTGAAGTCGATCGCGACGAATACCTAGCGAAAAAGAAAGACCTCCAGGACTGATCGCCGCGGCGCATGGTCCCAATCCGCATAGGCAAGAGGTGGCGACATGACAGCACATTTTCATACCCATACCCACGATGGTTCGGAGCAAGCTCATGAAACGAGCGTTCGCCTCGACATCAAGGGGATGAATTGCGCGTCATGCGTCGCTTCCATCGAAACAGGACTAAAAGACGTCGCGGGTGTAAAGGCGGCAACCGTCAATTTCGCCAATGCCACGGCGATGATTTCCTACGACCCCCTGCAAGTCGACACGGCTGATTTGCTTAACGCCATCGCGGATGTGGGGTATCAGGCCAGAGAAGCGACCGACGCCACCGATGATGCCGAAAAAAAAGACGAGGCGGAACGGGAACAGGAATACCGCACCCTGATCAATAAGTTCCGTCTTGCCGCGCTGATCTCCGTGCCCAACGTTATCTTGATGTACCCAAAAGTTGTCCCCGGCCTGACGACCCTGATCCCGCCGGGCAGTGAGATCGAGCGGTGGGTGTGGGGTGCGATGGGACTTCTCACCTTGCCGGTGCTGGTGTGGTCGGGATCTCAATTTTTCTTCGGCATGTGGGCCGCGTTGAAACACCGCTCTGCCAACATGCACACCTTGATCGCGCTGGGGGTGTCCGCCGCGTTCGCTTATTCGGTGGCTGCGGTCCTGTTTCCCGGCCTGTTTCCCGAAGGGGCGGCGGTCGAACCGTTTTGGGATGTGACCACAGTGGTCATCGCCCTGGTGGTGTTGGGGCTGGCGCTGGAAAGCAAGGCCCGTGGCAAAACGTCTGAAGCGATTCGCAAGCTGATCGGTATCCAGGCGAAAACGGCCTTTGTGGTTCATGAAGGCAAAATTCAGGAAATCCCCGTCGAAGACGTTGTTGTTGGCGACATCGTGATGGTGCGCCCCGGCGATAAAGTGCCGGTTGATGGCATAGTCGAGGACGGCACCAGTAGTGTGGACGAGTCCATGATCACCGGTGAGTCCATGCCGGTTGAAAAGTCGCCTGGTGATGAAATCATCGGTGCAACCATGAACAAATCCGGCAGCTTTCGTTTTAAAGCCACCAAAGTCGGCAAAGACACGGCGCTCGCCAATATTATTCATATGGTGCAAGAAGCCCAAGGGTCGAAAGCGCCTATCCAACGCATCGTCGATCAGGTGTCTGGCTATTTCGTTCCCACCGTGATGATCCTCGCCATCCTGGCATTCATCATCTGGTACGACTTCGGACCCGAACCCCGGTTGATCTATTCGATTATCGTGCTGGTGACGACGTTGGTGATCGCATGCCCCTGCGCACTGGGATTGGCAACACCCACATCTCTCACAGTTGGCATTGGAAAAGGTGCGGAAAACGGAATATTGATCCGTTCGGGTGATGCTCTGCAGACCGCCGAGCGCATTAATGTTGTGGTCTTGGATAAGACCGGCACCGTGACCAAGGGGGAACCCTCTCTCACCGACATTACGGTTATGCCCGGCTTCATAGATGATGATGTACTCGCCTTCGCAGCGTCTCTTGAACAGTATTCAGAACACCCTTTGGGCGAGGCTGTTGTTCAGGCTGCTACGGATAGAGGGCTCGAATTATATGACACAAGCGACATCCAAACCACGCCAGGACATGGCATTTCAGGTGTTGTCGGTGGCGTTAGGGTTTTCATCGGAACTTCAAAGTTTCTAGCGCAGCAAAACATCGATACACGGGGCTTGGAGGACATCTCCAGCATCTTCTCCCCTCACGGTAAGACACCTGTTTTGGTAGGTGTGGACAACAAGCCTGCAGGTGTTATGGCCATAGCCGATACGGTAAAACCGGATTCAAAAGCCGCCATCAAACGTTTTCATGAGATGGGCCTCAAGGTCGTGATGCTCACCGGTGATCAGCAACAGACCGCCGAAGCCATTGCCCGTGAAGTCGGCATAGACCAAATCTTTGCCCAGGTTCTGCCCGAGCATAAATCCGATAAGGTCAAAAGTTTGCAAGCGGACGGCAACGTCGTCGCCATGGTTGGGGACGGCATCAATGACGCCCCGGCCTTGGTCGCCGCAGATGTCGGCATCGCCATTGGCAGCGGCACCGATGTCGCGATTGAGGCCGCCGATGTGACCCTGATCAAGGGTAGCCTGCACGGTGTGGCGACGGCGATTGAAATCAGCCGCGCAACCATGCGCAACGTGCGCCAGAACTTGGTTGGTGCGTTTGGTTACAATGCGCTCGGCATTCCGGTGGCCATGGGTCTTTTGTATCCGGTGTTCGGCATTTTGATGTCGCCGATCATCGCCGGTGCGGCCATGGCGTTCAGCTCCGTCACCGTAGTTACCAACGCCAATCGGCTGCGCTTCTTTGAGCCTAAAGGAGCAACGTCATGACCTGGGATCAATGGATGGTCACCGCTGTCGGTCTGGCTCTTATTCCCCTAATCGTCTGGTTTTTCTGGATCAAGCGCGGCGCGGGATCGCGTGCGGCGACAATAGGCACTCATCAAGAAGTTCATGTCCTGGTCAAAGGTGGCTACACGCCGGACACCATCATCGTCAAAAGGGGCTCCCCCGTTCGCCTAAACTTCCGGCGTGAAGAAACGTCGACCTGTTCCGACACTGTGTTGTTTCCGGACTTTGGCAAAAGCGCGAAGTTGCCAGAAGGCAAAACCGTCGCCATCGAATTTCTGCCTGATCAAACCGGCGAGTATGACTTCACCTGCCAGATGGGCATGTTGCGCGGTCACCTCATTGTCGAAGACGCATAGAACGAAAAGAGAGAGATCATCATGAACAAATCAATTTCCATTGCCCTTGGACTGGGCATCACGTTCATAGCAGGCGCGGTGATCTATTATGTAGCGGAAGCCAAACAGGCCCAGGCCACCGTGGATCAGTCAGACCCTAAAGTGATTGCCCGTGGACAGGCCGATTACGAAAAGTTCTGTGCAAGCTGCCATGGTAAAAACCTTGAAGGTCAACCCGACTGGCAGACAACAAAGGCGGATGGAACCTTACCTGCTCCCCCTCATGATAAAGATGGTCACACCTGGCACCACGACGACGGGGTGTTGTTCACCTACACCAAAGGCGGTGGTGAGTCCTTAGGTCTCAAGGGATTTAAAAGCGGCATGCCACCGTTTAAAAGCATGCTCAACGATGAACAAATCTGGTCGGTGCTCGCCTACATCAAAAGCACCTGGCCCGAAAAGCACCGCGCCCGCCAAGCCCTGGCTACGCAGCAGGCCAATCAACAGGCGCAAAACTGACGCGCTACGGTTCCATATTTTGGGCGCAAAACGTATTTGGCTGAAGTTTAGCTGAAGGGACGGAAGCGTTATTAAATGACGCTAAACCCAGCATCATGAATTGCGGCATGGAATGCCTCAACATCGATCAAATTCTTATCGAAGGTCACGGTTGCAGACTTGTTTGAATGCGAAGTTTCTGCGGCACTCACACCCTTAACATCTTCAAGATCTTTGCGTAACGTGTTGGCGCATCCATCACACTTCATGCCTTCAACTTTTATGGTCACCTTTTCCATGACAGTCTCCTTTATTCTGGGGCCCTAACCAGTTCATACCTGTCAAACAGAGCCCGCAAGTGGGGAACTGTGACAAACTTTGTCAGCCTATCTGCCCGGCATAAAGCGTTACACTTTTGCTGTTCTCAGACACACTCTCGCGACATTTATCAGGCTAAATACGCTTGCAAGGACAACGGACAAACCTTGCTCCTCCCCCAAGGCAAGGCCCTGGCAGACTGCCCCCATTCCCATCTGCCAGGGCCATTGGCCACAACCCAATTCGATATAGTCCAACGTGCGGAGGCATAAGTTCATTAAACATAAAATTCATAAAAAGCTGGCCATAGCTCTGCTCATGGCAAGCCTGATTTTGTCATTGCTATTCGGTGGTGTTGAAGTCGTTCGCAAAGTTTTTGATATGGAACAACAAGCCATCAATTTCGCGACACTCGAAGCTGAAGAGTTCTCCGCACTTCACACCAATAACCTCACTCACGAAACCCTGGAATATGATCTTGAGACGTTTTTGGGGGCACGCAGTCGGGCGCCCAATGGGCACTTGATTGCCGTCAAGATTTTGACATCCTCAGTCACGGTGCTCGCCGATGTGAATGATGGAACGGATGCTTCCATTTCGGCCGCAAGTCGGCATGCGCTCGGCATGCCCATGGAAGGCATGCCTGAGCACAGCGTTTTTTGGGACGACAACGTCTATGTCCGGGTCGCTGTTCCCTTACAGTTGATGGGAGATGATCAAGGCGCTGTGTTCAGCGGGTTGTTCCAAGTCGATGCAGACATCGTCAGCTCCATGAAAACGGAGGCAGTGAAGACGGTTGTCATCACCGTTCTGATCGTGATTTTGACAGCACTCTTCATCTATCCTTTGGTGCTCTATCTGGATCGCAATCTCACAAGGCGCACAAAGCAGCTGCTCGAAGCCAACACCAGTATGCTGGAAGCCTTAGGTGCGGCCATTGCAAAGCGTGACAGTGACACCGGTGCACACAATTACCGTGTCGCTTATTACGCCATCAAACTTGGCGAAGCCGCTGGACTGCCGCGCATGCAGATCGTGGGCCTCATGAAAGGGGCATTTTTGCATGATATCGGCAAAATTGGCGTTCGCGATGCCATCTTGCTAAAACCAGGAAAGCTGACCACCGAAGAATTTTCCGAAATGCAAACCCATGTTCAGCACGGCTTGGACATCGTTACCGATGTGAAGTGGTTCAACGATGCGGCAGAAGTCATCGGCGGGCACCATGAAAAGTGGGACGGCACCGGCTACCCCCTTGGCCTTGGGCAGGGTGACATCCCTCTGTCTGCGCGCATATTTGCCATCGCTGATGTCTTTGATGCGCTGACGTCGCGGCGCCCCTACAAAGATCCGTTCCCTATTGAAAAGGCAAAAGCGATTTTGGCGGATGGTCGGGGACAGCATTTCGACCCGCAGCTGCTGGATCTGTTTCTTGCCCGCTGCGATGCGTTGTTCGATAAAATTACCAACCAAGATGACAGTGCGCTCAAAGACATGTTGATGTCGTGCACCTGTCACTATCTGGACGCATATGCACAGTGACCACCTGCGTAATAGAACCGCACCAGGAAACCAGGCTCTTATGGCACAGAAAATTGAACGCATAGCTTTGACCATTTCGATTGCGGCCCTCGCTGTTGCCGCGATTGCGGGATGGGTGGCCCTCGACCAGCGGTCGACCCGTCTACCGGCCTCAGTTTCGAAACAGGAAATCGGTGGTGTCATTCGCACGCATCAGGAAGATCTGTATCGAAATTCGGATGACCCCGTTCTCGGTAACCCCGATGGTGATGTCACCTTGGTCGAATTTTTCGATTACCGATGCACATACTGCAAACAAGTCCATCCCGTAGTTATGCAATTGCTTCGGGATGATGGCAACATACGCTACGTTGCTAAGGAATATCCGATCCTGGGCCCGGTATCGACGGTGGCGGCGCAAGCGGCCTTAGCGTCACAAAAACAGGGAATGTACGCCGCCTTTAGCAACGCTTTGATGTCTGCACGGGGCCTCAACGAGGATCTCGTCTTCAAGATCGCCCAAGACATTGGCATAGCCCCCATACGTTTGCTTGATGATATTGACGCGCTTGAAGATGACATCAACCAAACGATCGCAAACAACATCGCCTTAGCCAAACAATTGGGGCTTCAAGGCACACCAGCGTTCATCGCTGGCGAAAGTCTGGTCCCAGGTGCAACGAGCAGATCTGGATTGGAAAAGCTTATCGCCGATGCCCGGACGCTCAACGCAACAAGATGATAGGCGATGATGCCTTACATACGATGTTCGCGGTAAACGATCCCGTTGGCCCGTTGCACCTCACGGATATAAGCGATGATGTTGCTGGCCTCTGCTGAGTTCATTTGGCGTTGTGGCGGCATATTTCCGAACGGCCAATGGTGCTGTTTAACACCGCCATTGATGGCGCGGTAGATGGACTCATCGCCGTGGTGACCGGGATTATATATGTCGTGAACCAACGGCGGACCCTTGTCGGACCCCGACCCATTTGCGCCATGGCAGGCCGCACAGTTTTCATTGAAGGCGATGCTGCCGCTTCGGGCTTGTCCGACCAAGGTCGGTACGGTGACATTCACGGTCTGCATTCCAGACGAGGTTGAACTTACTCCGGTCATTTTCGAAATCAAAACGGCACCACCGCCAATTAAAAAAATAACCACGGCAACTTTGGGCAAGTATTCAGTTAATCCAGCCATCCGGCATTATCCTCTGTTAAAGCGTCATCCATAGATGACATGGGTATCGCACAACCAACTGTCACAGGTTGGCGTGTCTTGCTCTTTGTCCGATGAGAAGTTGTCTGAAATATGCCAGTCCGGCCCAAAGTTGGTGACAATATGTGCCTGCGCGGCCATTTGACACACTTTGTCACAAAGTTTGTCATCGCGGCTGCTCCGTGCCGCATATAGTTGAGCAGAGATTGACGCCACCCGGGACAGTCAGGGAACTGTGGTGAAATATTTGATATTGGGACTTGCTGGCGTTGTCGGCGGCACACTTTTCTGGTTGCTGGGCACCGCTGTCTTCACCCTGCCACAGGGCTACCTACTGGTCGGAATGGCGGCTTGGTTTTGTGCCTTTGCTGCTGGCGGCTTTTTCTCCTTGTCGAGCGGTTTCCCTGAAAAGTAACGCATCAACCAAAAGGAAAGGGAGAGAGAACCGCTCACAACACTGTCGAACACCAAACAGGAGCGCGGTTCCCAAACGGACAAAGTCCTGGGGATCAAAAGGGAACACGGATGGCTTACCCATCAAGGGGCCTCAACCGTGGCTGCCCCCGCAACTGTAAACGGGGAGTTTGCATTGGATACGACCACTGGACGCGATCAAGTTCTGGGAAGGTCAGATGCAAACAGCGAACCGGAGCCAGTATACCTACCGCGCACACGCAAAACTCACAGTCATCGGGTGAGATGACACAGGAGATCCCTATGAGCACTCAAGTCAAAACCACTTCCAACCTATCGCTACATACCAGCGAGATCGGTAGGGCACGCCTTGTCGCCGTCGTCCTTGCTGGGACCATATTGTTCACGGTTGGATTTGCACAATCGGCACCGCTTCACAATGCAGCGCACGACACCCGGCATGTTCAGGTTTTCCCCTGCCACTAACCTCGGCCAGACATTAGGGAAACGGCCCCATGATGCATCGCATTCTTGCTGCGGCTATCGCTGCTGGCTTGTTCGCGGCTGCCTTGATTTCGGTGGTGGAGGTTTTTACCACCACCCCACTGATTTTGGAGGCTGAGCGCTATGAAGCTGCAGAGCAATCGAACGTACGACCTGATAAAATCGGTCATAGCCACGATGGCCAAGGTTGGCCTTCTGAAGAGGGACTGAAACGTTTCCTGAACACCGTCATCGTCAACGTGGCGCTGGGCGTCTCATTTGCCTTGCTGGTGATCGTCGGCTTAACCTTTGGCGATAAAAAGACAGATGTCGCCAAAGGACTCTTGCTCGCGTTTGGTGGATTTACAGCGTTCACCTTATCTCCCGCGTTTGGACTTCCGCCGGAGCTTCCAGGCATGCCTACGCCAGATTTGCAGTTTCGTCAGCATTGGTGGCTCTGCACCGTCATCCTGTCCATAGGTGGACTGGCATGCCTATTCGCAACGCGCACGCGTTTATATAAGGTTTTGGGAGTGGTGTTGCTCATTGCTCCCCATGTGTGGGGCGCACCTCACGCCGCAACTCACGACAGCTTGGTTCCTGCCACATTGGCTGCTGAATTTGCAGCAGCCACCATCGTGGTCAACGCACTGTTTTGGGTGCTGATCGGGACATTCTCCCCGATGTTTTTCAATCAGTTCATGGACAATCAACCACGGCCCCAGAACCGTAGGGAATCATAGTGGCGCATGTTGCAGGATTGAGGGTTGTCTCAGTAAATATCACTTCATAATTTTCACTTCTGCTTGTGGCTATTTTCGGAAGTTCCGGCGGGCATCGGTTTACGTCCGCACCTGCACAGAAAGCGGACGTAAGTCTAACTCACTCTTGGTTGCTCTATTCCTCTTTTGAATTTTACTGACGTCTCATTTTCAAGCCAATATTTGTTGTATCGATCTTGAGGCGTCATCCTTAGGATTTCACGGCTGGCCTACGGAAATTGGATGGGCTTTTCCGGGTGGTATGTCTAACGGAATTTTGATAAAGCCTCCGATGTCCTGGATCGGTTGTGAACTCCATGCCACTGATCACCGGTGGATAGGGTGGTCTAGTCAGTCGGAAGCCGTGACAGGTATCACGCAGGAAATGTTGATCCGTAACGGCGAGACACCTGAACGAGCAGCAAAGCGCTTCATGCAATTCACACGCGGCGTGAGGCTTTATTCGGATGCTCCCGAATTCGATCAGGTTTGGTTGCGGAAACTTTTAGATGCTGGTGGAGTTGATGACAGAATAGAACTGCATGACTTCGAGAGCCTTGATGCGGAGATCGCTCGAGAAGAGAACCACCCTAATCTTTCTGAGGCGATTTACAGGGCGGAACAAGAATGTCCCAAAACGCACCGGGCCGAGCAAGACGCCAAACATTTGGCGTTCATATATGAATTAATCACTTCTTGAATAATGAGTTCACTCATCAAAAACGTTCATGTTGGCCGCTGTGAACAATTGAAGCATTCGCCCGACTTCCGTTGCTGCCAGCGTGGTGGTCAGCTCAGCTTGAATTTCAGTCACCATCTCTCGAAACGTTAGTATTGTGGCGGGATTTCCCCCGATGGCGTCCCTGAAGGGTTGGTGAGTTTCCCAGTCACTCTTGTTCCCAGAAATTTTTGTGACCGCTGTTACATATGTAAACCGGTTCTCCCCAGTGGCGTCTTTAACGGCCTTGACGAAAGCCTCGGACCATTTAGGAACCGTTAATTCACGAAATGCCTGCCAAGCCATACGGCCTCGCCGTTTCTTGTTGTTTATGATGGCATCGATTTCTGAGGCTGGATTGAAGCCTTGTTGCCAACTCTTGCAACTGACAACGAGGACCTTTCTATCGCCTTCGATCTTTGGGTGATATCCAATCACGTCAATGTCGCTGTGGTTTGAATCTTGGTTGCTGATGAAGTCGGGATGATCCCTGCGCGGTAAGAACTTGAGGTTGTGCTGAACGAAGTATCCTTTATGAACGAGATACTCCTCGACAATTTGCTCAAGAATATCCTCTTTCGTCGCCATATCATTCACCTTTGAACCGTCGCTAAGCGGAGTTCTGTAGGCTAGCACCTAAAGAAAACTCTATCGACAAACAGTTCCGCAAATAGTTGGGCCGAGTCAAAAATGACAATTTTCAATCTGCAAATGCAAAAACGGTCAACACCCTGATTTTTCAGGATACTGGCCGAATTTTGCGACAGGTTTAGTTATGAAAACGACAAACTAAGCTGTGATATGACAAACTAAACTAGAAATGACAAAAGGCTCCCGGTTGGGAGCCTTTTGCTGTGTTGGCTGGGGCGGTAGGGATCGAACCTACGGTACACGGCATCAAAAGCCGTTGCCTTACCACTTGGCTACGCCCCATCACATTTGCGCCCC
>Ga0316204_10001740_pt1 | contig 55414 bp, 52 predicted proteins | sample 6monrhotite_MG_2_FD_205661 | JGI IMG/M metagenome (GOLD analysis project Ga0316204, IMG submission 205661) | Microbial mat bacterial communities from mineral coupon in-situ incubated in ocean water Damariscotta River, Maine, United States -... | ecosystem: Environmental > Aquatic > Marine >... | reverse complement strand
GCCGGCCTCGTGCTCCTTCAAAATCCCGATTATCTGCTCGTCTGAAAATCTGCTCTTCATTGTGTGTCTCCGTGTCGTTATCGAAAACACTAACTTCCAACTGGATCAAGTTTTAGGGAGAACGTCAACATGACCGCTATGACCTTGCTGACCGACATGCCGGAACTTGGAAATCTCAACGACAAACAAGCGGCAAGCCTGATGGGGGTAGCGCCGATTGCCCACGATAGCGGGGCCTTCAGGGGTAAACGCCACATCCGTGGCGGCCGCGCACAAGTCCGCCAAGCCATCTACATGGCTGCTCTCGTTGCAACACGCTACAACGCCGATATGAAACAAAAATATGAAATCCTCGTTGGCAAAGGGAAACCGCCAAAGGTCGCGTTGACTGCCGTCATGCGGAAGCTCATCATCCTGGCAAATGCCCTCATCAGGGATAATCGCAAATGGGCCGAAATTAGGCCTTGCCCATAACGGATACTCTAGATAGCAAGATACTTATGAAGCGCGTTACTTTCGGAAATTTCCTCAACCGTTCCCTGGGTAACGATTGCCCCCTTTTCCATAACGATGCAGTGCTTGACCATTGCAAACACCATTTGAACATTTTGCTCGACGATGATGATAGTGGTTTTTTCCTGACGATTGATCTCCATTAGTGTTTCGCCGATCTGCTTGACGAGCATGGGCATGATGCCATCAGAGGGTTCATCGAGAAGCATAATTTTTGGATATGTCATCAAGCCGCGACCAATCGCCAGCATTTGCTGTTCGCCGCCGCTCATGGTTCCGGCCCGCTGATTAAGGCGTTCTTCAAGTCTTGGGAAATACTCAAACACTTCGCTGCTGCGATCAGGTTTGTTACCACCTTGGGCAATCTGTCCCATCTTGAGGTTTTCAGCCACGCTCAGGTCGGGAAAGATACCGCGAGCCTGAACAACTGTGGTTATCCCTTGACGGGCTCGCAGATGCGGCGGCATGAGGGATATGTCCTTTCCGTCAAGTGAGATTGTGCCGCTCTCCGGTTTAATTAGCCCCGAAAGGCAACGGATCAAGGTTGACTTCCCCATCCCATTACGCCCCAAAACCCCCACAACATCGCCCTCTGCAACGGTCATGGAAATATCCCGAAGGACAGTAATTTTACCGTAACCGGCGGTCACGTTATTAACATCAAGCGTCATAATGACCTACCCTCGTCCGTTCCAAGGTAGACCTCACGAACCTCCTTGTTAGCGGCCACATCATCAAAACTGCCCTCACACAAAACCTGCCCAAGATGAAGCACCGTCACGGGTGCTTTCAGGTCTTTGATAAACTGAATATCGTGTTCAATTATAATCGCTGTCAGATTGTGCTCGCGCACCAACATGTTAATCAGTAATGCCGTCGCGGCGGATTCTTCAACGGTCATTCCGGCGGTGGGTTCATCGAGCAACAATAACTCTGCTTCGATCGCGATCAACAGGCCAATTTCGAGCCATTGTCGCTGACCATGTGACAGGATTTGGGCCTGCATGGCAGACTGGTCTGTCAGACGAACCAGTTGCAGCACTTCATTAATCCGGTCATGGCGATCAGCCTGCAGGCACTGGGAACCAAGCACAGCCAATTCAATGTTCTGATAGGCCGTCAATTCTTCAAAAACGGCCGGGGTTTGAAATTTTCGGGCAATCCCGACATTCGCCCGTTTAATGACTGATTGATGGGTAATATCACGACCTTTATAAAAAATTTTCCCTTCACTTGCGGAATGATGTCCAGAAATCATGCTGATAAAGGTTGTTTTACCCGCGCCATTTGGGCCGATCACACAGCGAACGGTTCCCGCATCAACACTAAAGTCAATATTCTGGTTGGCAATAAGGCCGGAAAATCGCTTTCCCAAGCCTTCCGTCCTCAGAATTTCCGTCATCTCTTGTGTCTCTCCAGCCATAATCCGTAAAGGGATTTCACGGCACCAGCAACACCCCCCTTAAAGAAGACAATAACGGTGATAAAAATTAGCCCTAGCAGCAACTGCCAGTATTCGGGCGTCCACGCACTCAAGTAATTGGATATAGATGCCACGATGATCCCGCCGACCAGGGCGCCAAGCAAAGAATGCCGCCCACCGATGGCCACCCAGACCACCACTTCGGTGGAAAACAGAATGCCACCTAGCGATGGGGATACAAAATTGGCGTGTGAGCCGTATAGCGCACCAGCAAAACTGGCAAAAGCGCCAGAAAGCGCGAAGGCTGACGTCTTGTAGAGCGACACATTGTAGCCCAAGGCCGTCATACGTTCTTCATTTTCGCGAATACCGACCAGTACTTTTCCAAATTTAACCGATAATAAATAACGAAGCGCCAGATAGGAGATGATAACCAAGATAAAAATAGCATAATAAGATGACATGTCGTCGCTCAGAACCATCTTACCAAGATCGAAAAATGTCAGGGTAATTCTGTCCATATACATGCCGTTCCAGCCACCCGTAATGTCGGATTGGCTGACCGCGATCTGTTCTGTCATAATCGAAAGGGCAAGCGTCACCAAAACGAAATAGGTCGAACGAACACCCGCACTAAACAGAAAATACCCGACAATCGCAGCGATCCCTCCGCCTATGATAAAGCTAACAAGCAGCCCGACATAAGCAGGATTTATGCCCATTGAGGTCTTCATTGTTATGCCCATCGCATATGCGCCAATCGCGAAGAAAGCCGCCTGGCCAAAGCTTAAAATGCCGACAAAGCCCCACAAAAAGGCAAGTGAAACAGCCAATAGGCCAAACAACATGTATTGCGGCAAAATGTAGGTTGTATAACCGGGGACAAAAATCGGGATCAATGCCAGAATCATAAAAACAATTCCGGCAACACCGGTTTCAGAGGCGATTTTATTAGATAGGCCCGCCCAAGGCTTTGAAGTTGTGGCGGCCATGTTCATTTAGTTCCCAGCAAGCCTGCGGGCCTAAACCTGAGAATCAAGATTGCCAGCAGGAACACTACCGTCTGCGCAAATGTCTGTTTGAAAGCCAGAGAAAACAGCGTTTCAGCACCACCGATGACAAAGCTCCCAATCAGGGTGCCGCCCAGCAATTGCCCTAGGCCACCGACAATAACAACGAAAAACGAACGTACTAAATAAACATTGCCGATGTAGGGGTCGATACTCAACATCGGGCACAATAGGCTTCCTGCGAGGCCAGCAATGGTGGCGCCAGTTACAAAGACCAGTTTGTTGGTCAAGGAAATATTGAGGCCCAGCAGGCTGGCCATCTCACGGTTCTGGATCAGCGCCCGGATTTTGATACCAAGAGATGTACGGAAATAAACATAGGCTGACGCCCCGATCAGGGCCAAGGAAAATAAAGAGACTGCACCACGATAGGCAGGCACGCTGAAAGCCCCAAAATCAATGGCTCCCGGCAAAGGATTTGCGACGTTTCGGAAATCCGTGCCAAATACAATTTTTATAATTTCCGTCATAATCAAGAAGAATGCCCACGTCAGGAGCAGCGAATCGAATGGTCGGTCATAAAAGTGACGTACCAGAAAATGCTCAAGCAGCAGCCCAACAAAGCCGACCCCAACCGAGGCCATTACAACAGCAATGAGGAATGGCATTCCGGACGACGTGGCGGCCCAGGTCAGGTAAGCACCAAGCGTCAGCAGGGCGCCATGCCCCATGTTGATGACCCCGATCAGACCATAAATAATGGCTAGCCCAAACGCTGCCAACGCCAGCACCAATGTAATCAGCGTCGCATCGACAAAAACACTTGCCGCTACCTCCATATTCCCCCACTCCGATGACTTTAAAAAATCACCGGCCCGTCGCAATGGACGAGCCGGTGACTATATCTTTGAACTATAATATTAGTCCGTTATGATTTAACCCTAAAGGGGCAAGTCGCAGCGCGCGGCCAAAGGTTCAACAGACTGAAAAGACTGGACCTCTTCGAACATGTCATTAACGTCGGTCCAGTTTTCACGCACTTTCATCAAATAGGACGAGACAACGGCCTGGTTGTCCTCTTCGCGCATCCGAATCGGCCCCTGAGGCGCACCATCGAATGTTATCCCCTTCAAGTTTTTACGCAGTGCCGCAGTGGAAACTTCGCCAGCCTTTTCAAGGGCAAGTGCCATCATGTGTGCTGCATTGTACATACCAACTCCGACCGTGTTGACAAGCGCATCATCACCGAATTTTCTCTTGAAACGCTTAAGGAAGGCAATGTTGTTGGGATGCTTGATGGACATGAAATAGTCGAAGCTGACATACGCGCCGCTTGAAACGTCCGGTCCCAGACCCGAGGTCACCACTTCCTCATCATCCACGGTCCACAGGGTGTAATCATCTTTCATGCCAGCGGCAGCCAGCTGTTGACGGAAGTTGACGGTGTCACTGCCGGTCAAGCTGTGGAAAATAATGTCCGCGCCAGAATTACGAATGTCACGCAACACTGATTCATATTGTGGCGTACCGAATGGAATATAGACTTCGCCAACGACCGTCCCACCCAACTCAGCCAGTTTTTCCTTGGTTACCTGATTGGTAACACGCGGCCATGCATAGTCAGACCCGATCATAAAGAACTTTTTACCAAACTTGTTCATCATGTATTCCATATGCGGCCAAACTTGCTGCGTAGGCTCGGGACCGAACATGAAGATGTTGGGATTGCAAACGCCAGGGTAGTATTCTTTTTGCTGCCCTTCGTACCATGTCGGATAAAGTAAGACCTTGTCGGCCCCTTTGACGACCGGACCAGCCGCATTGCGTTCGGCACTGGAAAATGTTCCAGCCAGCAGGTCGACCCGCTCCTGACGAATCAACCTATTGGCCTGTTCAACAACAATACGGGGTTCGGTTTTGGAATCACCGATGACAATTTCTACTTGACGACCAAGCACACCACCTGCAGTGTTAATTTCATCAACAGCCAGTTGGAAGCCAGAAATGTGAGCTTTACCGTATACTGTCCACGCTCCGGTCAGCGGTGAAATGACACCAACCCGAATTGGCTCAGCTGCCGAAGCGCTACGAATAAGCGCCGGTGAAGCAAGGGCGCCAAGTGCAAGCCCGGTAGTGCCAGCAATTTTCTTTAAGGTTTCACGACGGTTTATGCTCGATATCTTTTTCCCCATTATTTCTCTCCTGTTAGTGTTTAAAGTTACTAAGTTGCTGTTCAATACCAACCTGCCATTGAATCTGAGCCCAACATTTCGTCGTAGATATCAGTCCGCCGATCACGCAAGACCTGGTTGAATTCGTTCCAATTACGCTTCCGCCTTGCATCGGCAAGGTCGATTTCTGCGTAGATAATTTCCTCTTCCGTCGGGCTTGCAGGGCCTGCGATTGGCCAGCCCGCCTGACTCACGATGATGCTTTGCCCGATGAATGGCTGGTCGCGCTCATCCCCAACACGGTCAGCGGCTGCCACAAACATGGAATTGGAATGAGCCCCCGCCATAGACAGGATAGTGGCCATCGCTTCACGGTTCGGATCTTGTCCGGGAATCGGCACCCAGTTTGTTGGTACACAGACGATATCGGCACCCTGCAAGGCGCACAGCCGGTAACTTTCGGGGAACCAGCCATCATAACAGATAAACGTGCCAATGCGCCCTAGGGGTGTCAAAAAGACGGGAAAGCCCAAATTACCAGGCTCGAAGTACAGGTTTTCTTCATTCCATAAATGAACCTTGCGGAAGGTGCCTATATAACCGTCAGGGCCAATCACCACCGAACTATTGTAAAGGGCATCGTCATCGACTTCGGCAATCCCGGCAACAATATGCAGATTGCGTTTTTTGGCGATTTCACACCATGCCTTGGTGGTAGAGCCGTCTGGAAGTTTCTCCGCCAGTTCGAAAGCTTCCTGACGAGACGCGAACATGTACCCCGAGTTGCAGAGTTCAGGCAGAACGATTAACTGGGCTCCACAATCAGCTGCTTCGTTGATCATGGCCAAGCTACGATCCACATTTTTGGATTTTTCACCAATGATGGGCTTCATTTGAAGGCAAGCAACAGTAACCAAGGATGGGTCTTGATTTTTATCCGAATCCATGTCTGTCATTTTCCTAAATACCTCTATTGAACGCGCTGCATTAAATATAAACTTTCATCTACTTACTTTTTAGGCAAGTCACTTGATATATTAGCAAGGTTATTTAGCGTGTCCATTCTTATTAAATCTTGCTTGTCAACGTCGGAGTAAAATTCCATCACTGAAGCGGTCAGATTGTGTGGTTGTTGGGCGGAGTAAAAATCCGCCAGTGGTAAGCTTTCTGCTTTTGCAGAGGGTGGGGATGAAGCAAGTGGAACTATATGGCCGCGTACGGCATACGCGCTGGATTCACATTTCAAGTGCAACGTTGATGTTTTCAATTTGAATCTCCTCAGTTCAAGATGCGAGAAAATTCTACTTTTGATCACCACTTTTTCCGGGGGGGTATTACCGGGGCACTCGTTTGCAATTGTGACCCCGCATTATAGGTTCGGGAGGGTGATCGCTGGAATTACGCTATGTATTACACCGCACAACGCCGACAAATCTTCACCGCGTGACTTGTGATAAACTGGAAATCGAACCCGGAAATCTTCCTCAATCGCCTCGATAGTGCCAACCAACAAAAAAGACTCCTTGAATCACATCAGATTCATCCCTTGCAATAATTTTCTGAAAATTGAGGGGTGGTAAGGTTTCTGTTACTATTGTTTGATATTTCCGCGTCAACCAGTTTCATGTTTTGATTCGGGTCACTTATCAAGGTTAGGGCAAAGGCTTCAATCCGAATATTTTTAGACATGCTGGCGCTTCGTAAGGCGAAATAGGCATCGTCATCATTTAGATTATAGCGCTTCATAATGCTTAAAATTGCTTTGAAGACAAATGAGCGCAATCTAATTTTTTCTTCTAAAACTACCAGATTTTTATTGATGCCTTTTTGGTATTTATTAATATGGTAAGAGAATACTAATGCTTTAAAAATTCCTGCATTGCGCAATGGCTTATTTATCATTGCGCTTGGATTTACAGAAAGCATGGCCTCCAAACGACCGGGTGCTTCAGTTCCAGAAATAGCGATGAGCGGAATATCGCCATCTATCAAACTTTGATCCAGAATACTGGTGGGCCCGCGGTCTGCGCAGAAGAAGATAACCTCATAAATTTTTGATATCGCCTCAGGGGGAGGCCATATAACTTCTGTTTCAACGCCCAGCCGCGTGAGTTGTCGAACCAACAATTCTGAATCTGCATCGTTAGGGTGCAGTATGAGAGCCCGGTGTCCCCGAAAGTTTGGAATGTATGATTCCATCACTTTACGACCCGCAACCTGTTTTCGGGTCTGCGTAAGGCGGGCCGGGAATTTTCGTCAGAGCGGTCGGCATCGGGATGCCTGGAATCAAACCACACCAGATATGGATCGGGTTTTACCGGTTTTTCAGATTCGAAAAGAATATCGAAGTTCTGATCATCACGGCCCCGGCCTAAGCGTGGTGTGAGGTAGCAATGGGCATTATCTTCATCAACCACCACCTGCCCTTGCGGGGCGGCGATACTACTGCCCAGTGTCGCCTCGCGAACATCATAGGCGGAATCCGTACCAACTTTATGAATAGCCTTGGCTAATATCAAAACGGCAATGTAAACCGCTTCACTATCGGCACTCGCTACTGCACGTTGTCCAAAGTGTGCTTTGTAGTCGGCTATAAAGCGGTTGTTTTGTTCAGAATGAATACTTTGAAAATAGACGCTTGATGAGATCAACCCGCGACTGGCTTCAGGCCCAATACAAAACAGTTCCGGTTCTGATAGGCTACAGTCAGAAATGGGCATTTGATCAGGACCAAACGCAGGATCCTTTTCCCTGAGTTTCTGAACAGCGTCTATAAATGCATATTTGGATTCACCAATTAAAGCGCAATAAATAAAATCAGGTTTGTTTTTCCTGATGTCCTCAATCAAGTACTCAACATCGCCTGATCCGACAGCTAAATACTTCTCAGAGACAATTTCACCGCCATTCGCTTCCAGTATCTCTCTCAGGACACGATTGTTTTCCCACGCCCAAATATAATTAGATCCAACGCAATACGCCCGATTGCCGTAGTTTTTCATCATGAAACGAGCCAGCGGCACGATATGATGGTTTGGAGCTGCCCCCGTGTAAATTACATTGTTACTGCTTTCAAATCCTTCGTAATGCGAGGGGTACCAAAGCATAGCGTCATGCTTTTCGAAGCAGGGAATTACTTCTTTTCGGCTGCTTGATGTATAACACCCGATAACATGTTGTATGTTTTTATTTCTGAGCATTTCCTCACAGGCCAAGCGATAGTTCTCAAGAGTTGCAGCAGGGTCAACGATTTCCGGCTCAAAGTGGAAGTCATAAGTAGCGTTTCGGTTAACCTCATCTACCGCAAGAAAAGCGCCATTCTGCATGGCTCTAGAAAGGACACTGTATGGTCCTGTCGTCGAAAACAATAAACCGATTGAAATACCTCTAGACACGATGCAACCTTATTTCGATGTTATAATGACAAAAACACAATGGTCGGGAAGACTCATTCTGAGCGAAAAGTATGCTAGCGTTTTAAAAAATGTGTCACCCTGATTATTGATTTATCTGTGCCATGTTAGCACGTAATTTTGTTTTGGGAAAAAAGTTGACCGTAGTATCGGAATTAGACAACACCTTAACACCCTGTCCAACATTCTGGGACCAGCTCAATTTATAGCTATTGACATCTTCATTAATATTGATGCTAAATAATTATTGACAGCACCACTCATATTGATGCTGGCTAGAATAACGGTCCTTAATTTAAGAGCCATGGGCCGCGAAATTATTATCAAAGGCGCGGATTTAAACCGCAGTGGCAATGGAGCCTAGGGTTAAGACCCTGGGCTTTTTTTGTGCGCTCCGTTGGCTCAATGATAGCGCTACAAGCAGTGATAATGGGAGGTTGAGGTTATGACTAAAGGAAAAGATTTAGAAAAATCAAATACCAATAAAGACTTGGTGCCCGATACAGAAGCGGATTTGGATACAAACTTAAATCCGGAAATTAAACGACGTACTTTTATGAAGGGTGCCAGCGCCACTGCGGCGACTCTTGCTGCCCCGATGGTTTTCTCGGGACTAAAAATGGCGAAAGCTGCAGGCGGCAACATAAAAATCGGACATATTGAAGATCTGTCCGGAAACCTTGCCGTGTATGGTGTTCAAAAATACCATGCAGCAATGCTTGCGGTTAAAGAAATCAATGAAGGCAAAACGCTCCTGGGCGGCCCCGTTGGTTCTGGCGGTCTTGGTTCATTGGCGAATTACGCTACCAATGCCCCTGTTATGGGAAATGGTGATAAAGATCTCAAATTCGTCAATGACGGCGGTGCCATGAATGGCTCAGGCATGGCCTTCGTAGAAGAACAGGATGTGCTTGTGGATTCCGGTGAATCCGGTCTGTTGGGTAGAGAGGTTGAGCTTGTCGCCCCTGACGGACAGTCTAACAATAATATCTGGCAGCAATTGGCCCGTAAATTGATCCACGAAGACAAGGTGGATTGCCTCGTCGCCGGGTTCACCAGTGCAGAGAGAGAGGCTATCCGCCCAATCGTCGATCAGGCGAAGCAACTCTATATCTACACTAATCAGTATGAAGGCGGCGTTGCCGACTCGAATACATTCTGTACGGGTGCTGTTAGTGAACAGCAAGTTATCCCCGTGGTTGATTACATGATCAGAAAGTTTGGGCCCCGGGTTTACACGATTGCCGCCGATTATAACTTTGGGCAATTGACGGCGGCTTGGACTAAGGCGTTTGCCCCCCTTGTTGGTGGTGAAATTATTGGTGAGGAATTCGTGCCGCTTAGCGTCTCTGACTTCTCAACATCAATAGCCCGTATCCAGGCGGCAAAACCCGATTGGGTATTCACGCTTCTTGTCGGTTCTAACCAGTCGAATTACTATCCCCAGGCGGCGGCGGCTGGTCTTGAATACCCAATGGCATCCACCGTTAATATGGCGCAAGGGTATGAGCATCGCCGGTTCACACCCCCCTCATTGAATCGCATGTACAACTGCGTTAACTATATCGAGGAAGTGCCGACAGCCAGGAACAGGGCGTTTGTGAAACGCTGGTACGATATGTTCCCTGATGACCCCTATATTGGTCAAATGGCTCAGAACACCTATTTCTCGGTGCATCTCTATGCAAAGGCCGCGCGCCTTGCCGGCACTACTGACCAGGAGACGGTCAAAATGGCGCTGGAATCGGGACTTAGTATTGAAGCGCCAGAAGGAACCGTCTTCCTTGAACCATCTACCCATCACTGCTCGCACTACATCCGGCTTGCTACGGCAGATGCCGACCATAACGTGAGCTTTGTGCGTGAGTGGCCGAGCATTCAGCCTTGGTGGCTACAGCGCGTTGGGGTCAACCTGGTGAAGCATAAGGAATATAAGCAGTATGTTCCCGGTGAAGATCCCTTCTTCTCAATGTTCGCCAAATAAGTGAGACTATTGTTGCTCTGGTCGGTACTTTTTCCGGCCAGAGCAACAAACCGTCTGGTTTTTCTCTGATAAGAAAATTTTCCGGGTAATGTCGTTAACTACCAGCGAGTCAGGGTGATCAACGTGAGACCTGATCTCGTATTATTTTAAAAGCAGAAACAATAATGGATACACTCCCACTCGCCCTCAGTTTGATCTATCAGTTTGGTTCGACGATGGCTTTTTTATTCCTGTCGGCGCTGGGCCTGATCATCATTCTTGGCATGATGAATATTATCAACCTTGCCCACGGTGAATTAATGATGATGGGAGCGTACACGGCAACCATAACCTATCATGCTGGCGCGCCTTTCTTTGTGTCCGTCATTCTAAGCTTTTTCGTCGTGGCGATATTCGGGGCTGCTTTGGAAACCCTGATCGTCCGAAAATTCTATGGCCGGGAGCTGAGCGCACTGGTGGTAACCTGGGGTGTGGGTCTGGTCATGGGGCAGGGTACCCTATTGTTCTTTGGTCCATTTATGCCGTCGATAAAAATACCTGGCGGCAACTTTTCATATGGTGTTTTTTCTTTTTCCGTCTATTCGCTGATTTTGATGCTGATCTCCGGCCTGCTGATCCTGATTCTCTGGTTTATCTATAACAAAACTTCTTATGGCCTTCAGGCCAAGGCAACGATGCAGGATGCCGAAATGGCAAAAAACCTGGGAGTCAGGACCGGACGAATTTATACTTTAACGTTTAGTATTGGTGCTGGGCTCGCCGGTTTGAGCGGCGCATTACTTGCGCCAACGGTCACGATCGCACCATTTATGGGACAGCAATTCGTCGCCCCTGCCTTCATTACCGTCGTCGTCGGCGGGGCAGGCAATGTGATCGCCGGCGCCGTCGGCAGCAGTGCTCTCCTGGCTGGCGTCAAGGTTCCAATAGGCATGGCTTTTGGTTCTTTTGTTGGGACAGTAGCCCTGCTGGTGGCAGCCCTCATCATCATTCGTATTGCACCGAATGGCATATCGGCGTACATGCAAAATCTTTTTGACCGTCTCTCATGGGGTGCTCGGCGATGAACACCGCGTTGCGATTGATTAGCGGAGAGGGGGACATCGGAAAAACAGGCGTCTTCTGGATTAGCTTCCTGTTTGTCGTTCTGTTGTTCTTTATCTATCCGTCACAAGTATCGGCATTCCGGGCGTCGAACTCAGCATATTATCTTCTTAATATTCCACTGGGCATGGGGATGGCTCTGTTATGGGGATATTGTGGTGTCCTTAGTTTTGGCCATGTCGCTTATTTTGGAATCTCCGCTTATCTATATGGAATTATAGCAGGGAACCTGTCAGAGAATTCCTGGGGTCCTATTATTGGAATATTGGGGGGGCTTGGCGGCAGCGCCATTGTTGCCGCCGTATTTGGTTATTTTGTCTTCTATGCTCGTGTGCAGAAATGGATCATTCCAATCCTGACGTTGGTTTTTACGTTGCTGCTTGAAACATTTCTCGGCCAAACAGCGGGTTATCAATGGCGCGTGGGGAGCGTTCTTCTCGGCGGATACAACGGGATGACAGGAATACCCTCGTTCCAACTGGGCGACTATATTTTCCAAGGATACTCCTTCTATTATTATTGTTTGGTTGTCGTTCTTGCTTGTTATTTCTTCCTTAGGATGACCGTCAATTCCGGTTTTGGTAAAGTAACGATTGCCATCCGTGAGGACGAGCTGCGAACTGAAACATTGGGCTACGATGTTCGGGCGCGTCAATGCCTCATCTTCGTGCTTTCTGCCGTTTTGGCCGGTATTAGTGGGGTGCTTTACGTTCAGTGGGGCAATTATGTCACGCCGAGTCAGGTGGGGCTGTTGCAAGCTGCGTTGCCTGTCGTCTGGGCGGCCGTCGGCGGGCGCACAAGCCTTCTTGCCGTTGCAATGTCAACGTTTTGTCTAGGCTGGATTACGTTCACTCTGTCGTCGCAAGGCAATCAGTATGCGATGGTGATCATTGGTGGCGTACTGATTGTTACGATGCTGTTTTTCCCTCGGGGAATATTTTTAATGATTGCTGAAATTCTTGGCCGTTGGGTTTCAAAAATATCAAAGGGAAACACCTAAAATGGAATCTGATGCCATGGATTCCGCTGTCGCCCTGGAGACCCGATCAATCAGTAAAAAATTTGGCGGCATTGTCGCCGCAGACAACATCGATTTCAAAGTTTACCCCGGCGAGCTTAGGTGCTTGATCGGTCCTAATGGCGCTGGAAAATCTACTTTATTTTCAATCCTTTGTGGATTTCAACAAGCAGAAAGCGGCGAAATTTTAATTTTTGGACAAAATGTAACCAAAAAACTTGCATTCGAACGCGTCAGGCTCGGCGTTGGTTTGACATTTCAAACCAACAGGGCGTTTCATGACTTAAGTGTCCGCGAGAATTTAGCCATCCCCCACTTTGCATTAAAAAAGGACAATATTAAGGTCGAAAATAAACGCCTTGATTATGCTCTAGGCGCATTTGGTCTGGATTTGAATGATCCGACCAAGGCAGGAGAGCTCACGCATGATCAATTGCAATGGCTTGAAATGTCTATGGCCCTTTCCAGTAATCCCAATATTTTGTTGTTAGACGAGCCAACTGCCGGAATGGCCGAAGAGGAAACCTCAAAGACCGGAAAAGTTCTTAAATTTCTGAATTCGATAGGTTTGACGATTGTGGTCGTAGAACACGATATGGATTTCGTCAGAAATGTCGCCCAGTCTGTGACCGTCCTGCATCAGGGTCGGATTTTTGCCGAAGGCAGCGTTGAAGAAATTACCTCTAATGAAGAGGTCAAGCAAATCTATCTGGGTAAGGGGTAATAAGAATGGTGCTCCTTTATACGTCTGAAGTTGTTGCGGGCTATGAAACGGCGAATATTCTGCGGGGCGTTAGTATCAATATTGAGCAAGGTGAAATCGTCGGCATCGTCGGTCGCAATGGCGTGGGGAAAACCACTCTAATGCGCTCGATTATCGGCAGTCTGCCGCTCCGTTCGGGAAACGTATTTTTCAAGGGTGCTGATATTTCGGGTTCATCCGCCGATTTCAGGGCGAGAAGTGGAATTGGATATGTGCCCCAGGGCAGAGGCATTTTTCCTCAGCTAACGGTAATGGAAAACCTGAGAATGGGGGGGTTCATAAATGAGGCGAAAAAGGATCTCAACTTCGAGCTGGTCTTTAACTATTTCCCGATCCTCAAGGAAAGACTGGGTCAGCGAGGTGGCACGTTAAGTGGCGGTCAGCAGGCCATGTTGACGATCGCAAGATCATTGATTAGTGAGCCGGATTTGCTTCTCCTTGATGAGCCCAGCGATGGGGTTCAGCCTAATATTGTGGAAGAAATTGGAGAGTTCCTGGTCGAATTGAGTAAGAACGAAAATATTTCGGTGCTCCTCGTTGAACAAAACGTATCCCTAATGCAAAAAGCTGCGCACCGGGCCTATGCGATGGATAAGGGGAAGGTGACCAGTGAATTAACTGAGAGCCACCTTAAAGACGAAATGATTCTTGCGACACATGTCGTTGTTTAAATAATCCTTATAAAAAGAGGAGTTCATTATGGAACTGGTATCTCGGCAGCATTCGAACGATTGGGTATCTGATTCAATCATGTGCAGGCGTGGCGTTGGCGGCGAAAGTGTAGGGGAGACACACAGTCTCACCATTGAAGACCAGGGTGTTTTTCAATATACGATTGGTCCGTATTCGGAACCGGTATTGGAGATCAAACCGGGAGACCGGGTTATCGTTGAAACACACGATGCTTTCGAAGGCGCTATCAAATCTGAATCCGACGTCCCTTCGGATATTCTTAAGATGCCATTTTTGAATCCGCAGTGCGGCCCCATTATGGTCAAGGGGGCGGAGAAAGGCGACACCGTTGCCGTTCATATAGAATCGATGGCTCCACGTGGCCCTCAGCCGCGGGGAACATGTTGTATGATCAAAGAGTTTGGCGCCCTTACCGGAACCTATTATACGGCGACGTTAAATGATCCCCTGCCTGAAAAGGTTCGCAAGATCAATATCGACGAAGAAAATGTTTATTGGAGTGACCGCGTTACACTGCCTTATCGTCCCCATATTGGCACTTTAAGTTGTTCCCCGGAAATCGATTCGATCAATTCCCTGACCCCGGACAATCACGGTGGCAACATGGATTTGCCGGATATGGGGCCTGGAACGATTACTTACCTTCCTGTTCGTACGGATGGCGCTAGGGTATTTATTGGTGACGCGCACGCGTGTCAGGGCGACGGTGAGGTCTGTGGCGTTGCAGTGGAGTACCCAACTGTTACGACGATCAGGGTTGATCTTATCAAAAAATGGGCTATCGAATGGCCACGGCTCGAAGCGGATGACTTCATCATGACCATAGGCAGTTCAAGGCCGTTGGAAGATGCAACAAGAATTGCCTATCGTGAGCTGGTGCTTTGGATGGAAGCGGAATACGGCTTTGATAAATGGGATGCCTACATGATGCTTAGTCAATGCGGTAAGGTCAGATTGGGGAACTTTGTAGACCCTAAATATACAATTGGTGCAGCGATAGCTAAAAAATACCTGACCCCATAATATGTGAAAGTCTGGATTTTTTACCTGCCTTCCACAAACTGTGACCTAATGGGATGAACTCCCCCTCGATCCCGGAAGCGGCCCCGAAGCGGCTACGATGCCAGTGTCGAATATATTGAGGGAAGGAGCATCCGATGACAATTGAGACCTTAGGGATTGATTTAGGTAAAACCCTCTGCAGTGTTGCTGGATTAGACAGAGCCGGTGCTGTCGTCGTGGCGCTGCCGTGTAAAACTTGTCCCATAGCGCGTCCTTCCATTCCAAGGGCAGTACTGCACCATCAAATACCGGGACTAAACATCTAGAACGTCGGTGGCGTGTTGACCCACAGGACCCGTGCTGTTTTGTTGGTTACATTTTTGTATCCATGTTCCAAATCCGATTGGAAAAAGAAAGAATCGCCCGGCTGCAGGTGATAAAGCTTGCCGTCCACCTCAAGATCAAGCTCCCCTTCAAGGACGTAGCCAATTTCTTCGCCAACGTGTGAAATAACCCCCTCACTGCCGCTACCAGGCGCTACAATGTGAATGGCGCCATTTAACAAACGGGCCTCAGGGTTGGACACAAAGCATTCCAGGGTCACGCCCTCGGTCGAGCCATCGGTGTTCATTGTGATGAGGGGCCGGCTGCCGGCCCGCATGACGATTCCTTCCATTTCACCTTCAGTGTCAAAAAGGGCACCGATTGAAGTTCCCAGTTGTTTAACAATTTTGTGAAGCAACTGCAAAGAGGGACGGACCTTGTCATTTTCAAGTTTCGATAGAAACCCTTCAGAACAACCAACTTTTTTAGAAAGATCCGACAGCAGATAACCTTTTACTTTGCGGGCGTGCCGCAGCTTCAAACCGATACGCAGATGCTTTTCAATCATTCAAAATTGTTCCGTTATTAGGCATTATAGGATGAGCAAAGACAGATCACATTACTGATTTATGGTAAGTCCACTCAACCGAGTTATGGCGAAATTATAGGTTTTTAACAAGGTTATACAGTTTCTGAGAACGCCGGAGCAAAAATACACCACCTTTGGTGGCGAAGAACGGGTCCACTTTATATGCAATGGAGCTTGATGTTACGGGCTGTCCCGGTGGTTAGGTTTTTGGGGATTTCCACCGTTTCTGGCCTTGATTGAGGCGGTAACTGCCGCCGTTCATCTCGAGGATATGGACGTGGTGTATGAGGCGGTCGAGCAAGGCCCTCGTCAGGCGTTCGGAACCGAACACCTCGGTCCACTCGTCGAAGGGAAGATTGCTGGTCAGCAGGGTCGAGCCATGTTCATAACGTTGGCTGAACACCTGACCCTCTCCTCAACTTCATACCACTGAGAAGTTAGTGAATACTGCATGACAGGCTCATGCGACCTTGTCCATTCTGTTCCGGGTTAACCCGGAACAGAATTTCGCGAATTCGTTTGGTGTCGCCCAGTTAAGGGCGGAATGAGGTGGTCCCACATAGTTGGACAGTTTGGCGGCTCGGTTAAGGTGTATTCCTGTTTCTAATCATGCTGCCAAAAAACCATTTATGAAAGCCTTCTGATGTTGTTGAGCCTGTGGGTATGTGGGTAAGCCGTGAGGCTTATCCATCATATCCATGGGCTGTGCAATGCCATAGGCCTCTGCCGGTGTTAGACCACCGAATGTTGAATGAGGACGTTCGGTGTTGTAAAAATCGATCCATTCACCAATCACCCGTTCAGCGACGAAACCGTCCGTCAGCTCGTGCAGATAAACCGCCTCGTATTTGAGCGACCGCCAGAGGCGTTCGATAAAGATATTATCCATACACCGGCCCCGGCCATCCATAGAGATTGTAACCTCCGCGCCCTTGAGTACGCCAGTAAAGTCATAGCTGGTGAACTGGGAACCTTGGTCGGTATTGAAGATTTCCGGTTTGCCGTATCTGGACAACGCCTCGTTCAGGGCTTCAATGCAAAAGCTGGCATCCATGGTGTTCGACAGCCGCCACGCAAGGACGTGTCGTGTCGCCCAGTCCATGATCGCGACCAGATACAGAAAACCGCGTTGGACCGGGATGTAGGTGATGTCGGCGCACCAAACATGGTTGGGTCGGATTATCTCCAGATTCCTCAGCAAATACGGGTAAACCCTGTGTTCCGGATGCGGGGTGCTGGTTCTTGGAGCTTGGTAAATCGCTTCCAGCCCCATCAGTTTCATCAACCGTCTGACACGGTGACGCCCAATAAAAATACCTTCACGGCGCAACTGACGCACCATTTGGCGAGAGCCGTAAAATGGGTATTTGAGAAACAGTTCGTCAATGCGCCGCATCAATTTCAAGTTCTCCGGGCTCTCGCCCTTCAAAACGTAGTAGAACGATGACCGGCTGATCAAAAGTAGGTTGCACTGACGGCTCAAACTCAGGACCGGGTGATCACGGCGTATCATTGCCTTGCGTTCCCCCCGGCTCATCGCTTGAGCCCTCTGGCCAAAAAATCCCGTTCCACTGTCAGCTGACCGATCTTGGCATGCAGATCGTGAACTTCATCTTCGTGGTCTACCTGGGCCTTGTCGCTACCATTGGAAAATATGGCGTTGAGGTATCATCAGGAAGTCGAGGCGCTTATGTCATCTCTTGGGGATGAGGAGCGCCGTCACGAAGCAATTGAGTTAATTCGTTCTTTGATTAACAAGATTGTCTTGGTTCCTGACCCAAAGGGGGAAGGTTTATTAATCGATATTCACGGCGATTTGGCTGGAATACTAAATATTGCGTTAAAAGGAGAAGATGCAAAATCAAAACAAGAGATTGATATTAAACAAATCCGGTTGGCCGCCGGACTAAATGACCAAAGGCCATTAGTCGAGCAGAGTAAGATGGTGGGCCCGGCAGGACTCGAACCTGCGACCAGACCGTTATGAGCGGCCGGCTCTAACCAACTGAGCTACAGGCCCTTTGGGAAGGAACCCCTGTTTTAACAGGACCTTCCGGTTAGGCAATTAAAAATACAGGCGAAACCGCGGGGCCGGTCAGGTGACCAAAAGCGTTGGCTTGAAGGTTGGCCCTGGGGTCCGTCTGGAAATATCCGTCTTAGTAATCAAGGAAGCTTCTGAGCTTGCGTGAACGCGACGGGTGTTTCAGTTTTCTCAAGGCTTTGGCTTCGATCTGGCGAATTCGTTCGCGGGTAACCGAGAACTGCTGGCCGACTTCCTCAAGCGTATGATCGGTGTTCATGCCGATGCCAAAACGCATGCGCAGCACGCGTTCTTCGCGCGCCGTCAAAGAGGCCAGAACGCGCGTTGTGGTTTCGCGCAAGTTGGCCTGAATAGCAGCGTCCAGCGGCTGAATGGCGTTTTTGTCTTCGATGAAGTCGCCCAGGTGACTGTCTTCCTCGTCGCCGATCGGGGTTTCGAGCGAAATCGGTTCCTTGGCGATTTTGAGGACCTTGCGGACCTTTTCCAGGGGCATGGACAGCTTGATCGACAGTTCTTCCGGGGTCGGTTCGCGGCCGATTTCATGCAGCATCTGACGCGATGTGCGGACCAGTTTGTTGATCGTCTCGATCATATGCACGGGGATACGAATGGTCCGCGCCTGATCGGCGATGGAGCGGGTGATGGCCTGCCTGATCCACCATGTGGCGTAGGTCGAGAACTTGTAGCCGCGGCGGTATTCGAACTTGTCGACGGCTTTCATCAGACCGATGTTGCCTTCCTGGATGAGATCAAGGAACTGCAGGCCGCGGTTGGTGTACTTCTTGGCAATGGAGATCACCAGGCGCAGGTTGGCCTCGATCATTTCCTTCTTGGCTTTGGTCGCTTCGCGTTCACCCTTTTGCACAGTGGCGACGATGCGGCGGAATTCGGGGACCGGCAGGCCGGATTCCTGAGAAATTTCACCGATGCTGGAGCGGATTTCCAGGACATCCTTTTCGTATTTGGTGGCAAATCGCTCCCAGCCCTTGCCGGGCAGTTGGGAGACCCGGTTGAACCAGCCGGGGTCCAGTTCGTGACCTCGGTAATGTTCAAGGAAGTCGTCGCGTTTGACCTTGGCGTTGGTCGCCAGGCGCAGCAGCTTGCCCTCAAAACCGATCAGCAGGCGGTTGAGTTCGTAAAGATGCTCGACCAGCTGTTCAATGCGGTTGTTATTGAGGTGGACGTCCTCCATCAGTTCAACCAATTGATGGCGGAGTTTGTTATAGCGTTTTTCTTGCGCCGGCTTGATCTCTTCACCAGCCTGCAAGGCTTCCAGGCGGACAATCTGGAGCTTGTGCAGTTTCTTGTAGGTTTTGGCGATCTCTTCAAATGTTTCAATAACCTGAGGCGTCAACTTGGCTTCCAGAGCAGAAAGCGACAGGTTGTTTTCTGGATCATCTTCGTCGTCATCATCGTCGCTGCCCGGACTGCCGCCTTCTCCGCCTTCACTGCTTTCCGCGGTGGAACCGGCCGGTTTCTCTTCTTCTTTCGGGGCCTCAACGACGGCCGCCCCGACGTTTTGACCTTCCTCGCCTTCTTCACCTTCGCCGCCCTCGCCAGCCATCTGCTGGGCCGCCGGACCACCGGTGTGGGTCGTTTCCAGGTCAATAATGTCGCGAAGCAGCATTTCCTCATTCACCAGGGCATCGTGCCACTGGACAATGGCGCGGATGGTCAGCGGGTTTTCGCAAACCCCGCCAATCATCATTTCACGCCCCGCTTCGATGCGTTTGGCGATGGCGATTTCACCTTCGCGTGACAGCAGTTCAACCGAACCCATTTCACGAAGATACATGCGAACCGGGTCATCGGTACGACCGAGCTCGGTTTCATCGACATTGCCGCTGGCTTTGGGAGATTCTTCTTCAGCGGCTTCCGGCGCGTTGGCGTCTTCGGCCTCTTCGTTCTCAACAACATTGATGCCCATCTCCGAAAGCATGGACATGGTGTCTTCAATCTGTTCGGAAGAGACCTGATCGGGCGGCAGGGCAGCATTCAGGTCATCATAGGTGACGTATCCCTGTTCTTTGCCTTTGGCCACCATTTTCTTGACGGCGGCGCCCATGGTATCGAGAAGCGGGCTGTCACCACTTTCTTCGGTTGTGGTCCCGGCCTCTGCTTTTTTTGCTGCTGCTTTCGCCAATGCTAAAACTCCGCTTTTGTCAGTGCCTGGATCGGGTATTCGCCGATTGCGCGGGCACTCAGTATATACGTCAATGTCTCATAATCTCGGGGCCGCCGGGTATCAGTCAGCCAGTTCGCTCTCTTCAATGTTGATCGCCTGCTGTCTCAAAGCTGCAAGCCGCTTCCAGGCGTCTTCCGTCGGATTTTTTGCGACGTCCTGTTCGGCCTCTTTGATTTCAGCGTTGAGATCCTTACCCCTAAGTTTCTCGAATGTCTCGTCCCAACCAGCTCTGGCCAGTTCAATTTCAGAGCTGGAACGTGCATAAACGGCATGATCATACACATCCGGGCTCAGTACCTTGGAGAGCGCGATTTCATAATCACCCTGTTCTTTAAGGTGGTATATCAAAGCCTCAGTTTCAAGCCCGGACTGCGCCGCCAAGGTCTTTAAAACCTGTTGGCGGAGATTGTCAAGGTCAAGCGCCTGAAAGGCAAAGGTTCCCAAGCGTTCCGACACTTGATCATAAAGCTCTGGATGGTTGATCAGAGTGCTCAGCAGGATCGTTTCACGCATCTGGCGGATATCGACTTTGGCATTCGGCCCGGCATCGGCTTCAAGGTGCATGTTTGACGACCACTGGCTGCGCCCGCCGTGCCGTTTCTGGCGTTGCCGGGTCCCGCTGTCCCGGTCGGGCCAGATCCGGTCGTTGAATGCCCTGGCGAAGAGTTTGCGGATATCCGGGTTCTGAATGTCGCGGGTATGTTCTTTCAGGCGGGCCTGAAGGGCGGCTTTGTCTTCGGGCGTGGTCGGCAGCCGCCCACCGGTTTCCGATCGCCAGATGAATTCAGACAATGGGACCGCCTGATCGATAACCTGTTGCATGGCGGCTTTGCCACCTGTCTTGATCAGACTGTCCGGGTCTTCTTTTTCGGGTAATGTGGCGATTCGCAGCCCGTAACCGGGCTTGAGGTGCGGCAGGGCTTTCAATGAGGCCTTGATGGCGGCGTTCATACCGGCGCGGTCGCCATCGAAGCACAGCACCGGTTCCGGCACTGATTTCCACAACAATTTCAACTGGTCTTCTGTCAGGGCCGTGCCCAGGGGGGCTACGGTGTGCTCATAACCCGCCTGATAGAGAGCGATGACGTCCATGTACCCTTCGGTAACAATGATGGCGCCGGATTTTCTGGCGGCGCGCATGGCGTGGTTCAGGGCATAAAGCTCATGACCTTTGTGAAACAGCGGCGTTTCCGGGGAGTTCAGGTATTTGGGTTCACCGTCACCGAGAATACGCCCGCCAAAGGCGATGACCCGGCCACGGCGGTCCTGTATCGGAAACATCAGACGTCCGCGAAAGCGGTCATAGGCGTCCGTTCCGCGCCCCCGATCCTCATCGGGCCGGATCAATAAACCACCTGCGACCATCAACTCTTCTGGAATTCCTTCGCGCAAGAGCGCCGACCTCAGGGCATTTCGCGACGGGGGGGCAAATCCCAGCCGGAAAGTCTCGGCCGTGGCGCTGTCCAGACCGCGTGACCTGACATAATCCATCGCCATCCGGCCTTCCGGCATATGCAGCATCCGTTCGAAATAGACCGCCGCCGCGTCCATGACATCAACCAGGGTCTGGCGTTTGCGTTCCCGGTCTCGGGCTTCGGGGCTGTCCTGCGGGACTTCCAGTCCGGCGATGCCCGCCAGCTGTTCAACCGCTTCGCGGAAACCCAGACCTTCCGTTTCCATGACAAAGTCAATGACGCTGCCGTTCGCCTGACAGCCAAAGCAGTGGTAGAAGCCCTTTTCTTCATTAAGGGTAAAGGACGGTGTTTTTTCGTTATGGAAGGGACAGAGGCCCGTGTGTTCGTGCCCTTTTTTTGTCAGCTTGACCCGCTTGGAGACGATATCGGCCAGCCCGACGCGGGTTTTCAGTTCATCAAGGAACTGTGGCGAAAATGCCATGGGCGATCCGTCCTAAGTAGAGCTCAAGCCAACAGGAAACGATATTTTAACGCCTGGGCGGGGTCGTCAAAAGGTCAAGTTATTAAGGTAATCCACAGCCCGCAACCGGACAGCGGTCATCCCAGGCGTTCCTTGACCACGGCGCCGGCCTTCGAAAAATCCATCTGCCCTGCGTATTTCTGTTTCAGCGCACCCATGACCTTGCCCATTTCCTTGATCGATTCGGCGCCGACTTCGGCGATGACGGCGATGACGGCTTCTTTAATCCCGTCGTCACTCATTTGCGCCGGCAGAAATCGCTCAATGACCGCAATTTCCTCTGCTTCACCCTGGGCAAGTTCCATTCGCCCGCCTTTTTCGTACATGGTGATGCTTTCGCGGCGCTGTTTGATCATCGACTGAAGCAGCGACAGAATTCCGTCATCATTCAGCCCATCCGCGTTGCCCTTGGATCGGTCGGCAATATCACGATCTTTCAAAGCGGCCAGAATCAGCCGGAGTGTCGATGTCGAGCGCGCGTCTTTGTCTTTCATTGACGACTTGAGCGCGTCACTGATCTGCTGGCGAAGCATGGCATTCCCTCAAGCATTTCCGGAAGCGGCAAGACTAGCAAAACATCCCCCTAAAGGGAACCGGAATCCTGAAATTTAAGGCCTTGATATTAAATGACTTTATTCTTTTCGTTGTGTCTTGACCTTGGCCCGGTCATTGCTTAGAAACTCTCAAATCTAACCTTCGCCCTATGGCCCTGCCCATGAATGACAAGAAAATCCAGCCACTGCTCCGTGGGACTTCGTCTCAGGAGGGTGACTCTTTCAACGCGCCCTCATCACAATCGCCTTCTGTGGCGCCTTCTGTGGCACCCTATGTTGAACGGCCTGACTGGGCCGACGCCGCCCTGGTGCTCGCCGATGGTGAGGTTTTCTGGGGACGCGGTGCCGGTGCACCCGGTGATTCCCAGGGCGAGGTCTGCTTTAATACGTCGCTGACCGGTTATCAGGAAATCATGACCGATCTGAGTTATGCCGGTCAGATCATTACTTTCGCCTTTCCGCATATCGGCAACGTCGGCACCAATAATGAAGATATGGAAGCCGTGACCCCGGCGGCGCGGGGCTGTGTGTTGCGCGCGGATATTACGGACCCGGCCAGCTGGCGGGCGGGCAAACATCTGGATGCCTGGCTCAAGTCCATGAACCTGACGGCGGTGACCGGCGTCGATACTCGCCGCCTGACGCGGCGTATCCGCGATGGCGGCGCGCCCAACGGCACCGTGATCTATGCGCCGGATAAAAATATTAATGTCGAGGAGCTCAGGGAAAAGGCGACTTTATGGCCCGGCCTTGAAGGCGTCGATATGGCGATCGAAGTCACCTGCAAACAGACCTATAGCTGGGAGCAGACGGAATGGTCTCTGGAAGGCGGCTACGGGCGGCAACCCGAACTGCGATTTCATGTCGTCGCCGTTGATTTCGGGGCCAAGCAAAACATTCTGCGCTGTCTTGCGTCCGCCGGGTGCCGGGTCACCGTGGTTCCCGCCAATACGACAGCGGAAGACATTCTCGCCCACAAACCCGACGGCCTGTTTCTGTCAAACGGTCCGGCTGATCCCGCCGCGACGGGCAAATATGCCGTGCCGATGTTGCAGACGATCATGAAGACGGACCTGCCGATTTTCGGGATTTGCCTCGGCCATCAAATCCTGTCGCTGGCGCTGGGGGCAAAAACCAAAAAAATGCACATGGGCCACCGTGGCGCCAACCAGCCGGTCAAGGACCTGGAAACCGGCAAGGTCGAAATCACCAGCCAGAATCACGGTTTTGTCGTTGACGGCGACACCCTGCCCAATGGCGTCATCGAAACCCATCGCTCACTCTTCGACGGAACCCTCGAAGGCATCCGCGTCGACGGCAAACCCATCTTCTCCGTCCAACACCACCCCGAAGCCTCACCGGGCCCGCAGGACAGTCATTATCTGTTTGAGAGGTTTGTCGGGCTGATGGAGGGGTGATGTCACCAAATAACTTTCCTCCAGCCTCTGTCTCTCGTGAAACCTACCAGGACATACAGATATCGAGAGAGCAGTTCTTTGACCTGCTGTTAATTGCGCTGGCTGACGGAGATGCTGATGGGTCCGGAGAGCCGCCATGGGACCTGCAAGAAACCGCAGACCGAAATGGTCTTATGTATCAGCCGGAATGGATTGATGAATTTGTCCACAAAATGGAAAATACGGGCACTGATGTAATTATGAGTGATAGCAAGTCTATCCCCTGGCCAGACGACCGCATATGTGTCTATCCGAACACAGGGGCTTACACACCTATCCCTCTTCTTCAGCACGCCTATTACGGAGAATTGGGATTTGACGACTACGTGTTCGCAAATATTGGAAGCGGTCTCGTTGAAGCTCCCGCGTCAGATCGAACCGTACCCCTTAACCACAATAGTGAAACATATAAAGACGCTATTGAAAAAGTAGAAGTAGCTGCTGAGGCTATTCATGGATTTAATGGTGAGACAGGTTATGACTCGGAAGAATTAGTTGGTGAGTTAGCTGCGGCAAGAACTCTGTTCAAAAGTCCGAAAGTTCGAATTGGTGCGGTTTTGGCTATCGCACTTACGCCATTGTATACAGCTTACAACGATGTAGGTGCAGAGGCGCTTAAGCCAGTGGTCTTGACGGCAATTGAAGCGGTGAAATTGTTATTTGGATTATGAAGGAATACGACTAGCTAGTTCTTGGCACACTCACCCCCACCTCTCCCTCCCCCCTCAAGGGGGAGGGAGAGGTGTTTTATAGCGGATTGGGCTTTGAAAAATGAACCCGCTCTGATTCCCTCCCCCCTTGAGGGGGAGGGTTAGGGTGGGGGGGCTGGTTGCAGAGGGTTCGGTGTGGCGAACAGGAAGGCGAGGGCGCTGAGGGCGAACCAGACGGAAGCGGAGAAGAGACTGTGGTGGCGGTTGCGGGGCAAACAAGTTGAGGGTTTTCGGTTCCGGCGTCAGGCTCCCATCGGGCCGTATATCGCAGATTTTGTTTGTCCGTCGGAAAAGTTGATCATTGAAGTTGACGGTGGTCAGCACGCAGAGAACGAAGAGTATGATGCAGCGCGGACGGCGCTGCTGGAGGATGCGGGTTATCGGGTTCTGAGGTTCTGGAACAACGAAGTTTTTGAGAATTTGGACGGGGTGTTGGAGCGCATTGTTGAGGTGCTTCGGACGGTGAAATAAGTTGAGGGTTTCACCCCCCCCACCCTGACCCTCCCCCCTCAAGGGGGAGGAAAATAGAAATGGTGAAGATACAGACATGCCAAAACGCGACGATTTGAAATCGATTATGATTATCGGGGCCGGGCCGATTGTTATTGGGCAGGCGTGTGAGTTTGATTATTCCGGCGCTCAGGCGTGCAAGGCGCTGAAGGAGGAGGGTTACCGGGTTATCCTGCTCAACTCCAATCCGGCGACGATCATGACCGACCCGGACATGGCCGACGCCACCTATGTCGAGCCGATCACCACGGAATTTCTTGAGCGTGTGATCGCCAAGGAACGGCCCGATGCGTTGCTGCCGACCATGGGTGGACAGACCGGGTTGAACGCGGGGATTGATCTGGCGGAGAAGGGCATCCTCGCGAAATACGGCGTCGAGATGATCGGCGCTGACGCCAAGGTCATCGCCAAGGCCGAAGACCGTCAGCAGTTCCGCGACGCCATGGAAAAAATCGGCCTCGACAGTCCGGAAAGTCAGGTTGTCAAATCCATGGCGGAAGCCCATGAGGCGCTGGAAAAAATCGGCCTGCCGCTGATCATCCGTCCGAGTTTCACCATGGGCGGCATTGGCGGCGGTATCGCTTACAACAAGGCCGAATTTGAGCGGATCGTTGCCGGCGGGCTCTATGCGTCGCCGGTTGGCGAGGTGCTGATCGAGGAATCCATCGTCGGCTGGAAAGAATATGAGATGGAGGTTGTGCGCGACAAGGCGGATAACTGCATCATCATCTGCTCCATCGAAAATGTCGATCCCATGGGCGTGCATACGGGAGACAGTATCACCGTCGCACCGGCCCTGACGTTGACCGATAAAGAATACCAGATCATGCGCAACGCGTCATTGGCGGTGCTCCGCGAAATCGGCGTTGAAACCGGCGGCTCGAACGTGCAGTTCGCGGTTAACCCGGACACCGGGCGGCTGATTGTTATCGAGATGAACCCGCGGGTCAGCCGTTCATCGGCGCTGGCCTCGAAAGCCACCGGGTTCCCGATCGCCAAGATCGCCGCCAAACTGGCCGTCGGTTATACGCTGGATGAGCTGGACAATGATATCACCGGCGTCACGCCCGCCAGCTTCGAGCCGACCATCGATTACGTGGTGACAAAAATCCCACGCTTTACCTTCGAAAAATTCCCGGCGACCGAAGCGCTGCTGACAACATCAATGAAATCCGTTGGTGAAGCCATGTCCATCGGGCGGACCTTTGCCGAATCTTTGCAGAAAGGCCTGCGCTCCATGGAGACGGGTCTGACCGGGCTCAATGAAGTCGATATTGAAGGCGCCACGGTTGATGGCAAGCTGGATGCCGATGTGGTCAAGGCGGCTCTGGCGGAAGCCCGGCCCGAACGGATTCGCTACATCGCCCAGGCCTTTCGTCTGGGCATGGCGTTTGATGATATCAAAGCGGCCTGCAAGTTTGACCCGTGGTTCCTTGATCAGATCAAGGCCATTGTTGACGCCGAACAACGCATTCGGACAGAGGGGTTGCCGGAAACACATCTTGATTTTCTGGCAATCAAAAAGATGGGGTTCTCCGACGCCCGGATTTCAGAGCTGACCGGTGATCCCGAAAGCCTTGTTTCCGCCAAGCGCCGCCAGCTTCAGGTCACGCCCGTCTACAAACGGGTGGATACCTGTGCCGGTGAATTCGCCTCGCAGACATCCTACATGTATTCAGCTTATGAAGGGGATGGCACCCGCCCGGCGGAATGTGAAGCCTACCCGTCGGAACGGAAGAAAATCGCCATTCTGGGTGGCGGCCCTAATCGTATCGGGCAGGGGATCGAGTTCGATTACTGCTGTGTCCATGCGGCTTATGCTCTGAAAGAAGCGGGATATGAGGCGATTATGGTCAACTGTAACCCGGAAACCGTATCAACCGATTACGATACCTCGGACCGTCTTTATTTCGAACCGTTGACCGGTGAGGATGTGGTTGAGCTGGTTCGCGCCGAACAAAGGAACGGCGAGTTTCTTGGCTGCATTGTCCAACTGGGCGGACAGACGCCGCTGAAACTCAGTCAGGCGCTGGAGGATGTGGGAATCCCCATTCTCGGCACCAGCCCCGATGCCATTGATCTTGCCGAAGACCGCGAACGCTTTCAGCAGCTGCTGATTGATCTTGAGTTGACCCAACCGGCCAACGGTCTGGCCCGTTCCAGCGAAGAAGCCGAAGAGGTCGCCGGGCGTATTGGTTATCCGCTGGTTATTCGGCCATCCTACGTCTTGGGCGGTCGGGCCATGGAAATCGTTCACGACCTGGGCGCGTTGCGCCGTTACATGTCGGAAGCCGTGCAGGTATCGGGCGACAGTCCGGTGTTGCTGGACAGTTATCTTCAGGATGCCATTGAGGTTGACGTGGACGCGATTTCGGACGGCGAGGACGTTTATATTGCAGGGGTCATGGAACACATCGAAGAAGCGGGTATTCATTCCGGTGATTCCGCCTGTTCTCTACCACCGTATTCCCTGTCCGATGAAATTGTAACCGAGCTCAGGCGCCAAGCGGAGGCGCTGGCCAGAGCGCTTAAGGTCGTCGGCCTGATGAATGTGCAGTTTGCCGTCAAGGAAGACGCCATCTACATCATCGAGGTCAATCCGCGCGCCAGCCGCACGGTGCCGTTTGTCGCCAAGGCCACCGGTATTCCCGTCGCCAAAATTGCGGCGCGTGTCATGGCGGGCGAAAAACTGAAGGACTTTGATCTCGACAGTCATGCGCACCGGGCTCACGTGGCGGTCAAGGAAGCCGTTTTCCCGTTCGCCCGTTTCCCCGGTGTGGACACCATCCTGGGCCCGGAAATGAAATCGACGGGAGAGGTCATGGGTCTCGACAGTGACTTCCCTCGGGCTTTCGCCAAGTCCCAGCTCGGAGCGGGTAATTTGTTGCCGGAATCCGGGTGCGCGTTCATTTCGGTCAAGGACCGCGACAAGCCGAAAGCCGTGGCGTTGGCGCGCCAATTGATGGACCTCGGGTTTACCCTGATGGCGACCGGCGGCACCCAGACCTATCTCAGTGAACAGGGTCTTGATGTCGCCCGGGTGAACAAGGTTCTGGAAGGGCGACCCCACTGCGAAGACGCCATCCTTAACGGAGAAATCCAGATGGTGATCAATACGACCGAAGGCGCGCAGGCTATCCTTGACAGTTATTCCATCCGCCGCTCGGCACTGACCAACAACGTTATTCACTTTACCACAATGACGGCATCGGCCGCGTGCATTAGCGCCATTCAGGCACTGAAAACGTCAAACCTTGATGTTGCGCCCCTACAGGACTATTTTAAACGAGCGTTCTAGAACGCGACTTTCTGTAGGAGTGGTTGATGTTCCGTGCGACCCTGGAAGTGGGGGGCGTAGGGGAGTTTTGTTGTTAATTGTGAGACGATAGAGAAAACACGATGGAAAAGGTCCCAATGACCAGAAGCGGGCTTGACGCCCTGGAAGCGGAATTCAAACGTCTGAAGTTTGAAGAACGCCCGGCAATTATCCGCGCCATTGCGGAGGCGCGTGAACATGGCGATTTGTCAGAAAACGCGGAATATCATGCCGCCCGTGAACGCCAGAGTTTTGTTGAAGGCCAGATCAGTGAACTGGAAGGCGTGATCAGCTGCGCTGATGTGATTGATGTCGCCAGCCTGACAGGTGATACCATTCGTTTCGGTGCGACCGTCCTTCTGGCGGATGAAGACACCGACGAAGAAATTACCTATCAGATCGTTGGCGCTTATGAGGCGGATGTCGATAAGGGGCGTCTGTCGATTACGTCGCCCCTGGCGCGTGCCCTGATTACCAAAACTGTCGGCGATTCCGTTGAGGTGTCTACGCCAAAAGGCGCCAAGTCCTACGAAATATGTGGCGTCGCCTTCAAATAACCAGTTCAAAGCAAAGGATTAAGTATAACATGACGAGTGCCCTGTTCTCACCGTTTGCCATGCGGAGTGTGGAACTGCCCAACCGGGTCGTCGTTGCGCCGATGTGCCAGTATTCCGCCGTTGACGGCCAGCTGACCGACTGGCACCTCATGCATCTGGGGGGGTATGCGGCTTCCGGTGCCGGCCTGGTGTTTGTTGAGGCCACCGGTGTCGAGGCGATCGGCCGGATTACGCCGGGGTGTCCGGGGCTGCATAACGATGAACAGGAAGCCTCCTTCGCCCGTGTTATCGCCGCTTGCAAAAAGTATGGAGTCGCCAAGATCGGTATCCAGTTGGCGCACGCCGGGCGCAAGGCATCGACCGGATTGCCTTGGGAAGGCGGGACGCCACTCACGGAAGACCAGGGGGCATGGCAAACCATCGGCCCGTCGGCGACGGCCTTTAATGAGGGCTGGCGTACGCCGAAACCGATGGATCGGGCGGATATGGACCGTGTGCGCGAAGCCTTTGTACAAGCCACCAAACGGGCCGCGCGACTGGATGTGGATGTCATCGAACTGCACATGGCGCATGGCTATCTGTTGAACCAGTTCCTGTCTCCCATCGCCAACCAGCGCGATGATGATTATGGCGGCTCAATCGATAACCGCATGCGTTTCCCGCTGGAAGTTTTTTCCGCCGTACGCGATGCATGGCCGGACGGCAAGCCCTTAGGGGTCAGGATTTCCGCGACAGATTATGATGACCCGGGCTGGACGATTGACGATTCGGTTGTCTTTGCCACACGCCTGAAAGAACTGGGATGTGATTTTGTCGATTGTTCCAGTGGCGGCAATTCCGCCGCCCGCCCGCCCGTTGCGAACCTGGGTCAGGGATATCAGGTTCCGTTCGCCGCTCAGGTCAAGGAAGAAGCCGAAATCGCCACCATCGCGGTCGGCATGATTCGCGACCCGCAATATGCGGAAGAGGTCGTAACGTCCGGCAAAGCCGATTTGATCGCCATCGCCAGAGGGTTTCTTTATGAGCCGGGCTGGGCGCACCGCGCCGCTGAAGAACTGGGCGGAACGGCACCGTACCCCGAACAGTACCTGAGGGCGATGCCGGAAAATTGGTCACGGGCATTTCCGGGCCGGGGAAAAGCCGCCGAATAGATCAGGTCTTCTGTCGGCGCGTCATCTCGGCGACGACCTGAACGGCGGCCGGGTCGTGCGTTGATCGCAACCCCCGGATTGCGCCTGCCGTGTCTTCGGTCTTTTTGTTCTGCCCCATTTTCGCCTTGCCTTCGATGGTTTCGATCGGCATCTCGAAAGCAACGATGCCCTTCAGCATGCCGAGCAGGATATTGCGATCCATCTTGTCCATGGTCCAGTTGCCGGTAGCGTCATTTTCGTGGGCCGAGGTCAGGCGCTCGAGGACCGCCAACACCTCTTCACCGTCGTCAATAATTCTTGGTTTGCCATAAGCGTGAACCGCCATGTAATTCCACGTGGGGACTGCATTTTCCGACAGGTACCAGTTGGGACCGATGTAGGCGTTTATGCCGGTGAAGATGGCCAGCGCCGTGGTCTTGCCGTCAAACCGTTTCCATTCATCGTTTGCCCGCGCCATATGGCCCAGCAACGTGCCGTGCATCCCTTTGTCAGCGTCCAGATACAGGGGCAGGTGGGTGCCCATGGGTATGCCATCGCCAGACATCACCAGACTGGCGAAGCTCGACGAGCGCATGACCTCGGCTAAAATGCCAACATCGGTCTCGGCAAAGTGTTTGGGGACGTACATGGGTTTGGTTCCTGAATTCTGGTCAGTATCTGCTATATTTGATGAAGCTTGTTACCGAAGCCACCTGATCATACAGGTGACGGGCCTGAGTATTGTGGTCATGCGTCGTCCAGTAGACGCGGCCCCGATTGTTTTTGTCGGCAGCCGAATAGACGGCTTCAATCAGCGCCCGGCCAACGCCATTTCCACGTGCGCCCGCATCAACATACAGGTCTTGCAGGTAACACACTTTTTCAATGGTCCAGCAACTGGGATGATAAAGGTAATGGACGATGCCAAGCGTTTTACCATCGCTCTCTTTCGCCATCAGGCCGTATATCCCGTCTTCGCCGTTGGCTAATAACCTGGCCCACGTTGTCCGGAAAACCTCTTCAGGGAGTTCGGTCTCGTAAAATTTCAGATACAAACCCCACAACCGCCGCCATTCCGCTTCGTCCTGCTTCCCTAGCTCGTGAACTATGACATCCATGAATTATCCCCCGTCTGTCATCTTATAGTTCTAGAATGAGGGCCAATCGGCCTATTTTAAAGAGCCGAATACAAGTAATAGATAGAACCAATTTAAAAAAGAGAATGCCGACATGATTAATTAAGAATTTTGACCGCTCGCACGATATAAATCGTTCCAGATTTCTAGAAAATATGCCTCAAGCAGAGCGACGATGCCAAGATACCCGCGAAAAGGCGGATAGCGGCACACCCAATGCAGATACCGAAACAGTTCGAATGATCTGTTTCCCCTTCAGCGATCAATATAGCTATTGACGAGATATGACACCATAATTAGCCTGTAATCAGGAAATTGAGGAGCAAGCTGTTATGAAACAGTCGATTGTCGTGGTAGGAGAAAGGCGCTTGGACCGGTAACGAACTCCATACCGGTACCCCATGCGCCCCCGATTAGTTCGGGGGTTTTTTTTGATCTTTTTTTATGTCGTTGCCATGCGATTGGCGCTGAAAGGGTTATATGCTTTATCCTGCCGCATCTCCGCCGAGATTGTTCACGCTGATCTTGCTCTCCGCGCTTTCAGTTGTGTCACTCAATATGTTTGTGGCTTCACTATCCAATATAGCGGAAGAGTTTCAGGTCGATTACGCGCTCGCAAATCTGTCAATTGCTGGCTATGCAGGAATGACAGCGGTATTGCAACTGATCGTTGGACCACTATCAGACAGGTTCGGGCGAAGGCCCGTAATACTGGCGGGGTTGGTGATATTTATACTGGCGTCGCTGGGCTGCGTATTGACCAACGACATCTGGATATTCCTGTTCTTTCGGTTGCTGCAAGGTGCGATCATCTCCGGTTGGGTGCTTTCGAACGCAATGGTCCGCGATATGGTGTCCGCGCAGGAAGCGGCGAGTTTGATGGGCTATCTCGCCATGGCATGGGCGGTCGCACCGATGTTGGGACCAGCGTTTGGCGGGGTGTTGGATGAACTGTTTGGCTGGCGTGCTAATTTCGTTGCTTTTGTTTGTATGGGTGTAGCAATACTCTATCTGTGTTGGACCGATCTGGGTGAGACGAATAAAAAGCTGTCAGAAACCTTTATGAAGCAGCTTCAGACTTATCCACAGCTCTTCCAGTCGCGTCGTTTCTGGGGTTATGCACTTTGCATGGCGTTTTCGACGGGAGCGTTTTACGCATTTCTGGGGGGTGTTCCTTTTGTCGCCAAGACGATGTTCAAAATGTCGGCAGCAACGCTTGGTTTTTATATGGGGACCATCACGGCAGGTTTTTTTCTGGGTAGTTTCCTGTCTGGTCGCTATGCAAAATGTTATCCCTTAACCACAATGATGATTGCGGGCCGGATTGTTGCCTGCGCTGGGCTCATGGCGGGGTTGGCGCTGGTTCTGGATGGGGTCGTAAATGTGATATCACTGTTTGGCGCGTGTGTGTTTGTTGGCATTGGCAATGGCCTAACTATGCCGAGCAGCAGTGCAGGCGCAATGTCGGTGCGCCCCGAATTGGCTGGCAGCGCCTCAGGGTTGTCGGGAGCTCTGACGGTTGGGGCCGGAGCGCTGCTGTCTTCTATCACCGGCGCAATCTTGACCACAAAAAACGGAGCCTATGCGGTTTTGGGTATTATGCTTTTTTCATCGCTGATGGCGCTGGCTGCAGCGTTCTATGTACTTTGGGTCGACCGAACCGAGGGGCCTGAAAGACCAGATGGCTTGACAAGACAGAGCGATTCTCCGAACGATTCTTAATCTGATAGCCGGGACGCCTTTTGATTAACAAAAGATCAGGCGGCCAACCCAGATTGAACGTCTGCTTTGCTGTAACTACCGGTCGGTTCACGCATTATCAAGATATGTGTCAGGGCACACCTTTACGCAAACCGAAATTCGGGTGCTTACCGGCGCGCCAGCAAGGCTTCCTTGATCGACGCGATGGCTTTGCCCGGGTTGAGGTTTTTCGGGCAGGTGTTGGTGCAGTTCATGATGGTATGGCAACGATAAAGCCGGAACGGATCATTCAGATTATCGAGGCGCTTGCCGGTGGCTTCATCGCGGCTGTCGGCGATCCAGCGATAGGACTGCAACAGAACCGCCGGGCCGAGATAACGATCCCCGTTCCACCAGTAACTCGGGCAACTGGTCTGGCAACAGAAACACAGGATGCACTCCCACAGACCATCCAGTTTGGCCCTTTCCCGCAGGCTTTGCAGGCGTTCGCGGTTGGGGGCGGGCGTATCGGCCTGCAGCCACGGTTCGATTGATCGGTACTGGGCGTAGGGACCGTTGAGGTCGGCCACCAGATCCTTGATCACCGGCATGTGGGGCAGCGGATAAATCTTGATATCGCCCTTAATGTCTTCAATAGCCTTGGTGCAGGCCAGGGTGTTGGTGCCACCGATATTGAATGCACAGGACCCGCAAACCCCTTCACGACACGAGCGGCGGAAAGTCAGGGTCGGGTCGACTTCGTTCTTGATCTTGATCAGGGCGTCCAGAACCATCGGCCCGCATTTATCAAGATCGATATCGAAGGTATCAATGCGCGGGTTGGCGTCCTGGTCCGGGTCATAGCGATAAACCTGGAACCGCCGAACCTTTGTCGCGCCTTCGGGAGCGGCATGGGTTTTACCCTCGGTGGGCTCGGAGCCTGCGGGAAGCGAAAATTCTACCATCTATCGTCTCTATGGGTCATTGTCATCGATCCTTGGTATTAGTAGACCCGAGCCCGGGGCTCGATATATTCAACTTCGTCGGTCAGGGTGTAGGCATGGACCGGACGATAATCCAGAGACACCTCGCCTTTGACATCAATGGTCGCGAGCGTGTGTTTCATCCACTCCTCATCATTGCGATCAGGGTGATCTTCATGGGCATGGGCGCCCCGGCTTTCGTGGCGGGCTTCCGCCGAATGCATGGTGGTTGAGGCGCAGATCATCAGGTTTTCCAGCTCCAGGCTTTCAACCAGATCAGAATTCCAGATCAGCGAGCTGTCAGATACATTGATATCGGCCAGTTGCTGCCAGACTCCATCAATTTTCCCGACCCCCTCTTTAAGAACTTCCGACGTGCGGAAGACGGCGGCGTTATTCTGCATGGTGCGCTGCATATCGAGACGAATTTCGCTGGTTTTGCGTCCACCCTTGGCATGACGCAGGCGATCCAGACGCTCCAGCGCCTGATCGGTGCAGCCATTGCGGAAGGGTCGCAGAGGTTCGCCGGGCTTGACCAGATCTTTGGCTCTGATGGCGGCGGCACGCCCGAACACAACCAGATCAAGCAGCGAGTTGGTCCCCAAACGGTTGGCCCCGTGAACGGAAGCACAGGCGCATTCGCCGATGGCCATCAGGCCCGGCGCCACGGCGTCAGGATTGTCCTTGGTTGGTCTCAAGACTTCGGTCATGTGGTTGGTCGGAATACCGCCCATGTTGTAATGAACCGTCGGCAGGACCGGAATGGGTTCCTTGGTGGCATCGACGCCCGAGAAAATTCTGGCCGATTCAGTAATGCCCGGCAGCTGTTTCCCCAGCACGTCGGCGCCCAGATGTTCAAGGTGCAGATTAATATGATCGCCACCATCACCGACACCGCGTCCTTCGCGGATTTCCACGGTCATGGAGCGGCTGACAACGTCGCGGCTGGCCAAGTCCTTGGCCGTCGGGGCATAGCGTTCCATGAACCGCTCGCCTTCGGAATTGGTCAGGTAACCGCCTTCACCGCGGGCCCCTTCGGTGATCAGGCAGCCTGAGCCAAATATCCCGGTCGGATGGAACTGCACGAACTCCTGGTCCTGCAACGGAAGTCCGGCGCGGGCGATCATGCCATGACCATCGCCGGTACAGGTATGCGCAGACGTGCACGAAAAGTAGGACCGTCCGTAGCCGCCGGTTGCCAGGGCGACGATGTGTCCCCTGAAAACGTGGATGGTGCCGTCATCAAGGTTCCAGGCAACGACCCCTTCGCAGGTTCCATCGTCACCCATGATCAGATCAAGGGCGACGTATTCGACATAAAATTCGGCTTCATGTTTGAGGCTCTGCTGATAGAGCGTATGCAGCATGGCGTGGCCGGTCCGGTCGGCGGCCGCACAGGCGCGCTGCACCGGGGCTTCACCGAAGTTGCGCATGTGCCCGCCAAACGGACGCTGATAAATCTTGCCTTCGGCGTTACGCGAGAACGGCATGCCGTAGTGTTCAAGCTCGACCACTGCCGGAACGGCTTCCCGACACATGTATTCGATGGCGTCCTGATCACCTAGCCAGTCGGCACCCTTGACGGTGTCGTACATATGCCATTCCCAATGATCTTCGGCCATGTTGCCAAGCGCGGCGCTAATGCCACCCTGCGCCGCCACCGTGTGGCTGCGGGTCGGGAAAACCTTGGTGATACATGCCGTTTTCAATCCGGCGTTGGCCATGCCAAAGGTCGCCCGCAGGCCAGCCCCGCCAGCCCCGACAACGACCACATCATATTTGTGATCAATAATTTCGTAGGCGTTAGTCATGTTTTGTTTAGCCCCCGAGGGTCAGCCGCAGCACGGCGAAAATACTGTACCCGCCAAAAATGATGGCGGTGAACTTGGTCATGATGAGGAGTGTCAGTTTTATTTTTTCAGAACCAACATAATCCTCAATCACCACCTGTAGGCCGAGTTGCCCATGATGGAACATGGTGAAGATCAGCAAGCTCAGCAAGACCGGGTTCGCATGCGTACCAACCCAGGTTTTAAACTGGGCCAGATCGGCACCAGCCAGGCCAATGGCGGAATAAACGAACCAGATCGTCAACGGCACCAGAGCGACACCGGTAATCCGTTGCAGCCACCAGTGTCCGACACCGTCGTTGGACGACCCCAGACCCCTTACGCGACCGAGATGAGAACGCATTTCCATTAGTTTGCTCCCGCCGCCGAATAGGCCGCTATCCAGGTAAGCACGGTCATGATCAGGGTGAAGGCGACAACGAACATGCCGCTGGTGCGAAGTTGGATCAGTTCAAACCCCTTGCCCATATCCCAGGCGAGGTGGCGAATGCCGTTGCCCAGGTGATAAAACAGCGACAGCGTAATACCGAACAGCACCAGCCGCCCAAACCAGGACCCGAGCACCCCCTGAGCCATGGCAAAAGAGTCCGCTCCATAGGTTGCGGAAATTACCCAGTTGGCCAGCAAAAAGGCGCCAAAGGCGAGGGTTACGCCGGTAATACGGTGCAATATGGACAGAACGGATGTGACCTGTTTGGCGTAAATCTGCAGATGCGGCGACAGCGGCCGGTTTCTCGTTGCCATGGATGAGTGCCTCGCAAAAATTCTGGCGAAGACGCGCAGACGCTACGCGTCAGGAACATCCAATTGGTACCTATCTGTCTCCGGCAAGTCAATGTGCGCACCTGTAGTATTGTTGAAGTCAACAACATGTGAAGCAGTTGCTGATGCACACGGAGACAGACAAAAGCGCATGATTATGCTGTTTTCGGGACTTGGCAGGGGACTCTGCCTGAAAAAATGAAAAACTGGCCGAAGTGATTTGGATTCAAACGCTATTTTCTCCACCAGTTTTTGACTTTGTGGAAAACCTGTGAATCGATTGTGAGAAGTCGGCCTAGTTACCCACAGAAAACTGGATTTACCCCCAGGATTCCACATTGAAATCATAACCTGAATCGACGCATCATTTTCATGCACTTAAAAGTGCCTTGGTGGCGGAGGCCGGAACCGGGAAACGGACTTCTTTGAAGCGAGTTGATGGGGGAGGTCAAAACCACTGTCCCGATCAAGCTGGTGTTTCGACATCAGTGGAGGCGGGGGCGGTCGAAAAGGTGGATGATGGCTTCGGTTATCGGAAGCGGTTTCGGACGTTGGAGGCAGTCTCGCTAATCACGAGACGGACTTTTGCCGGGAAACCGGTCTCCCTGGTGGGACCGGTAGAATGGCGGAATGTCAGGCGGGCAGAAGTTTCGACGGATGCTGGCTCGACATGAAGGAACCCGGACGCACGGACCTGCTTGCAGGGACGCGGCGGACGGTTCGGGAAGGACCGCTTGACGAAGCTTGCTTTGGACAGCTGGACCGCCCGGGCGGGACGGATCGGAGAGCGTGCTCAAAGATCGGTTTCGGTGGTTTCAGGAGTTTCGGCTTCTGTGATCCACGAGAGCAGGCGGGGCAACCCGGTTGTTTAGAAACACGCGGGGCAACCCGCTGGTTTGAAAGTGTCCGCTGGTTCGTTTGTGAGAGGGTGTCGCCGAGATGGTTCGTTTAATGGGAGGCGTTGGCGACAGCTCCACCCGGAAAAGGGGCCATCGTGTTACCGGGTCTCAGGATGGTCTCTGCCCAGGGTGCGTCCGTGAGTGAAGGCAACGCGGCACTTTTTAATGCACGGAGCCTGGCCGGCTCTATGAGGTGTCAGGTCGGAGCTGTTTCGGCGGCCCCACTTGGTAGGTTTCCCAGGACCTGCCTGCCTGACACCTCTTTTTATTATCAAGGTCCTGAATCTGTGGCAACATGATTTTGTGCTTTTCTTTACAACCCTTCCCTAAATATTGATTCCCGTAATCAAGCAGCGAATCTTTACTGAGTCGTTTCAAGGGTTTAGTCAAGTCCGCTCCATTGTCGGTAGGATCGAAAAAAAATCACAGGTCTGGTCTCCTCGGGCGGGTCGGACGGCACGGAGAATCGAAACTGGGTAAATTCCACAAGTCGATTCGCCAATGTCCTTTCGCAATGTCCTTATGATGTGACTTGATTTGCCTGTTTATCGCAGCGACAGTTGTTTTGAGACGGGCTGTGGAATTCTATCCACCGGAGGAATCCAGATGAAAAAAACGTTCTGCGAATTTGTTCAGAACCTTGATTATCAAGATATCCCGGATGAGGTTCTGGCGGTGATGCGAAGAAGCCTGCTCGATACAATCGGCGTTGCGGCGATTGGCAGCCGAACGGATATTTCAGCAATCGTCAAAAAATTTACGGCCATGCATATGCCTTGCGGTGAAAATACGCCTGCCGCCCGGACGTTGTTTGGTGGACAAACCACCAGTCCCATGGGGGCGGCGATGGCGGGGGCCTTCACCATCGATTCGATTGATGCCCATGATGGGTATTCGGCGGTCAAAGGGCATGCCGGGTCGGCCGTGTTGCCGAGTGTTCTTTGCATCATTGATAACCTGTTAAAAGACGGAAAACTGGTTTCTGGGCGCGATTTGATCGTCGCCCTTAGCATTGCCTACGAAGTGTCCTACCGGTCCGGCTTGACGCTCCATGCAACAACGCCTGATTATCACACGTCAGGGGCGTGGACCGCCGTAGGCGTTGCCGCTGCGGGCGCGAGATTGCTGAATCTTGATGATGATCAGCTACGCCACGCCGTAGGAATTGCCGAATACCACGGCCCAAGAAGCCAGATGATGCGCTGTATCGATCACCCGACCATGCTGCGTGATGGTGTGGGGTGGGGGGCGCCAACCGGGGTAAGTGCGGCTTTCATGGCGGCTGACGGATTTACCGGAGCGCCTGCCATTACGGTTGAAAGCCAGGAAGCCGATCCGTTCTGGAATGACCTGGGGGAGCGCTGGGAAATTAACAACACCCACTACAAGGCCTATCCCGTATGCCGCTGGGCGCATCCTGCCATTGATGCGGTGTCGGACCTGATGAAAAAACATGACCTGAAGAGCGCGCAGATCGAACGTGCCCGTATTCTGACCTTCCACTATGCCACCCGACTGGCCGGGCATGAACCCCAATCCCTGGACGAATTGGCCTACGCGCTGGCGTATCCTTTTGCAATAATGGCGGTTCGCGGTAAAATCGGTGTCGAGGAGTTACGACCGGAAGTTTTGAAAGACCCTGAAATTCTGCGCATCAGTCGCGCCACCGAAATCGCCGAATCTGATCATTATACTGAAATCAGCACCGGAAAACGCTGGGCGGATGTGACGTTATATCTGAGAGATGGGCGGGAAATCCAATCAGATCCTTACACGCCGCGCGGCGATCCCGAAGACCCGTTGACGGATCAGGAAATCAGCACCAAGTTCCACCTGCTTGCGGATGGTGTCATCGGTAAAGGTCGGGCAGATCAAATTGAAAGCATAGTACCAAAAGCGGGGCTTGCGGCTTTCGATCTGGAAGCCCTGCTCGATCTGATTTATCCGGCCCCATAGGTCGCAACCCGAATTCAACCTCTGCCCATAAAGACCGATCTGGCGAAAGACCGGACAGTCACCGTGTTTCGTTCGGTCACCAGGGAAAACCCGTAGGCGATCAGCAGGCAGGCAATGCAGACGCCGATATAGATGAGGATAAACCGGGGTTCATTGGGCTGAAAATTACGCTCGGGCAGGGAGCCGCGCAATAGCAGCAGGGTTGGCCAATGGATCAGATACAGGGAAAATGAAAACGATGACATGAACCGCGCAAATCGCGGGGCAAGGGGCGGTATTTTCAGATTTCGCGCCGATAACAGAAATAGAAAAATCCCGAATGCCGTGAAAAAATCCCGGATGACAAACATGCTGTCGGCGACGTGACTGCGCGATATGATCATCGCGATCAGCAATATACCGCCTGACACCAGCAGTCCGGGGTCATACCGTTGCAGGGAGGTGGACCAGATCAGGAATAATCCGGCGCACCAAATGGGAAGGTTCAGGAGCACGTTTTCTCGGTCAAAATTATCAAGCAGCAATATCAATATGCAGATGACCAATCCGATAACGGCACTTTTTTTGTATTTCAGTAGAAACAAGACGACAAACAGGCCAATCGAATAATACCAGAACTCGTTCGCCAGGCTCCACAGGGGGACATTGCACTGGGTCGTATCCACCAGAATGTGCTGCAGGAAAATAAGATTGGTGCCCCAGTCCATCAGGGTTTCAGAAGGGCAGTACCCTTCTGACTGGGCTAAAAGCGCCAATGCAAAGCTCGGAATCAGGACGATATACAGGCGAACCAGCCGGTCAATGATGTATCCCGCCACGGGGACATGTCCGGTCTGATAGTATTTTAAGAGCTTACCGCCGATCAGATACCCACTGATGACAAAAAAACAGATGACCGCCTCATTCTGAAATCCGGTAATGCCGTAAAACAGATACTCCAGGATATTGGGATCGTTAACGTTCTTCAAAGGAACAAAGAACAGGTTTCGCGCATGCCCGATCAACACCAATACCGCAGACGCCCAACGAACGTGGTCCAGGCACTCCGAAAAAACCGGGGAGGTATCGTCTATGGAATTCAATCGACTATGGTCTCATCCTGAGCTTTTCGGCATCAATACGGTGTAGTCGAAATCCAGCACCACGGACGGATCGTATTTCCCATTCGCATCCTTGTCCAGAAACTCGGCGCAGGGGTGATCCTTGCAGGCAAGGGTGCGAATACGGAGCGCGCCCACGCCCTGGTGCCCGGGCAGGTTGAACTTTTCAAGGATCTCTGACCATGCATAAATCGTGTCACCGGCGAAGGTCGGGGCAACGTGGCGGCCACCGTTAATGGCGGTGACCTTGAATGCGTTGGCGAGGCCGTTGAACGACAGCGCCCGAGCCAGTGAGATGACATGCCCGCCATACATCAGGCGGCGGCCAAAGCGCCCTTCTTTTTCCGCATGCTGGTTGAAATGGACCTTGGCCGTGTTCTGATATAATCGGGTGGCGATCATGTGTTCGGCTTCCTCAATCGTCATGCCATCCACGTGGTCGATTTTTTCTCCCGTCTCATAATCTTCCCACAGGTGATCAGACCCTGACAACACCCGGTCGAATGCGGAGAGATCAAGTCCTTCCGGGATAACCAGATTTCCGACCGCGACAGAAGCGGGAAGCTCAGGGACAACCGGATCAGGGGCGGGTGAGTTTTCATCACGTTTTCTAACCATCACCCAGCGGACGTAATCAAGCACCATTTCATTGTTCTGGTTGCGTCCAATGGAACGCACATAGACGACACCTGTTTTGGCGTTCGAATTTTCCTTGAGGCCGATGACTTCTGATCGGGTCGATACCGTATCACCAGGGTAGACCGGGCGTCCGAAGACGCCATTTGCGTACCCCAGATTGGCAATCGCATTCAGCGAAATATCAGGTACGGTTTTGCCGAAGACCATGTGGAAGGCCAGAAAGTCATCAACCGGGGCGGCGTCAAAACCGATATTCATGGCAAACATGTCGGATGAGTTGGTCGCAAAACGCATGCCGTAAAGCGCCGTATACAAGGAAACATCGCCTTCGGTGATCGTGCGTGGCGTGGCGTGGATGATTTCCTGACCGATATGGAAATCTTCAAAGAAGTTTCCGGAACTGGTTTTTGTTGTCATGTCCGGTTACTCCGTCTCGGCTTCCATGTCGGTAATGGCTTCCGCCATGGCGACCAGACCCTTGGCGCTTTCCACATGCAGGTTTTCGATCAGGCGACCATCGACCAGAACAACACCCTTGCCCGCTTTGGCCGCTTCGCCATGGGCCTCGATAATTCGCCGGGCCCAGGTAATTTCCTCTTCGGTCGGCGAAAATGCTTCGTTCGCCATGGTGATGGTTTTCGGGTGGATCAGGGTTTTGCCATCGAAGCCCAGTTCCACACCCTGCTGGCAGGCCTGGGCAAATCCGTCGTCATCTTCCAAATCAAGATGGACGCCATCTAGAATGGCGATCCCGGCGGCCCGTGCCGCCAGAACACACAGGCCGAGCGATGTCACAAAGGGAATACGGTCAGGTGTATGCTGGGCTTTCAGGTCTTTCGCCAGATCGGATGTCCCCATGACAAACGCGCCGACCCTGGGGCTGGCGAAGGCAATTTCCTCGGCATGGAGCATCCCCAGGGGTGTTTCCATCATGCACCAGATCGACAGGTCTTTCGGTCCCCCGGCCTCATCCAATATGGCAATAGCCTGATTGATCATTGCCGCAGTTTCGATCTTGGGCAACAGGATCGCATTTGCGCCAATCGTTGCCATCGCGGCCAGATCGTCGTGGCCCCACTTTGAATCAAGGCCGTTGGTGCGGACAATCAGTTCGCGGTGCCCATATCCCCCCTCTCGAACCGCTGCAGCGATCTGGTCGCGGGCGGTTTCCTTGGCGTCCGGTGCGACAGCGTCTTCCAGATCAAGGATCAGGCCATCGGCGCCCAGTGTACGGCCTTTTTCCAGGGCGCGGGTGTTTGAGCCGGGCATATACAGGACGGAACGGCGGGGACGGGTGGAATGAAGCATGAGTCTCTCTCTTGGTGGCGGGGTGTTCTTCGTGTTGCACTGCAACGACGATTTATTGACGGAAACTACAATTCTTCGGCCCGATATGGCAAGGTCCGGTTATGGCAATCATATCGATCCAGTCACACGTCAGTTACGGTTATGTGGGAAACAGCGCCGCCCAGGTGGTTTTGCAGTTTCTCGGTCATGAAGTCTGGCCCGTTCATACGGTGCTGTTCAGCAACCACCCGGGGTATGGAAGCTATCGGGGTGACATTGTGGCGACAGAGACCGTGCGTTCCATTTTGAGCGGCCTTCTTCAACGGTGTTCCGGCAAAAACTGCGATGCGGTTCTTAGCGGTTATCTGGGATGCGCGGACACGGGTTTTATTGTTGAAAAGGCGATGGATCAAATCAGGCAGACGAGCAGTGACGCCATATATGTTTGTGACCCGGTCATCGGAGATGCTGAAGAAGGTGTCTACGTGGAATCCGGTCTTGTGGACGTCTTCCAAAAACATCTGATACCGGCAGCCGACGTAATCACACCCAATGCCTTCGAACTTTCTTTGTTGAGTGGACTGGCGGTTAACTCCGTCGGCGACGCCCTCAGGGCCGCACGCAAGCTCATGAATCCGGAGCCGTCAATTGTCATCGTCACCTCGGTTTTGGATGCAGACCAGCCAGACCATCTGAACACTCTGCTTATAACTCCTGATCAGGCCTGGGCCGTCTCCAGCCCGATGCTTGCCCACCCGCCGAAAGGGGCAGGCGATTTGCTGAGCGCATTGTGGCTGGGACGTTATCTTGGCGGAGAACCCGCGGAACAGGCCCTGAAGATGGCTGTTTCCAGCGTCTTTTCGCTGATCCGCAACGCCGGGCGGGTAGGTGAGGCGGAACTCCCACTGGTGAGGGGTCGTCAACTTTTGCGAGAGCCGGAGATTCTGATGAGTATCAGGAGTATAAAATAATTGTAGGTATTTATGGCTTAGTTAGTGTATGCTTCTACAAGCTAGGGTGGCTAAGCGAACGGGGTAACGGAAAAGGAAATATTAACGGGGCTAGAACGTAACAGGAGCAGGTTGTACGTGGGGGCGTCTCAGCCGGATTTGTATGAGTGACTATTTACAGCAGATCAAGATATTGATCGTTGATGATCAGGACTTTATACGCTCCATTCTCCGCCACATGCTGGGTGTGCTGGGCGCGAGAGATATCTATGATGCTGTTGATGGAGAGGAGGCCTGGGAAAAAACATTCTTGGTCAAACCTGATCTGGTGATTGTCGATTGGGAAATGTCGCCCGTAAACGGGGTTGAATTTACCCGCCGAATCAGGAAAGACGACAATAGCCCAAACCGGTATATTCCCATTATTATGTTAACCGGGCATTCGGATAAGGCGCGGGTAACCACGGCGCGTGATTCCGGAATCAATGAATTTGTGACCAAGCCGGTCGCCGCCAAACCGCTGTTTGAACGCATCGCCAATGTTATCGAAAATCCTCGGAATTTTGTCCGGACGGATTCCTATTTTGGTCCGGATCGGCGTCGCCGCAGTGTCGAGGTGGCGGAGGAGCGCCGGAACGGGAAATTGTCGCCAGTGAACGGGAAACCGGCTGACTTTCTGCCCAAAACCCGGTCATCGGAAATCTTGTCCGGCACCGGCCTCTCCGTATAACGCTCAGGCCGCTTTCTGTAGATGCAGGCGGATCAGTTCTTCAGCGATCTGCACGGTGTTCAGCGCCGCTCCCTTGCGCAGGTTATCAGACACCACCCAGATATTGAGGCCGTTTTCGACTGTCGGGTCTTTGCGGATGCGCGAGACAAAAACAGCATCTTCCCCGGCGCATTCCTGTGGCGTTACGTAGCCTTCATCGACCCGATTATCGACAACAACGACGCCCGGTGCGCTTTTCAGCAAGGCACGCGCCTTATCTTCGCTAAGCGGCCCATCAAACTCGATGTTGATCGCTTCGGCATGGCCGATGAACACTGGGGCCCGCACACAAGTTGCCGTAACGGCGATATCAGGATCGAGAATTTTCCGGGTTTCGGCAACCATCTTCCATTCTTCTTTGGTTGAGCCGTCATCCATGAAGGTATCGATGTGTGGAATGACGTTAAACGCGATCTGCTTGGTGAAGTTCTCACGGTGCTGTTCGGCCGGCTGATTGACGTAGATTCCCTTGGTCTGATTAAACAGCTCATCCATAGCGGCCTTGCCGCCACCGGATACGGATTGATAGGTGGAGACGACGATGCGTTTGATCGGCACGATGTCATGCAGCGGTTTAAGGGCCACCAGCATCTGGATGGTTGAACAGTTGGGATTGGCGATGATGTTGCGTTTGGTGTACCCGGCGATGGCGTCGGGATTAACCTCCGGCACGATTAGTGGAACATCCGGTTCCATGCGAAAATGCGATGTGTTGTCGATAACCACGCATCCGGCTTCGGCGGCTTTTGGCGTGAATTCAGCGGAAACTTTGGCCCCCGGTGATGACAGCGCAATGTCCGTCCCGGCAAAGTCATACGTCGCCAAGTCCTGAACTTTCAGGACGGTGTCTTCACCGTATGACACTTCACGTCCGACGGAACGGTGTGAGGCCAGTGCGACGACTTCGTCAGCCGGGAAATTCCGTTCGGCCATGATTGACAGAACCTCGCGCCCGACATTTCCCGTGGCGCCAATAACGGCAACTTTATAACCCATTGTTTCTTCTCCTTATGCTGAGGCCCGCTGCGGACCAACAGTCATATCTTTCGAAACGACAAAGGCCCGCGGATTTCGCGGGCCAGTTCGTAAAAAAGCGTAATGGCCCGCCTATCCGGTGGTGATGGTCTTTGTGGTCGGTTTGGTCGGAGCCGTGATCAGGGCGAGTTTTTCCAACCGCTTCGGGGCGGTGAGTTCAGGCATCGGATTGCAAACGCCGAAAATCATCATCTCGTCCTTTTGATCGCGCCAAGGTTTACGCTTAAGCGCGGTTTGATGCAAGAGGCCTTGTTATGCCGCCAGTTTGTCAAGCTCGCCCGTAACCGCTTCACCCATGGCTGTGCAGGAAATCAGTGTCATGCCGTCCTGCATGATGTCGCCGGTGCGCAGGCCACTTGCCAATACATTCTGCACAGCTTTTTCAATCAGGTCAGCGTCTTCGCCCATATCGAAGCTGTAGCGCAACGTCATGGCGTAGCTGAGGATGGTGGCCAGTGGGTTGGCTTTGTCTTCACCGGCGATATCAGGGGCGGAGCCATGTACGGGTTCGTATAATGCACGGCGGCGACCGGACGCATCCGCTCCGCTTAAGGTCGCGGACGGCAGCATGCCCAGCGAGCCGGTCAGCATGGCGGCGCAATCTGAAAGGATATCGCCGAACAGGTTGTCGGTGACGATCACATCGAATTGTTTGGGTTCGCGCACCAACTGCATGGCGCAGTTGTCGGCGTACATGTGGTGAAGCTCGATGTTTGGGAATTCCTTGCCGATTTCCATGGCAATTTCACGCCACAAAACGCCGGTTTCCATGACGTTGGCTTTTTCCACGGAGTGCAGTTTGCCGCCCCGTTTAGCCGCAAGGTCAAAGGCCACGCGGACCACCCGGTCGATCTCGGCTGACGTATAGACCTGGGTATCGACGGCGCGTTTGCCACCACCCGGAAGGTCGGTGATTTCCTTGGGCAGGCCGAAATAGGCCCCGCCGGTGGATTCGCGAACAATCATCAGGTCCAGCCCGGAAACCAGTTCAGTCTTCAATGAAGACGCCTCGGCCAGGGCAGGCATCACCGTTGCCGGACGCAGATTGGCAAACAGGTCCAGTTCTTTGCGCAAGGTCAGAAGACCCGCTTCAGGACGGTGATGGCGTGCGACATTATCCCATTTCGGTCCGCCAACGGCACCCAGCATGACCGCATCGACGTTCATCGCCTTGTCGAGCGTCGCATCAGACAGGGCCGACCCATGGGCGTCATAGGCGGCACCACCGACCAGATCTTCATCCAGGTCGAAAGACACATGGCGGCGTTGGTCCATCCAGTCGATAATCCGCCGGACCTGTCCCATAACTTCCGGGCCGATGCCGTCACCGGGCAGGAACAGGAGTTTCTTGTTTGCAGCCATTTTACGAAATCCTTTTGCAGATAATTTCTGTTAAACCGTCGCGACGCCGGGAACCCAGGGGCGTTCGGCATTCAGTTTTTGCTCATAATCGTCGATGGATTTTTCCTTGCGTAGCGTCAGGCCGACATCGTCGAGACCGTTCAGCAGGCACTCTTTTTTGAAGTCATCGAGCTCAAACGTCACTTCGCCGCCGTCGGGACCGGTGATGGTCTGGCTTTCCAGATCAACGGTAAGCGTCGCATTTGCGCCACGCTCGGCGTCGTCCATCAGTTTGTCCAGGTCTTCCTTGGAAACGGTGATCGGCAGGATGCCGTTCTTGAAGCAGTTATTGTAGAAAATGTCGGCGAAGCTGGTGGAAATGACGCAGCGAATGCCGAAATCAAGCAGGGCCCAGGGCGCATGTTCGCGCGACGAACCACAGCCGAAGTTGTCGTCGGCGACGAGGATCTGCGCATTGCGGTAGGCGGCCTGGTTGAGGACAAAATCCGGTTTTTCCGAACCATCTTCGTTGAAGCGCATCTCGGCAAACAGGTTTTTGCCAAGCCCGGTGCGTTTGATGGTTTTCAGAAATTGCTTGGGGATGATCATGTCGGTGTCGACATTGATCATGTTCATCGGTGCGGCAACACCGGTCAGCGTGGTGAATTTTTCCATGGTTTCCTGAGCTCGCTGAATGAAAATGTAACGGTCGGATTGGTAACGGATTTTTCCCGATCTTGCAACGTGTTGGGAGCGTTGCGGCGGGGTTTTGGTAAAATTGGTCAAAAAGGAGCCTTCGATAGGGTCGAAGACTCCTTTTTGATAATGCCGAGTTTACTCAGCGGCGGTCGGTTCCGAAAAATCTTCCTTGTAGATTTCAGAGCCTTCGTCTCTGAATTTATTCGACATGTCCTTCATGCCGTCTTTTGCGTAATCCCTCACCATATTGGTAATTTCCATGGCGCAGAATTTAGGCCCGCACATAGAGCAGAAATGTGCCGTCTTATGGGCCTCTTTCGGCAGGGTCTGGTCGTGAAAATCCTTGGCCCGTTCCGGATCGAGGCCAAGATTGAACTGATCTTCCCAGCGGAATTCAAACCGTGCACGGCTCAAGGCGTCGTCGCGTGCACAAGCGCCTGGGTGGCCTTTTGCCATATCCGCAGCATGGGCGGCGATTTTATAGGTGATTACGCCTTCGCGGACATCGTTTTTGTCCGGCAACCCAAGATGTTCCTTAGGTGTCACGTAACACAACATGGCGCAGCCGTACCAGCCGATCATCGCCGCCCCGATCCCCGATGTGATGTGATCATACCCCGGTGCGATATCGGTGACCAGCGGCCCGAGTGTATAGAACGGCGCTTCCGCACAGCAGTCGAGCTGCTTTTCCATGTTGGCCTTGATCTTGTGCATGGGTACGTGACCGGGACCTTCGATAAACACCTGACAGCCTTTGTCCCAGGCAACATGCGCCAGCTCGCCAATGCTTTCCAGTTCAGCGAACTGAGCGGCATCGTTGGCATCCGCGGTTGAGCCCGGCCGGAAGCCGTCACCAAGAGAAAAGGCGGCATCGTAGTTCGCCAGAATACTCGCCAGTTCTTCGAAATTTTCCCACAGGAAGCTCTCCTTGTGGTGAGCAAGGCACCACTGCGCCATGATCGAGCCGCCGCGCGAGACAATCCCGGTCACCCGGTCCGCCGTCAAATGAATGTGTTTCAGGCGGACACCGGCGTGAATGGTGAAATAATCAACGCCCTGTTCGCATTGTTCGATGATGGTGTCGCGGAACAGCTCCCAACTAAGGTCTTCGGCGCGTTCAACTTTCTCCAGTGCCTGATAGATCGGCACCGTACCGATGGGAACCGGCGAGTTGCGGATCATCCATTCGCGGATATTGTGAATGTTGCGTCCGGTTGACAAGTCCATGACCGTATCGGCCCCCCAACGTGTCGCCCAGACCATCTTTTCGACTTCTTCGGCAACGGAAGAGGTGACGGCGGAATTGCCGATATTGGCGTTGATCTTGACCAGGAAATTACGGCCGATGATCATCGGTTCGGATTCGGGGTGATTGATGTTGTTGGGGATCACGGCCCGGCCCCTGGCAATTTCATCGCGGACGAATTCAGGAGTTACGTATTCAGGGATCTCGGCACCGAAAGATTCCGCGTCCTCCATGATGCGCCGCGCAGTATCCGGATCATGCTCGCGGGCCATGTTTTCGCGGATCGCGATGTATTCCATTTCGGCTGTAACCTGGCCCTGTTTGGCATAATGGTACTGGCTGACCGGTGATCCGTTTTTTGAGCGCAAAGGGTTTTGTTTATTGGGAAATTCAGCAACAAGTTTATCGTCGGAGATGTTGCCGTTATCTTCCGGTTTGACGTCGCGGCCCCGGTATTCCTCGACGTCGCCCCGCGCCCTGATCCAGCTTTCACGAAGTCGCGGCAAACCCTGTTCAAGATCAATCGTTTGGGTCGGGTCGGTGTAGACACCAGACGTATCGTAGACGACGACAGGCGGTTCCTTGGCGGTTTCATGGAGCGCGATTTCGCGCATGGGCACCCTGATGTCTTCGTGCAGGCCGCCTTCCACATAAATCTTGCGGCTCGAGGTCAGCGGGCCGGTTGTAACTTTCTGGGTTTCTGGTTTGCGAATATCGTTCATTGCGGGATCTCCATCATCCGGTTGTTAACACTGTGGAGATCCGGGAATGCGTCGGAAAAAGCGGGAAGAGCAACACTGCCCATTGGTCCATTCCTACGCCGGTACGACCCGGATCAGGTTCAACGGGTCACCGCGCAAAAGAAGATTTGGACCGTCTTCGGCTATGCGGACTCTCAGCCCAATTCAGGGCCCCCCGTGGAGCACAAGGACAGTGCATTCCTTCTCCCTCGGCGTCAAGTACAACGCCGCCAGGAATAGTTTTTTGATGGAGGTTTAACTCAGCGACGCGTTTTCGCCCAATCAATAACCTGATCAGAGGTCGCGCACGTCTGCCAGATGGCCGGTTATCGCCGCCGCCGCCGCCATGGCCGGGCTGACCAGATGCGTGCGGCCGTTGAAACCCTGACGGCCCTTGAAATTGCGGTTGGACGTCGAGGCTGAACGTTGGCCCGGTTCCAGGCGGTCATCGTTCATGGCCAGGCACATGGAGCACCCAGGCTCACGCCATTCGAACCCGGCTTCGATCAGAATCTGGTCGAGGCCTTCTTCCTCCGCCTGATCCTTGACCAATCCGGACCCTGGGACGACCAGTGCGCGGACGTTGGCAGCGACCTTGCGGCCCTTGGCGACTTCCGCCGCGGCGCGGACGTCTTCGATACGACCATTGGTGCACGATCCGATAAAAACAACGTCGATGGCGATATCTTCCATGCGGGTGCCGGCGGTAAGGCCCATGTAGTCAAGCGACGCCCTGACGGCTTCCTGCTTGCCGGGATTGTCATAATCTTCCGGACCGGGGACGACACCGGTAATCGGCGCGACGTCTTCCGGGCTGGTGCCCCAGGTGACCTGCGGGACGATTTCCGAAACGTCGAGATCGACTTCCTTGTCGTAGCTGGCCCCTTCATCGGACGGCAGGGTCTTCCAGAATTCAACGGCCTGTTCCCAGGTGCCGCCCTTTGGTGACATCGGCCGACCTTTGAAATATTCGAACGTCTTGTCATCAGGGGCGATCAGTCCGGCCCGAGCGCCGCCTTCAATGGTCATGTTACAAACCGTCATGCGCCCTTCAACGGAGAGATCACGGATCGCCTGTCCGGCGTATTCGATGACGTAGCCGGTGCCACCGGCGGTGCCGATCTTGCCAATCAGGGCAAGGATCAGGTCTTTCGCCGTGCAGCCCGTGGGCAGGTCGCCGATGACATTGATGCGCATGTTCTTCAAGGGGCTTTGCAGCAGGGTCTGGGTCGCCAGAACGTGCTCGACTTCTGATGTGCCGATGCCGAACGCCAGTGCGCCCAAAGCGCCGTGGGTCGCGGTATGGCTGTCGCCACAGACCACCGTTGTTCCCGGCAGAGTAAACCCCTGTTCCGGACCGATGATATGGACAACGCCCTGGCGCACATCCATCACGTCAAACAGCGGCACACCGAAATCAGCGCAGTTTTTCTGCAACGTTTCGACCTGAATACGGCTTTCATCGTTTTCAATGCGGCCACCGCGATTGATGGTCGGTACATTGTGATCAGGAACGGCCAGCGTCATGTCCGGGCGCCGCACCTTGCGCCCCGATGCCGCCAGTCCTTCAAAGGCCTGCGGACTGGTGACTTCGTGAACCAGGTGGCGGTCAATGTAGATCAGACAGGTCCCGTCTTCCTGTACATCCACCAGGTGGTTTTCCCAGATTTTGTCAAAAAGTGTCTTGGGTCCCGACATGTTCACTCCTGATCGTCATCTCTTGCTAAAACGCACAGATGCAGGCGATAAGATTCACCCCTGCACCGCACGTCATTGAATACTCTCGCCCAATAAAACGAAAGCCAGAAAAACAGATTATTCGGACGCGGCTTCAGCGGCTTTCTTGTTTTTCTTGCCTTTTTTGCCCTTTTTGCTCGGACCGGCAGCCTGTTTGGCGTCGGCGGCGCGCTGTTTGTCGGCAGCTGTCAGCTTGGCGGCATAACCGTCGGTTTTCTCAGCAATACGGGCGGCTTTACCGGTCAGGCCACGCAGATAGTAGAGTTTGGCGCGGCGCACATCACCACGGCGGACAACGTCAATGCTTTCGATTGACGGGGAATAGAGCGGGAATACGCGCTCAACACCTTCGCCGTAGCTCAGTTTGCGAACCGTGAAGCCCGAATTCAGGCCACCGGCTTTACGCGCGATGCATACACCTTCAAAGGCCTGCACACGCTCGCGCTCGCCTTCGACGACGCGGACATTGACACGAACCGTATCACCCGGAGCGAATTCCGGAACCGGCCGTTCTGCGATCAGACGATCCAGTTGTTCTTTGTTAATTTCTTCGACGATGTTCATTGTTCTCATCCTTCGTTTCAGATTCTCATCTCAAGCCCCGAAACCGGGGTTGTTATTACACAAAACTAATTCGATTACACGTTTTCTCCGGCGTACCCGGCCCAAAGGTCCGGTCGCCGTTCTTTTGTAATGGCTTCCGCCTGGGCAACTCGCCAGGCACGAATATTCTCATGGTGTCCCGATGTCAGAACGTCCGGCACGGTGCGCCCGTTCCAGTCCTGCGGGCGGGTGTAGTGGGGATATTCCAGAAGCCCGCTCTCGAAACTTTCCTCAATCAGGCTTTCGGCTTTGCCCATGACCCCGTCAAGCAGGCGGACACAGGCGTCCAACAGGGTGATAGCCGCAGGCTCTCCACCCGACAGGACAAAGTCACCAATACTGATTTCCTCGATATCGTTGGCATCCAGGACGCGTTGGTCGAGGCCTTCAAAGCGACCACAGAGCAAACAGACACCGGGACCATCGCTGAGTTCACGGACCCGGCGTTGGTCGAGCGTTTTGCCGCGTGGCGACAGGTAGACGAGCGGCAGGTCGGGAGTTTTGGTTTTGGCTTCCCTGATTGCGGCGTCAATCACGTCGGGGCGCATCACCATGCCGGGGCCGCCACCAAAGGGGCTGTCATCGACGCTACGATGTTTATCGGTGGCAAAATCCCGGATGTCCACCGTGTCCAGCGCCCACGCACCATCGCGCAGTCCCTGACCCGCCAGGCTTTGACCTAACGTTCCGGGGAACATATCCGGGAAAATCGTCAACACGATTGCCCGCCACGTGGTATCTGGCTTCGTCATCGAGTTTACACTCAACCTTTCGCTTCTTCATCCGGCGGTTCCATCAGGCCATCGGGGGGGATAATCACCACCCGCTCGCCTTTTAGATCAACCACCGGAACCACAAGTTCGGTAAAAGGCACCATAACGCCGCCTTTTACCGCTCCCGATATCTCCAACACGTCTCCGGCGCCGAAATTCTCAACCGCCGTTATCGTGCCAAAGTCGCTGCCATCTTCCAGTTCGGCCCGCAGTCCAATGAGGTCTTTAACGTAGAACTCACCTTCATCCGGTTCCGGCAGGGCCTCCAGGGGCACGTAAAACTCAACGCCCCTAAGCTGCTCTGCCGCCGTTCTGTCGTTGATGCCTGCGACCCGGACGACCAGCTGACCCTTGGCCGCACCTGTCACCTTGACCTTGAAAACTCTGGAACCCGATTTGTCCGACAGTGGACGGTAGGTTCCCAGATCTTCGGGGACTGCGGTGAAGCTTTTTACACGGACGTCGCCCTTGATGCCTCGGGCACCGGTGACCACGCCAACGCAAACCAGTTCGCCAGGATCGACTTTCGCCGTCATCGAGACAAATCGCCTTATTCGGCGACCTTGGCGTCTTCTTCAGGAGCCGCTTCTTCCGCCGGAGCGTCTTCAGCAGCAGCAGCTTCGACCGGGGCCTCTTCAGCGGCAACTTCCTCAGGTGCAGCTTTTTCCGCCGGTGCTTCTTCGGCTACGGGCTCTTCCGCCGGGGTTGCAGCAGCTTCGGCAGCTTCCGCGGCTTTGCTGGCGGCAGTTTCTTCACGCTCTTTGGCGCGTTCCTGGGCTTTGGCTTTCGGCAGGTGCTTCTTGCTCTGTTCCGGAGTTTTGGGCATGTCCATGATACCGGCGTTGCCAAGGAAACGGGCAACACGATCAGAAGGTTGAGCGCCAACACCGATCCAGTGTTTGATGCGGTCTTCTTTCATGATCAGACGTTCCGGATGGTCTTTGGCGACCATCGGGTTGTAGGTGCCGACACGCTCGATGAAGCGGCCATCGCGGGGCATCCGCGAATCTGCGACGACGATACGGTAATAGGGGCGTTTTTTTGCGCCACCTCGTGACAAACGAATTCTCAAGCTCATATGGGTGTTGTCCTTATCCTAAGGTTAATTCGTAACGATCTGTTTGATACTTAAAATTTTCCAAAACCACCGGGGGGCATTTGCGGCATCATGCCGGGCGGTAATCCACCGCCGCGCATAAGGCCTTTCTTGCCCATTTTTCCGGCTTTTTTCATCATGGTGCTCATCTGCTTGAACTGCTTGAGCACACGATTAACATCCTGCACCGAAGTTCCTGACCCGGCGGCAATCCGACGCCGACGGGACCCGTTCAGAACTTTCGGGTTCTGTCGTTCTTTTTTGGTCATCGACAGGATAATGGCTTCTTGACGGGCAATCAGCTTGTCGTCCAGATTGGCGTTGGCCATCTGGCTTTTCATCTTCTGCGCGCCCGGCATCATGCCCAACAGGCCTTCCAGGCTGCCCATCTTGCGAATTTGCGCCAGCTGCTGGCCCATGTCTTCCAGGGTGAAGTTGCCCTTCAACATTTTCTTGGCCATGGCCTCGGCTTCAGCCTGGTCGACGACCTCGGAAGCCTTTTCGACCAGCCCGACAACATCACCCATGCCAAGGATGGAACCGGCGATACGTTCCGCCTGGAACGCCTCAACCGCATCCATTTTTTCGCCGGTGCCCATGAACTTGATGGGCGCCCCGGTGACGGCCCGCATGGACAGCGCCGCGCCGCCCCGCGCATCGCCGTCAACGCGGGTCAGCATAATGCCGGTAATGCCGACTTTTTCGTTGAATTCGCGCGCCACGTTGACCGAGTCCTGACCGGTCATGGCATCGGTCACCAGCAGCGTTTCCACCGGTTTGGCGACGTCGCGAACCTGGGCCACTTCGGCCATCAGTTCGGTGTCGATGTGCAAACGCCCGGCCGTATCCAGAATGACAACGTCCATGCCTTCCAGACGGCCCGTTTCCATGGCCCGTTTGGCGATGGCAATCGGCTGCTCGCCCAGAACCGCTTGCAGAACACGGATTTCGGTCTGTTCGCCCAGTGTCGCCAGCTGCTGCTGGGCTGCCGGGCGGTACACGTCCAAGGACGCCATCAGGACTTTTTTCTTTTCACGTTTGGTCAGGCGCAGGCCCAGTTTGGCGCTGGATGTGGTTTTACCCGACCCCTGCAAACCGACCATCAAAATGGCGACCGGCGGGACCCCGGCGAGATTTAACTCGTTGCCTTCGGTGCCCAGCATGTTGACCAGTTCGTCATGGACGACCTTGACCACCATCTGGCCCGGCGTGACCGAGCGGATAACCTGCTCACCAACGGCCTTTTCGCGAACCGCCTCAATGAAGTCCTTGACGACGCTGAGGGCGACATCGGCTTCCAGCAGGGCAACCCGAACTTCGCGCAGCGCCTCATCGACATGGGCTTCCGTCAGCGCGCCGCGCCGGGTCAGCTTGTCGAATACACCACTCAGGCGATCTGTCAGGTTCTCAAACATTTGTTATATGTTCGCTCTTTGCAAAACTAGTCTCGACCACATGTTCACGCCCGGAAATCCAGGCAACGTCAAAAACGCCAGTGCGCGAAACTCGCGGACTGGCGGCACCCCGTAAGGCGTAGGGTTCTAAATTTCCCTGAAATGCGAGCGCAACATATGGGGCGGAGTGGGGGAAGTCAAGGGGGCAAGAGTCCCAGGGCAATCGGGTGAAAAAGTTAGTGACACCGCCGTGAAGTTCTGAATCGATTGGTGACCTCTGATTCGATGAAGGAGGTTATGATGGAGAATGGTGAGGCAATTGGTGAGGGCGTTGTTTTTC
>Ga0316204_10001738_pt1 | contig 55509 bp, 51 predicted proteins | sample 6monrhotite_MG_2_FD_205661 | JGI IMG/M metagenome (GOLD analysis project Ga0316204, IMG submission 205661) | Microbial mat bacterial communities from mineral coupon in-situ incubated in ocean water Damariscotta River, Maine, United States -... | ecosystem: Environmental > Aquatic > Marine >... | reverse complement strand
CCGATATTGTTGATCTCCCCTCGAAATTCAAGCTGACGCTCATTCATGAAGCTGAGCCAGGCTTGGTCACGGCACGCAATCGCGTGCTGGACGCGGCCACAGCGGCCAATGCAGATTGGTTTATCGGCGTTGATGATGACGTATGGGTCACGGCAGATTGGCTCGCCCAGTTTATTCTCGGGATAGAGACGCTGGATGCGGCGATCATCGTCTCGGCCCGGCGCGTCGATTACCCCACAACAACAAGTCCTTTTGTCGATCGAATTCAGCAGCCTCAAGAACCTGCCGGGGGCCCTTCAGAGGTGTTTTCGACGGCAAACTTTGCGATGCATAAAAGCGTGTTTCACCCCGAGCATGGACCGGGATTGCGCTTTGAGCCAGCACTCAACGAAGCTGGTGGAGAGGACTTAGAATTCATGCTCCGGACCAAACACCAGTACGGCATCAGTGCTGTAAACTGGCCCCATGCTGTCGCCACTGAAGAATTTGATGGAATAAGAGCAACCTTTGCATTTCATTTTAGAAGCAGGATGCTGGATCAGGTGACCCGATATCGGATTGCCGCACTACATCGCAGGACAGGAGTGCGCGGTTCGCATTTTGTCAACGCCGTAAAACTTTTCGTTCGGACAGACAAATTCCTCATCTTTGGAGTGGCGCAGTGCCTTAGCGGCGCAGTCTTCTTCATGATGGGCCGTCCGAATGCACGCCAGCAGATCGGCATTGGTGTCTTTAAATTGGGACGCGCATTCGCGATATTTCCTTATCTGCTTGGAAAATCGCCTGTCAATTACGGCGCAAATGTCAACGCGGATCGCTCGGTTCCCAAAGGCTAAAACTGCTACAGATCAATTGATCGCGGTCAGCCACGGCTGCCCTGAATACTGTCTGACACTGGTGAAAAATGGTCGGGGCGGAGAGATTCGAACTCCCGACCCTCTGTTCCCAAAACAGATGCGCTACCAGGCTGCGCTACGCCCCGGACCATGTGGGTGTCTTTAGCCCCACCGAAGTGATTTGAAAAGCCCTAACTGTCAGTCTTTTCGTCACAAGGCAGAATAGCCTCCGGGCCAAAGCTTGGGTGCTGCATGACATCGCCTTCGGCAATGCCCAGACGCGACGACAGACCGCCGTTGATCTCAAGCACCATCTGCACGCCCGGTCCTCCCGGGATCGAGGTCAGATCACCGGGGATCGCATTTTCCTGGATACGCAAAATCTCCCCTTCTGGGCTGGTGAACAGCATGTCGAGAGGTATCAACGTATTCTTCATCCAAAAGCTCACGCTTTGGGGACGTTCATAGATAAAAAGCATACCATCAAACATCGGCATCTCTTCCACGAACATCAAACCGCGCGCGCGTTCCAGCGGATCATCTGCGATTTCGATCGAGAATGTCGCCTGGCCGAAGCCACCCGAGATCTTGAGTTTGTCTACCGCACAATCGGCCCAGATCGGCTGGGCCGCAAAGATAAGGCTGCACGCTACCAGCACCGTTGCCTTCATTTCGCTGCGGCCTCCCAACCGATCACCTGAATCGCCATGCGCCCGCGTTCGCCGTCAACCATACGGATGCCAATCGCTTCGCCCGATTGTAAGTCAGATAGCCCTGACCGCCGCAGAACCTCGATATGCACAAAGACGTCCTCGTTGTTGCCAAAGACATTGGCAAATCCAAAGCCCTTGGCCTTGTCGAACCACTTGACCCGCGCGGGCTCAACAGGCCGGCTTGCGATATCCTCGGCCGTGAACTCGACCATATCATGCAATGGCAAAGTCTCTTCGCTTTCGGGTGGCGTGATCGACAGCACCTCCGTCGCCTGCAACCCGCGCTGCGTATCCTGCACCATGATCGCAATCGCAGAGCCGTCAACGACAGACCCCTGCCCGAAATTACGTAACACATTGGCGTGCAACAGGATATCGGGTCCGCCCTCCTCAGAGATTACAAACCCAAAGCCTTTGGTGGGGTCAAACCATTTTACCTGCCCCAGCACTTGTCGCTGTGTTCCGGTCTCCTGCGTTTCCATCTTGTCTTCCCTTTGAACACCGGCATGTTTCATGCCGCTGCCCGTCTTTTGTCTCGTCGCCAGATCTTGACTGCAGTACCGTCGCTCTCTCTATAACACCTCAAACTGATGCCGTTAAGGTGAGAGACGGGTAACCTCCCAATCTTGATCCACTTCACTGCGCGACCACCGAAACCGATCGTGCAAACGAAATGCGCCATCGGACCAAAACTCAATTTCCAGAGGCACAATCCGGAAACCGCCCCAAAAAGGTGGCCGTTCGGGGTCCACACCTTTCTGTACTGTTACTTTCGCCACATCTGCCATCAAAGTCGCACGCGACGTCAATGGCTCAGATTGTTGCGATGCCCACGCTCCAACCCGGCTCTTGAGAGAGCGCGACTTGTAGTAAGCATCAGCGACCGGGCCATCCTCTTTCGAGGTCAGCCCCCGCACCCGTATCTGCCTGGCGAGTGATTTCCAATGCAGAACAAATGCCGCTTTGCCAGAGTGAGCGATTTCTCGCCCTTTCGGGCTGTTGTAGTTTGTATAGAACACAAATGCGTCCATCTCGATGTCCTTGAGAAGCACCATCCGGACATTCGGCATGCCGTTCTCATCCACCGAAGAAAGCGCAATTGCGTTGGGGTCATTGGGTTCTGTTTCGCTCGCGTCATCAAGCCACTGCTGCGCAATAACAAACGGGTTTGTCCCCGCAAAAATGCCGTCGCGGTCAGACATAACTGATCCTTAAACAAAACCCCCATTCACACGCTAAGTGGAAATGGAGACAGTGGCAAGCTTTTTGGTCCATTGTTCAAATGGTTGCCGGTTCGGTTGCAATCGCCTAAACGAAGTGCCAGCCAATGAGCAAACAACAAAGGATTATGCGCGATGACATCTGACCTGATGAAAGGCAAACGTGGCCTGATCATGGGACTTGCCAATGACAAGTCGATCGCATGGGGGATTGCCAAAGCCTGTGCACAGGCTGGCGCAGAGCTTGCATTTTCCTATCAGGGCGAGGCGCTGAAAAAACGTGTGGATCCGCTGGCGGCCTCGGTTGGCTCTGACATTGTGCTGCCTTGCGATGTGGGGGATGAGGCATCGATTGATACGCTGTTCACCGCATTGCAAGAGCGTTGGGGCAAGCTGGACTTCATCGTGCACGCCATTGGTTTTTCAGACAAAAGCGAGTTGCGTGGCCGCTATGTGGATACCTCCCGCGGCAACTTTCTGACCTCGATGGATATTTCGGTCTACTCCTTTACAGCCGTGGTGCAGCGTGCAGAAAAAATGATGACCGACGGGGGGTCTTGCCTGACCCTCACCTATTACGGTGCCGAGAAGGTCATGCCGCACTACAACGTCATGGGCGTAGCGAAAGCGGCGCTTGAGGCATCGGTCCGCTATCTGGCCGAGGATCTGGGCAAGGACAAGATTCGCGTCAACGCGATCAGTGCGGGCACAATCAAGACGCTCGCCGCCTCTGGCATCGGTGACTTTCGCCTGATCATGAAATGGAACGAATACAATTCACCATTGCGGCGCACAGTGACACAGGAGGAAGTCGGCAACTCCGCACTTTATCTTCTCTCTGACCTCGGAAGCGCGGTGACCGGCGAGGTGCTCCATGTGGATGCCGGTTATCATGTTGTCGGTATGAAAGCCGTTGATGCCCCAGATATCACGAAAGAATAGGACCTTGCACAGATGACCGATCGCCTGCCACATGAAAAAGGGTTCCATATCAGTTGGGATCAAATCCATCGCGACAGCCGCGCCCTTGCGTGGCGGCTTGACGGGCATGGGCCCGACGACGGGGCCTGGAAAGCCGTCGTCGCGATCACCCGCGGCGGCATGGCCCCGGCCATGATTGCTGCGCGCGAGTTGGACATCCGCACTGTCGATACCATTAGCGTCAAGAGCTACGACCATCAGGATCGTTCCGAGGCGAAAGTGCTCAAAGCCCCTGATGCTGACCTGATGGGCGATGGCACCGGCATCCTGATCATTGATGATCTGGTGGACAGTGGCAAAACACTGGAACTGGTACGCGCGCTTTATCCCAATGCCCATTTCGCGACAGTCTATGCCAAACCAAAGGGCCGCCCGCAGGTCGATACATTCATCACCGAAGTCAGTCAGGACACATGGATTTTCTTCCCATGGGACATGGCTTTGCAATATGTCGAACCCTACCGCGGCAAAGACTGATTTCGTCTTTCTGAGTGCGAAATTTCCTCAGCCGGTGGCACACATAACGAAATGCGGCGCAGCCGCTCCTTTTGGATGAGCTTATGATCCCGTCACGCACCGCCGCCACATTCGCCCCACCGGTCATGGAGGCGCGCCGCTGGCTGGATGGTGTAACCCACCCCGCCGACCGCCCCTTGCTGAACGTCAGCCAAGCGGCACCCGTCGATCCCCCTCCCGCCCCATTGCGCGAAGCGATGGCGGAGATCGTGATGCAGGATGCCGGGGCGCATCTGTACGGCCCGGTGCTCGGCCTGCCCGAGTTGCGCCAAGAGATCGCGTCACAATGGACCACCTGCTATGGCGGCCCGGTCCACGCCGATCAGGTCGCAATTACCTCAGGCTGCAATCAGGCCTTTGCCGCAGCCATTGCCGCGCTCTGTGCCGAAGACGATGAGGTGATCATCCCGGTTCCCTACTATTTCAACCACCGGATGTGGCTGGATATGTCAGGTGTGAAGACTGTCCCGCTGATTACGGGCGACGGCATGATCCCGAGTGCTGCCGATGCCGCCCAGCTGATCACGCCCCGGACACGTGCCATCGCGCTGGTCAGCCCCAACAACCCCTGCGGTGTCGAATATCCCGCTGACACGCTCCACGCCTTCCGAGATCTTGCCCGCGCGAAAGGTATCGCGCTCATCGTTGATGAAACCTACCGCGATTTTGACAGTCGGAGCGGCGCGCCGCACAATCTTTTTGCCGATCCCGACTGGGACGACACGCTGATTCAGCTTTACTCCTTTTCCAAGGCGTACCGGCTGACCGGCCACCGCGTCGGCGCAGTGGTTGCAAGCCCCGCGCGACTGGCCGAGATTGAGAAATTCCTCGACACGGTGACCATCTGCCCCAATCAGTTGGGTCAACGCGCCGCCCTTTGGGGGATGCAAAACCTGGACGACTGGCTGGCCGGCGAACGGCTGGAAATCCTCGACCGGCGTGCCGCGATTGAGGATCATTTTCACCTGCTCGCGGACAAGGACTGGGATCTCTTGGGGTGCGGTGCCTATTTTGCCTACGTCAAGCATCCATTCGCGATGTCATCGGCTGATCTGGCCCCGCATCTGGTCAAGACGGCCGGCGTCCTGCTGCTGCCGGGCACCATGTTCATGCCCTCTGATCTGCCCGGTGGCGAAGGCCAGTTACGCATTGCTTTTGCCAACATCAACCGCGCCGGGATCAAGACACTCTTCACCAGGTTGTCATCGTTGGAACGCTAACCCTTGCACCCCCGGCCTGCCGCCCTTATTCAGGCCCAAACCAGCGACTGGAGCGGTCATCAAAATGGCAGGGAAAAAGAAATCACGTTATGGTGCATGGATCATCGTTGGTGTGCTTCTTCTGGGGCTTGCCGGGTTCGGCACAAGCGGGCTGAGAGGCAGCGTCCGCAGCATTGGTTCCGTAGGCGACAAAGAGGTGACCGTCTCATCCTACCAGCGCGCACTCAATGAACAAATCCGGGCCTTGTCCGCGCAGTTCGGCCAACAGGTTTCATTCCAGCAGGCACAGGCATTCGGCATTGATCGGGTGGCACTCAATCAGGTGATCTTGCTGCGTACGCTGGATAACGAATCAGCCCAGCTGGGCGTCTCTGTTGGCGACGAACGGGTTTTTGAGCGCCTGCAGACAATCCCGTCGTTCCAAGGCGCCCAAGGTTTTAACCGTGAAACCTATCGCGCGGCATTGCAGCAGGCCGGGCTATCTGTGGCCGAGTTCGAGACAGGCCTTCGCGAAGAAACCGCGCGTACATTGCTGCAAGGGGCGGTCGTTGGCGGTGTTCCGATACCGGAAGCCTACGCCGATACGCTGGTGCAGTATATCGGTGAAACCCGCAGCATCACTTGGGCGTCCGTCAACGAAGGTGACCTGACCGCCCCGGTTCCCGGTGCGACCCCGGCAGCACAGCAGGAATACTATGACGCAAATCCAGATGTGTTTACCCTGCCCGAAAGTCGCAGCATCACCTATGTGTGGTTGACGCCTGACATGATCATTGACGATATGATCGTCCCGAACGAAGCCATCGAGCGTCTTTACAACGAGCGTATCGACCAGTTTGTGCAGCCCGAGCGCCGCCTTGTTGAACGTCTGGTCTACCTCGACGAAGCTCCGGCACAAGATGCGGTCGCCCGCGTCAACGCTGGCGAGGCTACCTTCGAAGAGCTGGTCGCAGATCGTGGCCTGAACCTGTCCGACATTGATATGGGCGATGTCACCCTGAGCGATCTGGGCAATGCTGGCGAGGCGGTCTTTGCCGCCGAGGCGGGCGATATTCTGGGGCCATTCGAATCCCCTCTGGGCCCGGCACTCTTTCGGGTGAACGCGGTTCTGGCCGCGCAAAACGTCACGCTCGATCAGGCAACACCGCGCCTGCGCGATGAGCTGGCTGAGGATGCGGCGCGCCAGTTTATCAACGACAGTGCTGATCCGGTCATCGATCTGCTAGCCGGTGGTGCCACTTTGGCCGATGTGGCAGAGCGGACAAATATGACGCTTGGCACAATCAACTGGATCCCCGATAGCACTGAAAGCATCGCAGCCTATGACGTGTTCCGCCGCGAGGCCGCCGCCGCCGAGATTGGTCAATTTCCCGAGATTTTCGATCTGGCGGATGGCGGCATCTTTGCGCTGACATTGGACGAAATCGTGCCGCCGACCCTGCCGCCGCTTGACGATGTGCGCGATGCGGTTTCGGCCGCTTGGCAGGATCAGGCCCGTCAGAAAGCCATCATCGCGAAGGCAGAAGAAATTGCCGACGGCATCCTTCCGCAAACCGAGTTCGATACGTTTGGGCTGACGCCGCTGACGGAAGAAAACTTCACGCGCCGGAGCTTTATCGAAAACGCACCAGTCGAATTCAACGCGCGGGTCTTTGAGATGGACATGGGCGAGGTTCGCGTTATCAACGCGGACGACCGCGCGCTGGTCGTGCGCCTCGACACTATCGCCGCGCCGGATCTGGACAGTGACGCAATGGTCGCCCAACGGGAAGCCCTGGCCGAAAACGCCCGTGCCGGGATCGCGCAGGATATTTTCGACGCCTATGCCACGACGGCGCAGCAGCGCACAGAACAGCGCCTGAACCAACAAACCATCAACGCAGTCAACGCGCAGTTCCAATAGGCGGTTCCATGGCCCTTTTGCCCGACTATGACAGTTTCGCGAAAAGCTATGACGCGGGCGCCAATCAGGTTGTCTACACCCGCATCGCCGCCGATCTGGATACGCCTGTTTCCTTGATGCTGAAGCTTTCTGGCGCGGGCAAGAATGCTTTCATGTTGGAAAGTGTCACCGGCGGAGAGCTGCGCGGACGGTATTCGATCATCGGGATGAACCCAGATCTGATCTGGGACTGCCGCGGCACTCTATCGCGCGTGAACCGCGCTGCGCGGTTTGATGCGGCGGCGTTCGACGTGATGGATGATGATCCGTTGACGTCGCTGCGTGCCCTGCTTGCTGAATCGCGCATTGACCTGCCTGCCGATTTGCCCGCCGCTTCTGCCGGTCTCTTTGGCTATCTGGGCTACGATATGATCCGGCTGGTCGAACACCTGCCCGATGTGAACCCTGATCCGCTTGGCCTGCCCGACGCCGTGATGTTGCGCCCTTCTGTTGTGGCCGTGCTCGATGGTGTCAAAGGTGACGTGATCCTTGTGGCTCCCGCCTACGTCAATTCCGGTCTCTCGGCCCGCGCTGCATATGCTCAGGCCGCAGAACGGGTGATGGATGCGCAGCGCGCGCTGGAACGCCCGATGCCCAGTGAAGCGCGCGATCTGGCAGAGCCTGCACCGGTTGCGCCTCCTGTTTCGAACTTCACCCACGCAGCCTATCTGGGGGTGGTTGAGAAGGCGAAGGACTATATCAAGGCCGGTGATATCTTTCAGGTGGTCCCGTCACAACGCTGGACACAGGTGTTTCGCGAACCGCCCTTTGCGCTCTATCGTTCCTTGCGACGCACAAACCCGTCTCCTTTTATGTTCTTTTTCAATTTCGGGGGTTTTCAGGTGATCGGCGCCAGTCCGGAAATTCTGGTGCGAGTCTTTGACAAAGAGGTCACGATCAGGCCCATTGCAGGCACGCGGCCTCGCGGTGCGACACCTCTGGAAGACAATGCGAACGAGGCCGATTTGATGGCCGATGAAAAGGAACTGGCAGAGCATCTGATGCTGCTTGATCTGGGCCGCAATGACACCGGCAAAGTCAGCAAGGTCGGCACGGTGCGCCTGACCGAACAGTTCATCGTGGAACGCTATAGTCACGTCATGCACATCGTCTCGAACGTCGTGGGCGAACTCGCGGACGATCAGGATGCCTTAAGCGCGTTCTTTGCGGGGATGCCCGCCGGTACAGTGTCTGGCGCACCAAAAGTGCGCGCGATGGAAATTATCGACGAGTTGGAACCGGAAAAGCGCGGCGTATACGGTGGCGGCTGCGGCTATTTCAGCGCCAATGGTGATATGGACATGTGCATCGCCCTGCGCACTGCCGTTCTGCAGGACGAAAAACTTTATATTCAGGCCGGTGGAGGTGTCGTTTATGACAGCGATCCTGAGGCAGAATACCAGGAAACAGTGCATAAATCGAACGCGATACGCAAAGCGGCCGCAGATGCGACGATGTTCGGCGGCAGGACAAATTGAAGATTTTTAGCTAAAAATCTCCGTGCGCCAATAATTTTCGCCGAAAATTATTGGCCCTTCCTTGCGCTACTCTTGTTTCAGCAAGATCGCCGTCACCGGCGCAATCGCCAAAGTCGCTCGATCCAGGCCGGCAGCCCAATCCCGCAAAGCGTCCACCGTTTCCGGCTTCATACGCCCCAGCAGCACGACTTCACCGGTTTGGCGTGCGCGAAACGCGGCCTGATCCAACGCCCGTGTGATGGCGCGCGCGCCCTCTCCGGCCCCATCGAGATCGCGCAGCACTGTCGCCGCGGGAACACCCGCCTGCGCTGCGGCACGTGCCGCGTTCCCCAAGCCGCGCTGGACGGTGACAAACCCATGCCCATCCGCAGCCAGAATCTCCATGACCTGTGCAATGACAGACCTCTCTGCAATCGCCCCCGATCCGAACGAAAACAGCATAGCAGCATCCGGCAGCAGCTCAAATCCGGCTTCGAATGCGACTTCAACGTCAGACGGGCGGGCACCGTCAGGCAAATCCAGTTGCATCGCAACTTCTGCGCCAGCCGCCTGATATGCAGCCGATCTGCGGCCCGCATCGGTGCCAAGGGCGTTGATCGCAACCGTCGGTGTGAACCCAAGATCAGCGCTAGAAACCAAAGCCGGATCCATTTCACCGGTATCCACCAATAGCACCGCGATCACCGGCAGCCCTTCAGTATTTTTAAAGGGGGCCGCGAACCGCAACAAGGCAGGTGCATCAGCCGGAAGCGTATCTGCCTCCTGGGTCGCAGCCGTCTCACTTTCGGTTTCATCTGGCGCGGTTCCGGGCCTATTGATCCGGACGGCACCGTTGGCTTGCGGCAGGGCTTGTGCAACAATGACAGTTTCAGCCGATTGTGTACTTTGAGAAGTCTGTTCTTGTGTTTCTTCAACTGGCGCGGGTCGGGCCTGCACAGTTGCGACCTCTTCACTTGCAGGTACCGTGGGCTCATCTTTTGCCAATGGAGCCGCGTCAACAACGACTGTGGGTGCTTCGACAGGCACATCACCCGCTGCGCCATCATCTGTTTCGGATATAGCCGCAGCAGAGGGCTGAACCGGTTCTTCTTCGACTTTCTCCGCTGGTTCGGCGAAAACGGGTGCCGGGGTTACATCGACCACAGGCTCGCTATTCCCTGCGTCGGTCTGTGCAAGATTGCTCTGAACCGACCGTGTGACCGGTTCTTCTGCACCGCTTGCCACATTAACCTGTGGCGTTGGCGCGGGGGGATCAGTGACCGGGCCATTTTCGGTCACGGGAGGTGGTTCTGCGGATGCTGTTGAAATGTCGGGGGTGGCTTCCGCGGTATCGACCTGCACATCCAGCGGCGTAACAACCACGCTGGCAGGCGCACTCTCTTGGTTCACCTCCAGCGCGACACTTGGGCTGGTCTCAACCGCGGCCAACTCGGGCGCAACCATTTGAGGCACATCCGGCCCGGTCGCAAATTCGGCCTGCTCGATAGCGAGTGAGGCCACACCCAACCCCGCAACGCCCAAAATCAGCCCCCAAAGGCTGCCTTGTATAAAGCCCTTCATCTGCCCACACCCTTTTTGTTCGACCTTGACGCCACCTTGTATCCCGGCCCATGTATGGCGGGCTTATACCGCCCTCTTGGTGGGGTACGGTAGCCCCTTTTTGCCACCTGCGCGGGATTTTATCATGCTGCTTCTGATCGATAACTACGACAGCTTTACCTATAACCTCGTGCACTACCTGGGCGAGTTGGGGGCCGAGGTAGTTGTCAGACGCAATGATGCGCTTGATGTGCAAGAGGCGATGGCGATGCACCCCGAGGCGATCATGCTTTCGCCCGGTCCCTGCGACCCTTCCCAAGCAGGTATATGCCTGGCGCTTGTGCTTGCTGCGGCTGAAACGAAAATGCCGCTGATGGGTGTCTGTCTTGGCCATCAGGCCATTGGAGAGGCATTTGGCGGCAAGGTGGTGCGGTGTCACGAGATCGTGCATGGCAAGATGGGCGCAATGAAGCATACCGAGAAAGGCCTGTTTGCTGGTCTGCCCAGCCCATTTGATGCCACTCGCTATCATTCTCTGATTGTCGAGCGAGAGACCCTGCCGGAGTGTCTGGAGGTCACGGCCGCGCTGGATGACGGCACCATCATGGGGCTGCAACACCGTGAGTTGCCTATTCATGGTGTGCAGTTTCACCCTGAAAGCATTCGGTCCGAACATGGTCATCAGCTGCTCCAAAACTTCCTTAACATGACAAAGGTGCCCGCATGAGTGATGCAATGAAGCCTCTGATTTTTGCAGCCTCCGAAGGGCCGCTGTCGCGCGCGCAAGCCGAAGAAGCATTTGGGTACCTCTTTGAAGGGGCGGCCACGCCTGCGCAGATTGGGGGTTTTCTGATGGCGCTGCGTACGCGCGGCGAATCCGTGGCAGAATATGCCGCCGCCGCCGCCGTCATGCGCGCGCATTGTGTGCCTGTGAAAGCGCCTGAAGGTGCGATGGATATTGTTGGCACCGGCGGTGACGGCAAACACACGCTGAATATCTCGACCGCGACGGCATTTGTGGTCGCCGGGGCCGGCGTTCCGGTTGCCAAACACGGCAATCGCAACCTGTCGTCGAAATCCGGTACAGCAGACGTGCAAAGCGCGCTTGGTATCAACGTGATGGTCGGCCCGGGTGTGGTCGAGAAAGCCATCGCAGAGGCCGGGATCGGCTTCATGATGGCCCCGATGCACCACCCGGCAACGCGGCACGTCGGCCCCGTGCGCGTCGAGCTTGGATCAAAAACGATCTTTAACATATTGGGACCATTGACAAACCCGGCCAACGTGAAGCGGCAGTTGACAGGTGCCTTCGCTCCTGACCTGATTTTTCCGATGGCCGAGACCCTGCAACAATTGGGTAGCGAAAAAGCATGGCTGGTCCACGGCAGCGATGGCACGGACGAGATTACGATCTGTGGTCCGACAGCCGTTGCGGCGCTGGAAGATGACCAAATCACCTCGCGTGAAATTCATCCCGAGGATGCCGGCCTGCCCGTCCACGGTTTTCGCGACATCCTGGGCGGCACACCGCAGGAAAACGCGCGCGCCATGATCGCCCTGCTGGAGGGCGCAGCGGGTGCTTACCGTGATGCCGTGCTGCTGAATGCGGCGGCGGCACTTGTTGTTGCCGACAAGGCAAGCGATCTGAAGTCGGGCGCCGAGATGGCGCGCGAGAGCATCGACAGCGGCAAAGCCAAACGCGCGGTGGATACGCTTGCGCGCATTACGTCAGCGGCATGATCTTCGATCTGTCAGGACTTGGCGCTTGGCAGGACTTGCCCTTCTTTGCCGATGACCTGCCCGGCATTGCGGCCCGGATTGATGGCAGCGTCCTGCCTCCGCCCGCCCTTACCTTCGCGGCACTTGCGCGCACCCAACCTGCTGCGACGCGCGTCGTGATCCTTGGCCAAGACCCCTATCACACCCCCGGCAAGGCGGATGGGCTGGCCTTTTCGATCCCAGAGAAATTTGGTGGAAGGCTCGATAGCCTTGGAAACATCTTCAAGGAAATTCAAAGCGATACGGGGGCGACCCGCACCCAAACAGCGCTTTGGGATTGGGCCGATCAGGGTGTTTTGCTGCTCAACACCGCCCTGACAGTGCCACCGGGCAGGCCCAAGGCGCATGCCAAACTGGGTTGGTCCAGGCTCGTTTCACAGGTGCTGCAACGGCTGAATGACCACCCGCGCGCCTTTCTGCTTTGGGGAAACCCGGCGCAACGCTATGCCAAGCACCTTGCCCCGCATCATCTGATCCTGTCATCTGCGCATCCATCGCCACTCTCGGTCCATCGCGGCTTTTTCGGCTCGCGCCCATTTTCAAAGGTGAACCAGTGGCTTATTGATCAGAGCCAAGAGCCAATCAGATGGGCGGACCGATGAGCGACATTCTGCAAAAGATCAAAACCTATAAGCTGGAAGAGGTCGCATCGCGCAAAGCTGCCGTGCCATTGGCAGAGGTCGAGGCACGCGCAAATCAGGCCGCCCCAACACGCGGTTTCGCGACAAGGCTCGCCGATGCCGCCCGCGAAGGCTATGGGCTCATCGCAGAGATCAAGAAGGCGAGCCCCTCCAAGGGTTTGATCCGGGCCGACTTTGACCCACCCGCGCTGGCCAAAGCCTACGCCGAAGGCGGCGCCACCTGCCTGTCTGTCCTGACCGACGGCCCTTCCTTCCAAGGCGATGACAGCTACCTCACGGCAGCGCGGTCTGCCGTTGATCTGCCCGCTCTACGCAAGGATTTCATGTATGACACCTATCAGGTCGCCGAAGCCCGCGCGCTACATGCCGATTGCATCCTGATCATCATGGCCAGTGTCAGTGATGGCCAGGCGCAAGAGCTTGAGGACGCGGCCTTTTCCTGGGGCATGGATGTGCTGATCGAAGTGCATGATGCCGCAGAACTTGAGCGGGCGACGGCGCTGAAATCCCCACTCATGGGGATCAATAACCGCAATCTCAAGACCTTTGAAACGACGCTGGATACCACCCGCACACTTTCAAAACTTGTCCCGGCGGATCGGATGATCGTCTGCGAAAGCGGGCTGAACACGCCTGCGGAACTTGCCGATATGGCCCGCTATGGCGCGCGCAGCTTTCTGATCGGCGAGAGCCTGATGCGGCAGGATGATGTGGCCACCGCGACGCGCGCCCTGCTTGCCAATCCCGCCATGGGAATGATGTGATGGCCTCTCTTTCGCATTTCGATCAGGACGGCCGGGCGCATATGGTCGATGTCTCGGACAAGCCAGTGACGGCGCGCACCGCAGTTGCACAAGGGCATATCAAAATGTCGGTTGAAACGCTCGCGCTGATCACCGAAGGCCGCGCGGACAAAGGCGATGTGCTGGGGATCGCGCGCATTGCAGGCATCATGGGTGCCAAGAAAACCGCAGAGCTGATCCCGCTTTGTCACCCCCTGCCCATTACCAAGGTCGCGCTGGCGCTGACTGCGGACGACACGCTTCCCGGCATCCGTATCACCGCCACTGTCAAGACCGGTGGGCAAACAGGGGTGGAGATGGAAGCGCTCACCGCTGTCAGCACCGCCGCCCTCACGGTCTATGACATGGTGAAAGCCGTGCAAAAAGACATGGAAATCAGTGGTATCAGGCTAACGTTCAAGGACGGTGGCAAATCCGGACGGTTCGAGAACCCATGATCACTGTCGCGGAGGCGCTGGCACAACTCTTCGCACTTGTCTCGCCGCTCGGTGCCGAAGATGTGCCTCTTGCCAAAGCCCACAACCGCGTTCTGGCGCGTGACGCGCAAGCGACCCGCAACCAGCCGCCCTTTGCGGCCGCCGCAATGGATGGCTATGCCGTCAATGGGCGCCCGGTCAAACCGGGGCAAGCCTTTGAGGTGATCGGGGAAGCCGCCGCAGGCCACAGATGGGAAGGCGCTGTTGGTGCGGCCCAAGCCATCCGGATATTTACAGGGGCGCCGCTGCCTGATGGCACAGATCACGTGATCATTCAGGAAAACGTATCCCGCGACGGTAGCAGGGTCATCCTTGACGACAGCACCTACGACAAGCCGCATGTGCGCCCGGCCGGGGCTGATTTCAGGGTGGGCGATACGGTCAAGGCGCTGCGGCGGCTGACCCCGTCGGATATTGCCCTGCTTGCCGCCATGAACATCCCCATCATTCCCGTCACCCGCCGCCCTGTGGTGGCGATCATCGCAACCGGGGATGAGCTGGTGCAACCGGGCGAAATGCCGGGGCATGACCAGATTATCGCGTCAAACGGCTACGGTCTTGCCGCGCTGATCGAAAACCTTGGCGCAGAGGCGCGCCTGCTGCCCATCGCCCGCGATACCGTTGCGTCGTTGGAATTCGCCTTTGATTTGGCCGCTGATGCGGACTTGATCGTGACAATTGGTGGCGCGTCGGTGGGCGATCATGATCTGGTCGGCGATGTGGCACAGGTCAAGGGGATGGAACGATCATTTTACAAGGTCGCCATGCGCCCCGGCAAACCGCTGATGGCCGGTCGCATGGGGGGCGCCACCATGATCGGGCTGCCCGGCAATCCTGTCTCGGCCATGGTCTGCGGGCATATCTTTCTGGCGCCCGTGATCCGCAAGATGCTGGGCTTGGGCGAAAGCCCTGCCCTGCGCGGAACGCATCTCCTTGCCAGGGCCACCCCGGCCAACGGGCCACGCGAACATTATATGCGCGCCCATAACGGTCCGGATGGCGTGACGGTTTTCGCGCGTCAGGACAGCGCTCTGCTCACCGTTCTTGCGGATGCCAATTGTCTTGCGGTCCGCCCGCCCAACGATCCGGCCCGCGGTTCCGGCGACCCCATCGAAATCATCCGCCTCTGATTCCCCGTCTTTCTTCGTCCCTTCAAACTTCCGCCAGAGGCATCCCGACCTATCCACAGCCAGAACGCCTCAGTTGACACAAAACAAGAACATGCATAGAACATATGCAAAACGTGACAACGGAGAAATCTCATGTTGACGAAGAAGCAGCTCGATCTGTTGGAGTTTATCCACAAGCGCGTGCAACGCGACGGTGTACCGCCCAGCTTTGATGAAATGAAAGAGGCGCTTGATCTGCGGTCCAAGTCCGGCATTCACCGGCTGATCACCGCCTTGGAAGAGCGCGGTTTCATTCGCAGGCTGGCCCATCGCGCCCGCGCGCTGGAGATCGTGAAACTGCCCGATGCCATGCAAAAAAGGGCAGGCTTTACCCCGCGCGTGATAGATGGTGACAAGCCCGACAGCACCCCCATCACTGCGCTGCCCGTCGACAACGGGGCGATTGATCTGCCCATGATGGGCCGGATTGCCGCCGGTGTCCCAATCGAGGCGATCAGCGAGGTATCGCGCAATGTCTCGGTTCCGCAATCGATGGTCGGCGCTGGTAATCACTATGCCCTTGAAGTCAAAGGTGATTCGATGATCGACGCTGGGATCAATGACGGTGATGTCGTCGTGATCCGCGAAACCGCCGTGGCTGACACGGGCGATATCGTCGTCGCGCTCGTCGAAGGGCATGAGGCGACATTGAAGCGGTTCCGGCGCAACGGAAGTGCCATCGCGCTCGAAGCGGCAAATCCGGCCTATGAAACACGGGTTTTCCGCGATGATCAGGTCAAGGTTCAGGGTCGGCTGGTGGGTTTGATCCGCACCTATTGATTTTGCTGGTTTTCAGTCAGAAGGGTCGCATCTGCGGCCCTTTTGCGTTGTGCAAGGATTAGGCGAACTGGATCAGGCAAATCGCCTTGCCGCCTGTTCCAAGGCCGCCGCCCGGCAACCGCATAGGCGGTATCAACCAACAGATCGCCATTTGGCGCAAGATTGACGGCCAACGCCCCGGTATTGCGCAGGCTTGCGAGGTCATAGACAAGGCATGGTCGGGCCACCTCATCCACTTGATTGCTGATCAGTATGTCCGCTCGGTCACATCCCGCCACTCCGGCCAGCGCTGTCTTGCCCGATACCTGCAACACTCGCCATTCGCCAATGTTCGCTGTCGTCACGCGCCCTTCGGTGGTCAGGCCCTCGCGCGCGGCGGCTTGCGCCTGCGGAACCGGGCCGCCGTCATTTTCCAGCCAAACCCCGGCAACAAAGCTGCTGCCGGTGGGTTTTGACAAAACACGCCCCTCTGGGCCCTGCAATCCGATCAACGCGCCGTTGTCAGCCACCAATAGGTCGGGCCGCGCGGTCTGCTGCCAGAAAAAAACGGCGCTGAGAACGAGTGCGACGCCAGCAACCCGTCCACGTCCGGATACCAGAACGAGCCACAAAAGCCCCAAAGTCAGGATTGGCACGACATACCAATCCGGCGCCCAGACATAGCCAAGCGCGCCTTCGCGCCCCGCGACCGTCGCCGCGACAAACAGGATCCACCGCAACCCGATGTCCATTAGCCACAGCCCGACGCCCCAAAGGCCAAAAGGGGCAAGGACGACCGCCAGAACAGCGGCTGGCATGACCAACGCCCCCATCAGAGGCACGCTGAGCACATTGGCGATCAGCCCATATTGGGCGATCTGATTGAAATAAGCTGCGGCAAAAGGTGCCGTGGCAAGCCCTGCGACAAATGACGACAGCACCACTGACAAAACGGGGCGTGACCATTTCGGCAACCCAGACAGGTCAAACCGTCTGAGCGCGCCAAACACTGCTACCAGCGCTGTTGTCGCCGCAAATGACATTTGAAATCCCGGCCCAATCAAGCTCTCTGGTTGCCACAGCAGAACAAGGGTCGCGGCAATGGCGACAGCACGCAGCGTCAGCGCCCTGCGTCCCAACAGCACCGCGACGAACATCACGGCCACCATGATATAGGCCCGCTCGGTTGAGACGCTCCCACCAGAAAGAGCCAGATAGAATGCCCCGACCACCAATGCGCAAATCGCGGCGATCTTTTTGATCGGCCAATGCAATGCAACACCCGGCAACAGCGCCAGCCCATAGCGCACGAAAGCGAAGATGAACCCGGTCAGCAGCCCCATATGCAGCCCCGAAATTGCCAACAAATGAGCAAGGTTCGCAGCGCGCAGATTGGTGAGCGTCTCTTGCCCGATCCCGGACCGGTCACCGGTCATGATCGCTGCGGCAAAGGCACCCGGCTCTCCGGGTAATGCCTTTTGTACGGCCCGTGAAATGGCCATGCGCAGCGCATAGAGCCGTGTGCCGATGTCAGGGTTGTCGGGCGCGCGCAGCCGCAACACAGGCGTGCGGGTATAGCCCACAGCGCCCAGTTGCAGAAACCATGCATGTCGCTGGAAATCGAATCCGCCGGGCTCTGCGGGGCCAGCAGGCGGCGACAGAAACCCGGTGAGCATCAGCACCTCCCCAGGCGTGAACACCTGGATGGGCTGCTGGCCATGCAAGGAAACGCGCACCTGCGCGGGCGTGCGATCCGGTGCCATACGTGCCAGCACCACCTGATCCAGCGTCAGGCGCACTGCGTTGCTGGCAGATCGGTCGATATTGACCACGCGACCTTCGATCGGGCCGTAATAGCGAAAATTCAGGACAGGAGCCGCGACCGAATTGACCCGGTATTTGGCAACGCCCATTCCTGTCAGGACAAGGGCGGCGGCGACACAGAGCGGAGCGAATGCCACTGGCACCAGACGGGCGCCAATCAGGCAGACCAGCAGCGCCATCGCCAGCATTGCGATGAACAGCATGTCAGGCTCATACCCGAGGCTGAAGTACGTACCGACCCCAACGCCCAGGCAGACCGGCACCCAACCGATCAGCGATCCACGTTGCGCCAGAAGTGCAGCTTCTACCCGCGCGCGCACTTGTCCTTCACCCCGCAGTCTTCTATCCCACGTCCAGACCGGAACCCTACCGGAAATCTGGTTAGCAAAAGGTTAATTCGCCCATGTCCGTCGTCACACGCTTCGCCCCTTCGCCCACTGGTGCCTTGCACATCGGGGGCGCGCGTACCGCTTTGTACAACTGGCTTTATGCCCGCGGACGAGGTGGCAAATTCCTGCTGCGGATTGAAGATACCGACAAGGCAAGGTCAACGGATGAAAACCGGCAGGCAATTCTTGACGGGCTGACATGGCTGGGGCTCGACTGGGATGGGGCGCCCTCCAGCCAAGCCGCCAACGCCGACCGTCATGCAGCCGTTGCGCATGAGCTGTTGGCCAAGGGCGCCGCTTTCAAATGTTTCAGCACGCAAGAAGAGATCGCAGCCTTCCGCGAAAAAGCGCGCGCCGAGAAAACCTCGACGCTTTTCCGCTCGCCTTGGCGCGATGTGGCCGCGGCCGACCATCCTGATGCGCCCTATGTGGTCCGCATCAAGGCCCACCGGCACGGTCAAACCACGTTGCACGACAAAGTGCAGGGCGATGTCACATGGTCCAATGATCAGATCGACGACATGGTTCTGCTGCGGTCTGACGGCAGCCCTGTATACATGCTCGCAGTTGTGGTCGACGATCACGACATGGGTGTCACCCATGTCATCCGTGGCGATGACCACCTTGCCAACGCATTCCGTCAAAACCTGATTTATGAGGCGATGGGTTGGGCCAAACCGGTGCTGGCGCATATCCCGCTGATCTTTGGCCCCGATGGCAAGAAACTGTCCAAACGGCACGGCGCAACGGGCGCGGCTGAATATCAGGCACTGGGGTATCCGGCGGCTGGCATGCGCAATTATCTGACCCGGCTGGGCTGGAGCCACGGGGACGATGAATTCTTTACCGACGCGCAAGCGAAAGAATGGTTTGATCTGGATGGAATCGGCAAGTCCCCTGCCCGGTTTGACTTCAAGAAACTGGAAAACATCAGTGGTCAGCACATCGCTGTGGCAGACGATGCTGCACTGCTGCAAGAATTGCAGGGTTTCCTTGCGGCAACAGGGGCGACCCCATTGTCGCAAAGACAGGCCGACGGAATCCTGGCGGCAATGTACTGCCTCAAGGAGCGCGCCAAAACCTTCCCGGAACTTATTGAAAAGGCGCATTTTATCCTGACAGCCCGCCCGATCGTACCCGACGAAAAGGCGGCAGACCAACTCACAGATGTATCCCGTGGTATACTGAAAGAATTGACGCCGCAGTTGCAAAATGCTAGCTGGTCACGAGACGCCCTGGAGGGGATCGTCGCATCCACTGCCGAAGCTCATGACATGAAACTTGGCAAGCTGGCCGGGCCGTTGCGCGCGGCGCTCGCTGGACGCGCGGTTTCGCCCAGTGTCTTTGATATGATGTTGGTCCTGGGGCAAGATGAAACCATTGCCCGCCTACAGGACACCACCGGCTGAAACCTATTTGTTACGAATAGCGGGTATCCGGTCAGCAACAAAAGTAAACGCCGCTGCGCAGTCACACTGCGCGGGACCGAGAGGGGAATGACCATGACCGAGAATACTGACACCGCGAAACTCACGATCAAGGGCGAGACTTACGATTTGCCCATCCACTCTCCGACAGGTGGCCCTGATGTCATCGACATCCGCAAGCTTTATGCACAGGCAGATGTTTTCACTTACGATCCGGGCTTTACCTCAACCGCGGCCTGCGACAGCACGATCACATTCATCGATGGCGATGAAGGCATTCTGCTGCACCGCGGTTACCCGATTGATCAGTTGGCGTCGCAGTCGCACTATCTCGAAGTATGCTATCTGCTGCTTTACGGTGAATTGCCTTCCGCCGATCAGTTGGAAAAATTTGAATCCCTTGTGACCAATCACACGATGATCCACGAGCAGATGCACAACTTTTTCCGCGGATTCCGCCGTGACGCGCACCCGATGGCCACAATGGTCGGCGTCGTGGGTGCAATGTCCGCGTTTTATCATGACAGCACCGATATCAACGACCCCCACCAGCGCGAGGTCGCGACCATCCGTCTGATCGCCAAAATGCCGACGGTTGCAGCGATGGCCTATAAATATTCGATCGGCCAGCCGTTTGTGTATCCCCGCAATGACCTCGATTATGCGGCGAACTTTCTGCATATGTGCTTTGCCGTGCCGGCGCAGGAATACAACGTGAACCCGATCCTCAGCCGTGCGATGGACCGGATATTTACACTCCATGCCGACCACGAACAGAACGCATCGACCTCGACCGTGCGTTTGGCGTCGTCCTCGGGTGCGAACCCGTTTGCCTGTATTGCGGCAGGTATTGCCTGTCTTTGGGGCCCCGCCCACGGTGGCGCCAATCAGGCTTGCCTTGAGATGCTAAAGGAAATCGGCACTGTTGACCGCATTCCCGAATTTATCGCCCGTGCGAAAGACAAGAACGACAGTTACCGCCTGATGGGTTTCGGCCACCGGGTATACAAGAACTTTGACCCGCGCGCGACGGTCATGAAGGAAAGCGCGGATGAGGTGCTGGACCTTTTGGGGGTTGAGAACAACCCTGTCCTACAGGTCGCCAAGGAACTGGAACGTCAGGCGCTAGCCGATCCGTATTTTGCAGAGAAAAAGCTGTTCCCGAACGTGGATTTCTATTCCGGCATCATTCTTGAGGCGATGGGTTTCCCCACGTCGATGTTCACGCCCATCTTTGCGCTGGCCCGTACCGTCGGCTGGATTTCGCAATGGTCTGAACAACTCGCCGATCCACAGTTGAAAATCGGGCGCCCGCGCCAGCTTTATCTGGGCGAGATGCAGCGCGACTATCTCGATATCGAAAAGCGCTAAGATTTCAGGGTCGCCTCCAGGCGGCCCTTTTGCATCATGCGACTTATCACCAAACGCCTTATTCTGCGCGCCGCCAGACAGGATGACCTGACCGATCTTTTTGCGATCTTCAGCAATCCGCAAGCGATGAAATATTGGTCCACCGCAGCGCATGATGGACCGGACCAGACGCAGCAAAACCTTGATCGTCTGATTGCCTCGGCAAACCGGCAGCTCACCTATTTTGTCATCGAAAAGGACGGTCGCGTCATTGGTACCGCGGGCCTCTACCGGGCCGATGAGGTCGGCTTTCTGCTGCATCCCGATTACTGGCGGCAAGGGATCATGACCGAGGCCATGGCCGTCATTATAGCCCATCTTTTCGAAGCTTCGGACCGCACACAACTGACCGCGGACGCCGACCCAAGAAATGCCGCCTCTGTCAGTCTTTTGATGTCACTGGGGTTTGAACAAACGCACCGCGCTGAAAAGACCTATTGCATCAATGGCGAATGGTCAGACAGCGTGTATTTCGCGCTTCAGCGCCCCTCGTAGACGGCCGCGCGTTTTTCCAGAAAGGCCACAACCCCTTCTTGAAAGTCGCGCGTCTTGCCGCAACGCCCCTGCAACTTGGCCTCAAGCGCCAATTGTTCGTCCAGTGAATTCTCAAATGATCCACGGATCGCTTTTTTCAGTTGGCGATAGGCCACGGTTGGCCCCTGCGCCAGATGTGCTGCACGGCCATGCACATGTTCCAGGAAAGTCGCGGCTGGTGCCGTTTCATAGATCATACCCCAGTCACAGGCCTGCTGCGCACTGATCTTGTCGGCAAAAAGTGCGGCCCCCATCGCCTTGGCAGACCCCACTTGGCGCGGCAACCAATAGGTGCCCCCGGCATCGGGGATCAGGCCGATACGGGTAAAGGCCTGAATGAAATAAGCATCTTCTGATGCGATCACCACATCCGCGGCCAGCGCAAGGTTGGCCCCTGCTCCGGCGGCCGGGCCATTGACCGCCGCAATCGTCGGGACGCGGCAATCGAAGATGGCTTTGAGCATCGGCACATATTCGTCGCGCAGTGTTCGCTCCAGGTCCATCGAAGCGGCATTCCCGCCGTCGCCAAGGTCCTGCCCAGAGCAGAATGCCCTGCCAGCGCCGGTCAGCACGATCACCCGCGCATCCTTTTCCGCGGCCTTCATCGCATGGGTGATTTCAGCGCGCATCTGCGTATTGAGCGCGTTCATCATGTCGGGGCGGTTCAGTGTGATCACCGCGACGGAATTGCGAATGACGAGTTTGATGGCCTGATAGTCCATGCGCGGGATCCTTTTGAAAATTTCCCTTAAAGTAATGAACTGATCAGTTTAGGAAAGCCCTGCGGGGCGTCAAGACGGTAAAAAATCCCCAATGCGGCCATTTTGGCCTTTGAAAGTCCCCTGCCGGGCCCAGCAATCAGGTTCAATGTTAGAAAAACAGGGGCGCGGAGTGCAGGGATGAGGCGCTCACGCGACATCCGCAAATACATTTGCATTGCCGATTTAGCTTTTTTGGACAACAGCCACAGACCGGACCCAGGGCGCGCCTCAGATCGCCAACCCGCCTTGCATGGCATAGGTTACACCCGCCATCAAAATTCCGCCGATGACCAGCCGCACCAGCCATTTCAGCGTGTCTTCAATCGCACTGAGGCGGGTGGCGACATTTGCCCGGTGCACATCGTCGACCGCGTTGCGCATCTCCAGCGCAATGATGCGGCGTTCAAGCTGTCCTGCACCCTCAGTCTGCATTGTCTGCCTGCCAGTCCCGGAGCGCTGGGTTGGATGCAGCATTCAACGTCTCTTGCCGCTGCACCTGCGACGCAGCCAGGCTAATGGCCACGGACCTTTGAAACTCTTGCGCCTTCACCTGATGGCGCGCGCCAAAGTAGAAACTCACGATCGCACCCATCAGCCACCAAAGCGGCTCTGGCACGAGCGCCAGCCCTTCCATGCCTTCGATGAACTGTTCGGGCCGCCGCATCGCTGTGACAAACAACCAGATCGTGCCCAAGGCCAGCGCAGGACGCGGCAGGCGGTTCAGACCGTCAACGAACCGGTCAAAAATACCGCGGCGCGGACGCACAAACTCCGCGGCAAACTGGGCAAGACTGTCAGAGCGCGCCGACGCCGCACGCACAGCCCCGTTTTCGGCATTCTCGCGAAACACCTCGGCCGTTTCGGCCACCACGTTGCGCCCGTCCCCGAAAAGGAACGCCATGATCCCTGATATCACACCCATTGTGCCACCCTCGCCCGATGCTGCGCATCGGTCAGGCGATACTTCGCAGAAATGAACTCCTCGGCGCGCTTGATCCAACCGCCCTTGCCGCCATCGCGCCGGCGCGCATATTTGCGACTGGCCGGGCGCCGGTCGGCCAGATCATAATAATAATTGCGCCGGGCAATCCCGTAGGCATCGACCAGATGATCCGGTGCTGCCGCTATCGCCTGCCCGGCCGCGGCTATCGTCTCGGGGCCAATCACCCCATCGACCGCTACAGGAATGCGCATGTCTCCCAGCAGCCGCTGGAGTATTTTTACCGCGTTGGCGCCGGCATTCACATACATATCAAAGACGGTGGCGTGCAGCGCTGCCGGCAGCCGGTCAATGCGCGGCCTGCGAAAGTAATGCTCGACAAATATCGATACAGCGCGCGCGCGTGTCAGAACCCGCAGATCGTCGGTGTCAATGCGTCCGTCTTTGGTCAGGTCAAGCCCGAGACGCCGCATCGTATCGCCTGTGACGCCATATTTGGTGGCACCGCCGGGATCGTCAGGGTCGTCCACAAATCCGCCCTCACGGGCAACGATTTCTTGGGCAATCTGGGTCACATTCTGCATCTTCACCCCTTCGTCAAGTTCGGGGAAAAGATTGCGGCCTAGTCGTTAATTGGTGACGATAGCACCGTCCGGATCAACATAGATGCCCTGCTCCTTGAGCGCATCAATCACTTCGGTTGGCATATAGGTTTCATCATGTTTGGCCAGAATTTCAACAGCTTCAAAGCGGTTATTCACGTAATACCCCTGTGCCACCATGCCCTGACCTTCCGAAAACAGATCAGGCAGAATACCATTGTAGACGACCGGTATCACCGCGCCGCCATCTGTGACAGAAAACGTGATCTGCTCACCCCGGCCACGGACAACAGAACCTACCTCGACCAAACCGCCAATCCGAAACAGCTCATTGGGCGGTGGCGGTGATTCGGCGATTTCCGAAGGTGACCGGAAGAACTGAAAGCTGTCATCAGGCAGGAACCACAGTAACATCAGGACCAGTGCGATACTCACCCCGGCCATTGAAATCACCTGCACGCGGCGGCGCTTTTTGAGGCCTTTCAGTCCCCTGCTCATGGAAACACCGGGGCCAACATCAGGCCCTCCGTTTCTGGCAGACCCAGCATCAAGTTGGCGTTCTGCAAGGCCTGACCGGAGGACCCTTTGGTCAGGTTATCCAAAGCGGCAATCACAATCGCCCGGCCCGGCACTCGGTCAGCAACCACGCCGATATGGCAAAAGTTCGACCCCCGGATATGTTTGATTGACGGATGTTGTCCCATCGGCAGTACCTCGATAAACGTCTCATCCGCATAGAATGCGGCCAATGTAGCATATATGGTTGCGGGATCGCCTTGCACATAGGTGGTAGACAAAATGCCGCGGTTGGCAGGGATCAGGTGCGGCGTGAACTGCACGCGAACCGGACGGCCCGCAATGGCGGAAAACTCCTGATCGAACTCGCCCAGATGCCGATGGGTACCGCCCACGGCATAGGCATGTGCCCCTTCTGACAGTTCCGCGTGCAACAGGTTCTCTTTCAAGCTGCGTCCTGCGCCCGATACTGCCGCCTTGAGATCAATAATGATCTGATCGAGATCAATGACCCCGGCTTCTATCAGCGGACGCAATGTATATTGGCCTGTTGCGGCGTTGCAGCCTGTCCCGGCCACCAAGCGCGCGGTCTTGATCTGGTCGCGGTAGAACTCGGTCAGACCATAGACCGCTTCGTGCTGCAATTGGGGCGCCGCATGGCCTTTGCCATACCACTTTTCATAGTCCGCCGGGTCGCGCAGCCGGAAATCAGCCGAAAGATCGATGATCTTGAGCGTCTTTGGCAGTTTGGAAATCACCGCCTGTGACGTGGCGTGCGGCAATGCGCAAAACACCAGATCAACGCCTGCTAGGTCCAATTCTTCGATTGTGGCCAGCCTGGGCAGGTCCAGATGACGCAGATGCGGGAACACATCGGCCATCGCCATGCCGGCCTTGGAATTGCCCGACAGCCCGGTGATCTTCAGGCTGGGGTGTGTTGCAATCAGGCGCACGAGTTCCGCGCCCGTGTAACCAGAAGCGCCAAGAATGGCGACGTGATAGGTCATGTCTTTATCCCTTGGGATGAATGGTCTTGAAAAGGTTCAGGCGGCCTCAAAGGTGATTTTTCGTCGCAAGAATTGGGTTGCGCGGCTGGACACCTGGGCAGGGTCACCGGTTGTGAGGAAGGCCGATTCAGTGCCGGGGCCAACCATCTCTGGCCGCCGCTCAAGATAATCGCCAAGGCTTTCAGCAACCAGTTCTGCCTGGCTGAACACCTTTACGTCCGGCCCAAGGGCTGTCTGAAACTCTTTGGCCATCAACGGATAATGGGTGCATCCCAACACGGCCGCATCAGGATTGGGCATCTTGCGCTTCAAGGCATCCACATGGCTGCTGACCAGCGCCTCGGCCAGGATCATATCACCCTCTTCAATCGCATCCACGACCCCGCCGCAGGCTTGTGCCTCCACATCCACGCCAATTGCGCGGAACGCCAGTTCCCGCTGAAAAGCGCGGCTGGACACGGTCGCAGGTGTCGCAAAGAGCGCCACATGCTTGACATCCACCTCGCGCGGCGGCGAATTGTCGCCCCATTGCCGCTCTGTCAACGCCTCGATCAGCGGAACGAAAACACCCAGCACGCGCTTGCCCTCTGGCACCCAGCTCTCTTGCATCCGGCGCAGGGCGGCGGCAGAGGCGGTGTTGCACGCCAGGATCACCAGATCACAGCCCGCGTCGAACAGACGCTGCGTGGCTTTCGTGGTCAGGTCATAGATATCATCCGGCGTCCGCACACCATAGGGCGCATGGGCGCTATCGCCCATGTAGACCAACGGTACGTCGGGCAAGCGTTTTGCCACGGCGTCCAACACCGTGAGCCCCCCAAGCCCGCTATCGAATATGCCTACAGCCATTGCGCACCTTTGATCTGTTTTTCAACCTCGCGGCCCATGTGGTTGGTGTCCACCGGGCTTGGGCCCAACTCATACGTGGCTTTGCGCAGGAAATCCATGCGCCCTTTGAGGCCAATTCTGAATTGGGCGGGCATGTTGTGCGTCACCTTGGCGCTCAGATAGGGGCGTTACTCTGCGGCCTGTTGCATCGGTGCTGCACGCAGTACCGCCAGCAGTTCCTCGCGCCGCTTTGCTGCCTTGCGCGCGTTCGCTTCCTTTACGGGGCCAAAGCCGCGAATCTCTCGCGGCAGGGCCGCCAGCGCAATCGCCGCATCCTGCGTATCGGAGCGCACAATCCGCAGAACTTCGGCCATATCAGCCTCATATTCCTTGATCAGAGCCCGCTCAATCCGGCGCTCGGCGGTGCGCCCGAACGGGTCAAACGGCGTGCCGCGCAGCCACTTCAGCCGCGCCAGCCTTGGGAACGCCCATGCCATGCCCGCACCATATTGTTTCTTGACCGGGCGCCCGTCAGCCCCGATCTTGCTCAGCATCGGTGGCGCGAGATGGTAGGACAATTTCAAGTCACCCTCGAATGCCGCCTTGGCCTTTTCCTCGGTCTGCGCCAGCAGTCGGGCCACCTCGTATTCGTCCTTGTAGGCCAGCAGCTTGTGATAGCCCAGGGCCACAGCTTCGCGCAGCCGCGCATCTTGCGCCCGGTCAACCAGCTTGCGATAGCGTCTGGCCAGCCGCCTGCCCTGATAATCCATCAGATGCGCCTCGCGGAATGCGATTTTTTCGTCCAGCGACTTGGGCAATTCAATGACACCCGGCTTCAGCAGGTCCGCGGCATCCTGCGGATGCAGATAGGCCCAGCGCCCCAGATCAAACGCCCGGATGTTGCGGTTGACGGCGGCGCCATTCAGCTCAATTGCATGTAGGATCGCCTCGTAACTCACTGGAATTGCGCCCATTTGCCACGTAGCGCCAAAGACCATCATATTGGAATATATGCTATCACCCAACAAGGCTTTGGCCAGATCAGAGGCATCAAACATCGCCAACCCATCCGACAGGCGCGCCTCAAGCGAGACTTTCAGCGCTTCGGTTGGCAGACGAAATTCCGTATCGCGGGTAAAGTCACCGGTGATGATTTCGTGGCTGTTAACGACACCCTTGGTGCGGCCAGTTTTCATGAGCCCCAACGTCTTGGCCCCGGCAGAGACAACCAGATCACCACCGATCAGCGCATTGCATTCGCCCGTTGCAACACGGATTGCACTGATATCACTGGGATTTTCTCCAATCCGGCAATGGATGTGCACAGCACCGCCCTTCTGCGCGAGCCCCGCCATCTCCATCATGCCGGTACCTTTGCCGTCAATGTGGGCCGCCATGGCAAGAACCGCCCCGATGGTTACAACGCCCGTGCCACCAACGCCGGTAATGACGATGTTATGTGTTCCATTGATCGCAGGCAGCTCCGGGTCGGGCATGTCTGGCAGGTCTACTTCCGCCGTCGCCTCCTTGCGAATTTGCGCACCCTCGATGGTTACAAATGAAGGGCAGAAGCCCTTGACGCAGGAGAAATCCTTGTTGCAAGACGATTGGTCAATCGCCCGTTTGCGGCCCAACTCTGTTTCGACCGGCACGATGGACACGCAGTTCGACTGCACTCCGCAGTCACCGCAGCCTTCGCATACGTCCGTATTGATGAACACGCGCTTGTCGGGGTCGGGGAACTGTCCGCGCTTACGACGGCGGCGCTTTTCGGCAGCGCAGGTTTGCACATAAACAATGACCGACACACCGTTGTATTTACTAAATTTATCCTGAACAGTTGGCATATCTGCCCGCTCATGAATGTCCAACCCTTTGGGGAAAAGTTTTAGATCAATGTCTTCCTTGTCATCATAAACCAGCGCAATGTTGCGCACGCCCATCGCCTGCACTTCGCGGCAAATCTGGTCTGCAGTCAGCCCACCATCATTGGCCTGCCCACCGGTCATGGCAACCGCATCATTATAGAGAATCTTATAGGTAATATTCGTCCCCGCGATCAGCGCAAACCGAATGGCCTGCACACCGGAGTGGTTGTAGGTGCCGTCGCCAAGGTTTTGGAACACGTGGTCGCGGGTCGAAAACGGGGCTTCGCCCACCCAATTTGCCCCTTCGCCCCCCATCTGCGTAAAGCCGACGGTTTCGCGGTCCATCCACTGCACCATGTAATGACATCCGATACCTGCATAGGCACGCGCGCCCTCGGGCACTTTGGTCGAGGTGTTGTGCGGGCAGCCTGAACAGAAATAAGGCAACCTCTGCGCAATCTCGGGAGCATTATCCGCCCGCCGTACTTCGGCCAATGCCGCAAGCCCTGCTTCGACCCCAGCAGAGCCGCAGCCTTCTTCCACCAGAATGCCGCCCAGTTTTTCAGCCACGATAATCGGATTGATATCCGCCTTGGTCTGAAACACTTCTTCGCGGCGGCCTTGAGAGTGCTCGTCTCCCCTGTGCCAGCCATAAACGCGCCGGCCCTGTCGATCATCAAAGATCGCTTCCTTGACCTGGACCTCGATCAGCTTGCGCTTTTCCTCCACCACGACAATCAAATCGAGCCCCTCGGCCCATTCATGAAACGATGCCATATCCAGCGGCCAGACCTGCCCCACCTTATAGGTGGTAATCCCCAACCGCTCGGCCTCGGCCTCATCAATGTTCAGAAGCGACAGCGCATGCTGCAAATCAAGCCAGTTCTTGCCAGCGGCCACAAAACCGATCTTTGCGCCCGGCTTGCCCCATTTGCGCTGGTCCATCTTGTTGGCCCGGCTGAACGCCTCTGCCGCAAAGCGTTTGTAGTCGATCATCCGCGCTTCTTGCAGCTGCGGTGTGTCAACCACACGGATGTTCAACCCACCTTCCGGCATCTCAAAATCAGGGCGAACAAAGGTCATGTGGTCAGGGTCGCCATCCACTACAGAAGTGACCTCGATGGTGTCTTTCATCGTCTTAAGGCCCACCCAGACGCCGGCGAAACGCGACAACTCCCAGGCATAAAGCCCATAATCAAGGATTTCCTGCACACCGGCGGGCGATACAACGGGCATATAGGCATCAATCATCGCCCAATCGGACTGGTGCAATGTGGTCGAGCTTTCGCCAGTATGATCGTCCCCCATCGCCATGATCACCCCGCCATGAGGTGAGGTGCCCGCCATATTGGCGTGGCGCATCACGTCGCCAGAGCGGTCAACGCCGGGGCCCTTGCCGTACCACAGGCCAAAGACACCATCATGCTTGCCCTCCCCGCGCAACTCGGCCTGCTGGCTGCCCCAGAGGGCGGTCGCGGCGAGATCTTCGTTCAACCCGGGCTGAAAGGTGATTTGCGCAGGTTCCAGCACGTCCTTTGCGCGGGCCATCTGCATATCAACAGCGCCGAGCGGAGAGCCGCGATAACCCGTCACATAGCCTGCCGTGTTCAGCCCGGCCGCAGCATCGCGCGCGCGCTGCATCAACATCAGCCGCACCAGCGCCTGTGTTCCGTTCAAAAGGATCTGATGCTTCGTCAGGTCGTACCGATCGTTGAGGGACACATCATGTTGGCTCATCTCGCACCTCCCCGCGCGTCAAGTCAGTCTCCACAAGTATAGGTCAAAAAGGCTGACCTACAAAGCGGAAAATAAATGCGATGGGTGTTTGCATCAAAACGCCGTCTGCGGGTAATGTTCGGCCAAAGATAGCGGTAACAATTTTGATGGCAGGGCGAAATGGACTGGGACAAGCTAAGAATATTTCACTCCGTCGCTGACGCCGGGTCACTGACACATGCGGGCGACACGCTGCATTTGTCGCAATCGGCGGTCAGCCGGCAAATTCGGGCACTGGAAGAATCACTCAACACCACGCTCTTTCACCGCCATGCGCGCGGGCTGATCCTGACCGAACAGGGCGAGCTCTTGTTCGATGCCACCAAATCCATGAACAAGCGGCTGGAAGCGGCCTCTGCACGCATTCGTGACAGCGAAGAGGAAGTGTTCGGCGAGTTGCGCGTCACAACAACAACCGGTTTCGGCACGCTCTGGCTTGCCCCGCGCCTGCCCAAGCTCTATGAACTCTATCCCGACCTCAAGATCGACCTGATGTTGGAAGAACGTGTCCTCGACCTGCCGATGCGCGAAGCCGACGTGGCCATCCGCATGAAAGAGCCCTCACAGGCCGACCTGATCCGCAAGCGTCTGATGTCAGTGCGGATGCGGCTTTACGCAACACAGACCTACCTGGAAGAGCAAGGAACACCGGAGACGCTGAATGACATGAGGGATCACCGTCTGATTTGCCAAAGTCTGAATTCCATTCAGGTTGCCGCCGGTGCGACGCTGCTTCAGCATTTGATGACCGCCGAGATCCCCAACACATTCACCGTGAACAACTATTTCGGTGTGTTGCAAGGTGTCCTCAACAATATCGGCATTGGTGTTTTACCCGATTACGTGACTGAAGACTTCCCTGATCTGGTCCGCGTCCTGCCCGACCTCGAGAGCGGCGAAGTGCCCGTTTTCCTTGCCTACCCAGAGGAATTACGCCAGTCCAAACGGATCGGCGCGTTCCGCGATTTTGTACAGGACGAAATATTTGCCCACCGCAGGCGCATGCGCGAGGCCGCCTCCGCGTAGAAAAGGCAAAATGACACTTAGACATCGTGCCAATACACCGGAGCAGGTCGCACTTAGGGATCAGATTGCAAACGAGCTATGCACTAGGGTCATAGCGGCTTTGCGGAGAAAATCGCGATTTTTTCTTGAATGGTCAAAATTTGATCCATATTTCACCGGTGAAGGCGATGATGCTTAGTTGCGCATCTTCTTCACCTCCCTGTTGGACTTCGCCGGGCTTCGTGCCCGGCATTTTTTTTGCCCTGCGGCTCACGTCTTCTTCGTCCCGTCAAGCCTCCGCCGGAGGCATCTGACCGCTCTGCCCAACACCTCCCTTTCCCTCTCACGCGCAACCCCGTAAAACACGCGCGACTCAAGCCCCGGGGGACCAAGATGCAAGAGCCAGCCATTACCGAAGACCTGATCTCAGCCCACGGGCTTTCGGCTGACGAATACCAACGCATTCTGGACATCATCGGACGCGAGCCGACTTTCACCGAGCTTGGCATCTTTTCGGCCATGTGGAACGAACATTGTTCCTACAAATCCTCCAAGAAATGGCTAAGGACCCTGCCAACCGAAGGGCCACAGGTCATCTGCGGCCCTGGCGAAAACGCAGGTGTTGTCGATATTGGCGACGGTCAGGCGGTTGTCTTCAAGATGGAAAGCCACAACCACCCCAGCTATATTGAGCCCTATCAGGGGGCCGCTACAGGTGTCGGCGGCATCTTGCGTGACGTCTTCACGATGGGCGCCCGCCCCATTGCGGCAATGAACTCACTCAGCTTCGGTGAACCCGATCACCCCAAGACGCGCCAGTTGGTCAACGGTGTCGTGGCCGGTGTGGGTGGCTATGGCAATTGTTTTGGTGTGCCAACCGTTGGTGGTGAAGTCCGCTTTGACCCGGCTTATAACGGCAATTGCCTTGTAAACGCCTTTGCAGCGGGCCTCGCGGATGCCGATAAGATCTTCTATTCCGCTGCCTCCGGTATCGGCATGCCCGTTGTCTATCTCGGCGCCAAGACCGGCCGCGATGGGGTTGGTGGTGCCACGATGGCCTCTGCCGAATTCGACGACACTATCGAAGAAAAACGGCCCACCGTGCAAGTCGGTGATCCGTTCACAGAAAAGCGCCTTATGGAAGCCACATTGGAATTGATGGCCACCGGTGCCGTGATCTCGATTCAGGATATGGGGGCCGCTGGCCTCACCTGTTCTGCGGTCGAAATGGGCGACAAGGGCGGGCTCGGCGTCAAGCTCAACCTCAACGCCGTGCCACAGCGTGAAGACAACATGACCGCCTATGAGATGATGCTGTCGGAAAGCCAGGAGCGCATGCTCATGGTCCTCAAACCAGAGTTGGAAGCCGAAGCGCGCGCTGTCTTCGAGAAATGGGACCTTGATTTCGCCATCGTCGGCGAAACCATCGCCGAAGACCGCTTTATTGTCCTGCACAATAATGAAACAAAGGCCGACTTGCCGCTGGCCACACTTTCGGGCTCCGCGCCGGAATACGACCGACCGTGGGAGCCGACACCCCCGGCTGACCCTTTGGGTGATATCCCCGGCGTTGACCCGATCGACGGGCTGAAAGCGCTGATCGCCAGCCCCAATTACGCGGGCAAGCAATGGGTTTATGAACAATACGACCAGCAGGTCATGGGCGACACCGCCCACTTGCCCGGTGCCGGATCAGGCATCGTCCGGGTCCATGGCACCGACAAGGCGCTCGCCTTTACCAGTGACGTGACACCACGCTACGTCAAGGCAAACCCGGTCGAAGGCGGCAAACAGGCCGTGGCCGAAGCCTACCGCAACCTCACTGCCGTTGGTGCAACCCCCTTGGCGACGACCGACAACATGAACTTCGGCAACCCCGAAAAACCCCGGATCATGGGGCAGTTCGTCGGCGCCATTCAAGGCATCGGTGCAGCGGTCAAGGCGCTGAATATGCCCATCGTTTCGGGCAATGTGTCACTTTACAATGAAACCGACGGCAAAGGCATCCTGCCCACGCCGACAATCGGGGCTGTCGGCATTATCAACCATCCTGACCACATGATCACAGGCGGTATTCGCGAAGGTCACCTGTTGCTCCTGCTCGGTGAGACAAAAGGCCACCTTGGACAATCGGCCCTGCTGGCCGAAGCCTATGGGCGCGCCGAAGGCGATGCACCACCTGTCGATCTGCACGCAGAAAAAGCCAATGGCGATTTCATCCGCGCCAACCACAGCAATATCAAAGCCTGCACAGATCTTTCCGATGGCGGGCTTGCGCTTGCGGCATTCGAGATGGCCGAGGCCGCCGGCATTGGCATCACGCTTGACATCGAAGACACGCCAACGCTGTTCGGCGAGGATCAGGCGCGCTACCTCATCGCCTGCAACTTTGATCAGGCAGAAGCACTGATGATTGCGGCCAATCAGGCCGGCGCATCTCTGTCGACAATCGGCAAGGTTGGCGGCGATCAGATCACCTTGGGCACCCAAAGCGCGCCACTATCTGACCTGACCCAGATCTACCGCACCTCCTTTGAAAACGCCGTCGCCTAGACTTTCTTCGTCCTATCAAACTTCCGCCGGAGGCATACCCACTTGTCCACCGGCACGTCCGCCCCTAAATTAAGTACAACTGCGCAAAGGACACCTTATGCCCATCACCGCCCACGCGATCGAAACCCTGCTACGCGAAAACTTCCCCAACGCCAGTATCAACGTGCAAGGCGACGACGGGACCCATTTTGCCGCCGAGGTGATCGACGAGAGTTTCCGTGGCAAGAACCGCGTGCAACAGCAGCGCGCAGTCTATGCAGCGCTAAAGGGCAAGATGGACGGCAGCAACGGTGAACTGCACGCCCTGGCTTTGACAACCAAAGCCCCCGACTAGCCCCAAATTTTTCGAAAAATTTGGTCCAAAGTCTTCCAAGACTTTGGCGACACTTCAAAAGGACCAGATCCAAAATGACAGCCAAAGACCAGATCAAAGAAACCGTCACCAACAACACCGTCGTCCTCTTCATGAAAGGCACCAAAGCCATGCCACAGTGCGGGTTCTCCTCGCGCGTCGCAGGCGTGCTGAACTTCATGGGCGTGGATTTCAGCGACGTGAATGTACTGGTCGACGAAGAAATCCGTCAGGGCATCAAGGACTATTCGGACTGGCCCACGATCCCGCAGCTTTACGTCAAGGGCGAATTTGTCGGCGGCTGCGACATCATTACCGAGATGACGCTCTCAGGCGAGCTTGACGCGCTTTTTGCCGAAAATGACGTCGCATTTGACAAAGACGCCGCCGACAAGATCCGCGAAGCCAACGCCTAGATCAATTTGGCGGGCCCGCAGCCCGCCAAACCGCTAGCGCGCCTCGACCTGATCGGCCAGTGCCTCGGCACGGGCGGCGATTTCGGCCAAGGTTTCTGTCACGGTGGCTGGTACAACCGGCACCTCCACGCGGATCGGTTCTGGTGCCGGTTGGGTCTGCCACGTTTCCATCTGCGCGCGCATTTTGGCGGCTTCCGCTTCCAATTCACGAACTCTGTCGTCAAGGCCCGCTGTCTTGTCGGCCAGCATCAGACCCGCCATCAACAGCATCCGCGCTTCGGGCATCCGCCCGATCTGGTCCGCCAGATGCGAGGCTTCTGCATCAAGCAGCGCCGCAGCGGAATGCAGAAAATGCTCCTCACCGTCCTGACAGGCCACTTCAAATGTCCGCCCCCCGATGGCAATCTCAACCTGCGGCATGGGATGTCTCCTCGATCAAGGGTTTCAGTTCCTCGAGAATGGCGTCGACTTCAGCCGCATCGGCGGAGCGTTGCGCCTTCAGCGCTTCCAGCTCGGCGGCGACGGCGGCATCATGCAGTTCAGGTGCAAGCCCCCTGGTCACTGCCTCTCGCAGCTTAGCGTTCATGTCGCGCAACTGCACGTTCGAGGCGCGCAACTGCTGCAACTCCTCGTCGAGCTTCATCAGATGCTTGCTTTGGGTCTCTGCGCGCAATGTCAGAGTAGCAACCTGCGTGTCCTGCCGCTCTTTGAGGATACGCACACGTTCGATCAATTCCGCATTCTGCGCGCGCTCCTCTTCCAGGGCGGCCTGCAACCCGGGGTCGGCGGCGGTTTGCTCACCCGACGCATCCAACCCATGCCTGATCCGGTCAAGCGCCGCTGTAATGCGGCTTTCCAAAATACTGATATCACTCATCCGCCCGTCCTTTCGTGGCGCGGGGGTGTCCCCGTCTTTGCCAAAACCTTTGTGGCCCACCGGTTTTTTGCCCCAACTGTGGGACGCTGTGCGCCGAATCGTGCCTCTTGCAGTCAAGCGTATGCCATCGCTGGCTTCCCCGCAAACGGGCAGGCCCCAAGAATATGAGTAACTTAGCCGTCGCGCTTGATCTTGAGAACCGGGCTGATATGACGCTGACAAGCCTGACGTTCACATTTCGCAAATAGGACCTGATCACCTTGGATATTGCAGCCCTGCGCACCGCCCACCCTGACCATTGGATGAAAGCCACCGCCATCCGCACTTTGACGCTGGATGCGGTTGCAGCCGCCAACTCCGGCCACTCCGGTATGCCCATGGGCATGGCAGATGTGGCGACGGTTCTTTTTGAAAAACACCTCAAGTTTGACCCGAAGGCCCCACATTGGCCGGACCGCGACCGCTTTGTTCTCTCAGCCGGTCATGGCTCGATGCTGCTCTATTCGCTGATGTACCTGACTGGCTACGAGGATATGCCGCTGGAGCAGATCAAGGACTTCCGCCAATGGGGTGCGCGCACTGCTGGCCACCCTGAGTTTGGTCACGCCCGCGGGATTGAGACAACGACCGGGCCTTTGGGCCAAGGCATCGCCAATTCAGTGGGTTTCGCCATTGCCGAAGAAATCCAACGTGCCACCTGGGGCAAAAAGATCATCGACCACCATACCTATGTGATGGCCGGCGACGGCTGCCTGATGGAAGGCGTCAGCCAGGAAGCCATTGCGCTGGCAGGCATGCAGAAACTATCGCATCTGATCGTGTTCTGGGACAACAACAACATCACCATCGACGGCACCGTTGATATTGCTGACATCACTGACCAACCAATGCGCTTCAAAGCCTCCGGCTGGCATGTGCAGGACATTGACGGCCACGATCCAGAGGCCATTGATGCCGCGATTACCGCTGCCAAGAAAGACCCGCGTCCATCGATGATCGCTTGCAAGACCCACATCGCCTTGGGTCACGCAGCACAGGATACGTCCAAAGGCCACGGCGCGTTGACCGACGGCGAGCAACTGAAAGCGGCAAAAGAAGCCTACGGCGCACCTTTGGGTGACTTCGAGGTTTCCGCCGAATGCCGTGAACAGTGGGCTGCCATCGGCGCAAAGGGTGCTGCTGCACACAAAGAATGGCACGACCGCTTTAACACCTTGTCCGCCGGCAAACAGGCCGAGTTCAAGCGCGTTTACGCGGGCGAAGCGCCAAAGCGTCTCTCCGCCACCATCCGGGCGTTGAAAAAGCAAATCAGTGAAGGCGCGCCTAAGGTTGCAACGCGGAAGTCCTCTGAAATGACACTCGAAGTCATCAACCCTATCATGCCGGAAACCATCGGCGGGTCGGCTGACCTGACGGGCTCCAACAACACGCTGACCAAGGATATGGGCGTGTTCCACCCCGACACCCGCAAGGGCCGCTACATCTATTACGGCGTGCGCGAACATGGGATGGCCGCTGCGATGAACGGGATGGCGCTGCACGGTGGCGCGCGGCCCTACGGCGGCACATTCATGTGTTTCACTGATTACGCCCGTGGCGCGATGCGCCTCTCCGCGCTGATGGGTATCCCGACGACATACGTGATGACCCACGACAGCATCGGCCTTGGCGAGGACGGCCCGACCCACCAGCCGGTCGAACACCTCGCCATGTTGCGGGCGACGCCAAACATGAACGTCTTTCGCCCCGCCGACACGGTGGAAACGGCCGAAGCCTGGGAAATTGCCCTGACCTCGCAAAAGACACCCAGCGTGCTGGCGCTGACCCGTCAAGGGCTGCCGACCGTGCGGACCGAACACAAGAACAAGAACATGGTGGCGCAGGGTGCCTATGTGCTGGCAGATGCCGACGGCAAGCGTCAGGCGATCCTGCTCGCGACCGGTTCCGAGGTCAGCATCGCCATGGAGGCGCGCGCGCTGCTACAGGCGGAAGGTATCGGCACCCGGGTTGTTTCCATGCCATGCTGGGAACTGTTCGAAAACCAGGATGAAGCCTACCGCAAGCGGGTTCTGCCCGGTGGTCCGGTGCGTGTTGCCATCGAGGCCGGCATCCGTTTCGGCTGGGATCGCTGGCTCTTTGGTGAGCGGGGCAAGCGCGAAAAGTCCGGGTTCGTCGGGATGCAGGGCTTTGGTGCCTCTGCCCCTGCGGACCGGCTTTACAAGGAATTCGGGATCACCGCCCAGGACACCGCCCGTAAGGTCAAATCCCTGATCAAATAGGTGAACTCGGTCACTGCGGAGACGTCTTTCAGGACCAGCTCCGCAGTGGCCAGCTCGCTTTCAGGCGCTCATCAGTGGCGGAACGCCTGCCTTTCTGGCGTGGCGAACCCCAAAAAGGGCCAAGATCGATTCGACCGGTTTCAAAACTGTTTGCGATAACACCTCAAAAGAGAGTGTCGTCGTTATCGCTAACGGTTCCTGTTAACGATAACATACTGAACAAAAACGCTTTTTCCTTTTGCCCAGAGCATTTATCCCCCTATACCACCGCCAAGAACAACGCCCACCAAAGGACGGCAGGCATGACAGTTACCATCGGGATCAACGGCTTTGGCCGCATCGGGCGTTGCACTTTGGCACATATCACCGAGGCCGCGCGCAACGATGTGCAAGTGGTCAAGATCAACGCCACCGGGCCCATTGAAACCAATGCGCATCTTTTGAAATACGACAGTGTGCATGGCCGCTTTGGCAGCCCGGTCACGGTCAAGGGCAGCACGCTTGATCTGGGGCGTGGCCCGATTGACGTGATGTCCACCTATGACCCGCAAGAGCTGGACTGGGACGGCGTTGATGTTGTGCTGGAATGTACCGGCAAGTTTAACGACGGGCAGAAATCCAACGTCCATCTTGGGCGTGGGGCAAAAAAGGTGCTCATCTCTGCCCCTGCAAAAAATGTTGACCGCACGGTCGTTTATGGCGTGAACCACCGCGATCTGATCGCGACCGAGCAGATGGTCTCGAACGGGTCATGCACAACAAACTGCCTTGCCCCGCTTGCCAAGGTTCTGAATGACGCCATCGGCATCGAGCGCGGCATCATGACAACGATCCACAGCTATACCGGCGACCAGCCCACGCTGGACCGCCGCCACAACGATCTTTACCGCGCTCGCGCTGCGGCCATGGCAATGATCCCGACGTCCACCGGTGCGGCCAAAGCATTGGGCGATGTCCTGCCAGAGCTTGCAGGCAAGCTTGACGGCACCGCGATGCGGGTCCCTACACCCAATGTCAGCGCGGTTGACTTGACCTTCGAGGCTGGCAAATCGGTGACCGTCGCAGACGTGAACGCAATCGTGGCAGAGGCAGCGGCAGGCTATATGGGCATGGTGATGTCCTATGATGACGAAGCGAAAGTGAGCATTGATTTCAACCATACCACCGAAAGCACCATCTTTGCGCCCGACCAAACCAAGGTTGTGGGCGGCAAGACCGTGCGTGTTTTGGCATGGTATGACAATGAATGGGGCTTCTCGGCCCGGATGGCCGATGTCGCAGCAACAATGGGTCGTTTGCACTAAGCGCGACCATGAATCATCGCAAGTTTTCGTACACGGGGTTGGGCCGAAGCGGGCAAGGCCCGCGAACTGAGCTTTGCCATTTCCTCGCCTGCTCGCTAAACGTCAAATATGACCAATAAGCTCGCCCTGATCATCGGCTTCATCCTCGTTGCGGTTTTCGTTTATGACTATGTTCAGTACGACTTGGCCAGCACGATCTTCATATCGCGCAAACTCACGGCGCTTATCGAATGGATGGCCTTCTGGCGGTAGCCACGATCAAAGGTTGACCTTTCCGCATAAATCGCAATGTTAGCGCCAACATTGACCCAGAGGAGATGACCATGGCTGTCAAAGTAGCTATCAACGGATTTGGCCGCATTGGCCGCAACGTTCTTCGCGCGATTATCGAAAGCGGACGCACCGATATCGACGTGATCGCGATCAACGACCTTGGCCCGGTCGAAACCAATGCCCACCTGCTGCGCTTTGACAGCGTGCATGGGCGGTTTCCCGGCACAGTGACCACCACCGAAACCACGATCGACGTTGGCCGGGGCCCCATTCAGGTAACAGCAATTCGCAACCCGGCTGAGCTGCCTTGGGCTGACGTGGATATCGTGCTGGAATGCACCGGCATCTTTACCAGCAAAGAGGCCTGCCAGGCCCATCTTGATAACGGCTCCAGCCGCGTGCTGATTTCGGCTCCGGGCAAGAATGCTGATAAAACAATTGTTTACGGCGTGAATGACAATGTGCTGACCCGCGATGATATCGTCGTCTCGAATGCCTCCTGTACGACAAACTGCCTGTCGCCAGTCGCGAAAGTTCTGAACGATGCTGTCGGCATCACCAAGGGCTTCATGACCACGATCCACAGCTATACAGGCGATCAGCCGACGCTGGATACAATGCACAAAGACCTCTACCGTGCGCGTGCCGCAGCCCTGTCGATGATCCCGACATCAACCGGTGCGGCCAAGGCCGTGGGCCTTGTTCTGCCTGAACTGAACGGCAAACTTGACGGTGTGGCGATCCGTGTTCCGACGCCCAACGTCTCGGTCGTTGACCTGACATTCGAAGCCGCGCGAGACACCACTGTCGAAGAAATCAACGCGGCAATCGTAACCGCCGCCGATGGCGACATGGCACAGGTTCTGGCCTACACTGACCTGCCCTTGGTCAGCTCTGACTTCAACCACGATCCGCATTCTTCGATCTTCCATCTCGATCAGACCAAAGTTCTGGACGGCAATATGGTGCGAATCCTGACGTGGTATGACAACGAATGGGGCTTTTCGAACCGGATGGCCGATACAGCCGTTGCGATGGGCAAACTGATCTGAACCCCCTGCATATGACGACAAAAGCCGGTCCTTTGGATCGGCTTTTTTTTGGGCAAATGGCAAAAATCGCCATGCAGTTTTCACATAGCTGCTAGCGCTAACTGTCGCTTGTGCTGCGCTGCAGCATCACTAGATATCAAAGCGAGACAACGAAACGCGATGACTTAAAGGAGCACGCAAATGACCGTACTGAACACTGTTCGCACCGCGATTGAAAAGCGGGTTGCCTATTCCCGCCTCAAGCATCAACTGGCCAGCATGCCGGTCGAGACAGCCATTGACCTTGGGATGTTCCGCGAAGACGCGGCCAAGACCGCTGCCAAGGTGATTTACGGCTGAACCACAGCCACTTTGATGAACGCAGGCCGCGCCCTTTCGGTGCGGCCTTATTCTTTGCCAACCTCGGCCAGGAATGCGTTGATCCGGTCCTGATACTCCGGCTGTCCCGACAAATTGTTATGGGTTGCCGTCTCGACGGCATAAAATGTGACAGGCAGCCCCGCCTCTTGCATCACGCTGGACAGGCGTTCACCATAGGCCAACGGGATCAGTTGATCGGCGGCGCCATGCTGGATCAAGACAGGGGCCGACAGTGCGGACACATCATCAATGGACCGCCACTTCTGCACACCCGGCAGATAACAGGCGGGCAGATAAGACGCTTTTGTCATCAGCGCGCAAAGCGAGGTGTACGGCGCGTCCAGTACGATAGCGTCAACTTCTCTCGAGGCGGCAACATGGATTGCAAGGCCGGTTCCAAGTGAAACCCCATGCACCACAATCGGCCCGTCATGCTGCGCTGCGAGCCAATCGTAGGCCGCCAGCGCATCGGCCTTCAACCCTGCCTCTGACGCTCTGCCGGGAATGCCCGCACCACCGGGATATTCCATGGCGGCAATGGTACGCCCCGCCGATTGGTGGGCCTCAAGCACATTGGGGAAATAGGCCAGAGACCCGCCGTTTCCCATGAAAAACAAGACCGCTACATCGTCATCGCCGTCGGCCACAGCCATGGCAACCTCGCGTTCGGACACAATCTCTTGTCGAAATTGGGGGTCATCGAAAGGTTCAGGACCAAAGGGATAGATGATGCGCGGATGCGCCATCACCATCACTGTCGCATAAATCAGATAAGTCCCGACCAGCATCCAGAACCAGTTCACCCACCCAACCGTTCTTTCAATGCACTATTCACGGCCGGGGTCACGAATTTAGAGACATCACCGCCAAGCCGCGCGATCTCTTTTACCAGTTTAGAGGCAATGGCCTGATGCTGTGCTTCGGCCATCAGGAATACCGTTTCAATTGTATTGTCCAATGCGCGGTTCATGCCAACCATCTGATATTCATACTCAAAATCAGCAACAGCACGCAAGCCACGAATAATGACAGAGGCGCCGACATCATGCGCGCAGTCGATCAGCAGGTTCTCAAATGGATGGGCGTCAATCTCGCAACCCGATTGCGCCGCCAGCGGGGCCACCTCCGCCTCGATCATGGCGACCCGTTCTTCGAGCGTGAACAACGGCCCCTTGTCGCGATTGATCGCCACGCCAATGACCAAACGGTCAACCAGCGAACAGGCGCGCTGAATGATATCAAGGTGCCCGTGCGTGACCGGATCAAATGTTCCGGGATAAAGTCCAACGCGCATGGCAAACCTCGTGGTGTCTCAAGTCGTTGCCAAGCAACAATATAACCGGGTGAAATGCAAGGCGCGCTTCAGTGCCCCATAATCATGCCTTCAAGGGATTCCTTTTCCATCGACAGTTCTGCCAAGCGCCCCTTGACTGCGTCACCAATGGAAATCAACCCGACCATCTTGCCGTCCGCCATCACCGGCAGGTGTCGGAACCGCCCGTCGGTCATCATTTCCAGCACATCAAGCGCGCTGTCAGATGGGCTACAGGTCGTCAGCTTAGCGGTCATCAATGCGCTGACCGGATCATCCAGACACCCCGTGCCGCGTTTGCCCAATTCACGCACGATATCGCGCTCTGACAAAATGCCATCAAGGCTCTCGCCGTCTGCCGAAACCACGACCGTGCCGATGCGATGCTCTGATAAAAGCTTGGCGGCTTCTGTCACGGTTGCGGTCGGGGTCACGGAAATCACACCTGTCTCAGGTTTGGATTTGAGTATTTGGGATACAAGCATTTTCGGGTTCCTTGATGATGCTCCGGGCCTTCAGCGTCTCAAATGGAAGGGCGTGCTGTCAAGCGCGCCGCGCACTCTAATCGCACGACTTCTTCGTGTATCCCCTGTCGCAGCGCCGCCGCAAAGCGCGCAAGCCGGTCAGAGCGCCGGTCTGATCTGTGCCTGACTAGATAGAATGATCGTGTCAGCGCGATCTCTTGGGTCAGTATCGTTTTCAATTCCGGCGCAAAGGGCAGCGCGAAGTCGTGCACAATTCCAACGCCCGCCTGCCGCAGCATCTGCAACTGCACCGCCACCGAGTTTGACGCCATCTGCACGCCTGACGCGCCGATCTCGCCCAGATAATCCAGTTCCTTGTCAAAGATCATGTCGGGTATATAGCCGACGATCCGCCGCCCCCTCAGGTCCTCAAGGCGTTGGACTGGAGGCGCGTCCATCCGCATGGCCAAGTGCAACTGATAGTCGGCGATTTTCTGCACCGTTAGCCGCCCCGCCGCTGGTGGGCTCACGGCAATGGCCATATCCGCCTCGCGCCGAGACAGGTTAACGACACGCGGAAGCGCCAATATCTGCACCTCCAATTGTGGATGATCTGCCTGAATGGCCGCACAGACCTGTGGCAGCAGAAAATTCGCCGCACCATCCGGCGCGCCGATCCGGATTTGCCCGGTCAGCGCTGCCGTATCGCCCTGCCCTTCCTCTTGCGCGCGCACCAGATGCACTTCGGCCTCAGCCGCAAGCGCCTTCATCCGCTCGCCCAGATCGGTCAGCGCATAACCCTGCGGCGATTTTACAAACAGGGTCGCACCAATTGAGCGTTCCAGCCGCGCAATGCGACGTCCCAAGGTGGACGGGTCCATCTTCAGCGCAGGCGCGGCACCTGATAGCCCCTCGGCGCGGGCCACCGCCAGAAACACCCGCATATCGTCCCAGTTATCCATTTCGTCCTTGCATTTTCGCAAAATAGTTTTGGTATATTCGTTCTTTCAGGGCGAAAAATGCAAGCCTATACTGCCGTCAACCAGATCTGGAGGATCCCATGCAAGAACTGACACACTATATCGGCGGCGCGCACGTGAAAGGCACGTCCGGCCGTTACGCCAACGTATTCAATCCCGCGACCGGCGAAGTGCAGGCCAAAGTTCCCCTCGCCAATGCCGATGAGATGGCCAATGCCGTCGCAATCGCAGCAAAGGCGCAGCCTGCATGGGCCGCTGTGAACCCACAACGCCGCGCCCGTGTCATGATGGCCTTTGTCGGCCTGCTCAACCGCGACATGGACAAACTGGCCGAAGCGCTCTCACGCGAGCATGGCAAGACCCTTCCCGATGCCAAAGGTGACGTGATCCGTGGGCTAGAAGTCGTGGAATACTGCATTGGCGCACCGCAGATGCTGAAAGGCGAATTCACCGACAGCGCCGGCCCCGGCATCGATATGTATTCGATGAAACAGCCCTTGGGTGTCAGCGCAGGCATTACGCCCTTCAACTTTCCCGCCATGATCCCGATGTGGATGTTCGCGCCTGCCATCGCCTGCGGAAATGCCTTTATCCTCAAGCCATCCGAGCGTGACCCATCGGTGCCGCTCATGCTGGCTGAATTGATGGAAGAGGCTGGCCTGCCCAAAGGCATCCTGCAGGTCGTGAACGGCGACAAGGAAGCGGTTGATGCGATCCTTTATGACGACACGATCCAGTCGGTTGGCTTTGTCGGGTCCACCCCGATTGCCGAGTATATCTACGGCACCGGTTGCGCGCAGGGCAAGCGCGTGCAGTGCTTTGGCGGGGCGAAAAACCACATGATCATCATGCCTGACGCCGATATGGACCAAGCCGCCGACGCATTGGTCGGCGCAGGCTATGGTGCGGCTGGCGAACGTTGCATGGCGATTTCTGTCGCGGTGGCAGTGGGCGATGAAACCGCTGATCGCTTGCTGGAAAAACTGGTGCCCAAGGTCGAGGCGCTCAAGGTTGGCCCCTACACCTCTGGCAATGACGTTGACTATGGCCCGGTTGTCACAGCGGCAGCAAAGGCCAACATTGAACGGCTTGTGCAAACCGGTATCGACCAGGGCGCCAAACTGGTCGTCGATGGGCGCGACTTCCGCCTACAGGGCTACGAGGACGGGTTCTTTGTCGGTGCGCATCTCTTTGACAATGTGACCAAGGACATGGACATCTACAAAACCGAAATCTTCGGGCCCGTCCTGTCGACCATCCGCGCGCAATCCTACGAAGAGGCGCTGGGCCTTGCCATGGATCACGAATATGGCAATGGCACCGCCATCTTTACCCGCGATGGCGACACCGCCCGCGACTTTGCCAGCCGGATCAACATCGGCATGGTCGGCGTCAATGTGCCAATCCCTGTGCCGCTGGCCTATCACACCTTTGGTGGCTGGAAGAAATCCATGTTTGGCGATCTTAACCAGCACGGACCGGATGCGTTCAAGTTCTACACGCGCACCAAGACGATCACCTCGCGCTGGCCGTCCGGGACCAAAGAAGGCGGCGAGTTCTCAATTCCGGTCATGGAATAACATCTGCAAGGCCCACCTGATCGGGTGGGCCTTCTTGTTTGCAGCAGAACGCTTGCCAAGCAAAGCGGATACACGCATTATATGAACAAGCGTTCAATTCCTTGACGGGAGGCAAGAATGGACTTCGCACTGACAGAAGAACAATCCGCCATTTTCGACATGGCCCGCGCATTCGGGGAGGAGCATATCGCACCCCGCGCCCGGGAATGGGAGGCTGACGGCACCATCCCCAAAGAGCTCTGGTCAAAATTGGCAGAGCTTGGCTTCGGCGGCCTTTACGTCTCCGAAGAATATGGCGGCTCTGGCCTGTCACGGCTCGATGCGACGCTTGTGTTCGAGGCCTTGGCGCAATCCTGTGCATCTGTTGCGGCCTTCCTGTCGATCCACAACATGTGTGCCAGAATGATCGATACTTACGGATCAGACACCCTGAAAGCCAAGGTATTACCAAAGGTCGTCACAATGCGGACGATCCTGTCTTACTGCCTGACCGAACCCGGTTCAGGCTCGGACGCGGCAGCACTCAAAACCAGGGCAGAGCGCGATAACGCAGGGTACCGTTTGACCGGGACCAAGGCGTTCATTTCCGGTGGTGGCTATTCCGACGGCTACATCGTCATGGCGCGCACCGGTGACGACGGGCCCAAGGGGATCAGCGCGATTCTGGTCGAAGACGGCGCGCCGGGGCTGTCCTTCGGTGGGTTGGAAGACAAGATGGGCTGGCGCTCGCAGCCCACGCGACAGGTGCAAATGGATGATTGCCACGCCCCGGCAGAAAACCTGCTGGGCGATGAAGGGATGGGTTTCAAATATGCCATGGCCGGGCTGGACGGCGGGCGGCTCAATATCGCGGCATGTTCGATCGGGGCGGCGCAATCCGCCCTTGATCAGACACTCGCCTATATGGCCGAACGCAAGGCCTTCGGCAAATCCATTGACCAATTCCAGGGGCTGCAATTCCGTCTGGCGGATATGGAAATTGCCATGGCCGCAGCGCGTGTTCTCCTGCGTCAGGCGGCCTGGAAACTGGATCAGGGCGCACCGGATGCGACCATGTTCTGCGCGATGGCGAAAAAGCTTTGCACCGAGACCGGCAGCGAGGTCGCGGATCAATGTCTGCAATTGCACGGCGGCTACGGCTATCTGGCGGATTACGGGATTGAAAAAATCGTGCGCGATCTGCGGGTGCATCAGATCCTCGAAGGCACCAATGAGATCATGCGCCTCATCACCGCACGCCACATGACAAGCTAGCATAACACTGTCCCGGGCCTGACCCGGAACGCCACCAGAGGCCACAAAGAGTGACAGACATCATTATCCGAAAGACCGGGCGCGCAGGGCATATCACCCTCAACCGGCCCAAAGCGCTCAATGCGCTGACGTGGGACATGTGTTTGGCCATCGAAGATGCGCTCGATGGCTGGCAGACCGATCAGGACGTCGCGATTATCATTATCGACGGGGCGGGCGACCGGGCCTTCTGCTCTGGCGGTGACATTGCTGAAATGTACGCCGCAGGCAAGCGCGGCGATTATGACTATGGGCGGCGGTTCTGGCGCGACGAATATCGCCTGAACGCGAAAATATTCAATTATACCAAACCCATCGTCACCTTCCTGCACGGCTTTACCATGGGCGGTGGCGTTGGCGTTGGCTGCCATGGGTCGCACCGTATCGTCTGCGAAACCAGCCAGATCGCGATGCCTGAATGCTCCATCGGGCTGGTCCCGGATGTGGGCGGGTCACTTATTCTGGCCAAGGCGCCGGGACATTGCGGCGAATTTCTGGGGCTAAGCGGCGACCGGATGGATGCAGGCGACGCGATCTATGCTGGCTTTGCCGATCATTTCGTGCCGCAGGCGGGCTGGGATGAGCTCAAAGACACGCTTGTCGCGCGGGGCGACGCCAGCGCCGTTGCGACACACAGCAAAGCACCTCCCAAAGCGCGCCTTGCCGGATGGCAAAGCGAAATCGACGCCTGCTTTGCCGGTGAAACCCTTGCCGATATTTACCGCGCCATGCCGGACACCCCCGGTCCTGCCGCGACACATGCGAAAAAACTGATGGACCGCAATGCGCCGCTCGGCATGGCGGTCGCGACGCAGATCATTCAAACGGTGCGGCGCGACCTTCGTATCGAAAACGCACTCGACCACGAATTTCGCTATACCTACCGTTGCGTGGAGCAGGGCGATTTCATCGAGGGTATCCGCGCAGCAATCATCGACCGGGACCGGGCGCCGAAATGGCAACACCGCAACTGGGAGGCCGTTTCTGCGGCAGATGTAGCAAAGATGCGCGGCGATCTGGCTAAAGAGGCGCTGCAATGGAAGGAAACATCATGAAAATTGGCTTTATCGGACTGGGCAACATGGGTGCTCCAATGGCCGCGAACCTTGCCAGGACACACGAGGTGACGGGGTTTGACACAATCGCAAGACCTGATGGCTTGCCGCTTGTCCAAAGCGCGGTCGAGGCCGCCAAAGACGCCGATGTCGTCATCACCATGCTGCCCAATGGCGACATCCTGCGGTCTGTCGCCGATGCTATTCACCCGGCTATGAAACGCGGTGCGATCCACCTTGATTGCTCCACCGTCGATGTTGAAAGCGCCCGCGCCGTGGCAGCTCAGGCCAGGGCGGCGGGGCTGTCGGCAATAGACGCCCCCGTCTCTGGCGGCATAGGCGGGGCCACGAATGGCACTCTCACCTTCATGGCCGGCGGCCCGGCAGAGGCCTTCGCCGCCGTCACGCCGCTCTTCGATATCATGGGCCAAAAGGCCGTCCATTGCGGCGACGCTGGCAACGGGCAGGCCGCCAAAATCTGCAATAACATGATCCTTGGCGTCACCATGATTGCCACATGCGAAGCCTTCGTTCTGGCCGATAAACTCGGGCTCGACCGGCAGGCGATGTTTGACGTGGTTAGCACCTCGTCGGGCTATTCATGGTCAATGAACGCCTATTGTCCCGCCCCCGGGATCGGACCACAAAGCCCTGCGGACAACGACTATCAACCGGGGTTTGCAGCCGACCTGATGCTGAAAGACCTCAACCTGTCCCAGATGGCAGCCGAGGCCGCGGGGGCAGATACGCCAATGGGACAGGCTGCGCGCGACCTCTATGCAGGTTTCGTCGAGAACGAAGACGGCGCGGGCAAAGACTTCTCGGCCATGTTGCCAAGGTTCGAAAAACGCACCCGCGCCTGACTTTCATGGTCTGATCAAACTTCCGACGGAGGCATCAGCAAAATTTCGAAATTTTGCTGACCTATTCAGCAGCGACCTTGCGCGACGCCAACATCTCTTTGAGATAGCGGCCGGTATGGCTTTCCGCGACCTCTGCTACCTCTTCAGGTGTCCCCGTCGCCACGATCCGGCCGCCGCCATCGCCACCCTCCGGGCCAATATCAATGATGTGATCGGCGGTTTTCACCACATCAAGGTTATGCTCGATCACGATGACCGAGTTCCCCTGATCCACCAATTCATGCAGCACTTCCAACAGCTTGCGCACATCTTCAAAATGCAACCCCGTTGTCGGTTCATCCAGAATATAGAGCGTGCGCCCTGTAGAGCGCCGCGCCAATTCCTTTGATAGTTTCACGCGCTGGGCTTCTCCGCCGGACAGCGTCGTCGCCTGCTGGCCTACCTTGATATAGCCGAGGCCGACCCGCATCAGCGCGTCCATCTTTTCGCGGATCGACGGGACCGCACGAAAGAACTGCTGCGCGTCTTCGACGGTCATGTCCAGCACATCGGCAATTGAGTTGCCTTTGAACCTGATCTCCAGGGTTTCGCGGTTATAGCGCGCACCCTTGCAGGTTTCGCAGGTCACATAAACGTCCGGCAAAAAATGCATCTCGATCTTGATCACACCATCGCCCTTGCAGGCCTCACATCGCCCGCCCTTGACGTTAAAGCTAAAGCGCCCCGGCTTGTAGCCGCGCGCCTTGGCCTCTGGCATGCCCGCAAACCAATCGCGGATCGGCGTAAACGCCCCGGTATAGGTCGCCGGATTGGACCGTGGCGTCCGGCCAATCGGGCGTTGATCGATGTCGATCACCTTGTCCAGATGCTCAAATCCCTTGATCGTCTCACAGGGTCCCGGCGTCTGGCGCGACCCATTGAGGCGCATGGAGGCGTTCTTGAACAAGGTCTCAATCGTCAATGACGATTTACCGCCACCGGACACGCCTGTCACACAGACAAACTGACCCAAGGGGAAATCAGCGGTGACGTTTTGCAGATTGTTCCCCGTGGCTTTCACCACAGTCAGCTTTTTGCCCTTGCCCTTGCGGCGCTTGGCGGGAACGGCAATTTCTTTTTCGCCGATCAGGTATTGCCCGGTGATCGACCCTTCGGTCGCCATGATATCTTGCGGTGTGCCTTTGGCCACGATTTCCCCACCATGCACTCCCGCACCCGGACCGATATCAAAAACATAGTCCGCCTCGCGGATCGCCTCTTCGTCATGTTCGACCACGATCACCGTATTGCCCTGATCGCGCAGGTTCTTGAGCGTGGTCAGCAAACGGTCGTTGTCGCGCTGGTGCAGGCCGATCGATGGCTCATCAAGAACATAAAGCACCCCTTGCAAACCAGAGCCGATCTGACTTGCCAGCCTGATGCGCTGGCTCTCGCCGCCCGACAAGGTGCCGGAATTACGCGCGAGCGTCAGATACGCAAGGCCCACGTTATTGAGGAAACCCAGCCGCGCGCGAATTTCCTTCAGGATCGCATGGGCAATCTCGTTCTTCTGCTTGCTGAGTGCCGCGGGCACCTCATTGCACCAGTCAAAGGCCTCCTTGATCGACATCTGCACGACCTGCCCCACATGCAGGCCACCGATCTTGACCGCCAGCGCCTCGGCGCGCAGGCGGTAACCGCCGCAGGTGACGCAATTGCGGTTGTTCTGAAAGTTTTCGAATTCTTCACGAATCCAATTGCTGTCGGTTTCGCGATAACGGCGTTCCATGTTGGGGATCACGCCTTCAAATGCACGCTCGACCTGATAGACGCGGCCACCCTCGTCATAGCGGAACTTGATCTCTTCCTCGCCTGAACCGTAAAGGAACACCTGCTGCACTCTCGGGTCCAGATCCTTCCAGCGGGCGTTCTTGTTAAATCCATAATGTTTTGCGATCGCCTCGATCGTTTGCAGAAAATACGGGGATTTGCCCTTGCGCCACGGGGCCAAGGCGCCATCAGCGATTTTCAATGTCGTGTCGGGAACGACCAGTTGCTCGTCAAAAAACAACTCCACGCCCAGACCGTCACAAGAGGGGCAAGCGCCAAAAGGGGCATTGAAGGAAAACAACCGCGGTTCGATCTCCGGGATCGTAAACCCGGACACCGGGCAAGCGAAGTTCTCAGAAAACGTCAGGCGTTGCGGCTCTTCGGCCACCGCGTCAGCGTCCGATGCAGGGTTCGGCGCAGTCTCCAGAACCGCAATCCCGTCAGCCAGATCAAGTGCGGTGCGAAAACTGTCTGCCAGCCGCGTTTCCAACCCTTCACGCACCACGATCCGGTCTACAACGACGTCAATGTCATGGCGAAACTTCTTGTCCAGCGTTGGCGGTTCATCCAACTCATAGAACGCACCGTCCACTTTCACCCGCTGAAACCCCTGCTTGCGCAGATCAAGAAATTCCTTGCGGTACTCACCCTTGCGATCGCGAATGATCGGGGCCAGCAGATAGCCGCGTGTGCCCTCTTCCAGCGCCATGACGCGATCCACCATGTCCTGCACTTGTTGTGCCTCAATCGGTAAACCGGTTGCCGGGCTGAAAGGGGTGCCTGCGCGGGCAAACAACAAACGCAAATAGTCGTAAATCTCGGTAATCGTGCCGACCGTCGAACGGGGATTTTTCGAAGTCGTTTTCTGCTCAATCGAAATCGCCGGCGACAGGCCGGAGATATGATCCACATCCGGCTTTTCCATCATATCGAGAAACTGCCGCGCGTAGGCGGACAGAGACTCCACATAGCGTCGTTGCCCTTCAGCATAGATCGTATCGAAAGCGAGCGACGATTTTCCCGACCCCGACAGCCCTGTGATCACCACAAGCTGATCGCGCGGAATATCCACGTCGATGTTCTTGAGGTTATGTTCGCGCGCGCCGCGCACCTCGATATTCTTCAGCTCAGTCATTCTGACCCCCAGGGCAATTCCCTCACCAGATAGCAGGCGCAGACGGCGCTGCCACCCCGGATTTAGAACATTACGGGAACACATGCAAAATTATTCTCAGGCGGCTCGCCCATCTCTGCTGACATACCTGGACATTCCTAGAAACCCCCGGCATCGCATGCTCATGGCGGCATCTTTCCCACCTGTTCCACCCAAAATATCGCGCACTCACCGCCGACAGTAGAAAATCTTCTTTCATTTTTACGATGAACTTATGTGCTTACGGAAGTAAATATGCATTTCACTTGTATATTTTCAACTTTTTCACCCCAAACTCTGCAAGCCGCTCCATCCAATGAAAAAGCCCATCTTGCACAAGATGGGCTCAGTTCTTCAAAGGTACGAAAGCAGCGCGTCACATATGGATCACGCGATCATAGGCATCCAGCACGCTTTCATGCATCATTTCCGACAAGGTCGGGTGTGGGAAAACCGTGTTCATCAGGTCTTCTTCCGTGGTCTCCAACTGGCGTCCGACAATGTAGCCTTGGATCAGTTCGGTCACCTCGGCACCCACCATATGAGCCCCCAAGAGTTCTCCCGTCTTGGCATCAAAAACTGTCTTGATCATGCCCTCAGGTTCACCCAAGGCAATCGCCTTGCCGTTGCCAATGAAGGGAAAGCGGCCGACCTTGACGTCGTATCCCAGTTCCTTGGCCTTCGCCTCGGTGTAACCGACAGAGGCCACTTGCGGATGACAATAGGTGCAACCCGCGATGGATTCAGGCTTGACCGGATGGGCATGCTTGCCCGCTATCAGATCGGCCACCATGACACCCTCGTGGCTCGCCTTATGCGCCAGCCAAGGCGCACCGGCGATATCACCAATCGCATACAGACCCTCAATGCCGGTCCGGCAGAACTCATCCGTCACAACATGGGTCCGGTCAATTTTCACGCCCAGTTCTTCAAGGCCGAGCCCCTCAACGTTCCCAACGATACCCACGGCAGAGATAACGGTGTCAAATTCCATCTTCTCGGTCTTTCCGCCGGTTTCGATATGGGCTGTCACCTTGCCCTTGCCGCGGTCCAACTGTTTGACCATGGATTTCTCCATGATCTTCATGCCCTGCTTGACGAATTGCTTTTTGGCAAAAGCAGAGATCTCAGCATCCTCGACAGGCAGCACACGGTCCATGACCTCTACCACGGTCGTATCGGCACCCAGCGTGTTGTAGAAGCTGGCAAATTCAATTCCGATCGCGCCTGAACCGATGACCAGCAGTTTTTTCGGCATCTTGTTGGGCTGCAATGCATGTTTGTAGGTCCAGACCAGATCGCCATCGGCCTCAAGCCCCGGCAGCTCGCGTGCACGCGCACCCGTGGCCAGAATGACATTCTTCGCGGTCAACTCCTCGGTGCCCTTCTCGCCTTTGACGGAAACCTTGCCTTTGGCGGCGATCTTGGCCTCGCCCATAAAGACGGTCACCTTGTTCTTCTTCATCAAGTGGCCAATCCCGCCAGACAACTGGCCCGCCACCGCGCGGCTGCGTTTCACCACGGCATCCAGATCAAAATCAATGCCCGTCGCCTTGAGCCCAAAATCCTTGGCCCGGTGCATCAGATGAAACACCTCCGATGACCGCAACAGCGCCTTGGTTGGAATACAGCCCCAGTTCAGGCAGATGCCACCAAGGTGTTCACGCTCCACGATGGCGACTTTCATGCCCAGTTGCGCACCGCGGATCGCGGCCACATAACCGCCCGGTCCCGCCCCGATTACAACAAGATCAAAGTTTTGCGCAGCCATGCATCGGCCCTCCAGTTCCAAATTTAGTTGAACACTAAACTATTATTGGACAGACCTCTAGTGACCTAAGGTCATATCAGCTACCCGCTTGATGCAGACGGCTCTATTCCACAGTTGCCTGCTGCGCACGAATGGCCACGCCATACCCACCGGCATCCAGAAAAGCTTGTTCGGCAGGTGTGGTTTTGCGCCCCAAAGCGTCATTACGATAAGGAAACCGCCCGAAATCACGGATCACAGCACGGTGCGCACAAGCGTGGTCGCGGTTGCCCCCGCCATGCTCGCGCATCCGCGTATGGATAAGCCGCACGGCACGGTCCTGATCGCAAAGGTTCTCGGCATGCATCAAGGGCAGATAGAAGAACTGGCGTGCCGGTTCATCAATCTTGAGGTCCCACTTTCGATCAATCGCCATCTTGGCCGCTGCGCGCGCGATTTTGTCGGTGGCAAAGGCATTGCCGCTGTCACGGAACATGTTGCGCGGGAACTGGTCGGTCAGAATAATATAGGCCAAGGTGCCGGTTGGATATGTCAGCCAAAGCCCCAGCGCACCCCTGGCTGCCTCTCTCCAGGTATCTTCAAACCTGTCCCGGATCGACGTATCAAACGCGGGATCAGATTTATACCAGTCAGCCGGTGAACATTCATCCAGCCAGAACGCCAGGACCTCGTCAGGGGTAGCCATGGCACCGCTCCTCGGTGGGTTAACAACTCTGTCACAATTGCAAGCAGACAAATCTATCTCTGACAAGTGTTTAGATCACCATGTCGGTCACTTGTTCTTTCGATGTGACATCTGTGGTGACCTCGAAGCAACAGGTCAGGCTGGAGTGCTCTCTTCTCCCATGGCCGCTTCTTCCTCGATATAGACCTCCTGCGCCAGTTCCGCCGCAATCGGGGTGGATGCCGCCGAGACCGGGGCATATGGCACCGCTTCGGTATCCAGATCACCCCGGCTCCTCTGTGTGGTACGGTACATGCCGTAGACGCCGACCGAGGCCATCAAGATGGCGGTGAACAGCCAAAAGCCGTTGTTGCCCAGCAGATCCATCATCAAACCCACTGTCAGCGGCCCCAAGATCGCGCCGATCCCGTTGATGAAAAGCAAACCGCCCGAGGCAGCGGCCATATCCTCTTTCTCCAGATAATCATTCAGATACGCGATCAGCAGCGCATAAAGCGGGTTCGATGTTCCCCCAACAATAGCGCCACTGATGACGATCAAGAAGAAGTACCCCGGCACCAGAAATGCAATCATGGATCCGGCAGCCCCCAGCAGAGACACCCAGACAATCACCACCCGTCGGTCCATGCGGTCTGACAACCAGCCAATCGGATACTGCAAAACCAAAGCTGCGATATAGATGGACGACACAAAGAACGAAATCTCGCCCACGCTCAGCCCCACCCGGCTGCCGTAAACCGCAGACATGCCAAATTGCGCGGAAAACACGCCGCCCAGCATGAACATACCGACGCAAGCCAGTGGCGAGGCTTTGACCAGATCGCGCAGTTTCATTGGCTTTGCCGTCGCAAAGGCCGGCATGGGTTTGACCGACAAGAGCACTGGCGCAAATGCCAATGACACCAAGATCGACGGGATGATGAACAGAGTATAGCCCGATACATCGCCCTGACTGATGATCCATTGTGCAAAGACAATTCCCGCCATCTGCACGATCATATATAGCGACAGCGATTTGCCGCGGTTTTCATTGCTGGAGGCATCGTTGAGCCAGCTTTCCGCAGTGATATAAACCCCGCAAAAGCAAAACCCGATAATCACGCGGCCAACAGCCCAGGCCCAGGGATCAACCAAGACCGGATAGGCAATCAGGACCGCTGAAACCATGGACCCAAGTGCGGCAAAAACCCGTACATGACCGACCCGGCGGATCAATTCCGGCGTAAAGCGCGAACTGAACAGGAATCCCAGAAAATAGGCCGACATCACAATTGACAGCGACAGGGTGCTAAAGCCCTCGACCTCGCCGCGCAGGCCCAAAAGCGTGCCTTGCAGACCATTGCCCACCATCAGCATGAACATGCCGACAAACAAGGCCCAAGAGCCGGTGAATACCTGGAACATCGCGTGCCCTTTCCGGCAAGATCAGAACCGCCCTATGTCATGATTCTAAATCAAGATCACCACACATTAGCGACGCCGTCTCGCCCGTTCGCGCCTCATCGATGCGGCAAGAGAAGCGAGCTGTCACCATATGAAAAAAAGCGGTAGTCCTGCGCGATCGCATGGTCGTAAATGGCGCGGATTGTATCGACACCCATCAACGCCGAAACCAGCATCATCAGGGTTGATTTCGGCAAATGAAAATTGGTCATCAACCCGTCCGCGATCTGAAATGTGAACCCCGGCGTGATGAAAATATCCGTAGGCCCGGTCCAAGGCTGCACCTGCCCGCCCTTCGCAGCGCTCTCGATCAACCGCAGCGCAGTTGTTCCCACAGGGATCACCCGCTGCCCGGCTGCTTTCGTTGCGTTAATCTCAGCGGTCGCCTCTGGCGTCACCTCGCCCCATTCGGCGTGCATCTTGTGGTCGCGCACATCATCCACCTTCACAGGCAGAAACGTGCCCGCGCCCACGTGCAAGGTCACATGGGTAAACTCCACGCCGCGTGCGGCAAGTGCTTGCAGCAAAGGCCCATCGAAATGCAGCGAAGCCGTCGGGGCGGCAACAGCACCTGAATGACGCGCCCAATGGGTCTGGTAGTCGCGCTTGTCCGCCTCATCGGCAGGCCGTTTGCCAGCGATATATGGCGGCAATGGCATTGCCCCCACAGCATTGA
>Ga0316204_10001736_pt1 | contig 55663 bp, 48 predicted proteins | sample 6monrhotite_MG_2_FD_205661 | JGI IMG/M metagenome (GOLD analysis project Ga0316204, IMG submission 205661) | Microbial mat bacterial communities from mineral coupon in-situ incubated in ocean water Damariscotta River, Maine, United States -... | ecosystem: Environmental > Aquatic > Marine >... | reverse complement strand
TGAGTTATATCGTTCCTTTAAATGAGCGTGAGGAGTCAGTTTCGCACAGACCGGCAAAATTATATATGTTCAGTAAAGATATTTACCAAAAATTAAAAACAGAGAATTTTGACTTTACTATTTGAGAAGTCCACATTCTACCACAAACAGATTGCTTCATGACCTTAAAATGAATTAAGTCTTCTGTCCAAAACTACCTTAAAGAAGGCCTGACACGACGAGGAGTACCGACAAATGGATCGGTAAATTAGAAAAGAATCAGACAATTAGCCTAATAAGCCGAAAAGTTTATCGCTTTTGATAATGGACTTTTAATTCCCCCAAGGGCATTTTGGTTTCATTAATGATTTCGTTTCCTTTTAAAACTCCCAAAGTGTTGACCCTGTTCTTTTGGTTAGAAAAATAATAGGTGATGGTTTTGGTTTTTTCATTTAATTTCCAGTAAGCTTCGTGAGGATTTTTGTCAAGCAACAAAACCATGACCGAATCACTTACAAATCGGAAACTTAGCTTCTTTTGCTCATCTACGATATGGGTAATCAGTTCGGGGGGGAGTTTTGTTTTTCCAAAATCTGTCTCCACTTTACTCACTTTCCAAGTTCCAATAAGTTTACTTTTGGGGCTGGAGCAGGAGGCCAAAAAAAACACTACCACAATGGTAGCTAGCAAGAGCTTTTTCATGTTTTACACATTATTAAAAGGCAAAAATACAAACCTATTTGGATTATTTAGGTTGGGCTGCTTAAAATTTGTACGTGAAGCTCCCAGGGAGAAGGGAATAAAGTAATAAATCTTATCTTTGAAAAAATGTTAGTTCTAAAAAACCTCAGTATCGGACGAGCCTCTTCCGGCCAACAAGTGAAGCTTGTTGAAAATATTAATCTGGAGCTTACCAAGGGTGTCAGCTTGGGTTTAGTTGGAGAATCTGGCTCTGGTAAATCACTCACCGCATTGGCAATCATGGGCTTATTACCTCAGCAGCTCAGTATTAGTTCAGGAGAAATCCTTTTTGAAGATACCAATTTATTGACGTTAGCTTCAAAAAAAAGACGCGAAATGCGAGGCAGCAGAATCTCCATGATTTTTCAGGAACCCATGACTGCCCTTAATCCGGTGATGCATTGCGGAAAACAAATCACCGAAAGTCTTTTGCTTCATCAGAACATCAACAAAAAAGAAGCCAGGAAAGAATGTATTGAGCTATTGCGAAAAGTACAGCTTCCCCGGCCTGAGCATATTTTCAACGCTTATCCTCATCAAATATCCGGGGGTCAAAAGCAAAGGGTTATGATTGCCATGGCCTTGGCCAACAAGCCTGATTTACTCATTGCCGATGAACCGACTACTGCGCTGGATGTGACGGTTCAAAAAGAAATTTTACAATTACTCAAACAATTGCAAAGCGAAACAGGCATGGGGCTGTTGTTTATTACCCACGACCTGAATGTGGTAGCTGAGGTAGCTGAGGAAGTGGCGGTGATGTATCAGGGGAAAATCGTGGAAAAAGGATCAGTAAGTAAGCTATTTAAGCACCCGGAACATCCATACACACTAGCCCTACTTTCTTGCCGGCCACCACGTGACCAACGGCTTAAATTGTTGCCCACGCTAGATGACTTTATGAATAATTCTGGAGAAACGACCTTTCTTCCTGAAACAATTTCATCTGAACAAAGGGAAAAACAGCTTGCGGAAGTCTTGAGCAAACCCGCATTGCTAAATGTTGAACACTTAAGCAAGAGTTACCCTCTGAGCAAAACATTGATGGGAAAACCCAAGCAGATATTGCAAGCAGTGGACGACGTCAGCTTTAAGATTCATCCTGGCGAAACACTTGGGCTGGTCGGAGAATCAGGTTGTGGAAAGACAACATTGGGGAGGAGCTTGCTTCGATTGATTGAACCAGACAAAGGCAAGATTTTCTTTCATGAATCGGAACTCCTCAACCTTTCGCGTAGGGCAATGACCCCTTTGCGAAAAGATCTGGCCATTGTCTTTCAGGATCCTTACTCTTCACTTAACCCACGCATGAGTATTGGTAAAGCGATCATGGAACCCATGCAAGTTCATGGCCTATTCAAGAACCCCCTTGAGCGCAAAAAACAAACCTTGGCTTTACTAATAAAAGTTGGCTTGCAAGAATCTCATTTCTATCGTTATCCTCATGAGTTCTCCGGAGGACAACGGCAGCGCATTGTCATTGCCCGCGCTTTGGCACTCCAACCCCAATTTATCGTATGCGACGAGGCGGTATCAGCTTTGGACGTATCGGTGCAGGCCATGGTACTGAATTTATTGAACGAATTAAAGGCCGAATTTGGGTTTACTTATATTTTTATCTCACACGACTTATCTGTGGTTCGATTTATGTCGGATCGCATCCTCGTAATGAAAGCAGGGAAAATTGTAGAAGCAGGCGATGCGGATCAGATCTATTTTCATCCGGAACATGCCTATACGCAACAACTTATTGCAGCGATCCCACAGATCCAATAGTTAAACTAGAAAATATTAACATGGCACGAAAAGAAAAAAAAGGCAAATATCCTAAGACAGCCCTTCATGGAATAATTATCAGCATTTTTGCCGAGAACCCGTTCAAAACATACAACAGTAAGCAAATAGCTTCCCTATTGGGGATCAATGACAAGGACGGTAGAATCAGGATTTATGAGCTGTTGAACGAAATGCTGGATCAGGGTTTTCTAAAAGAAATCCGAAAAGGTAAATTCAGTTTACATGCCGATAAACTTGCCTCCCTGGCTAATAAGAAAAAATTTGTTACAGGTACCATCGACCTGAAGAAAACAGGCAAAGCCTATCTCATTTCTGATGAAGGGGGAGAAGATATCTTTATTGCTTCCAGTAATGTGAACCATGCCCTAAACAACGACAAAGTTAAGGTGTTGCTGTTTCCCAAACGTAGAGAGCATAAAACAGAAGGTCAGGTAGTAGAAATCCTCGAAAGAAGAAAAACCAATTATGTAGGCATTCTCGAAATTAGTAAAAACTTCGGTTTTGTCCTTCCAGATAATCGTGCCATGCCCTATGATATTTTTATTCCAAAAGACCAGGTCAAAAAAGCAAAAAACGGGCAAAAAGTGTTGGTAAAAATTACCGATTGGCCGGAACATTCCAACAATCCATTCGGTGAAATTATTGAAGTGTTGGGCACGCCAGGAGACAATGATGTTGAGATGAATTCCATTCTTGCCGATTACGATTTCCCTCTTTCGTTTCCAAAGAACGTTGAGGAAGCAGCGTCAAAAATTAAGACAACAATCACCAAAGAAGAAATTGCAAAGCGAAAAGATTTCAGAAAAATATGGACTATTACCATCGATCCTGTAGACGCCAAGGATTTTGATGATGCCCTTTCGTTAAGGAAGTTAGAAGACGGGCTTTGGGAAGTGGGCATCCACATTGCCGATGTATCACATTATGTGCGTCCGGGAACTGTTTTGGATGCAGAAGCCTACAGTCGGGGAACATCTATATACCTGGTGGACAGGGTTATTCCCATGCTTCCCGAAATGCTTTCCAATGGCGTTTGTTCACTCCGGCCCGATGAAGAAAAGCTTACCTTCTCGGTAGTTTTCAAAATGACTGATCAAGGAGACGTGCGCGACAGTTGGTTTGGAAAAACAGTCATTCGTTCCGACAGGCGTTTTGCTTACCATGAAGTGCAGCAAATAATAGAAACCGAAGAAGGAGAGTTTGTGGAAGATGTTCTACAACTCGATAGCCTGGCACGGATTTTACGAGAAGCACGCTTTCAAAACGGCGCCATCAACTTCCATTCACCTGAAATTGGTTTTAAGCTTGATGAAAAAGGAAAACCCATCGAAACCTTTGTAAAGGAGGCCAAGGAAGCCAATCACTTGGTAGAGGAATTTATGTTGCTGGCCAATAAATCAGTGGCCAGCTATATAGGAAAACCACAAGGCAGCAAAAAGCCAAAAACATTTGTATATCGTATACACGACCAGCCCAATCCTGAAAAGCTTAACACATTTACCCAGTTTTTAAACAAACTGGGCTATCAGTTGAACATACAGTCACACGAGGCACTGGCGAAATCTTACAATACGCTGTTTGAAAACATCAAAGGAAAAGGCGAAGAGAATATGATTGAAACCATCGCCATTCGAACCATGTCAAAAGCTTATTATTCTACCGATAATATCGGGCATTATGGATTGGCTTTTGCCTTTTACACCCATTTCACTTCCCCAATTCGTCGCTATCCCGACCTAGTGGTCCACCGGCTACTAGAAGGTTATTTACAAGGCAAGAATTCGGCAAATCAAGATACCTATGAAGAAATTTGCAAACACAGTTCGGATATGGAAAAACGAGCTGTCGAAGCGGAGCGAGAATCCATTAAATACAAACAAGTGGAGTTTTTACTCGATAAGGAAGGGAAGATATTTGATGGCCTTATTTCTGGCGTCAGTAAATGGGGCATTTTTGTATCACTTGTGGAGAGCAAAAGTGAAGGCCTTGTCCGTTTTAATGCCATGAAGGACGATTTCTATTATTTAGATGAAGATAATTATCAAATCATAGGTCGAAAATACGGCCAGAAACTACGCTTAGGCGATCCAGTGAAAGTATTGGTGAAGAAGGTGGATCTGGTTCGTCGTCAGTTGGATTTCGAATTGGTTGAGGATTGAGGATTGCGCTAAGCGCCTTATTCACTTCGCTGTCATACAATGGTCATTTGCCTTCGGCGTCATTTGTTGTCAATTCCTACCAAATGACCATTGTATGACCCTCTACCCTTTCATGTTTTTCTCAAGCATTTTAATATCCATTATTCAATGCCGGTGGACAACATCCTATTCCCTTGCAGGTTGTGGTTCATTGTATTTCTGTGTTTTCACCCAGGCCCATACGGCCACCAGCACAATAATACCCACTACGTAATAAACAAAATCCGGGATTGGCACAGCATCGCCTTTAGCATAAGAATGCAGGCCGGATAAATAATAGTTTACGCCGAAAAAAGTCATCAAGATGGAGAAATATGCCAGCAGAGATGCCAGATTAAAACTAAACTTCGATTTCAGGCCGGGGATATTCCGCATGTGTGCAATAAAACTATAAACCAACACGCTTACCAATGCCCAGGTTTCTTTAGGATCCCATCCCCAATAACGACCCCAGCTTTCGTTGGCCCATACACCACCTAGAAAAGTTCCAATGGTCAACATATAAAGACCGATAACCAAGCTCCGTTCGTTAATGGCTGTTAATTCACTGATTTGTTGAGATATCCTAAGGTTATTTTTTGGCGACTTTATTATCGTCAATACCAGATTAAAAAATCCTAACAAAGCACTTAATGCAAGGAATCCATAGCTGGCGGTGATTACCGAAACATGAATGGTTAACCAGTATGATTTTAATACAGGCACCAAATTGGTGATTTCAGGATCCATCCAGCTCAAATGCGCCACCATCAAAATAATTGAACTTAATATAGTTGTTGCAGCTACCGTCATCATCGAACGTTTTGAAAACAACAAGCCCGCCATCAACGTTACCCAACCAATGTATAACATAGATTCATAACCATCACTCCAAGGAGCATGCCCCGAGATATACCAACGCATACCCAGTCCGATGGTTTGTAGTAAAAATCCAAGTATAATAATTCCCAATAGCCCTTTCATTATTGTTTTAATGAGTTTTGAGCCTTTCAAAATATCAATAAACAATAGGACAATCATAATTAGGCCAATCAAGCCATACGCGATGCCTAAACGATCAAAAATCCTCCATTTATTGTACGTAATCTCGGCGTTGATCTTTGTTTGAGTGGGGTAGATGGCAGCAGCATATTTTTTTTGGAATGCAACAATGTTGGAAAGTAATTTGTCCGCAAGCTGTATGTTTCCTTTTGACACAGCCTTATAATACTGTGGTATTACGTTGGCAAGCATCATAGAATCCGGCTTGGAAAGGCCAACTAATTTTGATTCAGGAGAATACCAACTATGATTGGGAAAGCGTGAATCGGGAATTATTTTTAACAGTTTCCCGGTATATATCATATAAGAAATATTCACCCGTTCGTCAACTTTCATAATTTCATTATCCATTCTGCTTCTACTTGAGGGCTTTTTGGCATATACCTGCGATATATAATTCTGCAATTTATATCCTCCTTTTTTCATGTCGATAAAGTCAACATAAGCGGCATATTTCCCTTTTATTCCCAATACCTTGGCAAGGTCTTTATCTCCTACTTTTATGATGGGGATTAGTTGCCAATATAACGGATTGCTCATCATTCCAAGCAATACCTGATCTGAATTCATTCCCTTATAGCTGTTTTTCGATGAAAGCTTTCTCAAAAGCTCACTCGACAAAGTGTTCACCGGTTTTAACCTTCCATCGTTCGACTGAACTATGAGTTTACCGAACTTAGCCGCTTGTATCTCGTTAATGGGAGGGACTTTATTTATAGCCAAATGATTGTGTTGAGCAAATAAAGCTGACGATCCAGTGGCAAGGAAAATAAGCAGGAGAACAGCCGTGGTTTTCGCTACTGTTGACGATTTCTTTAAAAACCTACCCACAGCAGCAAAATGACTTTTGCGACTTATGAGTGATAAGACCATTCCTAACGCCATAAGTAGATAACCAATATAAGTAAAAAGCGTGCCCCAATAATCATGGTTTACCGAAAGAATACTACCCTGCTCATCCCTGTCGTAAGAAGATTGAAAGAAGCGATAACCTCTATAATTCAAAACATGGTTCATGTAAATATGAAACGGCATTTCTTTATTATCTTTCCCATCAATAACTGTTACCTGACTGGCATAACTCGATGGACTCATTGATCCTGGATAACGGTCAAGCTGAAAATCATTCAATTTAATGGAAAAGGGAAGCTTTATTTCTTTAGCACCAAAGTTCATAAGCACCTGAATTCCGTTTATTTGAAAACGCATTGTTTCACCGGTATCGCCATTGCCTCCACGCAAAGCAATTTGTTTTGTTTCATTTCCTGAATGCACATCAACCAACAACGCATCCTTGTGGTTGGAATTTGTTCGATGATCAGAGACATAATCAACTTTCGCATGTTGATAAAATTTGATTAGTTCAAAATTTAATGCCCCCATTTTGAAAAGCTTCCCTTTTGAAAAAGGATAAGCTTCGTCCGGCGTTAAAGTTTCCTGCATATCGCCACGTATGGAGACTGTATGGATGGTATCCGGAGCTATAACTTGCAATTGTCCATCTGTAAGCCTTAGGTTTACACTATTAGGCTCGGGATTACCACCAAAATTTATCTTATAATCACCAATAGCAGCGGTTTCTCCTTCAGAAAGTTGAAAAATCTGTCGGATTCCAATAGTGGAGCCTACAAACATGATAACCGCTTGTCCTGATGTGTCCTCGCTAACCACTTTACTTGCATTGCGCACATATTTTACTGCCTTGAAAGCAATACTTTGATTCCCAAGATGTAATTTTTCATGATAAGCCCTGGGTGTCAATACTGAAATTAAAACCTGTTTTTCGTCAGATACCGACTGATTCCCTTTGGTAGCACTAGCCTCAACATAAGTACGATCGGAAAGGATACTATTAGAAGTAGCTCCATCACGTAGATGCATCGTCCCTTCAAAGCTGATAAAACGGGTAATGGCTGCCCCTAACAGGATAATTAGAAAAGAGACATGAAAAATAAAGCTACCCCACTTCCCCACTTGATACATTTTCTCACGGAAGATGTTCGCAATGAGATTGATAGCTAGCAATGCCAGCAAAACATCAAACCAACTGGCATTATAGACGACTGCTTTGGCTGCGGTAGTGCCAAAATCGTTTTCGATAAAGGTTGCAGTGGCAATAGAGGCGGCAAAAATTAAAAGTAATACCCCCATGCTCGACATGGAGAAGAATATATTTGAGAGCTTTTTCATTTGAAATTTATTATGGTTAATTCATCTATAATCATACAAAATTAGGAATAACACAATGCTTTTATTTACAGTTTGCACGAATAGTGTCAATAAATTCATACTATTTAACACCTATAAAAAGCATAGACAACAAATATGTAATGATTTATGTCACTTACAAATTGTTTCCTATCGGATAAGTCTTATATTTACTAAAATTTTAATTTAATGGGGTTTAAAAAGAGTTTGGCTTGTTCACACTGCTCAATGGCATCACCAGTTTTTCGATATTTGAATCCAGAGGAGATTGCCAAAATCGAGCACAACCGAATCGAAGTAGCATTTAATCCGGGGGAAACCATTATTAAAAGTGGAACCCAAAAAACACATGTTATGTCCTTCAATCAAGGTCTGGCGAAAATATCAATGGAGGGAAGAGATGGAAAGAATTTCATTCTTGATTTTATCCAGTCACAATCTTTTTTTTCAGGGCCTGGTTTATTTATTGATAATAAGCATCATTTTACCATTACCGCTGTTGAGGCCTGCCATTTATGTCTCATAGAAATGAACCCCTTCCTTGATGTTATGAGAGGAAATGCGGCCATGGCTTTTGCCTTTATTGAAAACTCAAATCGCTATGTATTAAACCTGGTGAATAAGATGGAAGGCCTTTTGATAAAACATCAACACGGCAGAGTTGCTGAGGCTTTGCTTTATTTAAGGAAAGAGCTCTATAAAAACAACCCATTCGAACGAAGTATTTCAAAGAACGACATGGCCGAGATGACCGGCTTATCAAAAGACAGCATATCCCGAATTTTGCATGAGTTTACCAACGATGGCCTCATGCGTATCTCTGGCACTAAATTTCATCTTCTTAAAGAAGACATGCTTGAGCAGATTAGTAATAATGGGTAAGGACTACACCGCTTTCTGATGAATTTGAAGAGCCTACTTATTCATATAGGTTTTTATGACACTTAACACAAGCCAGTTTTTTCCATTTTCCCTTGATTCCGATAGGGTGTTTAAATTCAAGACTTGCCTTATTTCCAGCAAACTCCATATTGCCCGGAGTTCCTTGCGCTTTTATTTCGTGACAGATGTTGCAATCCCTTGAAATTGAGCTTCCCTCTTTATCGACAAAGGAACCGTTGTGGCAGCGGAAGCAGCCATTAGACTCCAGGTGACCAATATAATTAGGGTGTGCTTTCCAACTCGCTTTCATGCTAGGGAAAACGTTTTGTTTATAGGCAATCTGAATGTTTTTTATGGTCGTGTCAATCAGAGCCTTGCTGGTATCATATATTTCAGGATACATCATTTGATAGTATTCTGTAAATTGAGAACGGATAAACCGATTAGCACTATCCAGGCTTGGGAAGGAATTATTGTATAAAATATCCATAGCTTCCATCTTGACGTCCGGTAAATTTCCAGGGATTTTTCCGGCATTCATGGCCTCATCAAAAAACCGTATCGGCGATTTAAAATCATGCGATGGGCGGTTATGACAATCGAGGCAATCCATAACCCTATGTTCTAAAGTGTCAATTTGATTACTAGAGAAGCGGTTTGCAGTATCTCTGTAGATAGTAACTTTCCCGGTCTTAAGATTGGTATATTTAACTAAAGCAATGGTATCCCGCTTTTCTGTAGCAGCAACATACTCAATTTTTACATCTGGATTTACATGCCAGTGGATGCCACTTCTTTGGCCTAGGGCTTCATGTTCGGGTCCGGTTTTCATCAACATCGTGATGTCCCATTCTGTAGTATTTTGATCTGTCAGATAATATCTTTTTGAAATCAGTTCTCTATTATAGAATTTTTGAGGCCAATGGCACTCTTCACAAGTTTGTCTTGCAGGACGCAAATCATGCACGGGGGTTGCGATAGGGGTCGGATAAGTATGTGTTAAAAGGGCATAGACCTGATATAAACCCGAAAGTTTTGATTTAACATACCAGTCGGCACCTGAACCCACGTGGCATTCAACGCAACTTACCTTTGCATGCGCTGATTGATGGTAGGTTGTGTATTCGGGAGACATCACGCTATGACATAAAGTACCACAAAATTTATTGGATTCAGTATAATGAAAAGCCTCATAACTACCCAAAGCGGTAAACAAAATAAATATTGCCGATCCCAAAACAAAAATAAAAACAATCATCCGCTGAGCAGGGTCATTTAGATCAATTCTTGGAAATTTTACCTCTCGTTGAACAAGCCTCTTTTTATCCTTTTTAAACTTTCGCCAGGTGCCAATCGGAATCAACAGTAAACCCAAAAACAAGAAAACGGGGAGAACGATGTAGGTTAAAAGGCCAAGGTATTGAGTGACTTCACCGGGGAAAAGAAAAGATACCAGAATTAGGAAAAGTATTAAGAAAAAGCTGACTGCCGCCAGCATGGCTCCTATAATGGTTGGCCAACTATAAAACGATTTTGGCAATTTTCTCATGACAATTTTAATTAAAGTGGTGAATTAAATTCCGGTTTACTCAAACCAATACTTTTCTTCATAACAACATGAAGGCTCATGATAAAAAATAGGCAGTCAAAGATGGTTCAATTCCTGCCTAATTAAAATATTGAATACTCCATTGTACGAAGAAAAATACAAAAGAGGAATTTATAGAAATAATCTTACTTCTTTAGTGTTCTCAAGTAGCTGATTACCCCCCAAATATCCTCATCATCAGTAATTTTTTTACTATAGCTTTTCATTTCATCTCTACCCACAGTTACCATATAATATAATTCACCATCTGTATAGGCCTGAAATTTCGCACTGCTAAAATCACCGGGATGAGTTTTAAGCTGGGCTGACTTTGAACCATCGCCAAGCCCTTTGGAGCCGTGACATGATTTACAATATTTACTATACAGCATTTTACCCATTTTAAGATCAGATTTATTTCCTTTATAAGGATTTACCATCTTCTTGTATTTTTGAGAAATCTCCCATTTAGCGCCTTGTTTTTGACCCTGAGGTATCATAAATGCCATTAAGGTTCCTAGAAGAATAACAAGGGTAAAAAGACCCAATAATTTGTTCATGTTTATTTTATTCATCATTTATCTATTTTATGCTTATTACACGATTAAAAGTTCCAAAGTCTAGTGATAGTAAAACCAATCATAAAGTCCCCTTTGGTCCAATCGTTATGGTTGTTCATATAGATATCCTGAGGCAGGATGCCATCAGCCGTTGTAATATAAATCTGAAAAGAGTGACCTGAAGTTTCATCCTGATACCCAATACCAAAGTTTGGCTTAGCTGAATTTAAGTTAGTAAACGCGGTCTGCTCCGAAATACCTTGAATTTTTAAAGGGACATCATATTGAAATATGATGGATGATTGGGGTGAAAATTTTATTTGTCCATTAAGACCAACGCCTATGTTATCATGATTTCTACCGGCAGCAACCATATTAAAGTGGGCAAAACTGGCGGTGGCCTCCAATGATAACCACTCGCTAAATTTTCTACTCACAATCAATTGACTAAAATAGGAGAACCTATTGGAAAATTTATATTCTATGCCAAATGCATCGTTGCTCCTCCCATCTATGGCGAAGTTACCATACAATGCTACAGCAACGGGAATCCGGTTTGACCGTGTTTGCTCAACGATGACCCATTTTGCCTGAAAGTCATTGTACATATTCTTTTTAGTAAGGCCGTAACCAAGGGTGAGGTTTTTAATTGGCGTATAATTCAGCCCAAGACGTATGTTAGCTCCAGGGGCATAAATACCATAAAGATCGTGAATCCCTTTTTGGTTAATCAGACCAAACCGGTGTTGGATAAACATTTCCAGGGTTTTTGCAGGTGGTGAAAGTGTTGTTTGGTTATCAATGAGCACCTCACTATCCCATGGCGACCTAACCGGTTTATCAACTTTTTTTACTTTCAATGTGTCTTGAGCAAATGCACTGCTTATGACTAAAAAAGCCAGTATAAAATTTAATATTAATCTTTTCATCCGTTAGTAATTTTGTGTCATGAAAAAATTTGTCTATTTATATCTGCAATTTGAAAATGTTCCTTTTGATGCTTTCATAAGATAATCTTCTCGTTGCGGATTAAATGTACATCCTTATCTTCTCATGTTCGTTTCAAGCACTTTATTTAATTATTCAACGCCCCTTGCTCAATCCATTGCAACACCAACTGAGCCTGTGCAGCAGTATACTTCTTCCAGGCATGTACTGTAGCATTATTACTATTGGGATGCCAATAGATAGTACTGTTTTCAGGGGTTGACGTATTCACCAAGCCCATGCTAATAATACTATTATAGGCATTACCGGTGCTTAGATCGGGAGCCGTGGCGCCAGTTTTATGACAAGCGGTACAATTTGAGTTGACATTAAAGATGGGTTCAATCTTGTTTACAAAACTAATCGTATCGGTAGGATTAGGTGGAGTGATCGGAGGTTCTACAATATTTTTGTATTGACATGAGCTCATCAACCCCAAGGAAAGCACAAAAACAACTATTAGAAAATTAAAATTTGTTCTCATTCGCTTATTATTTATTGCTAAGATAAAGATAATTTACATTAGTTTTCACCTTCAGGCTGTTATGCCCTTGGCTTTCTTACTCGAAACTATACTGATTTACTATTAAAAGGACGAAGAATTTGAGAATTTAAAAATAAGCCGCATAAAATCGTATTATTCAATATGCTTTTATGCGGCTATTATTAACCTTAGCTTATTTAGTGGTTATAGCGTCGATACTGTTTTGAAGGAGTTCTCTAACATAATCTGCATTATGTACACCTTCACTACGGTCTTCTTCTACCATTTTGTAATTCATTAATGCTCCGGCTACGTCAGCAGACATTTTGCCTGTAACAATTCCATCGGAAGCATTCAGAACACCTTTATTGATCAGGGCAGTTTTTAGTTGACCCATTAAATCCATAACCCCGCTTTGGGTGGCTGCAATTTTAGCATCAATTCCTGAAGGATGACAAGTAATACATCCGGTGGTATTGATTCTTTCATGTCCATGATACAAATAGGTCATTCCCATTTGGTGTCCACCGGCTTGGGTTCCATAGGCCGTTGCCATATGGCAAGTAACACAACCATCAGTAACTACAGTAGTATGTGCTGAATTAGTATAGGTCTTTCCAAAGGTATAACCACCTGTGCCACCTAAGATACCTGCCTGAGGACCGTGATGTACGCCCCAATATGGAGAAGTAATGGTAACAGAATCGCCACCTACAACCGGTAACGGACTGGGAACACGAGGCTGATGACAATTGGCACAAAGGTTTCCTTTACCAAAATCAACTGTTTGACCATTAACAAATAGTTTTACAGGGTCTGCCGTTGTAATTGTCCAGTCCGTTGGTGTATAAGTACTGTGAATCTCATGACAAGTGAAACAGTTTTGAGGAGCCGGGTTTTGGATGGCAGCTTCTGCTATTGTATCTGGTCTGGTTCCTCCGGCAGGAGTATTTGCTACGGTTTCAAGAAAACCCTGACTGGTATGACAAGGAGCACAGTCTGTGGTATTTCTTTCAAAGTTTCCACCTGTGGCGTGTACAGAGGCTTCCCACTGTAAAGATTTTGCCAGAATAACCTGAGAGTTATCATGACACTGAATACAGCCCGCGGTACCATCGGTGCCGTCGGTGCCGTTGGTACCGTTGGTGCCATCTTTACCGGCAGGCCCGGCAGGCCCAACCTTTGTACAAGAGGTCATGATCCCCATTGTCAGCAAAAGAGCCATCATTAAATACTGAGTGATTTTTCGATTCATAATTAATTTTTTTAGGTTGTTATTATAATAACGTATTAGGTTGTTATTCTATTAACGCAAAACTAAAACAAACCTATTCTGCATGATAATTAATAGGGATGATGTTTTTACCTCAGAAATTGTGTATATTTGGAAAGTTAAATGACATATGTCATTTGAAGGCGTGCTCTATTATGAAATTAACACTATCTTATCAAAGTTAGAGGCCTTCATGCAAACAACAAAAGATATGTATTCCTATGATTTTGAGTAATACAGAAACTGAAAAGAAACTGGATCCCTGTGAGGCTATGCCCGAAATTTTTAATGCGCTAAGCAATGAACAATTAAGAATATTGACCACTAATCGTTTTGAGGTTCGTTTTAAAGCAGGGGAAACGATTTTTAAACAAGGCAGTGCCCTCACGCACATCATTTATCTAAAGGAAGGGAAAGCGAAAATATTGCTTGAAGATTCGAACGGCCAAACCATCTTACTAAAGATATTAAAGCAGCCAGATATGATAGGAGGCCCCGGTTTCCATACAGATTACCGCCATCATTTCTCTGTAGTGGCCATGGAGGATACAACGGCCTGCATGATTGACGTTAACCTTTTCAAGAACTTTATTTTATCGAACCCGCAATTCGGACTTGATATGATTGCTTTTTTAAACCATGGGTTTATTAATCTTTATGATAAGTTAAGGGGTTTGACAAACAAACATATGAGTGGACGTATAGCCGACACCTTGATCTATCTCGCTGACGAAGTATATAACAACGCTGAATTCACCACCCCGCTTAGCCGCATAGATATTGCGAATATGTCTGCTATGACCAAGGAAAGTGCTATTAGAACGTTGAAAGCCTTTAAAGAAGGGGGGATCATCGATTGTAAAGGGGACTATATTAAAATCCTGAAGAAAGACACCCTGATTAATATCAGCAAAAAAGGATAGATATTGAAGGTGTCAACGAGATAAAATTAATGGTTCAATTGGCTTTAATCTAATTGATTTCTGATTCGCACACTATAAAAGGATGACCAGGGCAAGTACCGTATTAACATAACTAATCTGTTTAATATCGTACCTCATGCCCTGCCATGTTGCAAATCCAAACGTCATTTTCCTGCTTATCAACTCTGTTTCTGCTTTTAATGCAAGACTGGAAGAGAGTTTGTATTGGATTCCAATACCGGGTTCCAGAAAAAATTTATTATCCTTGGAAGAAGTTATTTCAAAATAATCGGGACCAGCCCCAAAATAAGTTGGCTTATACAATTGGTAAGCGGTATTTACCCACATCATACCTGCAAGTAATTTAGCATTTGCCGAAAACTTTTTGCCAAGGTTCCAATTGGAATAAACTCCCAATGCAGCATGAAATATTCGAAAAGGATCGGAACGAATCGTTAAATCGCTTAAAAAAGGATCTGCCTTCACTTTGGCAGTAGCTAAAGCCGAGGCGTCTACAGAATGCATTTCAAAGCCTGCTTGTCCGCCGATTCCAAAATGAGTAGTGATAAACCAAGCTCCATCTGCACTCATGTTTATCCCCGGCAGGGTGAAACTGCCCTTATCCAAATTGTGGGATTTGTAATTGCCAACAGGAATTGATATTCCCGAGCGTAAAGAAATAAAGCTGCCATTATTCTGCGCAAAACTTTGTAAACTCAGGAAAAGCATCAAAATGAAGAGTATCCTTCTTTTCATAATCAATTGTTTATGTCAAATTTCACTTTAAAAGCAAATCATATTATATAAGGTGATCGGCGAAAGCCGCAAAAGAAAACAGGACAAAAATATCAAAATATTCTTAGACCATATAGGCAATAAGCGGCATCCGTATTTTACCTAATGCCAACCATCAATCATACTTTTGAAGTTACTGGTTGATGTTTTTCCGATAGTACAGAAGTATAAATGGATCAACCAAAACAGAGTAAGAAAGAAGCCCAGAACCTGATGAAACAAATCTGTCAACCATAATCCACTCCTACCCCATACGCTAGTTATAGTTATCTCGGGAAATAACAAACCGATCCCGCTTATAATGATCAATGGGACGAGAATATACATGGCAATTACATAACTAAGTTGTTGTAGAGGATTGAATTTCCTGACTTTGGAAATGGGAAAAGGAGGTTTTTCTTTTTTGAAAATCCCCCATGAATAAAACCTGATTTGTTTCCAAAGCTCCCCACCATACCCTTTCAAACGTATTTTATAGTATTGTCCGTTCCACGTAAAGCGGTTTGCAAATACAAAAAAAACAAAAGTAATGATAAGGGCTATTCCACTAACGTTATGGATGGTAACCGAAAGTTCAAATGGAATCAAATGCGAATCCTTACCTGCATATTGCATACTAAGGCCTGTCAATACCAATAACAGGAATAATATAGCATTCAGCCAATGCCAAAGTCTTACCCAAATGGGATATAAATAGATTTTTTCTTCCATACTTATTTAAATATTACGCGTAGAATTCCATGAATAATAAGTAAAATAACTATCAGTCCGAAAATAAGCATACTGGCCACATTCAGAAAATGATTTCTGTTGGCACTGATCACATACGAATTGTTTAAAATAATGGCATTCAGGAAACCATCTTTAGATCTAAGTTCTTTTGATTGAAATTTATACAAAGAGGCGATGAGAATAGTGTTTTTCGAATGGCATTCCACACACTTTTTGACAGCCATTTCTTTGGGTAATATGTTGTGATCAACCATCGAATCATTCTGCACCTCCACGTGGCAGTCAAGGCATCTGACATTTTGAAAATGAAGCCTTTGATTGGGAAGCCAATTATGGGTAGCACTAATGTTTTTATTTGCGGAATCAGAAAGAACCGCGTAATTGACCAAATCCGAATGGCAACTTAAACACATTTCATTATCATAAATGATCACCTCGCTAATATCTTTGTTTTTCCTTGCTGTCACTTTATATTTGTGGGGATTGTGGCACATCCAACAACTGAAATCATCTCCATATTTCTTTGCGTGAACACTATTCTCATATTCTTTATAAATCTCCTCAAAATGATATTTAGCCGTTTCCTCATCTCCTTCATGACAATCGAGACATGTGGGCATTTCTGCCATTTGTAACTGCCCGTCGTGTGGAAATTTCCCGTAATCTGCGTCATGACAGTCTGTACAATTAAAAGTGCAATGATTCTGAGTATAAAATGCCACCGAATCAATAACATAATACGGGTTCATCCTTTTTATCACCTGCTTTTCTGTAACATCATTATAATAGGAATATGTGCTATGTCCATGACATTTAAAACACTTATGGTTTTCAACAGCATTTATAAATATCTTTTTTTTAAGCATATCCTGTGCGATAGCAGACTGAAACACGACCAATGAGCTGATGAACATAAGCGTAGTGATTAGGGGTGACCTTTGGTATCGTTTCATGTTGACAAGTTTATGCATTGTTAAAACTTATATAAAACGTTTAAGCTAAGATTTAATGTTCTTCTTCAACAGGAACCTTCTTTTCAAATTTGTCATCCCTTCACGCCATGTGGCAGTATTAAACTTAAACTTTTTCATGAACACACAGACTGTTAGCTTGAGCTGATTTTGTTTGATTCTTTAGTTAACAGTTAAATCATTCTCAAAGATAGGCTTTTTTGTTATTTTATTCACGAATACAATAATGAATATTTGGTAAATTTCAACGAATTATGAATTCAAACGAAGGTTATTATATAGACAAAATCCGAATATCTTTCTGAATTGTTTGATTATCTAAACTTTAACATCCATTATTAATTTTTATTTCTTATATGAGCAAATTATCTACTTGTGATTGATTGTAATAATACAGTATATTTGTGAATACATTAACTACTAACTAATATGCTGAACATAAATAATTAAGCTCTTTTTCCAAAATACCGTAAAAACAGAACACGTTTATAACCTAAAAAGACGTTTTAACCAATGAGTTCAAAAATTCTTATTTACGTATACAAAAGGATATCTTTACTTTTAGTTTGTTTATTTTTAATTTTAAACAACTTATCTGCTCAAACCAATGATGACTGCCTTATTTGTCATGATGATCCTGAATTGACAGCAACAAATCATGGAAAAACCATTTCATTATATGTAACAGCTAAGGTCTTAAAAAAATCAGTACATAAGGACTTGGATTGCATCTCTTGTCATGAAGATGCTGATGTTAAAGAGTTTCCCCACCCCGCCTTAAAGCTTGTGAGTTGTGGTAATTGTCATGACGACGTCAAAACGAAGTTTGATGCCGGAATACACGGACAAGCTCTGAAACTCAAGGCATTGTATGCCCCCAACTGTAAAGAATGTCATGGCGAACACGATATTTTATCATCTGCCAATCCGGCATCGCGCACCTATAAAATGAATATTCCCATATTATGTGGTAAGTGTCATAGGGAAGGTGCCCCTGTCGCAAGAGTTTATAACATCAGTGAACATAATATCCTTGAAAATTACAGTCAAAGTATTCATGGCATCGGCATGTTTAAAAAAGGCCTTATCGTTTCAGCTACTTGTAATGATTGTCACGGCAATCATTTAATACTGCCACATACCAGTCCTAATTCAAGCATTTCAGCAATAAATATTGCCCATACCTGTATGAAATGCCATACCCGTATTGAGCAAGTTCATACAAAAATCATAAAAGGTGAATTGTGGGAGCAGGAGCCCGGGTCTATTCCAGCCTGTACGGATTGTCATATTCCGCATAAAGTTAATATTCAAAATATAGTAGCAACTATTTCAGACCGGTCTTGCTTAAAATGCCATGATAAAAAGGACATTCATAAGACAGTAAATGATTCGGTTATATCTTTACACGTAGACAAATCGGATTTGTCCAATTCAGCCCATAAAAACATACCTTGTATAAAATGCCATTCAGACGTATCCCCCAAGTTAAAACGTCCTTGTGCGACGGCTAATAAAGTGGATTGTTCTAATTGCCATGCTGAAATTGCCAATCTTTATTTTAACAGTGGGCATGGTGAAGCTTATAAGAGAAAGGAGAAAAATGCCCCATATTGTACCGATTGTCATGGAGGTCATATAATAAAATCCAGATATGATGATACTTCGCCTACATACCGTACGGCAATTCCATCGCTTTGCGGAAAGTGTCATCGAAAAAACGGAAAAGCCATTGAAGAAAACCCTAATTTACATGAGGTAAACGCATTGCGTGATTATTCAGCCAGTGTTCACGGCTTGGGAATGACGGAAAAAGGCTTATTAGTCAGCGCGGTTTGTACCGATTGCCATACGACACATTTCATATTAAAGGAGACGGATTCGCGATCCTCTGTAAATCCCAAAAATATACCGGCAACCTGTGCTAGCTGTCATAAAGGTATCTATGATCAGTATATAAAGAGCGATCATAACATCACTAAAAATGATAGTAAACATACTTATCCTACTTGCGTAAATTGCCATACATCTCATGTTATTTCTGAGACAAGACAGGATAAATTCATGAATGAAGTAACACTACAATGTGGCAGTTGCCATAAAGATTTAGCCAAAACGTATTTGGAAACCTATCATGGTAAGGCACACCGGCTAGGGGATATAAAAACGGCAAAATGTTCAGATTGTCACGGGGCTCACAATATTCTGAATGTGAACAATCCTAACTCATCGGTGAGCAGTAAAAACATTGTATCAACCTGTCAGAAATGCCATCCTGACGCGAACAAGAGATTTACGGGTTATTTGACCCATGCCACGCATCATGATAAGGAAAAATACGCCATATTGTATTATACCTTCTGGTCGATGACCTTTTTACTTATCGGGGTCTTTGGTTTTTTTGGGATTCACTTACTGCTGTGGCTGCCTCGTTCCATAATAGGGTTACGGGATAAAAAGCGCCATAAAATACCTAAGGCTAATAAGTATTACATCCGTCGGTTTACAAAGAGTCAACGGCTTACTCATTTGTTTGTTATTCTAAGTTTCCTGATGTTGGCACTAACCGGAATGATTCTAAAGTTTGCCAACATGCCATGGGCAAATTTTATTTCCGTGTATTTAGGGGGGGTCCAGGGTGCAGGAATAATACATCGCTTTGCCGCCATCATTACCTTTGGATATTTTGGCTTTCATCTTTATTCGTTGATCCGCACCAAAATAAAACAACATATACCTATCAGGCAATTTATCTTCGGGAAGAATTCTATCATGTTTAACAAACAGGATGTGAAAGACTTTTGGAATACCCTTAAATGGTTTGTAGGACAAGGCCCAAGACCTAATTATGGCCGTTGGACTTATTGGGAAAAATTTGATTATATGGCCGTATTTTGGGGAGTAGCAGTAATTGGTCTTTCGGGTTTGGTTCAATGGTTTCCCGAAGCTTTTGCCTTGATTTTTCCGGGTTGGTTGATCAATGTATCTCAAATTATTCATAGCGATGAGGCCTTATTAGCAGTAGGATTTATATTTACAATTCACTTTTTCAACACCCATCTTCGTCCTGAAGCTTTTCCGATGGATACGGTAATCTTTACAGGAGTTGTCCCTTATGAAGAGTACAAACAAGACCGGCCCAGGGAGTACGAAGCATTAAAAGCGTCAGGGAGGATAAAGAAAGTCCTGATTAAAAAGGAATCAAAAGGCAAGTGGGAGTGGTGGATCAAAGGTTTTGGGTTTTTCTTTTTGGCTTTTGGATTGACCCTGGTTATCTTGATTGTTTATTCTATGCTGATGGGGTATAAATAATGTTCTTTAGAAAAATTAAAATAAAATTATTATTAACCTACAATGAAAGGAGTATTATTATGTTTATGAAAAAATTAATGTTATTTACTTGTCTGAGCCTTTTCTCAGCAACGGCTATTTTAGCACAGGACTTTGAGTACATTGGGGCAGCAAAATGTAAAATGTGTCACAACAAATCTAAAACCGGAGCCCAATACAAAAAATGGGCTGCAGGCAAACATGCAAAAGCCATGGATGTACTGAAAGGTGCTGAAAAAAAAGATCCAAAATGTATTAAATGCCATTCGACATACGGAAGCGTTGACAAAGACCTTATCGCCACATTGACACTAGAAGAAGGCGTTTCATGCGAATCGTGCCATGGCCCGGGAAGTGCTTACAAACCAAACTCGATTATGAAAAGTCGTAAAAAGTCCCTTGCAAAAGGTTTGATTCTTCCAACCGAAGAATTATGCATTAAATGCCATAATTCGGAGAGTCCTAACTTTAAAGGATTTAATTATAAGGAATATTTGAAAAAAATTGCACATCCGGTTCCAGTCATAGATTAGAAGTCGTGTGCAAGATATTGTCATTCTTGAGCTACCAAACCAGGAGAAATGGGTTAACTAACCAATAATGACGTATAGCAGGGCATTTCTTCATTCATAAATCGGTGTTCCTTGCCTGCCCTCGTAGCAAAGCATAACGGGGTTCTTAAATCGAATGAATTTCGAACAAGGATTTTCCGTAGGAATGCCTTTGGCAAACGATTTGAGAATTTTTGAAGTGTCTGGATTAAAGCCCATTACCAAAATTGCGTCATTAGTAACGCGGTGAAGAATCTGTAAGCACAGATATATATAATAACTTACGAGATCCTTCATTCGCCCCAACGCACCGGCCCATCCTGCTTTCAGGAGGACAAAAAGGGATACTTTCTCTGGGGATTTCTCCTTTCAGTCGAAAGGACAAACGCTTGCTTTAGAATCATGTCCCAAGCCCGTTTCAGGCATGGACAACTTTATCTTTTTCCTTTTATTTTTTATCTTGAAACCCACTACTCTTCAAATTTAATGTCTTTTACCCTGAGCTGAATTGACGTATTGCCAAGCCATGTGTTTTCATCAATATGATAACACAAACGGAAACTTTTTCCCCGGTGCATGCTTTCCCAATAATGCCCCATATTAAAAGCAATGGCCTTTATCGGATTGCCCGAATGATTTTTATGGACTACTTCCAATTTTAAATGTCGCTGGTCGCCATTTTTACCAACCGTCTTAGCAAAACCGGTGTCGATAACATTTTGCGACATAAACAGGGGCGACATATTCCCCGGGCCGAAAGGTGCAAATTGGTTAAGAACGCGGAAAAATTTCGAATTGATATCACTGAAAAATAATTCTTCATCAATTTCAATTTCAGGAACCATCATCTCCTCTGTAAGATTTTCATCGGCGTAGGCTTCAAATCGTTCCAGAAAAACAGTCAAATTTTCTGGCTTCATGGCTAAACCGGCGGCATAGGTATGCCCGCCAAAATGCTCCAATAAATCACTGCATGAGTCAATGGCATCATAAATATCAAAATTCTTAATGGAGCGGGCAGAGCCGGTAATCAGGCCGTCAGACAAGGTTAAAACAATTGTCGGCTTATAGAAATGCTCAATGAGTCGTGAAGCCACAATACCAATAACCCCCTTATGCCAATCGGGTTTGAAAAGCACAGTGGTTTTTTTCTTCTGTAGCTTTTCGCTATGGTTTATCATGTCGATCGCTTCCTGGGTTATGCTTGTGTCCAGATCGCGACGTGTACTATTCAACTTATTAATGGCATCTCCCAGTTTTTCGGCATAATCGTCATTATTACTAATGAGCAGACGAACTGAATCCGTAGCATCTTTTATCCGGCCGGCAGCATTAATCCGAGGCCCTACCACAAAGACCAGGTCACTGACAGTTATTTCACGGGTAAAAAAGCATTTGTCTTTTCCGGGGACCTTTTTGGCTTCAAAGCCAGAAGTTCTCAGAATGGAGGCTAGGCCGGGTCGTGGTTTTTCATTAATTTGCTTTAAACCATAATAAGCCAAAATCCGGTTTTCTCCAACTATTGGAACAATATCGGCAGCTATACTCACTACCAGTAAATCGAGATTAGCATAAACCTTTTTCATGGCAATTTTCATTCTAATTGCCAGTGCTTGTATGAGCTTAAATCCCACCCCTGCCCCAGAAAGTTCTTTAAACGGATATTGGCAATCGCTACGCTTTGGGTCGAGCACTGCCACCGCTGCAGGGAGTTCGTCTCCCGGTCGATGGTGATCTCCGATAATTACATCAATACCTTTTTCTGTAGCATACAGCACCTTTTCGTTGGCTTTAATTCCACAATCCAGGGTAATGATCAAGCTAACCTGATGCTCAAAAGCGGTATCGATTCCTTTGAAAGAAATCCCATAGCCTTCGGAATAACGGTCAGGGATATAAAATTCTATTTTTTTATGCAGATTCTTTATGAATGAATAAACCAGCGAAACAGCAGTGGTACCATCCACATCGTAATCGCCATACACCATAATGTTTTCATTATTTTCAATGGCTTGCGTGATGCGATCAATGGCTTTATCCATATCCTTCATCAAAAAAGGATCGTGCAATTCATTCAAATTGGGTCTGAAAAAAGAACGGGCACCTTCAAAAGTTGTAACCCCTCGCCGAGCAAGCAAATTAACCAATTTCGAGTTAATCTTTAACTCCCTGGTTAAATGATCAACCACATTTTTTTCAGCGGCGTCCATTACAACCCAGCGTTTTTCCATGAAATATCAATTTAATTTGTAAAAATAGGGTTTTTCGCCGTCATAAAAACACCAATTTGATTTCATAAGCAGGGATTCTGTATTCTGACAGCAATACATTGTTTGATTAACCACTAAGGCGTCTCCTTAACCATTAGTCTCCACAATCGATTGATGAACCTCCTTTTTATTGATTAATAATTGTGAAGAATGAACTTCCTCGAAGCAGAGCTATCGAGGTGTCAAGATGAAACTTGTTTTTTCTCGATGCAAGCATTGGAGTATTAAACTCATTCATCCCGATACGCTCCGCTATCGGGATTCGTTCAACTTACAAAGTTCAATTCGCTTCGCTTTTGAACTTTGTAAGTTTCACGAATAAACAATAAATAATTGTTTGTTTCTATTTTTTTATACATTTAACCCCTCTAAACTACTGGATATTTACTACCTGCCTAAGTTATTTTACTGATTTAGAAACTATTAAATGTAATTTTATAATCAATTCTGTATTTCTTACCGTTTAATATATATGATTATGTCGAATCAGATGAGTTATGTAAGTGGAACAAGTAAAGTTCCATTACTAGGTGAAACCATTGGTGAAATGTTTGATACAACATCCGCCCTTTATCCCCGGAACGAAGCACTGATCGTTGTGCATCAAAACATACGATGGACTTATTCAGAGCTAAAAGAACAGGTGGATACCTGTGCACTGGGATTACATGCCCTCGGATTAATAAAGGGAGACCGTATTGGAATATGGGCATTAAACTGTGCTGAATGGATGGTTTTACAATATGCCACCGCCAAACTGGGTGCTATCCTTGTAAACATTAACCCCAGCTATCGTGCTCGTGAGCTGGAATATGTTTTAAATCAATCGGGATGCAAATTTTTGGTTGCGGATGAGAAAACAGAACATTCCGATTACTCAGCCATGATTAATGCGTTAATTCCTCATTTACAATATAGCGATCCCGGAAATCTTCAGAGCGTGAAAGTTCCAGGACTCACAACGGTAATCACCTTGGAAAAGCAAGCCGGAAAAGGTATGTTTAGCTGGCAGCAACTCATGGATATGGCAAACGGATCAAAACCGGAGATTCTGGATGAAATAGCGCAAAGCCTCACTTTCGATCAACCCATAAATATCCAATACACCAGCGGAACCACAGGTTTTCCCAAAGGGGCAACCCTCAGCCATCATAATATTTTAAATAACGGTTTTTTTGTAACAGAATCTATTCAACTGACTAATAAGGATCGAATGATTATTCCGGTTCCTTTATACCATTGCTTTGGCATGGTGATGGGCAACCTGGGTTGTTTATCGCATGGGGCAACAGTTATTTATGCCAGCCGTTCCTTTGAGGCAGAAGCAGTTATTCGTACGGTGGACCATGAAAAGGCAAGTATTTTATATGGTGTTCCCACGATGTTTCATGCCGAATTAGAACATCCTGAAATTGGTAAATATAATGTAACCAGTTTGCGTGGGGGTGTAATGGCCGGTTCCATTTGTCCGGTAAGCCTAATGACAAAAGTACAGGAGATCATGAAAATGGACGATATGCAAATTGCATACGGCATGACCGAGACCAGTCCCGTGAGTACACAAACCAATTCGGACACGCCTTTTGATAAACGGGTAAGCACCGTGGGTCAGGTACATCCCCATCAGGAAGTGAAAATTATAGACCCCGAAACAGGTTTGGTAGTAAAACGAGGGGAAAAAGGAGAGCTATGTACACGGGGTTATAGTGTAATGTTGGGTTATTGGAACGATGAAGAGAAAACCCGTCAAGCCATTGATAGTGCCCGATGGATGCATACCGGCGACCTGGCCACTATGGACAATGAAGGCTATCTTGACATCGTGGGGCGTATTAAAGACATGATTATCCGAGGAGGTGAAAATGTTTATCCAAAAGAGGTTGAAGCTTATTTAATGACCCATCCAAAAGTAAGTACTGTGCAGGTAATTGGGGTTCCCGATGAAAAATACGGTGAGGCGGTTATGGCCTGGGTAAAAGTTCTTGATAGCCTTAAAGTCACTCAAGAGGAACTTATTGAATATTGTAAAGGCACTATTGCCCATTATAAAATTCCAAAGTATATCAAATTTGTGGATGAATGTCCCAAGACGGTGACGGGAAAAATCAGAAAAGTAGAAATGCGGGAAACAAGCATTAAAGAACTGGGCTTGGAGCATTTGGTGAAGTGAAAGAAAATGTGAACCTTTCAGGTCGGATTCGACCTGAAAGGTTAATTCCTATCACCACTCACTCCAAACATCAAGTACTCTACGGATTTCTTTTAAAAGGGCTCAAAAGATTTGCCTGCCCACCGTGGCGCATTGGCAGGCGGGCAATCTGATAGGTAATAAAAAAATGATTGGCTGATTAATAATTTACCTGATTGAAAATCCTTTTCTCTTTAACTTCCTGATTACAAATCAGGAAGAGCGCGGAAAGAGTGATAAACTCCAAACTCTAGGCACTCCAAACTTTAGGCACTCCACCCTTTAGGCACTTTCTATTGAAAACCCCATTTAGCTCCTTCTCTGGTGTCTTTAATTTGAATTTTTAATTTAAGCAATTCATCCCGTATCATGTCTGAGGTGGAATAATCTTTTTTCATCTTGGCTTCCTCACGAATTTTCAGGATCGTTGTCATCAAATAACCGATGAGTTCGGTATCGTCATTTTCCTGCTCATCCTTCAAGCCGAGGATATCGAATAAAAAAAGGTCAAAAAAGTTTTTGGTAATCTCTATATCAGTTTTTGAAAGGCTTTCCTGACCGTCATTCACCTGATTAATCTTTTTCGCCAACTCAAAAAGATGAGCAATCACCATCGGTGTATTAAAATCGTCATTCATCGCCTTGAAACAATCTTCTTCAAAGGTTTTTACATCAAATGCCGAAGAAGTAGATGGCTTCAAATCATCCAGCAGGCGGTAAGCCTCAAATAATTTATGCATCCCTTTTTCGGCCGCCTTCAGTGCTTCTGTTGAAAAATCGAGGGTACTGCGATAATGTGCCTGCAAAATAAAAAACCGGATTGTCATGGGCTTATAAGTCTGATCGAGGGCATCATGATTCCCTGAAAAGAATTCGTTCAGCGTGATAAAGTTATTCAGTGATTTTCCCATCTTTTGACCGTTGATGGTTATCATATTATTATGCATCCAATACTTCACCGGGTCGTGGCCTGAAGATGCATTTGCCTGGGCAATTTCCGATTCGTGATGCGGAAATAACAAATCCATACCGCCTCCGTGAATATCAAAAGTTTCACCCAAATATTTTTTGCCCATGGCCGAGCATTCCAGATGCCATCCAGGATAACCTTCACTCCAAGGGGAGGGCCAATGCATAATGTGTTTCGGATCGGCCTTTTTCCAAAGTGCAAAATCAAATGAATTTTTCTTTTCTTCCTGACCGGCCAGTTCTCTGGTATTTTGCAAAAGCTCTTCGATTCGTCGACCTGAAAGTTTCCCATATTGAAAGCTTTTGTTGTATTTCTCTACATCAAAATACAAAGATCCTTCAGATTCATAAGCGTATCCATTCTCAACTATTTTTTTAATCAACTCGATTTGTTCAATAATATGTCCCGAGGCTGTGGGTTCAATGCTGGGATGTAAAACATTCAGCTGATCCATGTTTCCATGATAACGGTCGGTAAAATATTTGACTATTTCCATGGGCTCTAATTGCTCAAGTCGGGCTTTTTTCTGGATTTTATCCTCCCCGGAATCTGCATCATTTTCCAAATGTCCCACATCGGTTATATTACGAACGTAGCGTACCTTATAACCCAAATACTTCAAATACCGGAAAACAATATCAAAGCTAATCGCGGGTCTGGCATGTCCCAGATGCGCATCGCCATACACCGTTGGCCCGCACACATACATCCCCACATGGGGGGCTTGTAGCGGTTCGAAGGTTTCCTTTTTCCGACTGAGCGTATTGTAAATTACCAGCTTATGTTTCATTACCGACAAGTTTAGACTGCAAAATTAGTGAAATGATCGGAAATGAAAACATAGATTTTGTGTAGGTTAAAAGGAGGGATGGTTGGAGGGTAGATAGGTGGAAGGGTTGAATTCATCTACTTTTTCCTTTGGGTTTTAGCCTTTATCCTTTAAATTTGTCGTCTGTCATCCTTCACCGCGTGAGGGATCTCCTTTCATAAAAACTGTAGCCATCTCATCCTGTGCATTTTGAAAATTCTGATCAAAAAATTAACGGCAACTACACAGACCATCCACCCCTGAAAATCTGTAATCAGACTTCGGTCTTCCGATCTGATAAATTCATGACAACATCTTTTGTTCCATCGTTTGCGCGTTAAAATGTTTCCTTATTTTTGCTGACTTAACACAACCCAAAATATCATTATAAATGGACAATATTCTGGTAATTGGCAGCTCAGGACAAATTGGGTCGGAATTGGTGATGGCACTCCGAAAAATTTATGGCAACGATCATGTGTTTGCCACAGATATAAAACATCCCACCGAAGAGGTACAAAACAGCGGTCCTTTTCAGCAACTGGATGTGCTGGATTTCAAGAACCTGCTTCATTTTTTGGTTCGATATAAAATCACTCAGATCTACAATCTGGCGGCCGTACTTTCGGGCAATGCGGAGAAAATCCCCTTGCAAGCATGGGATATTAATATGAAAGCACTGATGAACACGCTGGAGGCTGCCAGGCTTTCAGAAGCAAAAAAGCTGTTTTGGCCCAGTTCAATTGCCGTATTTGGGCCGACCACCCCGCGGCAGAAAACGCCTCAGCTCACGGTGATGGAACCCAATACAGTTTATGGTATTTCAAAGTTAGCCGGTGAGCGATGGGGCGAATATTATCAACATCGTTACGGAGTGGACTTTCGCAGTGTTCGCTATCCCGGACTGATCAGTTATAAAACCGAACCCGGTGGCGGCACCACTGATTATGCGGTGGAAATTTTCTTCGATGCTATTAATCAAGGAAGCTACCAATGTTTTTTAAAAGAAGATACCGCGCTGCCCATGATGTTTATGGATGATGCCATTGGAAATACCATTCGATTGATGCAAGCTGACAGCAAGAAACTCAGTCTTCGCTCAGCCTACAATATGGCAGGTATTTCTTTTGATCCAAAGGGGCTGGTAAAAGCTATTCAAAAGCATATTCCCGACTTTAGGGTCAGTTATAAACCCGATTTCAGACAAGCCATTGCCGATAGTTGGCCCGTCAGTATCGATGATCATATAGCCCAAGAAGACTGGGGCTTAAAAACCAACTATGATTTGGATAAAATGACTGGCGTGATGCTGCAAAAAATCAGTGAAAAAATGGGGGGAAAATAATATTTAAAGAGTATTCCCGGGAATAAATTCCCGGTTTGTTTATTGAGTCGTCCCTAACGGGACTTTAAAAGTCCCGTTAGGGACGACTCAAATTTTGCCTGTGAATTTATTCATAGGTAATGGCTCCAATGGAAAAATGAAGTAAACAAAACCTGATACCAGACCGTCTTTTTTTCCACTCTGCACATTATTTTTTCTTATGATTGGTAATCTGCTGATAATCTTCAGATTTAGGAAGTTCATTCAAGTGTTTTACAATCTCGGCTGGCGGGATGGTTATTTTTCTTTTTACCAGATCAATCCATGCGCCTTCTGCTCTAATTACGGCCGATAGTTCATCCCCGTTTTTGTATATATGATGAACAATATTCCAGAACCGACCTTCGGGTGAGAGGCCATAGATTTGCAAGTCAACTTTTATTCGGTCGCCCAAACGTATTTCACGATAAAAGCGAACATCTTCGCGAAACAAAACAGCACCTACTCCGAGGGCTTCCATTTTTTGATAGCCCATTCCGAATTCATCAAAAAAGGCAACCCTTACCTGAGCACCATAGTCATTATATGCCGAATGGCGCATATGCCTGTTCGGATCCATATCTGCCCAAATAGGCTCAAATTCTTTAAAATAATTCATTTATAAATCTTTGTAAATACGTTTGTTGTTCAATTAGCATTTTATTGATCTTCACACCAGTGTAAACTGAAGAGAAAATTTCTTTTGGTGCTCTGTGTTTTAAATTAAGCCCTCTTTATTTGTTAACCCGCTTCAATTCCTGTAAATACTTATACTTCAGAAAAGTTCCTTTAGCGTTTGTCCATGCAACGAGCCAGCCTGTTTTGCCAACCCAAATGCCTCCCTTCAAAAAATAGTCACGGACAAAACGGAAAGCCGGACTGAGAAATCTAATTGCAGGGAAGAGGTTTTTCTTTTCTTCAAAATAAGAGGAAGCACTAAGCCTTGCGAATTTTTCAGTTTGTCGTATCAAATCCGCTTTCGAGTCAAAGGAATAATGCAACAAGTCTCCATTTAGATGCCCCAGCGTAGTTTTTTGACGAAACCGGAATTCATCATGGGGGTTCAAGCCTGTCCACTGTCCTTTGCTTCGGCGAAAAAGCCTCAATTTGGAATCAGGATACCAACCACAACATTGCACAGCTTTGCCTTCTAAAAAAGTCAAACGATTCATTGAATAACCAGCAAAGTTGGCCTGTTCTTTCACCTTTAAAATAGATTGTTTCAAAGGTTCAGACAATACTTCATCAGCGTCGAGTGATAGCACCAAATCGTAACTAGCCTGGGCCAGCGCATAATTTTTTTGCTCAATATATCCTTCAAATTCATGCTGAAGAAAACGGCCACCCATGTTTTTCACAATCTGTGCTGTTCCATCCGTCGAAAAGGAATCAACCACTACTATCTCATCTGCCAGAGCCTTCAGAGATTGAAGACACTTTCCAATTTTTTTTTCTTCGTTGTAGCTGATGATGAGGGCTGAAATCTTTTCCATAAAACGTTCAGTGGTGTTTCATTCTCCTGATACGGCTTTAAGTAATTGTTTAAGCGCATCTGCTTTGTCAGTCTTATTGTTTTCACGATAAAGTGCTTGTATATCGTTGAGCATTCGCCGAATAACACTTAGGTTGTCACAAGGCAGGAAGAAGCTATTTTGTTCTTTTATATTTAGTTGCTTGATGAATAATTCAATTTCACTTTTTCTAAAAATAGCCCCTTGATTAAAGGGGTTCACATAAAACAAGACTTCATCTTCTGTATAATTCCCGGCAGGTTTTATCTGACGGGAATCATCCATATAGGCTAATATAAAATGATGAGGAAGATCAACGCCAAATACAGGAAGCCCCAATTGTTGGGTGATCATAAGGTATGTCATCGCCAATGAAAGCGGGTTGCCTTTTTGTGTCCGCAACACATTTCCGAGCATATAAGTGGGAACAGCCGCCTTAGTAGATTGAAGGCCTTGGAAACGATATACATCAAAAAATATGTGATTCACCACCCTTATTTTTTCCAGGGCGGTAAGCTCATCATTCATTTCAAGCCACAAATCGCGGTATATTTTATAAACCGATACTTCCATGCTTACAAGCGATTCATCCGCTTGATGGAAAATGGAAATGAGACCATAAGGTTCAAACAAATCGAGGCTTCTATGGCTTGACCACGAACTAAGTTTCCGGGACACATCTTCTAATCGAATATCTTGAACCAAATGCTCCACCCTCGACTGCTCCACTTCCCCATTCAGGCTCACCCATGCTTCTTCAAGCAAAGATAAAGCATCGGGACCATAATCCATGATTTTCTTCCTGATGGTAGAAAAGATATTCTCATCCGGCTCATCCATCAACTGAATCAAAGCCAACAGTTCTTTATTTACGGCATTTTCGGGCATATCCGTTTAGCGTGAATTATACCGATTATCAATCAAAATGCGCCTTTAGTTCGTTATCCTCCTAAAGCCGCTTTGATTGTATATCGGCATTTACCATTGTATATTTTAAAATGCTTTACTGGCATTTTGAAATACAATTGGTATTACAGTCAAAAGTAGAGAATGAAAAACCAGAAAAATTCCTCTGAATAAAATGTTTTAAACAATTTATATTTAGTATCCGGAGTTGCTCTTAAAGGGAATAATAAACTATCTCGCCGCAAGCAGACGGAGTATTATACTCATTTATCCCGATACGCTACGCTATCGGGATTCGTTCAACTTACAAATTCTAATGCGCTTCGCTTTTAAAATTTGAGTTTCACGAATAAAGAAGGATTTTTCTCTAAACAATCTTTACCAGGAAATAATTTTTCTTTCCTTTTTGAATGAGGATATATTTATTATTTAATAAATCTCCGGTGCCGATGGCATAATTTTCGTCCACTTTTAACTTATTCACGGAAACGGCTTTCTCTTTTAACATTCGGCGGGCTTCTCCATTGGATTTGAATACCGCTGTTTTGGCAGACAAAAAATCCAGGATGCCTATTCCGGCTTCAAATTCAGCACGTGCAACTTCAGGTTGTGGAACACCTTTAAATACATTGAGCAAGGTTCGTTCGTCTAATTTTTTCAAGGTTTCGGTGGTTCCCTTCCCGAAAAGAATTAGAGAAGCTTCCACGGCGGCCTCATAATCTGCAGCCGAATGTACCCGGGTCGTAATGTCTTTTGCCAGTGCCTTTTGCAACAACCGCAAATGCGGGGCTTCCAGGTGCTCAGCAATAAGTAATTCAATTTCCTCACGTGAAAAGAGCGTGAAAATCTTTATGTATTTCCCTGCATCTTCATCTGAAATATTCAGCCAGAATTGGTAAAATTCGTAGGGACTTGTTTTCTCAGCATCAAGCCAAATATTACCGCCTTCGGTCTTACCGAATTTACTTCCATCAGCCTTAGTAATCAAGGGGCAAGTGAGCGCAAAAGCTTCATTTTGGTGACCCAGTTTCCGACGGATAAGCTCGGTTCCGGTGGTAATATTCCCCCATTGGTCAGCACCACCCATCTGTAAGCGGCAATTTTCATGTTTACAAAGATGTAGAAAATCGTATCCCTGTACCAGCTGATACGAAAACTCGGTAAACGACATGCCTGTCTTACTTTCGGCACCAATACGTTTTTTTACCGAATCTTTCGACATCATATAATTCACTGTAATATGTTTACCGATATCGCGAATAAATTCCAGAAAACTGAAATTCTTCATCCAATCGTAATTGTTCACCAACAAAGCACGGTTTTCAGCATTACTATCAAAATCGAGAAATTTAGCCAGTTGTTTTTTGAGCCCGGCTTCATTTTTGCGTAAGGTAGGTTCATCCAGCAGGTTTCTTTCCAGTGATTTCCCTGATGGATCTCCAATCATACCGGTAGCACCTCCCACCAGGGCAATGGGACGATGACCGGCTAACTGTAAATGTTTCAACATCATAACACCTACTAAATGACCGATATGTAAGGAGTCGGCAGTGGGGTCAATGCCCACATACCCTGAAGTCATTTCATTATTTAAATGTTCTTCGGTTCCGGGCATCACATCATGGATCATCCCGCGCCAGCGTAATTCTTCAACAAAATTCTTCAATGTACACTAATTTAGGTAAATTTCAGCAAAGATAAGGAATTGAAAACGCAGGAACATTTTTTGTACTTCAAAATGCTCGGTAAGAAAAAAGGCTCCTGAATTTCAGGAGCCTTTTTTTATCTTGCTAGCCTTTAAACGGTTGCACTGTGAGCAGGTATTTTGCGGTCGATTTTCATAAATAAACCTTGCAAAACTTTTCCAGGCCCTACCTCAATCACCTCATTAGCCCCATCCGCTAACATATTCTTCATGATTTGCGTCCAACGCACCGGGGATGTAAGTTGGGAAATCAGGTTTGTTTTAATGATTTCCGGGTCTTTTACAGACTGTCCGGTTACATTTTGATAAATGGGGCAAAAGCCGCGGTTGAATTTGGCTGCCTGAATAGCTTGTGCCAATTCGATGCGAGCAGGCTCCATCAACGGAGAATGAAAGGCCCCGCCCACTTTTAGCATGATGGCCCTTTTTGCACCCGCTTCTGTTGCTTTCGCCATGGCTGTTTCAACACCAAGCATGGTTCCGGATATCACCAGTTGACCGGGGCTATTATAGTTAGCGGGAACAACAATATCATCAATACCATCACAAATATTTTCAATTGTTTCATCATCCAGGCCAAGGATAGCTGCCATGGTAGATGGTTCAGCTTCACAGGCCATCTGCATGGCATCAGCCCTTTTGATCACCAAACGTAAGCCTTCTTCGAATGAAAGCGTTTCGTTGGCCACCAGGGCCGAAAACTCGCCGAGGGAATGGCCGGCGACCATATCGGGACGAAAATCTTCACCCAATGATTTTGCCAAAATGACAGAATGTAGAAATATGGCAGGTTGGGTTACCTTTGTTTGTTTTAGGTCGTCTTCCGTACCGTCAAACATAACATCAGTAATCTTAAATTTGAGAATATTGTTGGCTTTATGAAACAAATCACGAGCCTTAGAAGATTTGTCAAACAAATCTTTTCCCATTCCTATATATTGTGCCCCCTGTCCGGGGAAAACGTATGCGATCATAGATGCATTTTAAAATTAACGGCTACCGACGGTTGCCAAAAAAGCGCAGCAAAAATAAGAATAAATTAATAAAGTCAAGATAGAGTGTCAAAGCGCCAAAAATTGTCATTTTCCTTGTGTTTTCAGCCCCTTCAATTGTTTCTGCACCAATACGTTTCAATTTCTGTACATCATAAGCAGCAAGCCCGGTAAAAATCAACACCCCTAAAAAGCTGATGATGTAGTTAAGGCCTCCGCTGTGCGTAAACATATTCACCACGCTGGCAATGATGATGCCAATAAGACCCATATACATGATACTCCCAAATTTAGTCAGGTCGGTTTTGGTCGTATATCCCACCAATGCCATGGTCCCAAACATTCCTGAGGCAATTAAAAAAGTGCTGGCTATAGAAGCGCCTGTATAAGCCAGAAAAATAAAACTCAGGCTCGCCCCCATGAGAATAGAATAGGCCACAAATACGAGCACCATGGAAGATGCCGACATCCTTTTTAAGCCAGCCGCCAGCCAAAGGACAAGTCCAAAAGGAGCCAGCATTACAATCCATCCCAACATAGTCATTCCCCCCTTGGCATTATACATGGCCTCCATCAGCTGTGGAGTGGAAGCAAAAAGCCATGATGTAACAGCCGTCAATCCTAAGGCCAGAAACATCCAACCAAATACTCCGGCTAAAAAGGTTTTTGCAACCGGGACAGCCGTAGATTGGTTGCCAATCACGAAATTCTTTTGTTCTTGATATCTGTTCATCTTTATAAATTTTAAGTTTAACGCAATATTAATCCGAATATTTTCAGGACAAATGAGATGAAATTAAATGAATAAATTCTTCCCTGGTTTCTTTGCGCTCAAAGGCTCCCGTGAAATCAGATGTTGTGGTTACGGAGTTTTGTTTTTGCACGCCCCGCATGGCCATGCACAAATGCCGGGCTTCGATCACCACCGCCACACCCAATGGATTCAGGGTTTCCTGAATAGCCGTTTTAATTTGGGTTGTTAAACGTTCCTGTACCTGCAAGCGACGTGCATAAGCCTCCACGACGCGGGCAATTTTACTCAATCCGGTGATGTATCCATTCGGGATGTATGCCACATGGGCCCTACCGATAAATGGAATCATATGGTGCTCGCACAAGGAAAATATCTCTATATCTTTCACAATCACCATTTGACGATAGTCCTCCTTAAATTTGGCGGATAGCAATATCTCCTTTGGGTCATCGTCATAACCCTGGGTTAAAAACTGAATGGCCTTGGCCACCCGTAAAGGTGTTCTTTGTAAGCCTTCTCGTTCGGTATCTTCTCCTATCAATTTTAATATTTCCTTATAATGATATTGTAACTGCTCCAATTTCTCAGGGTCATATGTCTCCATTCGCTCGTAATCGTGCATAGCTTTTGGTTTTTCAATTATATTAATAAGTAATTGGATTTATTTGTCAAAAAGGATGCCAGGCTGTAGTTTTAACCATAATATTCCACAAAATTATTCTCAGATTCACAAATTTTAACACAATGAAGCGTAGCCCCCAGTTGGCTGATGGGAGTTACTAACTCCTCCCAAACAGCAATGCTAAGATTTTCGGTAGAAGCCATGCGGTCCTTCATGAAATCCACTTCCAGGTTGATGTTTTTATGGTCGATTTTTTGGATTATTTTTTCCCGAATTAGCTTACTTAAAGCTTTTAGATTAACCAAAAACCCTGTTTCAGGATCTATCTCCCCTTTTAGTGTTACAAATAACTCATAATTATGACCATGCCAGTTCGGGTTTGAACATTTCCCAAAAACCATCATGTTTTGTTCATCGGTATATTCTGTTTTAAATAGACGATGTGCGGCATTAAAGCGTTCTCTTCTCGTAATAAATATCATAACCGGGTTTAATTGGTAAAAATACTATTTGTTCCCAAACAAAGCAGGAAAAGTACGCTTAGTGTTTTATGAGTCGTGTGAGCGCAGTGGCAAAAACAAATTCATTTAGTTCTTGATTTTCTGTTTTCAGAATTTCCTTGTTTGTACCTTCCCACCAGAGTTTGCCTTCATGAATAAAAGAGATCTTCTCCCCTATTTGTAATACCGAATTCATATCGTGGGTATTAATAACCGTGGTCATATTAAATTTATTAGTCAGGGCAGATAGTAACTCATCTATCCTTTCGGCAGTTTTTGGATCGAGGCCGGAGTTGGGCTCATCGGCAAAAAGATATTTGGGCATCAACGAGATTGCCCTGGCAATGGCTACCCTTTTCACCATCCCTCCACTAAGCTCTGCCGGAAATTTATTGTTGGTTCCCAACAGGTTCACATTCTCAAGGACAAAATTTACCCTTTCTTTTTTTTCCTCAGTAGTCATGTTGGTGAACATATTCAAGGGAAACATAACGTTTTCTTCGACGGTGAAAGAATCAAACAAAGCACCACCTTGAAACAGCACGCCCATTTCCTGACGGATTAATTTTTTCTTTTTGTCAGAAATATTAGAAAAGCGTCGTCCATCGAAATCAATTTCTCCCTCATTCACATCAAAGAGGCCAATACAACATTTCATTAAAACAGTTTTACCGGAACCGCTTTGCCCTATGATGAGGTTTGTTTTTCCGCGTTCAAAAGTAGTGGTGACATCATGAAGAACAGTATTGCCTTCGAAGGCTTTGCTTATGTTTTTTACCTCTATCATACCAACAACATTTGGGTAAGAATCAAGTCGAAGAATATGATCAGGATACTACTTGCTACCACAGCTTCAGTACTCGCCTGACCCACTTCAACAGAACCTCCTTTAACGGTATATCCTTTATAGGCAGATACAGAAGTAATGATAAAAGCAAAGACAACGGTTTTTATCATGGCATAGGTAAGCGTAAATGGCTCGAACCATTCGCGAACGCCTATAATGTAGTCAGATGAAGGGACAAGACCGGTAAACGTTCCCGCTATCCAACCGCCAAAAATGCCCAGGAACATCGAAAATATTATCAGCACCGGGAAATAAATTACCGCTGCCGTAATCTTGGGTAGGATTAAATAATTGGCCGGATTAATCCCCATCACCCTTAAAGCATCAATTTGCTCAGTAATCCGCATGGTTCCTATCTCGGAAGCTATCCGTGAGCCTACTTTTCCGGCCAAGATCAAACTAATGATGGTGGGAGAGATTTCCAACACGAGCATTTGCCTGGTAGAAAAGCCAATGGTGGATTTAGGAATAAATGGGGAGTCGATATTATAAGCCATTTGTATGGCGATAATTCCTCCGATAAACAATGAGATAATCGCGACAATCCCAATTGAATCGGTTCCAAGTCGTTTAAAATCAAGGAATAATTGCCTGCGAAACACATGGCCTTTATCAGGTTTTCTAAAAGCCTGAAATATGAGGATAATATATTCTCCTATTTGATAAAGTACTTCCATAATAAGAGGCTAAATTACTGAATTTTGAAGATTGTCCGTTGGATGTACTTTTAAATTTTTGATAATTTAAAAGTAAGCTATTTTGTAATTTGAGAGCCTCTCTGAAAAGTTAGAAAAGAAGAAACCTATAGGAAACTAATTTTTCCGACCTTTGTTGTTTCAAAATTTAACCATTCTACAAATAGAAACATGAAAGATTCCAACCATAAACAATGTTTGTTTTGTCAACAAGATGAAAATCAAGTGCCATTGGTACAATTAGATTATAAAGGTCAAAACTATTGGATTTGCCCGCAGCATATTCCTGTTTTAATTCACGATCCTTCGAAACTGGAAGGCCTTTTACCTGGTGCTGAAAATATGCAAGCCGGATAATTGATAAATACAAAACCCGTATTCAATGAGCTACAGCATGGTAAAATAACAATTATCAAACGTCAAATCATAAATGGTGACATATATAGCCTGTACGACAAATCTAAATTCTAAAATCGGTGTTCCTTGTTCTTAATTCAAATAAATTTCGAATGTCGATTAGCGATTTCTGATTTAAGAAGTGGATTAAATTGTTTAAATAATACTTCATTAGTAGGGAATTCGTTGGATTTGTGGGTAACTGAAGAAGCAATCTTTAGTTTATCAAGAGGGATAGTATTCAATGAGATAGTTTCTTCGCCTCTGCCCACAAATCCTTAGTTTTGTAAAAAAGAAAGCTGGTTGAAAAAAATTCTTCTTATACGGTTTAGTTCTATTGGCGATATTGTGCTTACAACACCGGTAATCAGGGCAATTAAAACACAGTCTGATTGTGAATTGCATGTCCTTACAAAAAAATCATACCTCAGTCTTTTTCTCTCCAATCCTTATGTTGACACTGTTCATTCGTTCGATAAAAAACTGGAAGAGGTAATCCCAGCACTTCATCGGGAATCTTTTGACTTTGTGGTGGATTTGCAGAAAAACCTGCGCTCACTGCGTATAAAACGAGCCTTGAAAAAACCCGCTGCCTCTTTTCCGAAACTTAACAAAGAAAAATGGTTGCTGGTCAATTTAAATATTAACCGTTTACCACAAAAGCACATTGTTGATCGCTATTTTCAAGCTGTTGAACAGTTAAACATAATAAATGACCGGAAAGGATTAGATTATTTTATCCCTGAAGATTCCTTTGTCAATTTAAATAAATATCCGCCACTTAAGGAGAATGCCTTTGTGGGTTTTGTGATTGGGGGACAACATCAAACAAAAATGTTGCCTATTGAAAAGGCTGTTTCCATCATCAGGCAACTTCCGTGGCCGGTTGTATTGTTAGGGGGAGCGGAGGATCGTCCTTCCGGTGAAAAGATCAAACAACTGTGCAACAAACAGGATATATTAAATGCCTGCGGACAACTCAGCCTTCATCAGTCAGCCTCTCTGGTACATCAGGCCGGATTAATCATCACCAACGATACGGGACTCATGCACATAGCCGCAGCATTTAAGAAGCCTGTCATCAGTATATGGGGAAATACGGTTCCTGAATTTGGCATGTATCCCTACGAACCCGATACATCGGAGAGAGTAGTCCTTGCTGAAGTGAATGGCTTAAAATGCCGACCATGCAGCAAAATCGGCCATCAAAAGTGCCCCAAAGGACATTTCAAATGTATGCTTTTGCAGGATGAAGATTTCATTGTACGTGAAGCCCGGCGTTTATTTCCCGGAGAGAGTGCCTAAAGTTTTTTCTTAAAAACCAAGCTTCTCATCACTTCAAGTACTCCAAACTCTAGCGCACTCCAGGCACTTTAGTTTACTCTAGGCACTCCAGGCACTTTAGTTCACCCTATGCACTTTCTCCCTCTCGTGCATCACCTGTACTGCTTTCTTAAATACAGGGTCGATTTTATGATAAATGGGATAAAAGCCCTTTTCATCCAAAATATTTCTGCCCACATAAGCCTTAAACAGTATTTTGACTTTACTTTTTGAGTCTTGAACCTTAGCCGGGCTTTGGGTGATCCCTTTACTTTTGGCATAGGCCACCAAGTCCTGATACTCCTTATTGGTCATACTAAAACCACGGTTAAAACTTTTAAAATCCTTATATTTCCGAAATTGAGCCCGATGTGCATCAGTGTAATCAAAAGCAAATTGGTAAATCATGCCTTTATTGGCCATGATGTTGTAGAACGAATGCAGGCTGTCAATTTGAATAGGCACATATATGTCTGGCATAATACCTCCTCCACCATACACAACCTTGCCTTTAGGTGTAGTAAATTTGAGCGATTTATTGAATTTAATACTATCCTTATTTTCCAGTTCCCCGTCCATATAGCGGTGATAGGCTTCTGAATAATAATCTTTAAAATCATCTTTTTTATAGGGTTTCTGAATGCATCTGCCGGTAGGCGTATAATATCGGGCTACCGTCAACCGCAATGCCGAACCATCGGGTAAGCGCATTTGTTCCTGAACCAGACCCTTCCCGAATGACCGGCGGCCTATCACCACCCCAACATCATTATCTTGCAAAGCCCCGGTTACAATCTCGGCAGCAGAGGCCGTCCCTTCATTAATCAGAATCCCAACATCAGTATGCTGAAGACGCCCTTTATTTGTGGCATAAGCAAAGGATTTAGGCCGATGAATGCCTTTGGTATAAACAATTAGTTTGCCGGCAGGTAAAAACTCATCCGCCACATTGATAGCGGCAGCGAGATAGCCGCCCGGATTACCACGCAAATCGAGAATAAGTGCTTTCATACCTTCTTCTTGAAGTTTTTTCACCGCCTTATCAAACTCCTCATAGGTGGTAGCTGAAAATTTATTCAATTTAATATACCCCAGCTTTTTATCGACCATGTATGCAATGTCGAGACTATAGGTAGGGATGATCCCACGCGTAATCGTAAAGTTGATGAGTTTAGGAACACCACGGCGAAAAATGGATACTTTTACTTTGGTTCCTTTTTTACCCTTGAGTTTATGAATGGCCTCGTTGTTGGTGATTTTTACGCCCGCTGCCAGGGTGTCATTTATCTTAACAATTCGGTCGCCTGCCATAAGCCCCACCTTTTGTGAGGGTCCTCCGGGGATAGGATTAATCACCATAATGGTGTCCTTCTCAATACGAAAACTAATGCCAATACCTTCAAAACTACCCAGTAGCGGGTCGTTCATTTCATTATACTCATCCGCTGTGATGTATGCCGAATGAGGATCCAGATCGTTTAGCATGCCTTTGATGGCATCTGTTTCAAGGTGATTCTGCTTTATCGAATCCACATAATCATTATCGATATACTGAATAATATCATCCACTTTGCCATAGGCAGCCTTGTTGGCTCCCCGTATAAAAGAAAGCCTGCTTTGAGTGGGCGTATTTCTTTCCAACAGAAAACCCAGGATAATTCCAACAATTAAAACCAGGGAGAAGGCTATTGGAAGATAGACACTATATTTTCTTTGACGTTTGTTCATCTTTAAAATCTTTTTGAGAATCTGCAAATATAAGCATACAAAAAGTTTGAGCACTTAGAGTCTCCGCTTTTATGAATATTTAAGTTGGAATAATACCCGGTAGGTTATTTTATTCCGTCCAGAACGAAATTGAGCATTTTCTCACAGCGTCAAAAACTATCCTTTCAAACCGAGCGTAGCGAGCGTGAGACCTGCCGACATCAAGCTGTCCTCCCGAAGGAGGCACGACTGTCCAAAGGACTCATTTGGAGAGGAATCCCCCTGACAAGTATCACTTCCTCAGGAGATTTCTCCTTGCAGTCGAAAGGACAGTGTTTTGCAGAGGGGATTCCTACCTGCCGGACAGGGAAGTCTCACCGCCACCACACATGGCCAACGCGATAGGTTCGAAAGGACAACGTTTTCCAGGGGGTCTCCTTTCAAGTCGGGTAAGACTTGAAAGGTGGTTTATAGGTTGCCCACTATAGGTCCTCTAAACCTTTCAGATGCAGGGCTACCTGAAAGGTTTATCGGTGCGTTGTCCACTCAACTAATCCCATAGCGAGCGTGAGAAACTCACCTGCCAACCGGATGTCCTTCCGAAGGAGGCACGGCTGTCCAAAGGACTCATTTGGAGAGGAATGAAGAATTGCCCTACTATAAGTCATTAGTAATAGGGAAATCAAGAAACCTTTTGGTATTTCCAAATTAGCTAATTTTGCATGCTCAAGAATAAAAATATGGATAGAACCAAGACGATATTAAGAAAACCGGAGTGGTTAAAAATTCAAATACCCTCAGGAAAAGAATATATTTCAGTAAAAAATGTCATCGAAAAAAATAAACTTCACACCATCTGTACAAGCGGCCATTGTCCGAATATGCATGAATGCTGGGGCAGAGGAACTGCCACTTTAATGATATTGGGGGATATTTGCACCCGGGCGTGCAGTTTCTGTAACGTAAAAACCGGACGTCCATTGCCTGCCGACTGGAAAGAGCCGGAGCGGGTAGCCGAGTCTGTTCGCTTAATGAAGTTGAAGCATGCCGTAATTACTTCCGTTGATCGTGACGATCTGGAAGATGGTGGTGCTGCAATTTGGGCTATGACTATTCGGAAAATAAAAGAGGAAAGTCCGCAAACCACCATCGAAACCTTAATTCCTGATTTTGATGGTAAGGAAGAATTCATTCAGCAGGTGATTGATGCCCGCCCCGAAGTAATTTCCCACAACCTGGAAACGGTTCGCCGAATCTCTCCATGGACACGGAGCAGGGCAAAATACGATACCAGTATAAAAGTTCTGAAATACATTGCTGAATCAGGAATAGTTGCAAAGTCGGGGATAATGGCCGGTCTGGGAGAAAAACCGGAAGAGGTGTTCGAACTCATGGACGACCTGCTTTCCGTTGGTGTTAAAGTACTTACCATTGGCCAATATCTACAGCCTACCAAAAAACATCTTCCTGTGAAAGAATTCGTTACCCCCGAACAGTTTAAGGAATACGAAAGGATTGGATTGGAAAAAGGATTTCAGTTTGTGGAAAGTAGCCCCCTAGTGCGCTCTTCATATCATGCTGAAAAACACGTCATGAAAAATTCCAAATCACAATAAAATAAATCACAAACACGCCTGCGTCTGGCAGGTAATTTTCAAATGCCAATGTCCAAAGAAAATATCATTGTTGAAGACCTGGGAATGACAGATTATCAAATAGTCTGGGATTATCAAAAAAGATTATTTCAGCAAGTATTGGACACTAAAAAAACCAGTAAAACACCAGAGAATCATCTGCTTTTTTGCGAACACCCACCGGTCTACACTTTAGGAAAAAACGGCGATCGTCAACATTTACTCATTAACGATGCGGTACTCAAACAGAAAAACGCCACTTTTCTTGCCATCGACCGGGGAGGTGACATCACCTTTCATGGGCCGGGGCAATTGGTAGCTTATCCCATCTTCGATCTGGACAGCTTTCCGTTATCGATCAAGCAGTTTGTTTTTCAACTCGAAGAGGTAATTATCCGCACCGTAAAACATTATGGCCTTACGGCTTCACGTATCGAAAAGGCAACCGGGGTGTGGCTTGATGCCGAAAACCCTACCAAAGCACGTAAGATTGCCGCCATCGGTATGCGGATACACAGCAAGGTGAGTATGCATGGGTTCGCCTTAAACGTGAATACTGATCTTCAGTATTTTTCATACATTATTCCATGCGGAATCCGCGATAAAGGAGTTACTTCCCTGCAAAATGAATTGGGTCACGAGGTGGAGATGCGCGAGGTAAAAGATTTAATACTAAAGGAATTTGAAGTGGTTTTCGGACAAAAAATTACATAAGACAGTAGTTTCTTATCATAGAACTTTGTCATTTTCTTGCCTCATAAGCTCATTCGGATTTGCCTGCCCGCCGTGGCACATTGGCAGGCGGGCAATCCGAATGTTATTGGGATCAAAAGATTTGCCGGATTGAAAATCCTTAGTCTCTTTATCTTCCTGATTACAAATCAGAAAGAGCGTAGTAAGACCACAGTAAAAAGAAAAATACATTATCCTAAAGACGGTCATCCCGCCATCATCCGTAAAATTTCTAAGGACTTAATTTTACCAAGCTCAGGAAGATGTAATTGGTAATAGGCGAGTAAGGAGTCGAGCAACTGTCTGCGCTGGGGAGTACTAATGCGAAAATATTTTAAGTTATCCAGACTGCTACGCAATAAAAGAAATAGATTTTGTGCTGTGTCCTTTTCAATATAATGTGGATGAAAAGGCCGTCGATTACTGAAGTGCCCTTCTTGTAAATCAAAAACTTTCTGCTGTTGGTCATCAGCATCCATTGCTTTGGGATAAAAGCCAAGAAAACGACTCAGTTGCAAGATGAAAAAAAGGTGAAAATTCACGTAGTTCTCCTCTTCCAAATCAAACCAGTTCAGCTGTTGATAAATCCACTGAAATAACTCTTTATTCGGACTTTCCTCGCGGATGGTTTTGTATAAAATTTCGTTAAGGAACAATAGGATACTTTGTTTTTCAATGGAAAACGGAATGTTATGCCAAGGATAGGACACCCTAATTTCTTTGATGTGTTGAAGATTTTGGTTTGGTTTGTTATACACTTGCAACTCCAACAAAGTCAGCGGTTCAAAAAACGAAGGTTTGATTTTGGCTTTTTTACTTCTAACGCCTTTAACAATATAGGATTGAAGGCCTAGTTCTTCAGTAAATATTTTTACAATTAAGGAGGTTTCAGCATATTTGAACTGTTGAAAAACGATGCCCCGACTTTGCACTATCATCGGATAATCAATATTTTGGTGACCTTAGTTTCGGAACCATCGGTATTAGTAATAAATACCAGGTAAACACCGGCTACCACAGGCCGTCCGTCAAAATTTTGGGCGTTCCAAACGGCTTGTCCGCCTTCTGCCCTGGTTTCATATACCAGGTTGCCATAGCTGTCAGTAATTTTCACCGACGCATTGGCAACAAGGCCTTTAACTGCAATAGGACCTGCATAATCAGGCCGAACAGGATTGGGAAACGCATACACATCGCTATTGGTTTTATGTCCCTCTGTTGCTGTTCCCCGATAAGAAATAAGCCCGCGGTCAGTTCCAATGAAGACCTCTCCATCCGCATCAATGGTGAGTCCGGTAATATAATCAGAAAATAAGGGGCTATTTTCAGATGTAAAATGATGAATTTGAGTTAAGCCATCTGCTGACAACAAGAACAGTCCGGCACGCTGGGTACCTATCCATTTTCGATTGGCACCGTCCACAGCGATAGCGGTAACCGTTTCAGTAACCAACAAAAGGTCTGCCAGACCCGAACCATCATTTCTGGGTACCAAAATCTGTTGTGCATCAAAATCAGCACCGGGGGTAAAAATATCAGCAGGATTATAAAACACGGCTACGCCTTTATCTGTTCCTACCCAAACCGCACCATCATGGTCGGTAGCAAAAGAATAAACCGTACTTCCTGGGATGTTTCCGTTTCCACCAGATGCATTCAACACTTTTACCTGATCGTCGGTGGGATCATCGGGCGTATTATTAAAGGAATAAACAATGAGCATCCCATTATTTCTTTTACGTATCCAAACCTGGTTATTATTGTCAATCATTAAACTGCCCACATCAATCCCGCTAAGGCTATTGCCCAAATAAAACGATCGCCAACTGCCATCGTTTTTCATCACCGACAACAAATTACGCGCCCCGGTATTGGCAATCCACAGGTTGTGTTGGTCGTCATAATCCATCCCGCTGATATTCACAAGTTTTGGATCTGACAACCAAGGGCCAAGACTACTGTTTTTGGGAGTAAAAATTTCTGAAAGTTTCCCCGATTCAAATTTCAATATCCCTTCCTGCCAAGTTCCCACATAAGCCGTTCCCGGGTGAGCCGGGTCAGTCTTTACACAAACCATATCGCTGATACTATCCAAAGCAGGCGTATTGGATTGGTTGAAAGTAGTCCAGTTTCCATCTGAAAAGGAAAAAACCCCATCGGTAATATAAGCCTTCGACCAATCAGACTGGTAACCGCCCGGGACAACCCAAATATTGTTGCCGGAAGCGTCAAGGGCATATACATTTGGACTTCCGGGACCTTCAAGTTTGATAAATTCACCATTATCTCCGGCTGAAACTTTTAATAAGCCATGCTGCAAAGTTCCGATCCACAACGTATGGTTAATATCACCTTGGGCAGCCATAGGTTCAATGGATTCACCTTGTGCCTGACTGAAGAAATAGATTTCTTTGCCCGTGGAATCATAAGCTTTAACCGAATATCGATTGACGATAATCATCGCATTTTTCTCCACATTAATTTGATGATGACGCTCATGATTATTGGGCAAAAAATCTTTCCAAACATGCCCGTCAAAAACATAAAGACTGTCTCCATCCCAACCACCCGGATAATAATTGGCATAAATTTTACCACCAAAAGCGGCCACCAGATTAAAAGCTTGTTTAGTTTGGGAAAAATCTGTTATCCGATGCCAGAAATGAAAGTCGGCCAGATTACCCGCCTGACGGTTGGCAAAATATAATCCTGAAGTTGTGGCGGCAAAAAAAGCAGTATCGTTGGCGGTCATGTCCATCACGTTCATGGCTTTCCCGTTGTTACCGATGTAATAAGTGTCTTTTATTTCCTGTTTTTTAATATCGAGCACGACAATACCAAAACTACAGGATAAATAAGCATAGTTGTTAAGGAAGAAGATGTTGTTAATGGTTTTTATGCCCAAAATTTCTTTGTTATGGATATCCGGAATATTTGTCACCGACCCATCCGGACTAATCAGGTCGATATTGGCATCAGTATAAGCAACAAGCAATAATTGCTGTTGTTCATCGTAAGCGATTTTACTGATCCCCACATCGTTGAGGCCTTTAACCTTATCGAAAGGTGTCACCCGGTTATCAACGGGATTGTAGGTAAACAAACTGTAGGGTGTCGCTGCATAAATCAACTTGCTGCCAACAGCTACGTCAATCACTTTTTGGTATGGAAGGTGCGTCCGCCATTGGCCGATACCGATTCCCTGAGCCCGGGCATTCACCCAAAATAGTAAAGCAATGAAAAAAGGAATTAGATATAATTTTTTCATGAATTGACAGAAAAGCTATTGATTTATGAACCCTAAAAATAGAAAAATATTGCTTTGGCTTGACAATACCTATCCTCCGAATCCCCTCACGCTCTTTGCAAAAATAAAAGAGAACGCAGGGCTATTCAAAACACAAGCACGCCACAGGAAAGGGGACGGGCTATATGTAATTAGATGCATTATTAATGAATCACTACTCGATTCTCCGGTTGCTGAATCTTTTCTTCTGTGGGCTTATCCGGGGCCTTGTCTTTTACAATGGTTAATTCTTTGATAAGGTTTTCTGCTCCGGCATATTTATCAATCACGAAAAGCACATAGCGGATGTCTACATTGATGGTACGTTGGAGTGCTGCATCAAACTTAATGTCGCCACTCATGGCTTCCCAATTCCCATCAAAAGCCAACCCAATGAGTTCTCCTCTACCGTTCATAATCGGGCTTCCTGAATTACCCCCGGTAATATCATTGGTACTCAAAAAGTCAGTGATTAAATGACCGTTTTCTCCCCACCGGCCAAAATCTTTGGCTTTGTAAAGGGCTTTTAGTTTTTGAGGAACGATAAATTCAGAGTTTAAGGGGTCCTCTTTTTGCATGACGCCAGACAGATGCGTTACGTAGTTGTTATAAACCGCATCCCGTGGGGAATATCCTTTTACGCTTCCGTATGTCAACCGGAGAGTAAAATTGGCATCGGGGGCATAGTTCTTATCCGGGTTCATTGCAAGCAAACCCGCAATAAACAATCGATGGCCACGGGCAAGCAATTCCTGATAGGATTTTGATTCAGTAGAAATTTTCCGGTATTCAGCAAGGAAGGCCTTCCAGGCAATCAATGCCGGATCTTTTCTCAGCTTTTTTGCTTTGGGATTGGCCAGAAAAGCTTCTACCCGCTCCTGGGTGGCAAATATTGATTTTGCAAAAACCTTTTGGGCATAAGCTTTAAAATTCCCTTTATATTTTTTAGAAATGGCTAACAAATAAGCAGGCTGCTGGTCTTTTGGAACATTTTCAGCATACATTTTCATCATCGAGGCCAGCAAGTTACGATCGATACTTTCATTATAATCTTTAAAATAATCTCCCAAACCGGCTTTTAGGGTTTTCAGTTGTTTTTGGAGAAGCATGGGATTGGAATCTTTCTTGCCAAGATTTTTTTCAAGTTTCCCAAAACCGGAAGCAAATTTTAGGATCTCCGGCCCGCGATACGTCCCCTCTATAAAATAATATCTTTCCAAATCATATTTACTGATTCCCTGATACGCTTTTTTCAAATCATTGAGGACTTCGCCATATTTGGCTTTACGATCGGAATTTTGGTTTATCCAATTTGAAAACTCGGCTTCTATGGCTTGTTTTTCCTGCTTCACTTTTAATCTTTTCAGGGCCTTGGTTTGTCCAATATAATATTTCCAATAGTTAGAAGTGTGTGCATATTTGGTGGCATACTGCAAGCGAACTTTTGGATCGGCATCCATGCCTTGTTTCATTAAGTTTAGTTTTTCCGCTCTTATTTTTACAATGGTCGGATTGCTAAGATTTATGGCCATGTCGACACCGTAAGAAGACAAATAACGCTGGGTGCTTCCAGGATTCCCCATAATCATGGTAAATTCACCTTTGGTTTTTGGAGAAATGTTTATGGGTAAAAAATGTTTGGGCTTAAGTGGTATATTTTCCTTCGAATAGGAAGCCGGACTACCATCAGGAGCGGTATAAACCCTGAAAATAGAAAAATCACCGGTATGACGAGGCCACATCCAGTTGTCGGTATCTCCTCCAAATTTTCCGATAGATGAGGGAGGTGCGCCCACCAGCCTAATATCAGTAAACACCTCATACACATAAACATAATATGTATTTCCTCCAAAAAGCGGTTTTACCACAGCTCTATATTTTCCTTTTTCGGTGGCCTCTTTTTCAATGGCTTTGCTGTTTTTGGCAACCATCTGCTCACGTCCTGCTTCGGACATATCATCAGTAACGCCTTTTAAAGCCCGACTAGTCACATCTGCCATCCGAACCAGAAACTTAACTGTCAATCCCTCGATGGGGATCTCTTCCTTTTTGTTATAAGCCCAAAATCCATCTTTCAGATAATCATGGTCCACCGTACTTACTTTTTGAATGGAAGAAAAACCACAATGATGATTGGTAAACAAAAGACCGCTCGGCGAAACGATTTCACCTGTACAGCCCCGTCCAAATATGACCACTGCATCTTTTAGGCTGGCATGGTTGATGCTATAGATGTCTTCGGCAGTGAGTTTCAGACCCATCTTCTGCATCTCAGCAATGTTTTTATTTAACAAAAGAGGAATCCACATTCCTTCGTCGGCTTTCAGGCTTCCCATGCCCACTATCAGGGCAATAAATACGATAAGGTATTTTTTCATATTTTAAAAATTAAAGATTTAACATCAAGATAAACGAGAGACATCATTCTTCCGGCAGCAGTTCAGTTTGACAGGGGGTGATTAAATATATTTTTCTCCTTTTTCCAGCCTCACATCATTTACAAACTGTCTGATTTGCTGTTCATCATTCTTCCGGCAGACCAACAAAACATCGTCCTGCTCCACTACAATGTATCCATCAAGACCTTGCAATACAACCAGTTTATTTTCCGGGACATGAACAATGCAGTTCTTGGTTTCATACAACATCGCATGGTTACCCACGACCGTGTTCTGCTTGTCATCTTTTTCCCGAATGGCATACAACGAACCCCAGGTTCCCAAGTCTGACCAGCCAAAGTCTACACTCAACACATACACATTGTCCGCTTTTTCCATCACGCCATAGTCGATGGAAATATTCTTACAAACCGCATAGGTTTTACGAATAAATTTGTCTTCTTCAGGACTGTTGTATTTGCCAATTCCATTTTTAAACAGGATATCTACCTCTTCAAGATGATCGTTGAAGGCTGTCATAATACTTTTGAGCGACCAGATGAAAATTCCGGAATTCCAAAGAAAATCACCACTGGCCAGGAAGGACTTGGCGATATCTATATTCGGTTTTTCGGTAAAAGTTTTTACCTTGCTGAGGCGGTCATCTTTCTGATATACCTGGTTTTCTACAAATTGAATATAACCATATCCCGTATCGGGTCGACTAGGGCGTATCCCCAGCGTAATCAACCAGTTATTTTCTTCAGCAGCATTCAATGCGCTTTGAATGTCGTGAACAAATTCTTCTTCTTTAAGAATGATATGATCCGAGGGAGCCACTACGACAATCGCATCTTCATTTTCTTCCATGATTTTGTAATTTGCATACGCGATACATGGAGCTGTATTCCTTCGCGAAGGCTCACAAAGCACCTTTCCCACATCAATATCGGGCAATTGATTGAGCACAAGCTCTTTGTAGATTTCGTTGGTAACGACATAAATATTTTTGGCCGGTAGAATTTTTATAAACCGGTCAAAAGTTAATTGAATCAGGGTTTTCCCTACGCCTAAAACATCCATAAATTGTTTGGGGTGGGCGGTTTTACTCATAGGCCAAAAGCGGGATCCTACACCACCTGCCATAATCACACAATAATAATTGTCCATTGTTATTTTGTTAGTTAAGCAAAAATAACAGAAACTGAGGACAATTTCCTCTTGCCTACGATTTATGGCTAAATATTATTTAAATGTGCTGGAGATAAATATTAATTTAGCATTAAAAAACAGGGAATTCCTAATTTTTCCTGGCAGGGTGGATATGCAACATTCTCAGTAAGCCCGTCAAAAGTTCAGGTTGTTGAAAAATATGTTCTAAACCAATTTGAACATCATAAAAAGACATCATTCAAGGATGAATTACGAAATTTTTTCAAGGAATATAACATAGATTTCGATGAACGTTATGTATGGGATTAACATTTTTTTGTCCAGTGGAGCCCCTTGGAAATGAGTGGTGGATGACTACCGCCCTTTCAGGGCTTGCATTAAATGTTATTTTTGATCAGGGTTTCGTTTCACTTCACCCTGAGCTATTACACTACGGGGCGTTGCCCCTGGAAAACCTTATCCAGCACATCCCTGAAGGGGTTCTTTGAACAAAATAATATTTAGCCCGATTTATTAGGAGATACAGACAAAAATTTCACTCATCAACCAGCGGAAGCACCGGTGTTAAAGCATGGAACAAATAGATTTTGTTTGTGGCCAACTCCCGGCATTTATATCGGGTTCTTGCCTTGGAAAGCAGCAGGAATTTTCGTTGACTTTGAAATAGAAACACATCCCCTGTTTTGAGGTCTTCCACCCTGTTTTCTTTTTGTTTATCGTAGGTATGCAAAACACGTGTCAAATCCAGATCAGCATGACTTGATGCACGAATATGTTGCAGGTGATCATTCACTTCAATCTCAAGATCAGGAGGGAAGATGTTCTTTTCCAGGATTATATGAAGCAGTTGACGGTAATTGGCTTTCCACGCTGTTCCATGAGGTTGACAGTTACTGCCATGCTTTTTAAATGTCACCAAATGAGCCAACTCGTGTACAAAAGTAATGAGAAAAGCATAGGGATTTAGGTCGTAATTTATGCTAATTCGGTGATAGGGTTGTTGACCCGGGGGACGGTAGTCTCCCAGCTTGCTGCTACGATTGCGCGTAATCCGCAGATGAATTTTATATCGGATAATCCAATGATATACAGGATCAACTGCTTCAGGAGGTAAGTATTGTACGAGTATTTCTTTTTCGTTCATCCCTTTTTTTTCTAACTCTATGTACTTGAATTTTAGGCACTTTTCTTGAATATCGAACAAGGAAAGCCGATTTGAGAATAAAGAAAAATCCTTTTTGCAAAGCAGCAAATCAAAAATCGTTAATCGTCATTCGTAAATCAAATAGCTCCTTACTTTAGGCACTTCCTCACCCTTGCTCCTGAATAAATATACTGATGTTTTTTTCAATCCTTTCGGCGATATTGCTGGTATCGGAAGGAACAAACAGCTCACCGGTAATTTGCTCATACAATTCGATATATCTATCCGATACCTTTTGGACAAAGCGATCAGTCATTTCAGGAATTTTTTGTCCCTCTTTGCCCTGAAACCCATTCTCCATCAACCATTCACGAACAAATTCCTTGGACAGTTGCCTTTGTGGTTTACCTTTTGCAAAACGCTCTTCATAGCCATCAGCATAAAAATACCGGGACGAATCGGGTGTATGAATTTCATCTATCAGGTATATTTGATTTCCAATCTTCCCAAATTCATATTTAGTATCCACTAAAATTAGTCCTTTCTCAGCTGCCATGTTGGTTCCACGGGCAAAGAGTTTATGGGTAATCGACTCCAGTTGCGCGTAGTCTTCTTCAGAAACCAAACCCTGCCGGATCAGTTCTTCCTTCGAAATATCCTCATCATGACCTTCATCAGCCTTGGTGGTAGGCGTAATGATGGGATAGGGAAAAAGCTGATGCTCTTTCATCCCCTCAGGGACAGGAACCCCACAAATTTCTCTGGCTCCCTTTTGATAAGTACGCCAGGAACTGCCGGTGAGGTATGCACGAATAATCATCTCAATCGGAAATGGCTTGCAATATCGGCCAATGGTAACCATGGGGTCGGGACTGGCAATTTTCCAATTGGGGACAATGTCAGAGGTGGCGTCCAAAAATTTGGAGGCAATCTGATTGAGGACTTGTCCTTTGAAAGGAATACCGCGAGGCAAAACCACATCAAAGGCGGAAATACGATCCGTGGCTATCATTACAAGATGCTGATTGTCAATATTGTACACATCACGTACTTTGCCGTGATACAGACTTTTTTGCTTAGGAAACCGGAATTCGGTTTCGGTAATGGCTTCGGTTGTCATTTCTTTGTGTTTTCGTTTTCTTGATACGCTTTAACTATTCGTATTACCAGCTTATTACGGATAATGTCTTTTTCGTTTAAATAAATAAAATCAATGCCTTTGATGTCCTTAAGGATTTGTTGCGCCTGTACAAGGCCGGAGTTTTTATGCCTGGGTAAATCAATTTGTGTTATATCTCCGGTAATGACAAATTTAGATGCCTTTCCCATGCGGGTAAGAAACATTTTCAACTGACTTTCAGAAGCATTTTGGGCTTCATCCAAAATGGCAAAAACATTGCCTAGTGTCCGGCCCCTCATATAGGCCAAAGGAGCTATTTCGATGGTTTCGTCTTCTAAATAAGATAATAATTTTTGGGTAGGTAACATATCGCGCAAAGCATCGTAGAGCGGCTGCAAATAGGGATCCAGTTTTTCTTTCATATCACCGGGAAGAAAGCCCAAACTTTCACCGGCCTCTACTGCCGGACGAGTCAGAATAATCTTTCGAACTTCTTTATTTTTTAACGCGCGAACAGCTAAGGCCACCGCTGTATACGTTTTTCCGGTACCCGCAGGGCCAATGGCAAAAAGCATATCGTTTTGATTCATGCTTTCCACCATTTTCTTTTGGTTAAGGGTCTGTGCCTTGATGAGTTTGCCATGTCGGCCATACACCAAAACGTCATCACCCCCAGCCGGCTGCTCGTCAAATGGTGTTTCATCTTGTTCCATGATCTGTGAAATTATCCCTTCAGACACTTTCCCAAAACGGTCGAAATAAACCAGAAGCAATTCGAATCGTTTTTCAAAAACCTTTATTTCTTCAGGATTTCCAATGAGTTTTATCAGATCCCCACGAACAATGATTTTTAGCTTGGGAAAGATGGATTTGATTTGATTGAGATATTTGTCGCCTACTCCGAAAAACTCTACCGGATTCTCCAGGTCAACCTGAATAATGCTTTCACCCATGAACTTGATGTACAAATGAATAAATGTTTCCGGCATCAAAATTATTAAAAATAGACCTACGAGAGCCTGAAATTGTTTAATTTTGAGAAGTTTATTTTTTGCAAAAGCATTCATTTTTATAGAAGAATACCTATATGGCAATCATTACTTTAACCAGCGACTTTGGAGATACTGATTATTATCCTGCCGCTGTTAAAGGTCGTATTTTGCAGGAAATGCCCGATGCGGTGATTGTTGATATTACCCATAAAATTCCACCTTTCGATTCCTCCAGGGCTGCTTACATCCTCCGGCATGCTTATTCGAACTTTCCAAAGGGAAGTATTCATATCATCGGAATCAATACGGAAGAAAGCATTGAAACGCCTCATGTAGTGGCCTTATATGATGGTCATTATTTTATTGGAACCGATGATGGCATTTTTTCATTAATTTTTCAAAAGCAAGCTGAGAAGGTGGTTTTGCTTGAGATTTTACAAGACAACGGGTCTTTTACTTTTTCCTGTCGCGATCGTTTTGCAAAAGCGGCTGTATTGATAGCCCGGGGAGAAGATCTAGATAAGTTGGGAAGCCCCTATCCCGATTTAATTCAAAAAATCAGGTTCGAACCCACTTCCAATCGTGAAGGAATCCGGGGAATGGTTATCCACATCGATCCTTACGAAAATATCATTACTAACATTCCCAAGTCATTATTCGACGAAGTCATTGGGGAACAGGATTTTCGCCTGAGTTTTAAAGAATATGAAATTCACCGAATCAGTGAGGGATACAGCGACATGGGTAATGGCGAATTACTTTGCCTTTTTGGGAGCAATCACCTTTTACAAATCGCTTTAAATCGTGGGAATTCCGCTTCGTTGCTGGGTGTAAAAACTATGGATGCCGTTAACATAGTCATCCAACATCAACGCTAAGCATCCTCAACTTGCTTATTGAAATCTTCTTTTCCCCATATCCAATATTTACTTTTAAAGTAAAGAAACAGCACCAGTTTTCCCAATAGAAACCCCAGGATTGCTCCACCCAGCACATCACCCGGGTAATGAACCCCCAGATAAACACGGCTATAAATAATTAAAAGCGCCCAAGTCCACATCACCCACTTCAGCCATTTATACTTCCCTTTAAACAGCCCCAGGATAAGCGTCAATATTGCAAAACTGTTGGCGGCATGTGAAGACACAAATCCATATTTCCCACCACAACGTTGTACCATGTGCAAAAGGTCTTTTACGGATGGTTCCCAACAAGGTCGGGGACGCATAAACACATTTTTAAAAAGTCTTACCGAAGATTGATCAGCAAGCGTAATGGTAAGTACAACAAAAATCAGGATGTAAAACCCCATCCATTTATTATCACGAAAAATTAGATACAGTAAGAAGGCATAGAGTGGTGACCATGTAAATTTTCCGCTGATGGCAAGCATCAATGTATCAACAATGGGAGTATGGTGGCCATTGACAAATAAAAGTATTTGTGTGTCAATATGAATCAATTGCTCCAACATAAATTAATGTTTTTTTCGAGATTTATTCTTTTTCTTTTTGGCTTTATCCTTCTTGTCAACGGTTTCCTTCAATAGTTTATAATAGCTTTTATCAAATGGATTTCGCCTAATGAGGGTTTCTAAATATGTTTGTGCTCTTTTCTTTCTCCCTTTTTTTAGTGCCTCTTTGGCTTTCTTTAAATAGTAACTATCATCAGGACAAGCATAGCCCGGATTATCACCCACAAAAGAAATAGCAGGATATATGCTATCGGTTTTAGTCCCTTCCAGCGTAAACTGAATTGGAATTGCAAAATGGGTAAACCGGTCGTTTTTACATTCATTCCATTGTCCCTGAGTTGACTTCAAAAATTTTGAAAGAACTTTCTCCAAACCATAACCCAAGGGGTTCTCAATACGAATATTTTTTACCTCACCCTGACAATCCACAGTAAACCTGGCTAACATAGTCCCAATTTCACAATTTGTACGTGCCATATCGGGATATTTCACCGTTTTATTAAACAAACGTTCAAAACTGTAAAAGCCACCCCGAAATCTATAATCGAGAAGCGTATGAATTTGTTCTACACGACTTTCGGTAGCCGTTTCATCTTGCTGAGCGAAGAGGAAACCACTGGTAAAAATTGAAATAATGATCAAAAAGAGAATTTTTCTTTTCATCTTCCTTAAAGTTTTTAAAATGTCGGCTTAAAAGTATACAATTTTACCAAGGTAGATTCCCCCATATAACAATGAAATCAGTATTCATCAAACCTTGTGCCCTGTTTTTACAAAAATTTAGGATATCTCAATGATTCCGCCATAAAAACTACCGATAAATCCAGCCAACTCATCACGTAAAACAGATGGCTCTATTTGTTTAAAACGCTAAATATCAATATATAAACTATTTGAAAAACACCCGAAACGGCTTACGCTTATTAAACAGCAGACAAAAGTTATTAATAATACAAAAGGCGACAATGTCGCCTTTTGTATTATTGTACCTAAAGTACGGTCAAATGTAAGCATTCGGCTTAGCCCATATTGTGCAGGCCAGCTGACGTATCTATCTTGCGCACCAAAAAGGATATGCAAAAGGAAGACAGATTTTCTGAGCTGATACAACACCAACAAGAATCGGGACTGAG
>Ga0316204_10001735_pt1 | contig 55670 bp, 46 predicted proteins | sample 6monrhotite_MG_2_FD_205661 | JGI IMG/M metagenome (GOLD analysis project Ga0316204, IMG submission 205661) | Microbial mat bacterial communities from mineral coupon in-situ incubated in ocean water Damariscotta River, Maine, United States -... | ecosystem: Environmental > Aquatic > Marine >... | reverse complement strand
TTAGGTGTTTAGAGTGCGATCATTTTTGTTTACAGCGAGACGCGACGACGCAGCATAGCCATTCTATGTAAGGAGAAGCAACGACGCTGTGGACAAAAGGGGGCGTGCTATAACACCTAAATCTCAAACGCTTTGGGTATATGCCTGAATGCGTTTAATGTCTGACTTAATGGCATACTCCTTAATGCCCGATTGAATGGTGTCTGATAGCAGCATGCCCTCATGCTCAATATTCAGGATGGATAACGACTGGAATTGGTTAACCACATAAAATGTAAATACCATTGATATGGTAATCATTGTCATAATCACCATTACCAATAATCTGAACTTCAATGACTTGGCAAAAGACAACGCCGTTGCGTTTTTTGCATTGTTCATGACTAAAGCCTTTTTGAAAATATGGTTGAGGTTGATTAACGTTCTAATTGGTAAAGCAAGGTCATCACGCCGTTATGGTTACAAACGTTATCTTTGCAGGCGTCAAATTTGCTAAAACTGGGTTATCCCCTCAGTGGTTTACCCGTTAGGCATCCTAAATATGCGCGTATTGCTCATAGGCCCGAGCAACAATCAAGCCAGATATGACACAAATGCGATGAAAAATGCGGATAGAACCAACGATATGGAAAGGGTTTTCTTGTTGCCGTGTTGTGTATAACCACATGTCGATGTCATGTTTTCTGGCGTATGTTTAACCAGGTATATAGTTTCCCCAGTGGTGATGTCGCATATAAAGAAGGCCAACCCTAATAATCTGGCTTAATAATCTAATTGGTTTAATCACTTTTAGTTTTTAAGTATAACTATATATACTTAAGTATTAATGTTTGTTGCTAAGTTTATTTGGTTGCTTAAAAAGGAGGCTGTAATGCGATTGGATACGTTAATTTCAATAGTGGTTGGTGTTTTGTTGATCATTAGCACTGGGGTTTATGCCGGTGACAATTGGTCGACTCTGCCGACGAAAAAGCAAACAAAATTGGGGCTCTACATGTCGCCGATCCAGACGTATGAGCATATGAAAAAACAGGGTAGCAAGACGTTGTTTGTTGATATTCGGAGTAGGGCGGAAGTGAATTTTCTAGGCAGTCCCACCATCATCGATGCCAATGTCCCCTACATGGAGCTTAATGAATGGTATGCCTGGAATGATAAGAAAAATGACTTTAAGTTGGACGTTAATTCAGATTTCCAAAATGTTCTAGCCAAACGGTTGCGAGAGAAAGGTTTAAAGAAAGATGACACCATCATTTTGATTTGCCGCTCAGGAACGCGCAGCGCAAAAGCGGCAGATTTGCTGGCAGGTCTGGGGTACAAAAAGGTTTACAGTGTTGCCGAGGGGTTTGAGGGCGATAAAGCAAAATCTGGCGAAACTAAAGGGCAACGCACGGTTAACGGCTGGAAAAATTCACCGCTTCCCTGGTCGTATAAATTAGTTAAGTCAAAAATGTATAAGGTTGGAAGTTAGCCGTAAACCGCTGCGTTTTATTTTTAAATGAGTATGTAAGGCGATAAGTTATTACTTGTCGCCTTTTTTATTAGGCTGGGAAATCTGCCTGATTTTCATGTCGGTTGAGTCGGTGCCAGATTAAACCTGACATTAGGGGTAAATTTAGCCTTAAGTTAAGTCGTTGGACTATGTTGACCGCTTACGTTAATAGCTTAAGTTAGTGAATAAAGTAAAGTTATAATATTAGCAATTAAAGAAATAGATTTTTTGGCAATGAGTTTCGCCATGTGTATTGAGTCTATGGATTCGTTTACCGGAAAATCGTTGACGTTATCGATTTCGCCATTGTGGTGAAAAAATATAATGGTTGCTTTGCCTGATAACCTCGCCTAACCTAAAATTCGAATGAGGAGGCTTAGTTATGACGGGCAGGCTAAAAAATAAGCAGTTGCTGAAGATTAGCGGTGAAGAAGCCACATTAAGCAAGGCTGACGAATTAATTTTCAGAGAAATGCATCAGCGCTTTGGTGTCAGTTGTAATGAGCCAATCATTGATAATATGACACCGGAAGATTTGGCGCAAGATGCCAAGGCCGCGTTTATTACCGGCAATAATTTTACTTTTAAGGAAGAGGACCTGCACGAAGATAAACTTGAGTCGTTAAGCTGGCGGTTAGCAAGATACATGCGAGGTATTGCCAACAATAAAATTGATAAAATTATTGCCAGCAGTGGTGAAGTGATCCATGAGAACTATCAGGCGTTCGAGCAACGCCAAAAGCAGGATCCCAATTTCCAGAAGCACTTTGAAGATAAAATTGAGCGCGACGAACAAAGGGTCCAGTTCCTGGTGAGCCTGCGCAAAAAATACGATGATGTGACCCAACTGGTCGCGGTATTTTATCTTCAGGGTAAATCGAATATAGAAATTTCTGTTGCTTTAGATGTCCCCGTCGAGTTTGTAAGAAATAAAATAAAACAAATAAAACGTTTTTGCGGTAAATTTATTAACGAATAGGGACGCGTAAAATGCTAAATATTGAACCAGACGTTTCGCTGGATAAAAACATGCTACTGTTGGAGAAGCAACTGGAAAGCGCACGAGATGATTTATTGCAGCTAGACGGGACGCTTTTTAATGAACCGGGGCAGACGTACGTCGATGGCAAGAAAATGATAGCGTCAGATTATCTGGCGTTATCGGCCTGGCTGGGAAATGCCTACAACATTGGTCAAATTTATCCGATATCGTTTCGCAAAATGACGCTTGCCGTGGATGCCGCGAAGCAGGTGTTTAAAGATAACTTTCCACAGCTGGCATTTATGTTTGAAGGCGACATTCATAAGCTGGCAGACGTTTATGATAATAAAATATTTATCGATGATGCCTTAATTTCCCGATTAATTGAATATTCCGGGTCATCGGCATTGATTGATGCCAACAATAAATATTCAATCTGGCGGCTGGGGCTCGATTGCGTGGTGAATACTGCTACGCGTTTGTTGCTGGAGACCAATGCAATTGATTTGGACAGAAAGAATAAACGCATCTTAAATAAGTGGCTTCGTAACATTACGAGATTTCCCATGCGCAATGAGATGGTGGTGTACGTTAAGCTACTCATTGAAAAACTGTTCATTGTGAGCAATGTGAATACCCGCTGTATCGCTACGGATTTAAGGGACAGCGTCGTATTTAGCGGGCTGTTTAATTTAAGGACGGTATATAAAATTAAAGCGGCGTACGCCGGATATCGTGTAATGCACCCCGATGGCCGGCTTTTGCTGGACTGCTCTCATGACCAGGAGGGGATACCCACCACCGGTGATATTGCCGTAGCGGCGTCCAAGTTTCTGCTGCAAGATGCCCGGTTTGGTAAGGCGTATTTGGTGCAACATGATTTTTCTGATCAAAACGGGCGAAGTACTGATGTTTATTTTGCCATAAGGAGTGAAACTCAGATAATTATATTGTCCGTCGATTTTGCTTCATACGCCGTTGAGGCGAAGAAGCAGCGGCAATATGCCGTTAAGAGCATCGTTAACCTACTGAAAATTGCGGGGTTTGACTATCAGGAGAATCAGCAACTGCTTTATATCAACCATAACGGACGCCGCAATATAAAACTTATCGACAACACCGCAACATTATCTGTTCATTAAGCCCTGACCCGCATTTCCCGTGCTGGGACGAGCGTTGTTTGAGCGAGTGATTTATGTATCGTGTTGTTACGATTTTGCATCAGTGGCACTAAAAAGAAATGCCCAGATTCATTTTTACGATCGCGCCGGAGGGGTACCATTTTAAGAATGACTCGGCGTCTTCGATATCTTCCCGGTCTTCCTCGTTTTCGGCAAATTGCGCAGCACTCTGTTTAACTTGGGCATTGAAGGGGATATCGATGGTGAACCAGTCAACGGTGAAGGTATATTTTTCTTTCCACTGCCATTGGTTGGCCAGCCCCAATCGTAGGATCGATGCGCTCAGCTCGCTTGCGGTGAGTGAATAATTGCTGGTGGCCAAATCAAATAGGTCTCGGGCCAGCCGGATATCCAGATTGCGTTTACCCAGCCCCATAATAAAATTGAAGCTGCCACGGTCGCTGGGAAAATAGCGGGCTTGTAGTGCGAGCTTCTGTTCTACGGATTCCCCCACTTCAAAACCGAAAATTCCAATGGAGAATTTTGAGCGTAAGTATTCCAGTTCCAATAACCAGTTTGGGTTAGCGACATAATAGGCCGATACGCCATAAGCCATCGGAAAAGGTAGCGAAAAAGGGGAGAGCATTGCGGTTACACCGGCGCGTTTATCTGTGCGATAGTGCGATGGTTTGTTGTCGGGCGGGGCGTCTGGCCGGGTGGACGTGTGTGTGCCGCTACTGTGTTCCAGGTCCTGGCTGGCCAGCTGCAGGCGCGGCATTTGGTGCACTTGTCCGCCTTGATAGAGATAGCGGCTATCAGTCAGTGTTGTATAATCGGCAAAACGGCCGTTGAAGAGGGTGTAAGTGTCGCCACTGAAAACAGGCGTGGTACTGCTCGCCAATAGAGCGAGAAGTAATGTTGAACGGAAATTCATGCAGCCTCCCTGGTTTATTTATTTGCCACGTATTCGTTTAGGTTCTCTGTCGTTCCCGCATCATGAGTATCCGTCGCGCTTGTTTATCATTGCTATTGTTAACTTATACAATAACTTCCGAAGATTAATCCAGGCGCTCAGGGGGAATATGAATCACTTGGCAGCTTATTTCACTTGCAAGACAATACTAAGTGTTTCGGTACGGTGCCTGCAAGTGAAATTTAAGGTTGGCTGGCGAATTTATGGAGATCTAGGGCGTGTCTAAACGCAGGTTGCATCAGAAAGTGTCATATTAGCAAACGCTGAATTTGCTCCCTTAGGTTCCGACGAAACTGGCTTTGTCACGCACCAGTGTGCCATCCCGATAGTCCGCGAAGGCACGTTCGATGTCTTCGCGGGTGTTCATGACAAACGGGCCATGCTGGACAATGGGTTCATTAAAGGGCTGGCCAGCCACCAATATGAAGCGGGCGCCATCGCGGTTGGCGGTGAGCGTTACGGTATTTCCCTCGCCTAACCGGCCCAAGGTGTGTTGCGGTAATGCCGTATCGCCGAGTAGCGCCTCCCCCTCGAAAATATAAACAAAGCCCTGTGAGTTTTCGTTTAGCGCGTGGCTGAACGTCGTGTTTTTATCAAGCGTGACATCCAGATACTGCACATGGCTGTTTGGGTCATTAACGGGTCCGGCTTGCTCATTGTATTCGCCACTAATGATTTTTACCCGAATGCCCGGGGTTTCAATGACCGGTACGGCGTCGGGTGAAAACTCCTGATATTCAGGTGCACTCATTTTTTCGTGCGCGGGGAGGTTAATCCATAACTGAAAACCGCGCATCAGTCCAGCCGATTGTTGCGGCATTTCGGAATGGATAACGCCACTGGCGGCTTTCATCCATTGTACCCCACCGGTTTGCAGGTTGCCTTTATTGCCCATGCTGTCCTGGTGCAACATATGGCCATTGATCATATACGTTAAGGTTATGAAGCCCCGGTGGGGGTGGTCTGGAAAACCGGCAATATAGTCATCCGGGTTGTCGCTACTGAAGTGATCCAGCATTAAAAACGGATCAAGATTACGTAACCCCGGTGTGCCGATGGTGCGGTGTACGGTTACACCTGCACCTTCGGAAACGGCGACGGCCGGAATGGTTTGGGCTAGTGTGCGAAGTTTCATGATTTATGTCCTGTTGTGTGGTGCTATACCCAAAGCGTTTAGGATTTAGGCTTTATTGCTGTCCTATTTCTGTCCTGGCGGCGTTGAAATTCCTCGCAATAGACCAGCTATTACTCGTCATTTCGGCTTTCTTAAAGAACCTACTGTTGGTGCCAGAACAAAAATATAACGCGCACTAAATACCTAAATCCCAAACGCTTTGGGTATAGTGTCGTGAATGAAGCATGGTTGCAAATTAATCAATCGGCTAAATTAATTGCTAAATCGATTCCGGTTATGCGGGGCTTGATAGTCGATTTGCGGCCCCTTGGGAATGATGCGCGTCGGGTTTATTGACGTATGGCTCCAATAATAATGCCGTTTAATGTGGTTTACGTTAAAAGTATCTGAAACCCCTGGGGTTTGATACAAATCTCGCAGGTAGTTGGACAGATTGGGGTAGTCCGCAATTCGTTTCAGGTTACATTTAAAGTGACCAACATACACGGGATCAAAGCGTAGCAGTGTCGGCAATAACCGCCAGTCAGCCTCGGTGATGGTATTACCAACGAGGTAACGCCGCTGTTCCAAACGTGCTTCCAGGTTGTCCAATGTGGTAAACAAGCTGTCGAATGCGTGTTCATAAGCCGCCTGGGTATTGGCAAAACCGCAGCGGTATACGCCGTTGTTGATGTTATGGTAAATAACCTCATTAATGGCGTCGATCTCTGTGTGTAGTGCCTCCGGGTAGTAGTCGTCTTTATTTTCAGTCATGGCATTAAATGCTGAATTAAACATGCGAATGATTTCGGACGACTCGTTGTTAACGATCGTGTTTTGTTTTTTGTCCCACAATACCGGCACAGTGATAATGCCGGAATAATTAGGCTGCGCCAGGGCATATACCTGATGCATATAATTAAAACCATTAAGCGCGTCTACGGTTGCGCCGGGAAAGCTGTGGTCAAACTTCCAGCTTTCCTCCCCCATATCGGGGTGTACAACGGATACGTTAATGATGTTTTCAAGTTTTTTAAGCGCTCGGAAAATCAAGGTGCGATGCGCCCACGGGCAGGCATAGGATACATAAAGGTGGTATCGGCCCGGTTCTGCCTTAAAGCCGCCTGTACCACTTGGGCCCGGCGAACCGTCTGTGGTTACCCAATGACGGAACACAGAGTCGAGTCTTACAAACTCCCCGTCTTTTTGTTCTGATTCAAGCCAGTCGCCTTGCAGGACACCATCTTTTACTAAGCTCATTTGATTCTCCTTTTTTGTGGGTGCGATTGTTTTAGGTTAATTCAGGCGCAACATGGTTGTGATGAGCGACAACGTGATGTTGTTGCGGTACGTACTTCCCCATCATCCGGCTGATCGGCATTGGTTTTTTGGGCGCATTGTCTGGCTGCGCGGCTCCAAAGTAACAAGAGTCCAATGCTGATCAGTGCCGCTATTAACGACGCATTTAAAATAGCAGACAAAAGCACAATCGCCGCCAGTGTCAACGCCGTTTTCGATACTTGCCAACCGATAGCCAGTAGTAATCCACCGATAAGGCCAAATAAGGCGGTGGCAAGCAATGCATGGTCAGATGCTGTGGTGCCAGTGGCGGCTATTATGTGTGAAATCGTATCAACGCCACTGATGATCAGTAGATAGGCCAGCGCTAATCGAACGCCAAGATCGGTAAATTTTGCCATGCTTATACCCCTTGCCGGGTTGGTTAACTTTAACGTAACGAAAACTAAACGCTAACGGGACGCTGCCTGCTGTTGTCGTGATTGACGCGTGTCGATACTGAAATGGCCAGGGCCATTGGCCGCCAGTAACAATAAGCCCCCGGCAATAGCCCAGTTTTTCATGAACATCAGCATGTGGGTCTGATCTGCAATATTGCCGTGGAACAGCAGGGCAGAAACAACCGTAAAACCGGCTAAGGCCAGGGCTGCCCAGCGAGTTTGCCAACCAACAATCAGGGCAATGGCACCGGCTATTTCAAGCATAATCACCAGTGGCAACAATGCGCCGGGTACCCCCATAGTCTCCATGTAAGCTTGGGTGCCGGTATATTGGCCAATTTTGCTGAGTCCTGATAATAGAAAGATATGAGCGATAAACACTCGCGCAATAGGGTGTAAATATTTTTCCATAATGGCCTCCTTAAGGCATGCCAGCATCGCTGGTTTACCGGGTGTATGCGTCAATTGATGGTGCTAACAGTCAACATGATTCTTATTATGGCTTTAATATTTAGATAAAAAAGTCTAAAATATCGCTTTAAACTATCGAAAAAATAGAAAGGATCAGGTATGAACCCACCCAGAGGTACCTTAGAGCAGTGGCGGGCGCTACAGGCCGTTGTTGAGCATGGCGGTTACGCACAGGCCGCGGAGCACTTGTTTCGCAGTCAATCCACGGTGAGTTATGCGGTGACCAAGTTACAGGCGCTATTAGGCATTAAGCTGCTAGAAGTTCAGGGACGCAAAGCCGTGTTAACCGACGTGGGTGAGGTATTGTTACGTCGCTCGCAGCAACTCCTTAAAGATGCCGCCGAAATTGAGCAATTGGCCACGCAAATTAATCAGGGACGCGAGGCGGAAATTCACTTTGTGGTGGATGCGGCATTTCCCACATCACTGTTGATGCAGGCACTCAAGCAATTTGCGGCCATTAGCGAGGGTACCCGGGTGCAGTTAAAAGAAGTGGTGTTGTCTGGCGGTGTGGAGGCGTTGCTGGAGGGTAAGGCCGATTTAGTCATTTCCGGCAGGGCGCCGCCACAGTTTTTAAGCAGCACATTGTTAAATGTGGGGTTTATTGCCGTGGCCCACCCGGAGCATGCGTTACATAAGCTTAATCGCCTCCTGGCCGTGAGCGATCTAAGCCGCGAACTGCAAGTGGTGATTCGCGACTCCGGTGTGAAACAGAACGTCGATTCAGGCTGGCTTGGCGCAGAGCACCGCTGGACCGTCACCAGTATTCAAAGCGCTACCGCTGTAGTGTCCGCAGGCCTGGGATTTGCCTGGCTGCCGCAGCATGAAGTTCAGGACAAGCTGGATACCGGGCATCTTAAGGTGCTGCCACTGGAAGAAGGCCAGGAATATTGCGCCAATTTGAAATTGATTTTTGGTAAACCGGGGAACATTGGGCCTGCCTCCCGGCAACTGGCTGATATTTTGTTTGCAGTTGCCGGGGTCGCTGCCTAATTTAACATTATTTGCAAAACGGGTTACAAAATTAAAAACAACCACTGTAACTCGTATTGAGTAAACGAGTCACCGCCTTCAACGTCGTTTTTGGCAGACTCCAATATCAGTGCGTTGTTTTCTGAAAAGTTATAACGCAGGGCTGCGACATTGCGGGTTGTTTCTGAAATGCCCAATAACTCGAAATAGCCTGCGTTATCGTCATATTGCAATGATTCGTGGCGTAATGACAGCGTGAATTTTGGTCCCATGTAGACACCCAATTGAGTGTAATACGCGTCTGCCGTGTAGGATTTTGGATTGGGGGTGTAGCGGGCGGTGTTGATGCCTGAATTGTCATCAACTGTCATGTGATAATATTCCGCCAGCAGATAGAACCAATCTGTGCGGTAACGAAAATCCACGACGCCAATTTTTTGCTCAAACAGTATTCCCCCACGGTCAAGTAAGGGTTGGTTTTCCGGTAGGGCGGTTGCATCAGCTTCTGCCGATTCGGAGATCACGCTCAACATATACGAAAGGCCCAAGCCAAGCCGGTGATCGGCGGAGGAAAACCCCACGCGTGAGGTGAAGGACTTATCCGTTGCAGGATCCTGAAAGTTATTCGACGTCAGTTCATAAGTGTCCACATGCTCGTCGGAAGTGGTGTTGATGGATGACGTGCTGGCAATACCCAAGGTGTAATCGACTTTAAGTGCTTCTGTGGCGCGCTCGCCGGACACAAAGACGCCCACCGCATGGGTGGGGAAAATCCCTTCATGGGTATCTTCAAAATCCAGAAAAAACGGTCTGGTTACCGTGTCTTGTAACAATAACCCATGATGAAAGGTCCAGACCCAGAATCCGATCGGCGTATGTATTTTTCCCGCCGAAATTTGGAAAAGCTCGCTGACGGTGCGCCTCAGACGAAACCGTTCAATATCCACATCAAATCCGTGGCCCTGGTCCTCAAACACAATCTCGGCGACGAGCGTGGTTTTTTCGTCCACATCCTGGTTGGTAATAAGGTCGAGCTCGCCAATAGAGAATGAGTGATTACTTTCATCCCGGTTACTATCGCGCAGGCTTATATCACCGAATAGGCTGAATTCAACAGCAAAACTGGTTTGGTAACTAAAAACAAACAGTACCATGGCAAAACTAAAATTAATTTTTTTCATTTATGGTCGTCCCCCGACTCAACGTCGTCTTCTTTATAATGGGTGATATACTGTCTTTGGTCAGTTGTATCAATTGATAACGCTTGATGTAATGCCGCTGACCTGCGTTATTTTTTATTTATAGTGTTAACTCACGCCCACTTCCTCAGCGTTATTGTTTGATAACGCGCTTATTACCTGAAAATCCGTATTGTTTTGTCCGCATCGGTGCGTTTATGCATGATAAATGTTGCAACCACTCGCGATCATTGTGCGATATATCATGGCGGGTAACAGAGGAATGCAGTCGTTGTCGTTGTTACGGAGTGTGAGTGTGTCTAGCAGAATACGCAGCCGCCAATTTCTCTTTGCGCTTTTTTATGCCCTTGAGCGGCAGCCTTGCGTAACCATTTTACTGCATTTGACGTGCTGCGATCCACGCCCAGACCATTTTTATACATGTTACCGAGTACATACTGAGCCTTTTGGTCACCTTGTACGGCTGCGATTTTGTACCATTTGGCCGCTTCCGAGTAATCTTCCTGAAGTGCGTCACCCTGGTAGTAAATGTCGCCCAGTGTAATCGACGCGAGCATATGCTTACTTCTTGCCGCCAGTGACAACCATTTGATGGCTTCAATGGGGTCCTGCCGCACTTGATCGCCGTTTAAATACATGATGCCGAGTTGGTATTGGGCATCGGTGTCGCCGCGTTCGGCGGCTTTGCGTTGTGGAAGCTCTGCCGCGCCCATCCCCTTTGACGGTTTTGGCGTCGATTTCAGGGTTTTGGTATCGAGAAACGCACGGAGCAGATGATTGGCGTTAGTAACGCCGCCATTCGCCGCTTTAAACAGCCAGTGTTTGGCCTGTTTTGGGTCGGGGTTAACGCCGATACCTTCTTTGTACATTTTACCAAGTTGATATTGTGCTTGCGGATTATTCTGTTCCGCTGCCTTTTTAAACCAGGAGACCGCTTTTTGTGGATCCTTACTGATGCCCTCTCCGTTGACGTAGCGCATGCCCAGTTGATATTGGGCATTCGATTCGCCTTTTTCCGCCAGTTTGGTCAGGCCGGACTCCGGCTTTACCAATTGTTTTGTCAGCAACTGGTCCAGGTCCCGTTGTGCTTCCATTACCCCCCAGCCGGCTGCAAGGCGTAACCATTTAATGGCTTCGCTTTCGCTTTTTGGTAATCCCATGCCACCCCTGTAAATGATGCCGAGTTTGTGTTGTGCGCCGGCGTGTCCCTGTTCTGCCGCCTGACGCAGCCACTCGGATGCTTTAATGGGGTCTTTCTTAAATAACGCGGACCCTTTTAACAGTTCGGTGCCCAGAAAATATTGTGCATCCACATTGCCCGCGTTGGCGCCGTTGATTAAACGCTGTCGCATACTTATTTCCGGGTTTTGGGCAGTAGTCGATGTGTTGTTCTTGGCGAACGCTTTTGTGGTGGGTGATTTTTTCTTTTCAGTACCGGCCACGGTCGTTTTGTTTTCGTTGGCGGGATTGCCAATTTTTATTAACAGTTTATTCAGTTCTTTTTGCGCTTGAGGATGGCCGTTTTCCGTCGCCGCTACCAACAGGTCTTTACCGCGTGACAGGTCTTTGTTCACGCCCTGGGCGTTAATATACATGTTAGCCAGTTCAAATTGCGCGCTGCCGTGTTCCTGGTCGGCGGCTTTTTCCAACCACTGCTGAGCCAGGGAAAGATTGCTATGGCCTTTCGAGTGCAGGTAGAGTTTGCCCAGATAGTACTGTGCATCCACAATATCTTTCTTTGCAGCGTAAGTGAACAGTGTAATTGCTTCGGGGATATTTTTTGTAACAACCTTGTCGTCTAAATAAAGTTTGGCGAGTTCGTATTGAGCTTTAACGTGGTTCTTGTCAGCGGCTAATTTCAGCCATTGAAAGGCTTCTTTGGGGTCCTTGGTAACAATTTCACCTTTTAGATATTTCATACCCACATAGTATTGAGCAAACGCGTCCCCGCTTTTCATCGCAATATCGCGCATGCTTTCGATGGATGAGTTTGGGGTCATTGCGTGGCACAGGGAAACGCTGCCCAGATACGATATTACAAGGAATAGTAGAGAGTGTCGGGTGCTCATGGTTTTTAACGGGACTCATTATTGGCCAAGCATCCAATACAATCGGGATAGATGGAAAAATAAATTTATATTCAATGCTTACATGAAGCAGTTACCTGTGTGGTGCGCGACAGATTCTGTCATCGAACCAATATTCGTTATTGCTCACAGGCGCCAATTAAATACAGGGTTAGACTGATTCAATATATTTAGACTGATTCAAATGCTAGTCGTAAGGCAAATATATAAACATTCCGTGCGTTACTGTAATGTATTTGGGAATGATGGGGTAATAATAAATTTCTGTAAAACCTCCGGTTGTAAATACAAAAATATTATATGGATGCTGATTACGATAGAAACTATAGTGACGTTACTGGCTTAGAATGCATAAGGACAATGACAGTTAATACGTAATGTTCATGTGCCCAGCGTGGTTGTACCCTTTATCTACCAGCGTGTACCGCCCATTTGGATGTTGTGATGATTGATTACGTAATATGAATGTTTTTACTTAAGAATAAAAAAGGTACTCTGTGCAAGGGTAATGCAGATATTGTTGGCGTTAATACATTTCGTTGGTTTGGCCGTTTAATAATGCAGGAACGATCGGGGTGCATTAAGCGAATTAGTAAGGCAGTACAACTGTAATTGCTTAATAGGTCAGTTTCTCCGATGATGTAGCGATCACAATTCAATATGAAACAACCGGCAGAATAAGCACAACAAAACAAGGGATAACCACGGGAAGCTTTATTTCCGCTGGGTTAATATTGACACGCAGAATGCAACGAATGGAAACATGCTGTTAAAAAATGCCACTATTCATAACGCAACCAGGTGAACATCTATAATGCAATACCACAGGATGGATGTTTTTTCCGCTTAACAACTATGGCGATGTACTCAACGGATGCATTCAGGTCCCAGGCTTAATGATTGGCCATGTCGAATTAAATTGGGCAGCAACTCGGGCTAGTCCCGCGGGTTTACGAACAGCGTCAGTGAACAATGTCACTGAACAACGCCAGTGAACAGCGCCAGTAATCCGTGTGATTCAGCCAAAGGAGCAAACAATGAAATTAGCAACCTGCCTTTATAACAATCGCCAGCAAATTGCCATGGTGGATTCACGCTGGGATCAACCAGGGTGCGGAAACGTGTTGCTCTTATCTAAGCCTGACTCAGGGCTTCAGTTATGGAATGACCAAATCACCACGTTACAGCAGGTTATTGAACAGGTCGATGCCGTTTTGCCCGTCATTGAGAACATTCGTCGCGAAGCGTCGCAAGCCGATTGGCTGGCACTCAATGAGGTGACACTTTGTGCGCCAATTCCGGTGCCAAAACGTAACATCATCTGCCTGGGCTGGAATTACGCTGAGCATGCCGAAGAATCATCAACGGCGACAGGTATACCGCTCGAAGCATTACCGACGTTTCCCATTGTATTTACCAAGGCAACCACAACAGTGAATGGGCCTTTCGACAATATACCTTATGACGAACGGGTTTCGAAACGCCTTGACTGGGAAGTGGAGTTGGGCGTTATTATTGGTAAGTCGGGCCGCCATATTGCTGAATCACAGGCGCTTGAACATGTGTTTGGCTACACCGTCATTAACGATGTTTCTGCGCGTGACTTGCAAAAACGCCACAAACAGTTTTTTATGGGGAAAAGTGTGGATGGCACCTGCCCCATGGGGCCATGGGTTGTGACAGCCGATGAAATTGAAAATGTGCAATCACTACCGCTATGCTGCAAGGTTAATGGTATCGTAAAACAACAGGCTGGCACCCATCAGCAAATATTCAGTGTTGCCAATATCATCAGCGCTCTTTCCCAGGTTATGACTTTAGTGCCAGGGGACATCATTGCAACCGGTACGCCCAGTGGGGTAGGGTTTGCACGAACCCCGCCGGAATATCTGCTGCCAGGTGATGTGGTGGAGTGCTCAGTGGAACACGTGGGTACCATTGTCAATACAATTAAACAGTGTGTTTCGGACGATGGGCTATAAGCAATACACTTAAATGGCATTGGGCTTTATGGCAGAATGGTCCGCCTTTTGTGGCACAACTTCCCTTGTTTTGACATATTATCGCGATAATATGCAGCCAGATTAATCAGGTGGCCGTGGTCATTGTTTGCTGAGTGATGAGGTCGCCAAGCGCACACCAAAGGGTAGTCATACTGGGTCGGTAAATCGTTATCACTAAATGGTATATTGTATCGATGGTTTTAGGGGGTGAGGCAAGGGTTTCCATCGGCGAATACGTAAGCTGGTTAACCACCGGCTGTAAAATAATGGCAGTGGCACCGCATCCTGTTCAATAAAACTTGATTAGGCAGGTGATATAGTGCTAAAAAATAGGTTGAATAATCAATAAAAAAAGTATCATAAGAAAGAATGCAGTAGCCTGGTCATTCGTTCAGGGGTTTTTGACGAATCACGACGCGCTACTGGGAGAATCACGACATCGCCAGTTTGGTCTTTCGGCATACGTCGTTGGGAAATGCACACCAGTGAATGAAAAGCATGGAGTAAATCAATGATGCTAAAAAAATTGATTGCTATTACAGCAGGTTTAGCAGTTACCTCAGGAATAACCGTAGTGTCGGTTGGTTTTGCACAGGAAGCCCCGCAACATACCGATAAAATCAAGCAAATTTTATTGAATACAAAATTTAACGAGTTGGATGTTGAGGTTGATCAGCATTCGACAGAGCCGCGTAATACCGACTCAGTTCAGTATAAAATGGGTTATAAAGACGGCTATCAAAAAGCCGTCACGGACGTTAAAAACTCAATAGGCCAGGCATTGGCGGTTCCCTCTGCTGGGATGGTCAGCGGTGTAGGCTCAGCGCAGCAATGGGTGAAAAAAAGTTTCAATAAGCTAACCCATGAAGCAGACTGGAAAGAAGGCATTGAAGCGGCAACCGTGGCAATTTCCCTCAACCCTAACAACGCCATACCTTATATTAATCGAGCCTGGGGTTATGCCGAAAAAGGTTTGCTGGATGATTCCATTAAAGATGCCAATCGGGCATTGGAACTAAGCCCGCGTAACCCCCTGGCATATAACAACCGCGCCTATGCTTACGAGCTGGCCGGTTCCATTAGCAGGGCAAAACAGGATTATCAAATTGCCTGCGATTTTAAATTCCAACCGGCGTGCAATACCATTCATAAGTTTGGCCAGCAGGCAAAAACCAAGGTGGCACCCGTTGTATCAGTTAATACATTGCTGGAAAAGAGCCAGGAAAAGTTTGAACAAAAAGACTGGAAAGCGGTAGAGCAGTATTCCACCGAGGTCATTAACCTTGATGCCAATAATGCCCATGCTTACAATAACCGGGCAGGTGCCCGCACTGAATTAGGTCGGTTATCCAATGCGCTTGATGACTGCCATCGAGCCATACAAATTGATCCTGAGTTTGGTGTTGCCCACAATAATTGTGGATATGCCTATGAATTAATGGGACAGGCACAACAAGCCGCCATTGCATACGAGCAAGCCTGTAGTTTGGGCATAAAAGCCAGTTGCAGCGACTATAAACGACTATCAGGTACCGCACTGGCTAATTAAGGTGCCTAGTCAGCCAATGAGCCGTTAACCAATAAACCTTTAGCTAACGGGCAATGAACAAAATTGTATCCCCCGCTTTTCCCCGGTAAAGTGACTGAACGGGAACATCCTGTTTCCTGTCTGCGCCCTGCATTACAACTGGGTGCTAATCTTTCATTGATAGCCTAAATCACGAAATTTGCTGGATAGCCGGGAAGCGCCGGCTACCCTAGAATAATCGGTGTAGCGTTTTTGGATTCACTCATTGGGTAAGTGCGAGATTAATGTTTTTAATTCATGTTTTTCACTTTTACTTCAATTTTATACGTAACGTTTAAGCGATCGACTGATTAATCTAGGGTTATCTCAAGTTTCCCCCCTCATGACCGTCTATATAGTCTGTGTGGTCCGGTCCATTGTATTAGCCGTGAGCAAGGCAGGCCAGGCAACTCCTTTTGCTGGAGATCCGGCAGGTAATATCATCACAACACCAAAATACCGCTAGCGAAATTATGGATAATTCAGCCAAGCTCCTATCCGACATCGAAAAACTAAATGCCATTGGTGTGGCACTGTCAGTGGAGCAGGATACCGCAAAGCTCATAGAATGCATTGTATTAGGCGCCAAAGATCTAACATGCGCAGACGGTGGTTCGCTGTATCTCATTGACCAGCAACAAAGGCTGCAATTTGAGATTGTCTGTAATAACTCCCTGAATTTGATGATTGGCGGCGCCAGTGGCGAAAAAGCAACGTTTGATGCCATTCCCCTTTATCTGGAAAACGGGCAACCCAATAACGCCATGGTGGTCGCCTATTGTGTGCATCATTGCGAAACCATCAACATAGCCGATGCCTATCAAACAGAGACGTTTGATTTCCGTGGCACACGGGAATTTGATCGTAAATCAGGCTATCGGTCAGTTTCATTTTTGACCATTCCCATGAAAAACCATGAGAACGAAATTATAGGCGTATTACAATTAATTAATAAACAAGCACTCCCTGGTAGCGATATCATTCCATTTACGATGCTCGACCAGGACCTGGCAGAATCACTCGCCTCGCAGGCCGCGGTGGCCATTACACAAAAGCGCTTAATTGCTGAGTTAAAAGAACTGTTTAATGCGTTTGTAAGGCTCATTGCCAGCGCTATTGATAAAAAATCCCCCTACACCGGGGCGCATTGTCGGCGAGTGCCGGTGTTAACCATGATGTTAGCCGAGGCTGCCCACCACGCCAAAGATGGCCCACTAACCGATTTCACATTAAATGAAGAGGAGCGCTACAGCCTGGAAGTGGCATCCTGGCTGCACGACTGCGGCAAAGTAACCACACCGGAATACATAGTGGACAAAGCCACCAAGCTGGAAACAATCTTTGATCGTATTGAACTGGTCAATACCCGTTTTGAAGTGTTAAAGCGCGATGCGGAAATTCGTAAACTTCGGCAGCTCTGTCATGCTAATCAGGCCGGTATACTCACCCCTGCCACGGAAGCAAGGCTGGATAACCAATATCTCGAAGAGCTCAATCGATTGCATGATGAACGGGAATTTATACAGGAATGCAATATAGGCGGTGAGTTCATGGACGAGGAAAAACAAAATAAAGTGCGCGAAATCGCCAAACGTCAGTGGACAGACCCTGATGGTGACATCATGCCTTTTTTGTCCTACGAAGAAGTCTACAACTTAACCATCGCCAAAGGCACCCTCACGCCGGAAGAGCGAGACATTGTGCAACACCACATGTCAGCGACCATCGAAATGCTCGATGCTTTGCCGTTTCCCTGCCATTTGAGAAATGTGCCGGAATACGCCGGCGGCCATCATGAGCGTATGGATGGAAAAGGATATCCCAAAGGATTAACCAAACAGCAAATGTCAGTACCGGCCCGAACCATGGCCATTGCTGACATATTCGAAGCACTAACCGCCAAGGATCGGCCCTACAAAGAAGCCAAAAAACTCTCTGAAGCGCTGAAAATTTTAGGCATCATGAAACAAACCGGTCATATAGACCCTGATTTATTTGATGTCTTTATCAGCCAACGTGTCTACCTGCAATACGCCGAAAAGTATCTACTCCCTCTGCAAATTGACATTACCGAGCCGGAACAAATACCGGGTTATCCCTTTAATTAACCCTATCAATAAGCTGTGATTACGGTAAAGCTGATAACGTACTGTAATTAAAGTCGGTTTTGTTGATTTTGCCACGCCGCCACTGGTATATGGCGATAAAAACCCGGTCTTCCCTTGAAAAACCTAAGGGCAATCTTATATTAACTCCCATTACCTAAAAAAGAACACTTAGAGTGTGCATGGCCAGCAGTGGTGCATTCAATGAAGGCACACATTAATGGAAACAGGGAGAAGTGCGTGTAAGTACATGAATAGGCTTAGGTATAAAAAATCAGCATTAAATCGACGGCAACAAATTGGTAGTAGCAAATTGATAGCAACAAATCGGTAGTAATCAATCGTTGGAAAACAAAACGACGGCAACAGAAGTTAACGTGCCGAAGAACACTGGCAAAAATTTAGGAGTGATCTATGAGTGTTGATGCACAAGAAGCAATAGGGAAAAAAGAAACGTTAGGGTTCCAAACCGAGGTAAAGCACCTGCTGAACCTGATGATTCATTCCCTTTACAGTAACAAAGAAATATTCCTGCGGGAGCTTGTTTCAAATGCCTCTGACGCGGCAGACAAGCTGCGTTTTGAAGCCTTATCCAATGATTCACTGTATGGCAACGATTCAGAGCTGAAGATCAAGGTCGAGTTCGACGAAGCTGCACGAACGATTATCATATCCGACAATGGTATCGGCATGACCCGCCAGGAAGTCATCGACCACATCGGTACCATCGCAAAATCCGGTACCAAAGAGTTTTTTGAAGCACTCACCGGCGACCAGGCCAAAGACGCCCACCTCATCGGGCAATTCGGGGTAGGCTTTTATTCCTCCTTTATCGTTGCAGACAAAGTTACCGTCGAAACCCGTAAAGCGGGTGAAGATGCAGAGCAGGGCATACGCTGGGAATCCGCTGGCGAAGGTGAATACTCCCTTGAGTCCATGGACAAAGCATCACGCGGCACCAATGTCATACTGCATTTACGTGAAGGCGAAGACGAATTTCTAAACAATTACCGCTTACGCAATATCATCCACAAATATTCAGACCACATCAGTTTGCCCATTGAAATGCACAAAGAGCAAACCGACGAAGAGAAAAAAGAAAACAAAGCCGTAGAATTTGAAACCGTCAACCAGGCATCTGCGCTATGGGCACGGCCAAAAAATGAAATTACAGAAGACGAATACAACGCCTTCTACAAACACGTTGCCCATGATTTCGAAGATCCGGCCGCCTACTCACACAACCGGGTAGAAGGTAAATATGAATACACCTCCTTGCTGTACGTGCCCACGCGAGCCCCTTTCGACATGTGGGATCGCGATCGTCGCCACGGTATCAAATTATATGTCCGGCGGGTATTTGTCCTCGACGATGCAGAGCACATCATGCCCAACTACCTGCGGTTTATACGTGGTCTAATTGACTCCGACGATTTACCGTTGAACGTATCCCGCGAAATACTGCAACAAAACAAAGTGGTTGACAGCATCCGCGCCGCCTCCGTCAAAAAAGTATTAAGCTTGTTGGAAGGCATCGCCAAAAATGATGCGGAAAAATATCAAACCCTATGGAAAGAGTTTGGCCGCGTGTTAAAAGAAGGGCCGGGCGAAGACTTAGGCAACAAAGAAAAAATTGCCGGTTTGTTGCGCTTTTCCAGCACCAAAACGGACAGTGATGTACAGGACGTTTCACTGGCAGATTACATAGCGCGCATGCAGGAAGGCCAGGAAGCCATTTACTACATCACCGCCGACAGCTTTGCCTCAGCAAAAAACAGCCCGCACTTGGAAATCTTCCGCAAAAAAGGCATCGAAGTACTCCTGTTATCAGAATCCGTTGATGAATGGATGGTAAGCTCATTAACCGAGTTCAACGAGAAAAAACTTGAAAGTGTCACCAAAGGTGAACTTGATCTTGGTAAACTCGAAAACGAGGAAGAAAAGAAAGAAAAAGAAGAAGTCAATAAAGCCTTCGAAAGTGTTATTGAACAAATTAAAAAGACCTTGGGCGCCAATGTAAAAGAAGTGCGCATCACCAATCGTTTAACCAATTCACCGGCCTGTTTGGTAAAAGACTCAGATGACATGAGTGCAAACCTGGAGCGTATTTTAAAACAAGCAGGACAAAGTGCGCCGTCATCCAAACCGATTTTTGAGCTGAACCCCCATCACCCCCTGATGGAAAAGCTCAAACAGGAAACCGACGACGAGCGCTTTGCTGACATGACCTACATCTTATTCGATCAGGCCGTGTTAGCAGAAGGCGGGCAGCTGGATGACCCGGCCTCCTTCGTTACACGCCTAAATGATTTACTGTTGGACTTATCGAAATAAAATGTAAAAATGTTAACCAACCCGTGTCGCCATTAATGTCTGCACGGGTTCTGTTTTAAAGGGGTCAGTACCCTTATATTTTGCCTCTGCTTATGTTAGTTTAAGCAATTAGCAAATAAAGGAGGGTTGGAGATATGCCACGAAAACCACGATACTATGTGCCTGGGGTGCCGGTCCATATTGTACAAAGAGGGAATAATCGTGACCCAATATTTTTTGATGAGGCTGATTATCAAGCTTATCTTGGTTGGCTTAAAGAAGCCGCTGAGCAGAATCATTGTGATATTCATGCCTATGTGCTGATGACCAATCATGTGCATATCTTAGCCACGCCAAAGGAAAAGGAAGGGATTAGCCGGTTGGTGCAACATGTGGGCAGGCGTTATGTGCCCTACGTTAACCATGCTTACGGTCGAAGCGGCACACTATGGGAAGGGCGTTACAAAGGTAGCCTGGTGCAGGATGAGGTTTATCTATTAGTCTGTATGCGGTATATCGAACTAAATCCGGTACGTGCTGGTATGGTGAAAACGGCAGCGGCGTATCGCTGGTCGAGTTATGCCTGTAATGCCAGTGGACGAAAAAATGATTTAGTCGTGCCTCACAAACTGTACTTAACATTAGGAAAGGAAGAAATAAGCCGTCGAAGTGCCTACAAAGCTTTATTTAAGAATTATATGGCAGAAGAAACGGAAGCTGAAATACGGGCGGCGTGGCAGACAGGAACGCCTTTGGGTAATGAGCGTTTTAAACAGAATATCGAAAAAACGCTAAAAACAACGGTAGGCTATGCAAAGCGCGGGCGGCCTGTGAAAATATAAAGGGTACTGACCCCTTTATTCCCCTTTATTCTTTATTCGTACTGCCCCCTTAGTGAATGCCGTTCTATAATGGTGAGTCGGTAGAACGGCACTAATTATGGTAGTTTGTTCTCAGTGTCGGTCATCAGTATCGTATCAATAGCTGCTGCGAATTTCATCATCAACTAGTTGTTGCAGTTGTTGGGAGCCAAACTGAACTAACGGTTTTCCATTCACGAAAAATCCGGGTGTTCTGGTGACCTGCAGTTGTTGTGCATCTGCCAGGTCTTGTTGTATGCGTTGTTCGACGGTGGAACTTTCCATGTCTTCTTTGGCTTTTTTCAGGTCGAGTCCCACGCCGCCAAGCAGCATCCAAAGCCTTTCGGGTTGTGGTTTATGATGTGGCGCCCAGGTTGCTTGTGAGGCATAGGTTGCCTCTAATGTTTCCATGAATTTATTTTGCATTCTGGCGGCTTCAAGGAGTTTTACCACGTAGTCTGATCCCTGGTGAAACGGCGCATAACGCAGTACCAGTTTGATTTTTCCTGGGTTGGATGACATTAGGTGTTTTACCAAGGGATGAAAGGCCTTGCACGTTTCGCAGGCGGGATCAAAAAATTCCACAATGGTTACTTTGGCGTCTTCGTTCCCAAACGTGGGGGAATAATCGCGCACCAGCAATGAGGCATTTTGACTGGCATTGTCGGTAAGTTCGTCGGCTTTCTCTTCGTTGTAGATTACGACCGCAACGGCAAATAGGATTATTAGCAATGCGCCTGCGATGGATACCTGAATTTGTTTGTTCATTTTATAATTCCTACTTTAGTAAACGGTGTTTTATTTGGTGCTTTTTCGAAACAATATAAGTAATGCAATGATTGCAGTGTATGCAAGTATTGAGAGCATGGGTATGGTGATAAACCCGAATAATTCAAGATTTATCTCCGCGCAGGAGGCCTCTTTATCGCAGGGCTGCAGGCCTTCAGGGATATAACCGGAATAGAGTAAATAATGGTAAATGGCAAAAAGCCAGCCTAATGCAGCGAGCGGTAGTGCGTAACGGATAACCCCTTTATCCAAAGGGAACATTCCCAGCAACAGGATTACCACCAGCGGATACATGAAGATGCGCTGATACCAACAGAGCACGCAGGGTTTCAGGCCCATAATTTCACTAAAAAACAGACTTCCTAGTGTTGCGACTGTCGCTAAAATCCAGGCTAAGAACAGCAGGTGCCAGCCTGACGGGGTATTCTCTGGCGTCTGTTTAACGGCTACATCATTCATAACGGATTGCGTGTTTTTACTGGGTCTGATAAATCGTCAATGCAGTTTAGTCTTTTATGGACTATGCGCCAATTTTTCTATGCTCATTGTTTAAGAAATAAGTTAGCGCTACGCTATCATAAAGTATTTGCTTCTGAAACCCTTATAGGAATAATAACACTACGGTCGGCGTACCGGTATCGGTGGAATGTCGAATTCATTGAATTGCTTGGTCGTATTGTGCCAGAGAACCCACCAGGCATCGACATGGTTAGTACCCCCCCCAAGCAAAAGTGGTTAGCCAATCAATTAGCCGTTAAATAAGGCGGTAAATTAAGGCGTAATCGGATGAAGATTTAAGGCCGCCCGGTTTTCTACATGGCAGTATTGTTGCTCATACGTCGGTATAAATACCAAGAAACCCAAAAAAAACCCGTTATACCAATGGCAGCAATTAATGCGGGTTTTGGTGCATCAATCGAGCTGATGGAGCCTGCATAGGATGCAATCAATACATAGGGAACCGTACTAATTGACCAGGCAACCAGAAATTTAACGAACGGCATGCGTGACATACCGGCCAGGCAAGCGGTTGCTTCGGGTAGAATGGGCATGGCCCGCGATAAAAGTATCATTATAAACCCATGCCGCCGGAATGTAACGATAGCTTCATTGCGCTGCATGTCGTCTTTCAACAAAAACCCCAGAATGGATTGCCCATAATAACGGCTCAGTGCGTACCCACAAATACCGGCTGACATAAGGCCGGTTAATGCGGCAAGCGCGCCATAGGGATAACCCAGGAAGTATCCGGCTAATATTGTGACCGTTAGTGTCGGTATGGCGATGAATAAATCGGCCAATAGGAGCAGGGCGATTATGGTGCCAACGTATAACGGCGATAACGACTTTGCTTGCGTCAGCCATGCCTCAATGTGCTCAACGGTTAAGAGTCCGGTTGATTTGATGACTAAAAATGTAGTGGCAAAGAAAGTGGCAATAATCAGCAATAATTTGATAAATGGTTTCATTTGTTCGTCCCGGCTATGGATAGATGATTGATATGGTTAGCCCGCCCTTAAATTGTGCTTTTGATACGCTGGATTTTTGATATTTCGGCGGCCCTAATAGGCTGACCTGCTGGTCATTGGTGAATCCAAGTCCTTCTTTCGGATAGATGCCGGTCCAGTTTTTACTGACTTTTCCGTCTTTATTTTCATCGTGCAGTACTTTTACCGCCATTTCCCCCAGTTCCAAACTGAATGTGAATGCCATGCCGGTTTGAGTTGCACCTTTTACTTGTGTGTAAAGCGCTTTTTGGTGATCTTTCGGGAAACCATCCTGGTCGAAGATCATGACAATAATGTTGCCGCCGCGTGCGACATCAATACCGCTTACCTGAATAATGACATCATCTGATTTCGCTGTGCCGGATTGAATTATGATTACACTGCTCCAAATAATAATTAATATTGTCTTCATAGTATTTCCGTAAAATATGCGTCGTATAGGAATCCCCATAGCGGAAGCGAGATAATGGACGCTCCCATCAGTGATCTATATTAAATCATCCTGGTGAGGGGGCTTGTTTTCGTTATTCATATTAAGCGTATTTCAACATTCGATGCGCGAAAGAAGGTGCCAGGCGCAGCAGTAATCTCAACAGTTTTACCTTGCCAATATCATGATCCGGTATATTACGTTCAATGCCGCGAATGATGTGGCGTGCGGCGGTCTTTGTCGACAGCTTGTTTTTTCCTCTGCCCATGGTCATGGCAGTATCGACCAGTGGCAGGATCGCTTGTTGTACACTAATATTGGTGTTTTCCAGCTGATAACGCAGTGATTGGGTGAATATATTGAGCGCACCTTTTGTTGCGCAATAAATTGCTGACGATGTCTTCGGCGCCAGTGCTAACCCAGAATTGATATTTAGAATGACAGCCTGTTGTTTATGCAGTAATGCGGGTAAAAACAGATAGGAGAAGTGGCAGACGCTGGTGAAGTTCAACGAAATTTCTCGGGATATGCTTTCAAAACTAAAGTCATCGTCTAAATACCGTGGTGTATTTTGAATGGCGGCATTGTTAATAAGTACATCAATGGAATCGAACTGCTTGACAATGGTGTCGGCGACAGTTTTAACTTCTTCGGAATGACATAAGTCGGCCTGAAAGGTGTATATACCCTCAAATTCCTGCATTAGGGTAGTTAACCTGGCAGCATTTCTAGCGATGACAATAAGCTCATTTTCCGAATGCAGGTGTTTCGTTATTTCGTAGCCGATGCCTGATGTGCCACCCGTAATGACGATGCGCTTTTTCTTGAGTATCATTGGTATAATCCCGCAGAAGGTTGTTGTTTGACTCGTTGTGCTTGGTATACTCCATCTAATCGTGCTTGCACGCATTAACCCAGGTTAAAACGGATGAATTTTTTTGATTTTTTACAGAAAGAAGGTAAACGAGTGGTAAAGGCCCAGTATGAGCATGTATTCATGCAGGGCGCCCCTGATCGGTCGCTTTATTTTGTACAGTCAGGTTTGTTGAAAGCGTATTACACCGCTGAAGATGGCAAGGAATTTGTTAAATCGTTTCTCTTGCCGCAAGACATTATTGGCAGTTTGACATCGGCTTATTCGGAAAAAAGTTGTTCTTTTAGCCTTGTTTGTTTAGCGCCGACTGAGTTACTGGAAGTTCCTTTTCGAACGCTTTATGAGTACAGCCGAAGTGACCATGACATTGCAAATGAGATGATTGAATTACTGCTTAGGTTTGCCATGAAAAAAGAACGGCGGGAATTCGAGTTTTTGTGCCTGTCGGCTGAAGAACGCTATTGCTTGTTAGCTGAGACATCGCCAATTTTGTTGGAAAAAGTGACGCAGAATGATATTGCCCGTTATCTGGGGGTTACACCGGTTGCCTTGAGCAGAATCAAAAAGCGGGTAATGTCTCCCCCAAGCTAGCTGTTTTCGTTGATGTTGCCCCTTGTTTTCTCTCGAATAATGTTGTTTTTATCAAACGAACTGAACCCTCCAACGTTCTGTTGGATTTGGATTGAATTGTCCCCCCCCCCGCGTAATTGAAAACGATAATCCTAAATTCCGCCGTTGAACGCCGTCCAGGCGCCACGACAACCGTGCAATACATGGTGCTAACGTCAACGGGGGCCTCAACGTGCTCCATTTCCGAAATTGTGACCTTGGTCACATAACTTTTAGGGCCTGCTTCACAGATAAATGCTCCAAGGCAAACTACTTTTAGAGGAAGACTTGGGAATGGACTGATTAGAGGACAGCAACGTGCCACATCAAAATACCATAGTAGATTTTAAAGAGCGTTATACGGCTGTGCGTGAAACGAATAATAACAATGTGCCTGAGCTGGCGAAGTCAGCTGAACGTATTGCGAAAAAACAGCTGCATGACTATTTGCAAAAAATGTTTGACAATGTGGATGATAGCTTATTTGATTATGCCGACAAGGCGCAAAACAATCAGCAGCAAACATTGTACTTTGACGCCATGCGGGAAATCAGGGTTCAGCGAAACAAGGTTGAAAAAGCCTTTACCCTTAACTGTAACAAACTAGCGCAAGCAATTTTGGCTGGTGGCAGTCTGAAGGACGACACAAGCGATGGCACCGTTAGTGGTGAGCGCAACGAAGTAGCGATGGTAACCCTGAGCCTGGTTGAAGAAGATGACTTGGAAGAATCGCTTGCAATTACCAATATGGTGGCAAAAGCCCATCATCTTTACCGGGAAGAGCTTATCGCTATCGCGCACCGGTTCAGCGAAATTGTAGCAGGCCCCGCAATGACAGCGGATAATAATCCGGTCTCACCGGATTTAATTTGCAAGGCCTTTGAGCAGGCATCTGAGAGCTTCGCCGGGGAATTGGAGATTCGTCTGATTGTGTACAAATTGTTTGATAAATTTGTCATGAGTCATCTTGGCGAGATGTATAAGGAAATCAATGCCATGTTTGTTGCCGCCGGGGTATTGCCGGTTATTAAACTCAAAGCGCCGGTTACTGCAAACAGCCATGCAGCAAGACCCAGCTATATTGACGATGAGTTATTACCAGGGTTGCAGTCTGGCGAGATGGTCGAGACTTGCCGGGATGCACCGGAAACCCATCATGGCGCGGCTGCCTATGGGGCAAGTGTCCATGAGGCGGATGCCAACAAGCATCTGTTTGAATCAATGCAACAATTGCTGGCGTTACAACGAGTTGGAGCACAGGGGCCAGCGGGCCATCCCCAATCGGCATTTACCGTAACAACGGCATCCGCTGCTGATGGATCACCTGGTGGTGGTTATCCCGCGTCGCAGGGCGACGCATTGCCGTCAGAATCCGGGTTTTATGTTACCAATGATATTATTGCCGGTTTGTCCCATTTACAGTCTAATGCTAATGCTGTCGAATTTTCTGATAATAGTGTGGCCAGTGGTGACGGTATTAAAGCGACATTGCTTAACGCGATTAATGTGAATCAACCAAGTGAGCAGTCCAAATCACTTGAGCATACTGAGTCAGATGTTATTGATATTGTCAGCATGATGTTTGATTTTATACTGGATGATAAAACACTGTCTGATGCCATTCGCGCATTAATCGCGCGGCTACAGATTCCGATCATTAAGCTGGCCATATTAGATAAGACGTTTTTCAGTAAAAAGACCCACGCTGCTCGGTTGCTATTAAACGAACTGGCCTATGCCGGGTCAGTGCTTGATGACGAGGCTGATTTGGATAATGGTTCCCTCTATAAAGAGGTGAACGATGTGGTGAATTGTGTCTTGACTGAGTTTGATACTGATGTGTCGATATTTGACGACTTATTGTTGAGGTTCAGGGACTTTATTGAGACAGAGTTGGAGGCAAACAAACTCGCCGAAGCGATGCTGGCGGATGTTAAGCAACAGGTGTCCGATAAATTGGAAGCCAGTCTGCATCAGTACAAAATACCCGTGTTTGTCCATAATTTTGTGGTGGGAAAATGGAAGGATGTGTTAACTGAGATTGGGTTGCGCGATCATTGCGATGGCATTGCATGGCAGGTGGCCCTGAACCTAGTTGATGATCTGGTCTGGAGCGTACAACCCAAGCTGCAGGTGGGCGAACGCCAGGAACTCGTGCGTATAATTCCAAAAATTCTCAATGGGTTGCAGGATGGCCTAATTTTAATCGGGACCGAACAGGAAGAGATTAATTCCTATTTACAGGAATTGGAAGTGTTGCACCTGGCTTGCCTTAGAGGCATTCGTGAAAACACGGAGTCGTGCGCTAGCCAACGTCTGGGGCACAGCGCTGAGCAAAGCTCGCATCAATATGATGAGCTGGACTTGCACGCGGCCTCAGTGATGCAACCCGATCCGACCCAGGCGACCAACCCGTCCTATTCCAGCGATGAAGACCTGACGTACACCGGATTGACGCCAACAATCATTAATACACAAATTCAGGCGTTTGTTCGTGACATGGAAATCGGTGTTTGGGTGGAGTTTTATAACAAGGACAAAATTAAACGCGGCAAACTATCCTGGAAGTGTGATTTCACTGGCGATTATACCTTTGTTGATCGTCGTTACCGGGTTGTGGCGGATGTTGCCATGTCAGACCTGGTTAAACGCCTTGAAAGTGGTAAAGCCGCAATTGTTGAAGATGTGCCATTACTTGACAGGGCCATTGATGCGGTGGTCAATTCCATGAAGCGTTGTGTTGATGGCGCCCATGAATTAGTGCCAACCTGAATCGGTGCAGGACGTGCAGGATAGACGGCGATGTTCCTGAGCGTGACGATGTTGAGTGCGTTGCTGGCGTAAGTACCCTGGTGCTTTAGCCGCTTCGTTTTTTCTTTCGGGTGGATTAGGGGGGTGGCTTGGGTGATTGTTTCTCCGCACCACTATCTCGTGCCATCATTTTCAGGCCGCCAATCATGCCGATAATTCGGCGTTTGATTTCAATTCGAACGTCTCTGTATGCCTGCATTATATCCCCCTCTGTCGCGAGTATCTTAGCAGGGTCATCCAATAGCCAGTGGACCGCTTGAGTGCCTGCGGGTAACGCGGGGCTATGTTCTTTGGCGTGTTGACACACCGTTACCACTACATCAGCCCAATGGAGCATTTCCGGGGTAACCACCATTGATTGTTGCGAAGTAATATCGATATTATCCTCTGCCATTACGGCAAGGGTATGGGGGTTGGGCGGGTGTGCTTCAATACCGGCGGACAGCGCCTCCAGCCAGTCATTTCCCAGCGTGCCGACATAAGCCGCCGCCATTTTTGATCCACAAGCATTGCCTGCACATAAAAACAATGCTCTCACTTTTCGCTTATACATATGCGACACTCGCTGACGATGTTTTTCCGAGGTGCTAAACTTATAGTAGGTGTACTTACTGTCAACGCATCTATTATTAAAGGATTTGTTGTTAAAATAATATTAGCGGTATACCGGATCGATGGGGTATGTTCAACGTAAGCAGTGTAACCCGAATTAGCTAAAACGAACAATTGACAACAAAAATGACAAACAACGCGGCATCCGATGCATTGTACCTGGCCATCGATCAAGGGGGTAGTTCAACTCGAGCGATAGTCTTTGATGGGCAGGCAAAAATTGTTGCAAAAGCGCAGCAAACAGTACCGGTATTATATCCCCATCCACAATGGGTTGAGCAGTGTCCTGATACGCTGGTGGATTCCATTGTTCAGGTTATTAATAGCGTTGCCACCCAATTAGGCCCACGATGCATGCAGCTGCATACGGCAGGCTTGGCAACCCAACGCTCAAATATCGTTTGTTGGGACAAGGTGACGGGTAAAGCCTTGTCACCGGCAATTAGTTGGCAGGACCGACGCGCCCATCAATGGATTAAACAGTTCGATACCAAAAACGACCTGGTTCATAACACGACAGGCTTGTTGATCTCCGCGCACTATGGTGTCAGTAAATTATATTGGTGTTTGAACCATATTGATGGTGTGGCGCAAGCCCACAAAGAAGGGCGACTTGCCTGGGGGCCATTGGCCAGTTATATCACGTATCAATTGGTGGGAGGTCAGCATTATGCCGACCCGGTTAACGCCTCCCGTACACTGTTGTGGAATATCAACACCGGTGATTGGGATCAGCCGTTGTTGGACCTTTTTGGTATACCCCATGGCCCGTTGCCGCAATGCGTGGCGACGCAATTTAAATACGGTAATATCAAGATCGCAAATACATCCAATCCATCACTTCCCTTGTCGATGGTCACTGGTGACCAGTCCGCGGCATTGTTTGCATATGGTAGCCCCGATAAACACACCGCCTATATCAACATGGGCACTGGCGCATTTATTCAGTGTTCGACGGGGGCCAATCCGGTTGATGCGCCAAACTTACTGTCAAGCATCGTCTATAAAGATGACAAGCGAAGTGAATATGTTCTGGAATGCACGGTGAACGGTGCTTCCAATGCGCTAATGTTGATGGAAAAAGAGCTGGGTATTCCCTATGATGAGGCAGAACAACGGTTTGCTACCTGGCTTGGGCGCTATCAAGACCCGCCGTTGTACTTGAATGGGGTCGCAGGTTTGGGCGCGCCATTTTGGGTGCCGGATTTTGAGTCACAATTTGTACAGGAGCGCGATGGAGGACACGAGCCAGGGGAAAAAATGGTCGCCGTGGCCGAAAGTATTTTGTTTTTGTTGCAACTGAATTTGCAGCTATTAAATAAGCAGTATGTGAATTTAAAACGTATTGTTGTTACCGGAGGGCTGTCCCAGAGTGATGGTTTATGTCAGAAGCTCGCAAATTTGACACAGCTTTATGTCTATCGCCCTGGAGAGTGCGAGGCAACCGCACAGGGGCTTGCTTATTTATTGGCGGGGTTTCCTGGGGATTGGCCGGGGCCGGTGGCCGGACATGATTTCAGGCCGGTGGTCGATGAACCAATGGATCGGCGCTATAAGCAATGGGAGCTGGAAATGAATAAGCAGCTACGGCATTACACAAGAGGATAACGTACGAATGGATACACAGCGAAGCCCCGTATTGGTTGCCCACCGCGGTTATAGTGCCGCCTACCCGGAGAATACCCTGATCGCCATTGAAAAAGCGTTTCAATGTGGCGCTTGTTTTGTTGAGTTTGATGTGCAAATCAGTTGCGATGGTATACCGATCGTCATACACGATGTGGCATTGTTGAGGACCACGGGCGTTCAGGGTAATGTCAACAAGCTATCTGCTCTCGAGGTAACAGCAATCACGGCGGGTGAACCGGCTCGTTTTGGTGATCGATTTGCCAGCGAAAAAATACCGACGTTACAGGCAATGGTTGAATTGTTAATGCAATGGCCCTCACGCAAGGCGTTTCTGGAAATTAAGCGTGCCAGCACAGATTATTTCAGCGTGAACCAGGTTATGCAGTGTGTTAAGGCGGTTATTGAGCCTGTGTTGCATCAAATAATTATTATTTCTTTTGATGCGGATGTGCTGCGGCAGGCACGAGAGATTGGTTGCACACAAACCGGATGGGTGTTTGATCAATGGAATGCCGGGGTTAGGGAGACGCTGGTTTCACTTGAGCCAGATTATGTGTTCGTTGAAAAGGCATGCATGGCGGAGAATAATTCGGTCATGGAATGCGGTAGCGCGGTCAGTCCGGCTGCGCATTGGCAATGGGCGGTTTATGAAGTAGATAATGCCGAGACCGCGCTGGATTGGGCCAATAAAGGTGTCTCCTTAGTTGAAACCAACTCGATTGGTGAACTAATGCAACATCCACTGTTAAAGGCGCAACGTTGTTGTGATTAACAGTCAATATGACATTGTCGTCATTGGTGCCGGTATTCATGGTGTGGGGGTTGCGCAGGCAGCCGCGGCCAAGGGGTATTCCGTGCTGGTGCTGGAGCAGAGCGCTATTGCCGCGGGTACCTCCAGTAAATCCAGCAAATTGATTCATGGCGGGTTACGCTACCTGGAAACAGGGCAGCTGGGTTTGGTTAAAGAATGTTTGCGTGAACGCGCCTTGCTGCTTAAGCTAGCGCCTGAGCTTGTTAAGCTGGTGCCGTTTTATATTCCTGTTTACCAACAAAGCAAGCGCGGACCCTGGAAAATCAGGGCGGGATTGGCGCTGTATCAACTACTGGCGGGTAACTCATCCGCGTCCCGGTTTCAGTCGCTGGATAAAGAACGCTGGTCCGAACTGGATGGGCTTGAGCAGGAAGGCTTGTTGGCGGTGTTTCGCTACCACGATGCGCAAACCGACGATGTGTTATTGTCGAAAGCGGTAATGGCGTCAGCGCAGCGATTAGGGGCGCAGTTATGTGTACCCGCCCGGTTTGTTCATGGCGTTATTCATAAAGGGTATTGTGATGTGCACTTCGAGTTTCAAAACAGTGCGTTTCAGTGCACTGCCAAGGTGATTGTAAACGCCGCTGGCCCTTGGGTGAATGATGTGCGGGAAAACATGTCACCGCAAGGCATAAACTTTAACGTCGAATTGGTTCAGGGCACTCACGTGATAGTCGATGGGCAGTTAGATGGTGGTATTTATTATCTCGAAGCGCCTCGCGACCAGCGCGCCGTGTTTGTTATGCCCTGGCATCAACAAATATTAATCGGCACGACAGAAAACGTGTATCGTGGTAATCCCGCTGACGTAAAACCGTTGCCGGATGAAATTGACTATTTATTGCAAACCTACCATCATTATTTTCCACAAGTGCAGCAACGCAACGTTGTTTCGGCATTCGCAGGATTGAGAGTGTTACCCGCCAGCAGTGCTTCACCATTTAAGCGCCGGCGTGATGTGCAATTGTTGCTTGATAACGAAGACGAGCCAAGATTGTTGAGTATTGTCGGTGGTAAGTTAACCGCCTACCGAGCCACGGCTGAACAGGTAATGCGCCGATTGCAGCGGAGTCTGCCGCCGTCGTCGGCTCAGGGGGATACCCGTACATTGCCCCTTGTGCTTCCCGATGTCTGAGCGCCATATTTAAGAAATAGGCGTTTGGGCGGCTGGCTCCCTTTGCCAGCTGTGTTGTACTGATGCTACGAAATACACCGGTAGACTCAGCATTGTTACCCCGTACAGCTGTTCCGTATCAATATCCTGTATCAATGCTCAGTGTTAATGCCCAGTGCTAATCCCCTGAGTTAATGATGCCCACTGGTTTTGTCAGGTGCTTGCCATATCGTGTTAGGGCTGATTAGGCAGCAACTGTTTTAATTGGATAAGGAGCGCATTTTCCTTGTCCAGAGTGATTGATTGCTGGCGGCCACTGTTTTTTGCAATAAAGGTGCTGCTTGCGGCAGCCAGGTAGGGCATTACTGCCCGTAAGTCGTTTGATTCCCCCACACTATGAAGATTGACATTCCATATGGGCGATTTAGCATTGGTTGCTTTTCCACTGGCTTCCTGACCATCGACTCCCTTACTCTTCATTATTGGAAACGCCGCCAGGTTAGCGTAGCGGTTGTACAGGGTATAACTTCGGGTTTCGTAGGAGTTCCCGACCTGCCGGGTATAGGCCGGGATGTGTACTGTCCGTTTAGTGGTAGTGACGGAGCCACCGGAATTGGTGGTTTTTTCAGTAATAGTAACGGTTTCACCGCCAAATGTTTCATAAACAGGCCAGGAATAGGTATAAACACCTGTGTTGCCGTCTGATACGCCGTAACTAAAGAGGATTTCCAGGTCGGCCTTTGCCTGGGTGTCACTTTTTTCGTAGCCCTGTTTTTGCAATACATAGTCAAAGTAACGCCTAAATTCCTGGAAGTACAGGTCCGAATTTTGAGCGTCCTTAAGTGTGTTGGTGAAGTAATAGCGTTTGCCGGAAACGGGGTTGCTGGCATCTGTTATCGCATTCACGTTCACCACTACTTTGTGTGCGCAGCCTGTCAGCAGCGTTAGCGGTATGATCAATAAAACCAAAAAACGCCTCGTTAAATAATGCATAAAGCCTCCATATGCACAAGTCTGGTTCTGATTGCCAAAAAGGATAAAGGAATAACCGTATTAATCATTGCTAACCTCACCAAGCTATTTGATATTAGAGTGAAATACGATAAATATGTTCCACTGCTCATGGTAACAATAATGAGATTAATTGCGATGCAAACAATGAATTTATTTAGAATCAGTCCAGAATTTCGCCAAAGCGCTAATTATCGCTATTTTGGTATTAATCGTGGCGGCCACGTTAAACCTAAATTTCGCCGTTGACCGCGCAAAAATGCGCTAACGTCATGAATGTATTTACTATCGACGAATGACCACCTTCACTGTTTGAGTGAACACGCCACGGCCCACATAGCAGATCTGATTGCCCGCCTGACGTTGCAAAAAAACGCGTCAAGGACTGGGCCATTAACCCCTGTTTTGTTTCGTCAGTCGAACCATCAGGACTACGCTGCAGGCCGTGCAACGGCGGAATTTAGGTTAAAGATTATGACCGCAAGGCCGATGCCATGAACGGTTAATTGCAACCAAGCTAATTCGTGAAATGATGGGAGGAAAACATGCAACACAGGGATGAACTTCATGGTTCAAGTGAGTCTTCTACGCAGGACTCAGGTAAACGCGGTCAAATTTTGTTGTTTTGTCTTACTTTGGGCATCGCCTCAGGCATTGGGTTTTCCGTCCTTGCTCAGTTGTTTGTCGAAGTAGCCCCGGCATCTCAAACCTGGTTTGTGGGTAGCGCCATTGCCGGCGGTATCGTCTGGGGGTGCATTAGTTATTATATTTTCACGCATTGGTTTTCAAAAAACCTTCAGCATATTGCTGACGTCATTGATTCATTGGCGCGAGGGGATTTCTCGGCTCGATGCAACATTGTTAATCATGATATTGGTGGCAGGATAGCGCTCAGCGTCAATTCCATGAGCGGTAAATTATCGTCGTCCATTGTGCAAATTTCACAGTCCATCGATAAAATAGCTACTGCTATTAATAACTTAAAGCAGCTCTCTCACGAAACCAGCCGGTCAATTGCACGGCAGCAAACAGAAACTGATCAGGCTGCCACCGCCATGACTGAAATGACCGCCACAGTGCAGGAAGTGGCCCGTAATGCCGAGCAGGCAGCCATTGCTGCACGGGATGCGGATACCGCCGCGAAAGATGGCTCCAAGCTGGCGTCTCAGGCGATGGGAGGGATTGAAGAGCTTAACGGTGAGGTTGAGAAAGCCGGTAATGTGATTCAGAAACTGGAGCAAGACAGCCAAAGTATCGGAGTGGTGCTAGAGGTGATTCAAGGTATTGCTGAGCAAACCAACCTGCTGGCGTTAAACGCCGCAATTGAAGCGGCGCGAGCCGGTGAGCAAGGTCGGGGGTTCGCGGTAGTGGCTGACGAGGTTCGCACCTTGGCAAGCCGCACTCAACAGTCAACAGAAGAGATCAAAAAAATGATCGAACAATTACAGTCGGGTGCCGGTGCAGCGGTGAGGGTGATGGATCAGGCGCGGGAAAAAGCGCAGATCGGCGAGGAATCGGTTGAAAAAGCGGTGGAGACGCTGTCCACTATCGGTGGCGCAGTATCAACCATTGATGAGATGAATACTCAAATCGCCAGTGCCGCACAGGAGCAAGGTTCGGTTGCTGAAGAAATAAACAAAAACATCGCGAGCATCAACAATGTCGCCGAAGAAGCGGTAACTGGTGCCGATTCTACAGAAAATGCCAGTGAGCATATCGTTGCTCTGGTCGAGGAGTTGGCGTCGATCGTAAAGGTCTTTCGTCACTGATTTCGACATTAATTAACGGCTGTTACGCTAAAAATTGTTTAACCTGTTGTTATATAGTATATTGCCAGCATATGGTGTTTGGTTTGAGTTGCAAGGCGACTGTGATTTTAGGGGGGATATACACCTATAGAGATATGGGAAAAATCACGGCAAATACCTTACAGTGTCGACCATTAAACATTTCTATTGATGACATTAGTTGCTATTATCATCTATAGTCATTAACAACTAATTAAAACAGGTTAGAGACCTCATGGCAGATCGTAGACTTCACGTATTCTATACCGTCGCGCGGTTGCTCAGTTTTACAAAAGCGGCTGATTCCCTCCACATGACCCAACCTGCCGTGACGTTTCAGGTTCGGCAGCTCGAAGAATATTTCAATACCCGTCTTTTTGACCGAACCCACAACCGCATTAGTCTCACCGAAGCCGGGCAAAAAGTGTATGAACACGCCGATCGAATCTTCCAGCTTTACAACGAATTGGAGAATTCCGTTCGGGAGTTGACGGGGGAGATCAGTGGAGTACTCATTCTGGGGGCCAGCACCACCATTGCCGAATACATGTTGCCTTCATTGCTGGGGGATTTTAAAGCCAAATATCCTGATGTGAATCTAAGGCTGAAAGTATCGAATACTGACGGCATTGTTTCAATGGTCGAGCATAACGTGATTGATCTTGGGGTGGTTGAAGCACCGGTTGCCAATAAAAATCTTTCTGTTGAAGTGTGTCGCACTGATCGTCTGGTGGCGATCGTTCCACCCGGGCACGTACTGGCAGGCAAAGAAAAAATTTCGCTTAATGCGTTGGTTGAACATCCCTATATTTGCCGTGAAGAAGGCTCCGGAACCCGCGAAGTGATCCTGGATTATCTCAAGGCGGCGGGCGTCGATGCCAGTCAGCTGAATGTTATTATGGAGCTCGGTAGCCTCGAGGCGCTGAAAGGCGCGGTTGAAGCTGGAATCGGTGTTAGCATAATATCCCGCGCCACGCTTTCCAAGGAATTACGTCTGGGTACGCTTGCTGTGATTGAGCTGGATCCGCCGATGGAAAGACCATTCTCATTTGTTCACCAAAAACATAAATTCCGGCAACGGGCCATGGGAGAGTTACTGGACTTTGCCCGGAAATATTGCGAAACCCACCAATCCCCCGATTTCTAACTAATATTGTTTTAGTCGTCATCGGTTGCTGCAAATGGCGGATTCTGTGTGCGTGTTCACAATGTGTTCTGAATTCGACAAAGTCTAAACTTTATTTCGCGTTTATTAGCGTGCCCATACTTTCTTACTGTGGAATTAGTAGTAAAATTCATATTGCCTGTAATTAATGTCGGCTTGACGTTATGCCATCGATAGAGAAAAAATTACTTAAGATATTGGCTCAATTGACTGAGGCACAGCAGCAAACATTACTTAGCTTTGCTGAGTTTTTGGTGCTGCGGCAAACAGAGGCTGAGCCGGGGGTGGAGGAGGTACTGCCACTTCAATTGATTGAGCGCCCTGAAAATGAAAGTGTCATTGCGGCCATCAAGCGTTTAAAGGCAAGTTACCCCATGGTGCAACGGGAGAAAGTGTTTGATAAAACCTCAATGTTAATGACTCAGCATATCATGCAGGGGCGCACTGCAATGGACGTGATTGATGATTTGGAAGTTATGTTCCGCGAGCACTATGAGCGAATAATAAGTGATGACACATAATCTGCTGAAGGGCGGTCAGAAAAAATAATGCTCGATTTAATTAAAGATTGGTATCACCGGAATTTTTCCGATCCACAAGCGGTTATTCTGGCAATGCTGCTTGTGTTTGGTTTGCTTGTTGTCATATATATGGGGGGGATGCTTGCCCCCATCCTGATCAGCATTGTTCTTGCTTATATGCTGGAGGGCGTGGTGGCATTGCTGGAACACTATCGCATGCCTCGTTTGGTTGCCGTTATCGCCGTGTGCCTGGTTTTTTTATTGATTGGGTTATTTTTGATGTTATTGATGATTCCCTTGTTGTCGAATCAGATAACGCAATTAATTCAGGAACTCCCCCGCCAACTGGATACCGGGCAGCAGGCGTTGTTGCGTTTGCCGGAACTGTATCCCCAATTCGTATCTGAAACTCAGGTTTATGACATTATGTCGAACATTCGGGCGCAAATCGCCCATGTCGGGCAGGCGTTTTTTTCCTTTTCACTGTCGTCCATTCCAATGCTGTTTGCTGTGGTGATTTATTTGATCCTGGTGCCGTTGCTGGTGTTTTTCTTTCTCAAAGACAAGACCATTATTATTGAATGGCTGAAAAAATACCTGCCCAAGCAACGCGGGCTGGCCACTCAGGTGTGGGCTGAAATGGACCAACAGATTGGCAACTATGTAAGGGGTAAGTTTACCGAAATTCTCATAGTTGGCGGTGTTACTTATGTTGTTTTTATCATCATGGGACTGAATTATGCCATGTTGCTCGGCGTACTGGTGGGACTCTCCGTTATTATTCCTTATATTGGCGCCGCCGCCGTAACAGTGCCGGTGGCAATGATTGCTTACTTTCAATGGGGGTGGGGCGCGGAATTCGGTTGGTTAATGCTTGCCTATGGCATTGTCCAGGCGCTGGATGGCAACGTGTTGGTGCCTTTATTGTTCTCAGAGGCGGTTAATTTACACCCGGTGGCCATCATTGTCGCCGTGCTGGTCTTTGGCGGATTATGGGGTATCTGGGGGGTGTTTTTTGCAATACCATTGGCAACGTTAGTGAAGGCGGTGTTAAATGCCTGGCCCAGTGCCGTACGCGACACACCGGTGGAAACTGCGGCTGCGGAACGTTAAGCACTTGATTCCGTCGTTGATCGCGACAAAAGCGCATTAACCGCTTGATGAATATTCAGTTTATGACCACTTATCTGCCCACCCATTGGGCGTAGGTGAACCTATTTCAGGGCTTTTACTGCGGCTAACACCTCATCCACATGACCATCGACTTTTACTTTTCGCCATTCCTGGCGTAATACCGCTTTTTCATCCAGTAAAAATGTACTGCGCTCAATGCCCATGACTTTTTTGCCGTACATGTTCTTTTCCTTAATAACGTCGAACAGCTGGCACAGTGCTTCGTCCTGGTCGGATAACAGGTCAAATTTAAACGCCTGCTTTTCCCTGAATTTTTCGTGCATAGCGACACTGTCTCGTGAAACGCCCAATACCACTGCGCCTGCCCGTTTAAATTTGGTTAAATTATCACGAAAATCCTGGCCTTCACGTGTGCAGCCAGGGGTATTGTCTTTAGGGTAAAAATACAGCACAACTTTGTTACCGCTCAGCTCGCTCAGCTTAATGGTTTTATCGCCGGTTGCTGCAGCGGTAAAGTTAGCGACCTTTTTGCCTACCGCTATTTTAGCCATGAATGCCCTTTCTTTTGTTAACGAATCAGCGGTTAACGAATCATCGTGCCGAGCCGCAAAGACCAGGCCACGATAGTTGATTCAATTAAATGCCGGTTTGTGTGGGTTATAATTTGGACGGCTCTAACACCGCGTCCATATTCAGGTTATCGCAAAACTCCAGAAATTCCTCGCGCAATGCAGCAATACGAATATCGGCGGGTATGTTCACCAACATTGCCATGGTAAACATCGGCGTGCCAGTGTGGGCGGCAGAATAACTGTTGGTGTTGAGTTCGCGGATATTGATGTTGCGGCTGGAGAAAAAATTGGCAATTTGATAAACGATGCCAGGGTGATCCATGGACACCACATCAATACTGTAAGATAGTAATTTATCGTTTTGTGGGGATTGCTCGGTTCGTTTCGTTGTTATATTGAGTTCCAACTGGTCGCCGAGCGCAGGCAATTGATTTTCCAGCTTTGCCAAGGCATTCCATTTGGCTGAAATGAGTAAAATAATAGCGAATTCACCGCCAAGTACGGTCATGCGGCTATCGTTTATGTTGCAACCGCTTTCAAGAATTGCCATTGATAACTGATCGACAATGCCTGGGCGGTCTTTTCCAACGGCGGTTATTACGAGTAAATTTTCCATCATGCTATTGTAAATAGAAGTTAAGTGTTTGTGCAGCGTTAATTTTCCTGGACTGTCGAATTGATCGATAATTGTGCAGGCTATTTGCAAGACATTACTTGTCATCCGTCATAGGCCTCAGTACCATTAACGGCCTGTTCGTGGATGGTTTTCACGGTCCTTAAACAATAGGGTCAATTGATTTGGTCAATTAACTTAATTATATCAGGCTTGCATTGTATGGGGCTTGAGTTTATCAGACTTAAGGCAATTCAGGTTAGACACTGGTCCCTTTAATAGAGAGAGAAAACAGGTAGGCCGGATTACTGCAGCGATAGCCTGCGGTAATTTATTGGTACATGCCCAACGGAGAAAAATTATGTTCCATGGCAGCATGGTAGCGCTGGTAACACCAATGCATGAAGATGGTCGTTTGGATTTTGTGGCGTTAGATGGTCTGATAGAATTTCACATCAAGAATAGTACTGATGCCATTGTGGTTGTGGGCACGACGGGCGAGTCAGCCACGCTGGACACCGAAGAGCACTGTGCAACGATTGCGAGAGCGGTGACAACATCAGCCGGAAGAGTCCCAATCATTGCGGGTACCGGCGCCAACTCCACATCAGAAGCCATCGCATTGACCCAGTGTGCGACGGAGGCGGGGGCTAATGCCTGTTTACTGGTAACCCCTTATTACAACAAGCCCACCCAGGAAGGCCTGTATTTGCACTACCGCGCAGTGGCTGAAGCCGTCGCTATTCCGCAAATCTTATATAATGTGCCAGGGCGTACGGCCTGTGATATGTTGCCGAAAACGGTTGCCCGGCTGGCTGAAATAAGCAACATAGTCGGTATTAAGGAAGCCACGGGCGATTTGCAGCGTACCACAGAGATTTTGGCGTTGTGTGGTGATAAAATTGATGTTTACAGTGGTGATGATGCCACGGCGCTGGAGTTGATTATGTTGGGGGCCAAGGGTGATATTTCCGTAACCGCCAACGTTGCACCGCAGGCCATGCACGACATGTGTGCGGCGGCGTTGCGTAAAGACCGAAAAAGTGCAGAGGAAATTAACGAATCGCTTATTGGGCTGCACAAAAATTTATTCATTGAAGCCAATCCAATTACCGTAAAATGGGCCTTGTTTGAGATGGGGTTAATTTCCGCGGGAATTCGCCTGCCAATGACGCCGCTGTCACCGCAATATTATGATACGGTTCGTGGCGCACTAAAGCAGGCCCTTGTTATCTAATGCTTTCGTTACTCATGTCATTGGTGATCGGCGATGGTTATTGGCCATGGTTATGATCAATGATGATGGTTATACGAGAGATATCAACTAAAAACTTTGTAAGTAGATTAAATTAATGCGCCATATACGCCTTGTTTTGTTTGTTCTGTTATTCATTATTCCGGTGTTGCTGATTTCAGCCTGTGGCCTATTTGGCGCAAATGATACCAACTCCTACAAGAAGACCAAGTCAGTGGAGGCGATTACCGTTCCACAACAGCTTAAGTTGCCCAGGGGGGAGTACACACTGACCGTGCCTGAGGTTCGCGCTGACGCTGAACCACTCACCGGTGATATTCAATTGCCACCACAACTGGTTGCGTTAGCGGATATTGAAAAAAAAGTCGCAAATGAAAGTGCCGTTGTTGAATCTGGTGCCGGATTGCGGCAATCCTTGAAATCCCATGCAACCAAAAACCAAGAGGGCACCAGCTTGCTGATTGTTGATGCCGGTGTGGACAAGGTTTGGCCTAACATGGCGCCGGCGTTAAAAGAGTTGGGGTTTGATATTGATGATGCCAACCGCGGTAGTCAAATCTTTGCCATTGTGAAGGAGCTGCCGACATTGGAAATTGAAGAAAAAAAGGTTGATCCGGGCGAGGAAAAGCAAATAATCAAGGAAGCCTATCAAATCCATCTAAAGGGTTTGGAGGATAAAACACAGATTACGGTACACAATAAGTATGGCAAGCTCGAGGGTTCGGCCTTGGCGGATCATCTATTGTTCCAAATACAGGAACGTATTGAGAATCCCCTGAAATAGTACGCAGCAGACCCTGGTAAAAACCAGGCAATAACGGTGATTCAGTGGTTTGGTGTTGCTCATGGAAAATGCCCGTGGTCATCGAGTTAGAAAAACATAATAAGGTACTGACGTGCAATTTGCCTCATTAGGAAGCGGGAGCCGGGGTAACGCGCTCTTGATAAAAACCAAACAAACCTGTGTCATGCTTGATAACGGCTTTTCTGTACGCGAAACTGAGCGGCGACTGGCGCGTTTTAATGTATCGGCTGACACACTCAATGCCATTGTGGTGACTCACGAACATGCCGATCATATTAATGGTGTGGGTGTATTGGCGCGTAAATTTAACATCCCGGTTTATGCTACGCGGGGTACATTAATGGCTAAGCGTCTGGGTGAATTGCCGGTAACGAATTACATCAATAACCACGCGGCCTTTGAAATCGAAGACTTGCATATACAGGGATTTCCTGTGCCCCATGATGCGCGAGAACCCTGCCAGTTTGTGTTTAGTGACGGCAAGTGCCGCCTGGCCGTGTTAACGGATACCGGGCGCAGCACGGTGCACATTGAAGCGCAAATTTCCAGTTGCGATGCGTTGATCCTGGAGTGTAATCATGATATCGATTTGCTGCAACAGGGCGTATACCCCTATTCGGTGAAGCAGCGGGTGGGCGGCGAGTACGGGCACTTAAATAACCGTCAGGCGGCGGATATATTAATGGCAATAGACACTTCCCGTTTGCAGCATATCGTCGCCGCGCATCTTAGTGAAAAGCACAATGAAATCGCATTGGCAAAAAATGCAATCAGTGGAGCATTGGGTTGTGAGCAGGACTGGATTGGTATTGCTGACCAGGACCATGGCCTGGCCTGGCGAGAGATATGTTGATAAACGTGTTAATTGCGCAATGATTAAATCTTGGCTTGACTAAATGTCGAGTCAACAGGGTATTAAACCTAACACATCAGTTGGATCTACTGCGGACGCCTAATGCACTGAATCTAACGTGTTATTTCATTTTTTAAGACTCACCCGTAGAATGACTACGCGATCGCCTTAAAAAATGAAATAACACGCTATCTTCCAGCACCTTAGACGCCCTCGCTACGATTCAACTGATGTGTTAGGTTAAAAGATTCACCTTAAATTTGAGGACTAGTGATGGAAAAGCGTGCTGAGTTATATGCCGGAAAAGCCAAATCAGTTTATTTGACTGACGATTCTGACAAACTAATTTTATTGTTTCGTAACGACACCTCGGCGTTTGATGGTGAGCGTATCGAGCAATTAGCTCGCAAGGGAGAAGTGAATAACCGGTTTAATGCGTTTATCATGCAAAAACTGGCAGCAGCGGGCATTCCTACGCATTTTGAGACGTTATTATCACCACAGGAAAGCGTGGTAAAAAAATTGACCATGCTGCCGGTGGAATGCGTGGTGCGAAATATTGCAGCAGGCAGCTTATGCAAGCGCCTGGGTGTGCAGGAAGGTCTGGATATTGAGCCACCCACATTCGAGTTTTTTCTTAAAAACGATAAATTGCATGACCCGATGATTAATGAATACCACATCCGTGCATTTGGGTGGGGAACCGATGACCAGATTAAAGCCATGCAATCATTGACGTTTAGGGTTAATGATGTGCTAAAACGGTTGTTTGCGGACGCGGGGCTGTTGCTGGTGGATTACAAGCTGGAGTTTGGTGAATTTCATGGCCAATTAGTCTTAGGCGATGAGTTCACGCCAGATGGTTGTCGCTTATGGGATGCAGAAACCCGTAATAAACTTGATAAAGACAGGTTCCGCCAGGGCCTGGGCGGCGTTGTGGAAGCCTACGAAGAAGTGGCTCACCGTTTAGGTGTTGATTTACCCTGATTCCTGATGCGCTAGGAGCCTGTCATTTTGATTTTGCCGCCCTGCGCAACAAGCCAGGCACGTGGTGTTGACACGCCTACCGCGTAGCGTCAAATTTGGCATGTTGTTAGGGTGGCAAATGCGGTAAAATGCCGCCTTTCGCTGTTTGTTCGATAGCGATTCGTTGTTAGTGTGTTTAGCTTGAAGTTAGCCGTTGATTGTTTAGATTTGGGCTAAATATTTGAAGCAATTGAAATAATGTGCTTTTGTCATTTTCATCCGGAGGGTGAGTGACATGCGATGCAACGGATGATGTTAGGGATGGTAAATGCTCACCGGTCATGCGCGGTCATGGCACGTGATTAACACCCTAACTGCCGATTAACCCTATTTAAATAAAAGTAAAAGTCCAATGTTAATATTGCGTGGCCCTTCTGCGCTGTCGACGTTTCGCCTCGACAAACTCGTGTCCAAAATTAATCAAATACCCCTTCAATTGCGCGCAATTCATGCGGAGTATGTGCACCTGGTTGATTGTGCCTCGGCGCTTTCCGACGACCAACAAGCCGTTTTAACGAAAATATTGAGTTACGGCCCGGTGACCCAGGAGGCCCCCGTTGATGGCCAGCCAATTTATGTGTTTCCCCGGCCCGGCACAATATCGCCATGGGCGAGTAAAGCGACGGACATAGCGCATAATTGTGGCTTGGATAATATTCGCCGCATTGAGCGCGGCATATTATATCGTTTGGTGCTGGCGCCGGCTAACGGCCAAGCGTCGGGTGATCCTGCAGAATTTCTGAGCCAACATATGACCCAATTGGCAGCCTTGCTTCACGACCGAATGACCGAAGTGGTGTGGACGGATCTGGATGTGGTTGAATGTTTGTTTGCGCAAACCGAACCGGCACCGTTGCAAACGGTTGATGTGTTGCAGTACGGGGCAGATGCGTTAAAGGAGGCTAATGTATCCATGGGGCTTGCGCTGGCGCCAGATGAGATTGACTATCTGGTTGACAATTTCAAGCGTCTGGCCCGTAATCCCAGCGATGTGGAGCTAATGATGTTTGCTCAGGCAAATTCAGAGCATTGCCGGCACAAAATATTCAATGCGGATTGGGTTATTGACGGCCAGACTCAGTCACAGTCGTTATTTGGCATGATTCGCAATACCTATAATCAGCATCCCGAGGGGGTGCTCTCCGCATATTCTGATAATTCATCAGTTATTGCAGGGACTGCCGCAGGGCGCTTTTTCCCACAAGCGCAAGACCGGGTTTATCAATATCATCAGGAACCCGTACATATCCTGATGAAAGTGGAAACCCACAACCATCCGACCGCGATATCACCTTTCGCGGGGGCTGCTACCGGGTCAGGGGGTGAAATTCGAGACGAAGGCGCGACGGGCCGTGGTTCAAAGCCTAAGGCGGGTCTATCCGGTTTTACCGTGTCCAATTTGCAGATTCCCGGTTTTGAGCAACCCTGGGAAATTAACTATGGCAAGCCTGATCGGATCGACTCGGCATTACAGATTATGCTGGAAGGCCCCATCGGCGCAGCGGCGTTTAATAATGAATTTGGCCGACCGAATATCTGTGGTTACTTTCGCAGTTTTGAAATGCCAATCGCTACCGCCGGGGGCGATGAAGTGCGCGGCTACCATAAGCCGATAATGCTGGCCGGCGGCCTGGGAAATATTCGTGAAAATCACGTTGAAAAAGGCCGTATTTCCCCCGGCGACAAGCTGATCGTGATTGGTGGGCCAGCGATGCTGATCGGCCTGGGGGGTGGGGCGGCATCCAGTATGTCCACGGGCGAAAGCCAGGAAGACCTTGACTTCGCCTCGGTGCAACGCAGTAATCCGGAGATAGAACGCCGTGCGCAGGAGGTCATCGATCAGTGCTGGCAGCTTGGCGATGCCAACCCAGTGGTGTCGATTCACGATGTAGGTGCCGGTGGTTTATCCAATGCCATACCTGAACTGGTAAATGACAGCGATCAGGGGGGCGCATTGTCTTTGCGGGAAATTCCCAATGATGATCCCGGTATGTCACCGATGGAAATTTGGTGTAATGAGGCACAGGAACGTTATGTCCTTGCCATCAACGCAGATAAACTACCACTATTTGAAGCCATTTGTAACCGAGAGCGTTGCCCTTATGCCGTCATTGGTGAGGCAACCGAACAACAACAGCTGGTGCTGCATGATGCCCATTTTGACAACACCGCGATTGATATGCCCCTGGATGTATTATTGGGTAAAACCCCTAAAATGCTGCGTGATGTTAAGCACCAGGATTGTGTAATACCGCCACTGGAAACGAATGCCATTGAACTGCCGGAAGCGGCATTCAGAGTATTGCGCTCCCCCAGTGTTGCGAGCAAATCGTTTCTAATTACGATCGGTGATCGTTCGGTTACCGGCTTTGTTGCCCGAGACCAGATGGTTGGGCCATGGCAGGTGCCTGTGGCAGATGTCGCCGTGACCACCAGTAGTTTTGATACCGATAAGGGTGAAGCCATGGCGATGGGTGAGCGTACACCGCTGGCCTTGCTTAGTCCTGCCGCATCAGCGCGTATGGCCGTGGGTGAGGCCATTACCAATATTGCCGCTGCATCCATTGCCAACCTGAGCGATATTAAGTTATCCGCTAACTGGATGGCACCAGCAGGTCACGCTGGGGAAGATGCCGGGTTATTTGATGCAGTAAAAGCGGTCGGGATGGAATTATGCCCGGCATTGGGCATTGCCATTCCCGTAGGCAAGGATTCCATGTCCATGAAAACGGTTTGGCGGGAACACACTGAAAACACCATCATTGAAAAAGCCGTCACCGCGCCGGTCTCGCTCATTATCTCCGCATTTTCGCCTGTTAGCGATGTGCGCCTGACATTAACGCCACAGTTATGTGTCAAGGCAGCGGCAACACAATTAATCTACATCGACCTTGGCGGCGGCGCCAATCGCCTGGGCGGTTCCATCCTGGCACAAGCCTATGGGCAAATGGGTAATGATGCGCCTGATACTAATGCTTCATTAATAACCTCATTTTTTACCGCCATTCAGGCGCTCAATCAGCAACAATTACTGCTGGCCTACCATGACCGTTCAGATGGCGGGTTATTTACCACCCTCGTCGAAATGGCATTTGCCGGTCACTGCGGCCTTGATATTGATATTGAAGGTTTGGGTAATGATGAACTGGCGATTCTTTTCAATGAAGAGTTGGGCGCAGTGATTCAGGTTGAGCAGCACCATGTGCAGCACGTTGTGTCGACATTGGGCGAGGCTGGTTTGACAGGGCATTGTCATGTCATTGGTATGCCCAGTAGCACTGACCAGATTGTGTTTCGTCACGGCGAAAAACCACTAATGGCCTTTAGCCGTATCAGTCTGCAACGTGCGTGGTCGGAAACCAGTTATCAGATGCAGGCATTGCGGGATAATCCCGCCTGTGCCCTACAGGAATTTGATCAGCTATTGGATGCCAGCGATCCTGGGCTTAATGTGAATATTGGTTTTGATCCTAATGACAATATCGCCGCGCCGTATATTAATACGGGGGTTCGACCGAAACTTGCGATTTTACGGGAACAGGGCGTTAATGGTCATATTGAAATGGCCGCCGCATTTGACAGCGCGGGTTTCAGCTGTATTGATGTTCATATGAGCGACATTATCAGCCAACAGGTGCGTTTAAAGGATATGCAGGGTTTTGCTGCCTGTGGCGGGTTTTCTTATGGCGATGTGCTTGGCGCTGGTGAAGGCTGGGCCAAATCCATCCTGTTTAATGCGCAGGCTCGTGACGAATTTGAAACGTTTTTTAATCGTCCCGACAGTTTCGGTCTGGGGGTTTGTAACGGCTGCCAAATGATGTCTAACCTGCATGAACTAATTCCAGGCGCTGAGAGCTGGCCGCATTTCGTGCGTAATGTCTCAGAGCAATATGAGGCCCGCGTATCCCTGGTGGAGGTGTTACCTTCGGCCTCGTTATTTCTACAAGACATGGCAGGGACACAACTGCCGATCGCCGTTGCCCACGGAGAAGGTCAGGCACAGTACCGCGGGGACAATTCCGCTCAACAAGCACTGGATACGGGACTAGCGGCGCTAAGATACGTGGATAACCACGGCAAGGCAACTGAGCAGTACCCCTTTAATCCAAATGGCTCGGTAGCAGGGGTGACGGGATTTACCACTACGGATGGTCGTTTTACCATTATGATGCCGCATCCGGAGCGGGTATTCAGGACCATCCAGCATTCATGGCATCCCGGCGACTGGGGAGAAGATTCCCCGTGGATGCGCATGTTTCGAAATGTTCGTGTGGCATTAAAATAATAGGCTGGCCCAATACTCTGTCATGATTAACCTTTGTCATGGCTAACGTAAGGGTGTGCGGAATTTTGCCATTTCTGTAGCGCATATTGGGCGGTAATGTTTTTGGCTTAACGCTATTTGCTTGATTCGTCGGCGCCAGCGATCGTTGGTGCCGTATTTCCTTCGCTTTTTTCTGCTAATGCATCCGTCTTATAAATTCACTTTATGAGCGCTACCTGAGTAAGCGCCGCCAGGTTGTGGGGTAAGGCTGACACTTCGTGCCACTGGCCCGGTTTTATCAAGTATTTACAGCGCCTGTCGATAACATATTCAAATCATTCGGAGAATTTTCCGTGCTGCATGCTGTCGTTAAAAGTCAGGCGTATACGAAGATTAGTGCCGGTAAATTGCGCCGGGCAAATAACGTTTAGTACATAACGTTGGGTAAACAATCTCGGGTAAAATTATAGAATATGGAGCCTGCTCACAGTTCAAGTTCTGCCAATCAGGTGTTTATTGGGCGTCAACCAATCTATGATGCTGATCTTAATGTCTACGCCTATGAACTATTGTTTCGCAGTGGCGAGGACAACAGCGCGCTAATCGTGGATGACGATTCGGCGACCGCCCAGGTGATCGTCAACGCGTTTATGGAAATTGGTATCGATCAGCTCGTCGGCGACAAACTCGCTTTTGTGAATTTTCCGCGTGGATTACTATTGGGGCTGGAATCAGTTTCGTTGCCCAAAGATCAGATCGTAGTGGAAATACTTGAGTCCATTGAGGTCGATGAAGAAATAAATAATGCCGTAAGGTATTTGTCGCAACAGGGTTTTAGTATTGCCCTTGATGACTTTGAATACGAAGACAAATATAAACCACTGCTGTCAATAGCCGATATCGTGAAGATTGACGTTATGGCGCTTGGAATGCGCGGGGTTGCTGATCAACTGCAGCAAATAACGCCATTTGGGCCGCATTTCCTGGCAGAAAAAGTAGAAACCAAGGAAGAGTTCGAACAATGCAAAGCATTAGGGTTTAAGTATTACCAAGGGTATTATTTTAGTCGACCTCAAATTGTTAAAGGCACAAAATTACCACCGAACCGCCTGGCCATGATGGAGCTGCTGGCCAAACTGCATACGCCCGGTGTCGAATTTAAAGAACTTGAAAGCATTATCAGCCGCGATGTATCGTTGTGCTACAAACTTTTACGGGTAATTAATTCAGCGGCATATGGCTTTTCCAAACAAGTGGACTCTCTCAAGCAGGCATTAACAATGCTGGGATTGACCAATATTAAAAATTGGGTAAGTTTGTTAATGTTTTCCGCAATCGATGATAAGCCACAGGAGTTATTTAAAAACTCCATGATACGTGCAAAAATGTGTGAGTTGTTGGGGAAACAAAGCGGCGCAACCAGCCTGGATAGCTATTTTACCATTGGGTTGTTTTCGAACCTGGATGTGTTAATGGATCAGCCCCTGGATGAGTTGGTAAGTGCGTTGCCCTTTTCCAGTAGTATGATCGATGCTCTGCTTACTCAGTCGGGTGATCTGGGCCAGGCCTTGAGTTGCGTGGTCGCCTATGAAAAATGCGATTGGCATGACGTGACTTACGCCAAATTGTCAGTGGATGACATTAAAAGCACTTATATTGAAGCGGTACAGTGGGCATCGCAGTTGATTGATAAACTAAACACCAGCCCCTAAGATTCGCCGTTGCGTATAACCGTTCTATTGGTTGCATTGGCTCTGTCAGTGCACGCTATACCCAAAGCGTTTGGGATTTAGGTATTTAGTGCGCGTCATATTTTTGTACTGGCAAGGCGAAATGACGAGTAATAGCCGGTCTATTGCGAGGAATTTCAACGCCGCCAGGACAGAAATAGGACAGCAATAAAGCCTAAATCCTAAACGCTTTGGGTATACATGCCGTTCAATTGCGTTGAACGATGGCTATGCTGTTTTTCCCGTTGGTACGTTTGCCGTCGTACTGGCATCATCGTCCTCAGATTTCGACTCGTCGTTAAGATAGTCTTCATAGTTAAAGTCATCCAGGTCAGTCTGGTTAATCACTTCATCTTCGAGAAGGGTTTGGGGCGACACGTCACTTATCGTTTTCGCGGCGTCAGGTGGCGGTTCATGTTCAGCGCTGTCGGTGCCGGCCTCGTTGTTAAGGTAGCTTTCATAGTCGAAATCGTCCGTGGCAAGTGGATCGGGCTTTGTTGAATCGAGCACTTCAGGTGGGGCAGCAGCGGGGGCACTTGCTTCGGCGGGCTCACTTAATGGTGCCGGGTCAATACTTGTGTCGGATACGTTTGCGGGGAACTCATCAAAGTCAAAATCTTCCAATATGGATTGTTCCATGGCGGCCTGGTCTGGCTTACTATCCAGTGAGGTATTTTTGTCATCGGGTTCAGAGGGCGGGGGATCTTCCGCCTGAATTGAGGCTGGCTGAGTATCGTCTGTTGCCTCAGGTTCAGGTTCAGATTGAGGTTCTGTTTGTGGAAATAACGCATCATCCAGGATGGGTTCAGGGCTATCTGTTGCGTCGGTGTGTTGTGACTGAAGTTCAGTTAACGCCTGTTCTTTGGTGTTTAGTGCTTCGTTGATGGTGTCTATTTCCTGCTGAATGACCACAGGGTTAAGTGCAACATCATTTTCGTCAAATTTTGACAAGTCGGATTGATCCGCTTCATGTTTTTCCAGTAACTGTCGTTTCTCTTCCAGCTGGGTCTTGAGGGCTGTTATTTCGCTTTGCAGGCGCTCAATTTCCTGGTATTGCGTCTCATTAATGTTTTCCAGGTCGGTAATGGTGGCTTCGGCTTGTTGCAGGCGTTGCTGGGTATTGTCATTAACTTTTTCCGTTGCTTGAGTTTGATCCTGTGCAACCGCTGTCGTATCGGTGGCATCGTTATTCGTTTGTATCAATGTGGTAAGACGCACATTCTCCTTTTCGATGGCGTTAATGCACATCTTAAACTGCGCATGTGACACTTCAAGTTCCTCGATAGGGTTTGCCAGGTTTTGTAACGATGAGTCGTCCTGGTTATTTTCGCCGACGGCTTGTTTGAGATCACCGATAGCATCAAGCTGTTTGCCAAGAATACTTCTGAGGCGCTTAATATCCTTTTTGGATGTGCCGGTTTGATCGCTGTCGTCAGTGTCTGGTTGGCTTTCAACCACGACTTCTTCATTCAGCGTTGGTATTTCGATGCCAGGACTTAATTGCAGATCATCAAGTTCAGCCAGTTCTTCAATGGCATCGCCTGATTCTGGCGCCACTTCCTCGTTGTCGTTAGATGAATCCGGGACCACGATGGCAAGGCGTTGGCACAGATTGTCCCAATAATCATCGTTTGCCGTATTATCTAATAATGCATTGGTTTCTGACTCCAGGAACGCAATGCGCAGTTGAAGCAGTTTTTTGTTATCATCGCTGGCATCTTCAAGTTGATTTTTAGTCAGGGCGATGGTTTGTTTAATATGATCTTCCAGGCTATTGTCAGGTGCCGGGGCATTACTGTTTTCGCTGGCAGGTTTTGACGGGGGTGGTTGGTTGCGATAACCAGAGAGTTCCCTCGATTGTTTTCGGTTAACACGAAAAAGATACACGACCAGCGCCAGGGTAAGAAGCAGAAACTCCCCGATCATGAGCAAGGCTATACTTATCGTAGGTGACATATCAACTAATCCGTCAGTATGATTTTATATTGGTTCACCCACATTAGCACCTACATTAACACCTGCGATAATACTTATGTTAATTATAGTGCGGTTCATGCTGCCTTTTCCTGATCGGCTTCATCGTCCTTGGCAGGCTCGCCTTTCTCATTGCTGGCTGCTGGAGCCTGGGCAATATCGGCCGCTTTCTTCTTCTTTCTTTTTTTGATAACGAGATACGCTGTGCCACCGCCCAGCAGTAACACGACATTGATGCCCAGGAATATATAGATTGCCAACATAATTGCTGAGCTGCCGGATTCTTTATCGTGATCGCCGTGATCATCATGCTTGTCGTCGCCATGTTTTTCATCTTTCGCCGGGTGGTGTTCTTCCTCGGCTTTGTGGTGATCGGCTTCATCGGCATCGGGTTGGTGAGAAGCGTGCTCCTCTGTTACAGCCCCAATATCAGGAAGTGGTGGTGTAATATCCACTTCGTGATGTCCGGAATCGGCGCCATCATGGCCCATTTCGTCTTCATGTGCCGGCTGGTGGTCACTTTGTTCCTGATGTGTTGCTTCCCCATGATCGGAATGCGCCGATGCCTGTTCATGTTGCTGCGCTTGGTGTTCGTCACCTGAAGCATGTTGGGCGCTCTCAGGGTCGATGGTTTCCAGTTGGGTATTGCGCTCCCGCTTGAACGTGTTAGACGTCATGATTACCTGAATGCTGTGTTTGCCAAGCGAAGGGAATGCGATATAACTGAAAAAAACACCGCTTGCTTTGGTCTCATCCTGTTCATCCGCTTCAATATCCAGGGCCAGTACATGGTTTTCACCTTCCGGTGTGGTTATGTGTAACTCGGGGCTAATCGTCGCGAGGATGGACTCCTTGTCAATTATTTTTCCTTTATCTTCCAGCCATGCCCGGATAAACACACCTTCGCCAACAATCGGCGATTCAGGCTCAATGGCCAATTTCAGCTGTAAATCCGTAACAATATACGCCTTGTTTTTTCCAGTACTTGCTTTGATTTGCCATTGGCCGCTTTCAGGCGTAGTGATGGTGATGATGTCAAATTGACTGGATTGGAACCAGTTAATATTATCTGATTTGTTGGCGACACTAATTTGTTGGTTTGATGGTGATAACAACGTTAGCACCACATCAGCGTTATCTTTCGACCCGACAATGGTAACTTCCTTAATGGCCGGGTCGATCGTGAATTTTTCGCCGTCGAACGGCAGCATATTGGGGGACTTGTTCTGTTCAAAGATGGTGCTATATACGGTGTGTAATTCCTTGTCTGTTTTGGCAATATTAAAGCTGGCATTGGTTGCTGATGAGAGTTCTTTTAGCAGCTGTGTTTCAGATTGTTCGGTAAAGGCAATGGTATGAACTTCAATGTCATCTTTCGCAAGCCAGGGTAACATCTCCTCTTTAAGCTGCTTTTTTAATGCGTCGGTTTGAATGGCATCACCCAGGTCCATTTTACCGTCCGTCATTAAAATAATAATTTTTTTACGGTCGGGGACAGGGTTACGCTCAAAAACCCGGCGCGCGCCTTCTAGTGCACCATATAGATTAGTGAACATGCCTCGGGTTGAAATTTTGTCAACGGCGCTAAACAGCCGTTCTTTGTTTTTGGTGGAGTCTACCGGGGTTAAGAATGCCACGGGATAACCTTTATCACTAAAGCTAACGACGCTCGATCGGTCTGTTGGGCTTAATAACGAGATGAACAATTTGGCAGCCGGTTTTCTTAATTGATCCGGATCGGTGTTTTTCATACTTCCCGAACTGTCCATGATAAGCACCACGTCCATAGGCGGACTCGAATGGGCATTTTCTTCGGCAATAGCGCAAATGCTCATGATTGTGGTGAATAGCAGTGTGCACATGACATGCAGAGCAGTGCATGATTTTGCTGATTTCATAGTGCTTCGCTCATAGTGGTTAATAACTGGATTCACACGTCCAGTATCGGCACAGATGCGCAAACATTTAATCTTAGAAGGGTTTTGTGTAAAAACTGCAGTGAATCAGGCAATGCCAGGTTCAATCACTCACGCAAGGTAAGTCGGGGTGATCGTTTTTTTACGCTGAAAGTGCTAATGAAAAGTGGCGTTATTCCAGTCTTAAGGCGCGAACATCATCCCATTCATTATCGTGTGCCACCGCTATACCCTTGAAGCTGATATTGGATAAATGTTGCATGCCGTCATAATCGTTATTTAGCGATATCAGGGCATCACGGATGCGTTGTAATGCCTCCTTGTGGATGCGCGGATGCGCAGCGATGACATTGGACGAATACTGCTTCGACTGCCACACCACGCGTAGTTTTTCGTGAGCGATAGGATTGATATAATTCAGTTGTTGCAGCTCGCCCGCACCGGCGGGCAGCTCGCCAGAGGCCACGGCCCGAAATGACGATCGGTCAGAATCCATATATTCCGGGATTACGGTGATGCCCTCTTGTTTTAGTAGATGCTTTGTCAACATGGTGCCGCTAAACGAGTGTTCATCAGGTAATGCCAGGGTTTGACTTTTCAGTGCTTGCAACGAGTGTAGATTGCTGTCCTTGCGAACCACAATGACCCCCGTGGACTTTTGATGCATTGGTTTTACAAGTGCAAGGTAACCGACGTAGATATGATATTTTATATATTGGTATGCATTTAGGTAAACAATATCATAAGCCCCTTTACTCAGGCGTTTTTCGAAATCTTCCATTGAGGACGCGGTTTCAAAGCGAATGGCCAGACGGCTGGTTTTCGAAATGGATTCTATCAGTGGCTGCCACTTGGCGTGAAGATTATGTATTTCACCTTGAGGTGCCACGCCAAACACAATGGGCGTGCTGCCAAAATACAAGTTGTGCGCGATACTTTTGGTGCTTAGGCCTATTAGCAGGAACAAAGCGGCTGCGACAACAATCAGTGTTTTAAACCTGCGCATAGTGATAGTTCCAACGATAATGCAGACATTTGAAATACAGCCTTCCCGCCGTGAGACACAAATTGCAGGAATACTGTTGCCATGAAAAACGGTGACGCAAAACTGATGTTGCGCACATTTTATATACCAAAAGCGTTTACCAACACCTGTATTGGTCGGTAATCGCTTTAGGGCGGGGCGGCATATGCACCCCTTAATGGTGTTTCTCCGGTTTATTAATGTCGTGGTATTATTTCAACATGGCATTAGTTGTACAGGGTATTAGTTGTGCTTTGTATTAATCGTATACATGCAACTAACAACCAGGCTATTCACAAACCATTGCATCAATAAACCATGGCATCAATAAACCGGATTATTCTACCGCGATTGAAAAAAGAACGTGCTTACACGTCATCGCATCGCGATAGTTTTTTCGCCACCTATTCATTGTTCAATACGATGGTACCCAAAAACTTAACCACGTCTTCAATTTCCTGAACGGTGAGTTGTTCACCCCAAACCGGCATGACCTCTGATCGGCCCATGGCAGCACCGCCATTGGTGACAATCATGCGTTTATAGTCTTCGTTCTTGTCACTTCGTGTCAAGTCGCTGGGACGGGGGTTGTAAAGTACCGAAGCCCTGCCTCGTCCATCAGCATTAACGCCGTGGCATAAGATGCAATTGGTTTGGAAAACGGTTTTTCCCCTTCGTACCGGGTCTGACAGAACCGACAAATATTTGGTGACATCAGACATTTGCTCTTCAGAGAGTTCATCCTGCCAAACGGGCATTAGGGGAGATCGGCCAACCGCCTCACCGCCATAACGCGTAATTTTCTCATACCATTCCGCGGTATTTGGCTTGATCACCAGTTTGTCTTTGCCGTATAGCTTGGCGCGGCGGGGATTGCCGGTCCCCGTTTGGCCGTGGCAAGCGGAGCAATAGTGCTTATACACAATGCCGCCCCTGGTCTGTGACTTTTTCAGGGCTTTATTGACCAGGGTTCTGCTGTCAGTATGACGGCGGCTTTCCTCGCTGATTTCAATATCGCTTACGGCGGCGCCGGAAAAGCCAACAGTGCTAGCGATAAAAATCAGTGCTAAAGTGGATTTTACGCTCATTTTCATACCCTAGTTCGTCACGTCGACTTCAATGAACATTTGAGGGTGAATGGCACACTCAATTTCCACGAGTCCGACTTTATCAAAAACCACCGGGCGAGCTTCACCTTGCGGATAAGACCCCAGGTCAAACGTTTTGATGTCTGATAAGGAGAATATGTTATGAAACCAGGGGTCCATATTCCGAAAGTTTACTTTATCACCTACTTTAACAGAGTAGGTGTCGGCTTGTTTTCCATTGATGACAAATGATTTATCTTTTTGGTCAATGGTAAACTCATTTGCCATGATGGCTTGACTGCAAAAAATCAATCCACTGGCGGCCATCCATAAATACGATCTGATTCTCATGTTGTTACTCCTATAACCTAATTAGGTAAAACTGGCAGCGGAAATTCTTTCTGCTTGTCTGTTAATGTGCGTAGGAAATTTACCAGATCGGTTTCTTCCTGTTTGGAAAGATGCAGTTTTTTCATGTTGGGTGATAAATGTGTTTTGACTTTACCGCCGGCGTTATAGTGACTGATCACTTCCTCTAACGTGGCATATGCACCGTTGTGCATATAGGGAGGGGTGCGGGCTATATCGCGTAAGGTCGGTGTTTTAAACGCACCTTTTAAAATTTCAACTTTAGCGATTGCATAACGACCTGGGTCATCACTGTTAGGCAAGCCAATGTTATGAAAGCCATCATCAGTAAAGTTGTGTCCTTGATGGCATAAGTTACAACGGGCTTTGCCATCGAAT
>Ga0316204_10001734_pt1 | contig 55724 bp, 54 predicted proteins | sample 6monrhotite_MG_2_FD_205661 | JGI IMG/M metagenome (GOLD analysis project Ga0316204, IMG submission 205661) | Microbial mat bacterial communities from mineral coupon in-situ incubated in ocean water Damariscotta River, Maine, United States -... | ecosystem: Environmental > Aquatic > Marine >... | reverse complement strand
ACTGGTTAATATCAACAATTTCATAGCCTTGCTGTTCCAGTTCATCGGCAATTTTTTGCAGAGGTTCTATTTCCTCATGTTTAAAAAAATAACCCCAGGCCAGCTCCTGTTCCATATTCCAGCCGGCTTTGCGCATTTTATCAAACAGTTGTTCTACATCCTTAACGGTAATCATGTTAAATTAAAGTTAGTTTTGTAAACAGAAAAACCGACAAAAGTCGGTTTTTTCAAAATTATCAGGCCTTTAAAATATCCAGAACTTCTTCCAGTTCAGTTCTTAATTGAGAAATAATTTGATGGCTGCGAGTAACATCCTCTCTGGATTCATCGCCATCCAGTTTTTGACGAGCACCGCCAATGGTATAGCCATGTTCATATAACAGACTACGGATCTGTCTGATCATGATGACATCCTGACGTTGGTAGTACCGCCTGTTACCACGACGTTTTACTGGTTTTAATTTGGGAAATTCCTGCTCCCAATAGCGAAGCACGTGTGGTTTAACATCACACAAGTCGCTAACCTCTCCAATGGTAAAATAGCGTTTTCCCGGAATAACGGGAAGTTCATTATTATTCGACGCTTCCAGCATATGCTTCTACCCGAGCCTTTAGTTTTTGTCCAGGTTTGAAAGTCACCACACGACGGGCAGAGATTGGTATCTCTTCACCAGTCTTAGGATTGCGACCAGGGCGCTCGTTTTTATCCCTGATATCAAAATTTCCAAAACCAGATAGCTTAATCTGCCCACCGGTTTCAAGAGCAACACGCAGCTCTTCAAAAAAGGCTTCAACAAATTCTTTTGCTTCTCGTTTGTTTAACCCTAATTCATCAAATAGTTTTTCTGCCATATCGGCTTTTGTCAACGCCATAATTAGTCTCTTAGTTTTGCTCCATGTTGTTGCTCAAGATCACTCAGTACTGCCTGGATTAGAGTTTCAATTTCATCATCCGTCATGGTCCGATCCTGCTCCTGCAAACTCAGACTGACTGCCAGACTTTTCTTCCCAGCTTCAACACCCTCGCCAATATAAACATCAAACAGTTCGACAGTAACGTTGCTTTGTTCATTCTCTGCTGTTTGACGAATACAGTTAATTATAGCAGATGATTCCACATCGTCACCTACAATAATAGCAATATCTCTGCGAATTGCAGGAAATTTTGACAAAATTTTAAAATTTGGTACTTTTGCGGCCGAAATTGCCGCAAATTCCACTTCAAAAAGTATACTTGTACTCTTTACATCCATAGCTTTTGCTACTGTCGGATGCAAGGTACCCATCCAGCCAACCGCTTGATTATCTTTATAAATTCTGGCTGATTGTCCCGGATGCAATGCCGGGTGCTGTTCGGCAGCAAATCGATAGCTTAACAAATCCCCGCCTAAACTCAATAGTGCCTCAACATCAGCTTTTAAATCAAAAAAGTCGATAGTGCGGGTTTTTTCGCCCCACTGTTCAGGAAAGGCGCTGCCATTGATAATACCGGCAACCATGACTTCCTGCAATAATTCATTGTCTGACTGGTCAGAGCCGCCTGGAACAAAGCGAGAACCGACTTCAAATAAACGAATACGATTTTGTTGCCGGTTCTGATTATAAACCAGAGCCCCAATCAAACCGGTCCAAAGACTGGTACGCATGACCGATAAATCTTCAGAAATTGGATTTGACAGTTTAATCCCCGGATTATCCGGTGTTATTAAGTTCTGAGCACTGGGTTCAACAAAACTATAACAAATAGCTTCCTGATAGCCCAGGTTAACCATCAATTCTTTGACTTTTAATTCATTGATGCGATCTTCCGGACACGCAGCCATTTCAATGGCACCATGAGGTAAGGTCACCGGGAGGTTGTCATATCCGTATATACGACCAATTTCCTCAATCAGATCAACATCATATTCGATATCGAAACGAAATGCCGGTGCAGTCACCTGCCAGCCGTCCTGACAGTTTACCACGTTCATTTCTAAACGTTTCAGGACATCCTTCACAGTTTCATCATCTATTTCAATGCCCAGAACCCGGGAAATTTTTTCTTTGCGTAATAAAATCATCGAGGCTTTAGGAATATATGCCTGACAACTTTTTTCAACCACAGGTCCAACTTCACCCCCGGCGATGTCCAGGATCAACTGAGTGGCCCGCTCTATCGCCTGCACCTGCAGCTCAGGCGACACACCCCGTTCAAAGCGATGTGATGAATCCGTGTGCAAACCATGAGTCCTGGCCTTGCCGATAATTTTATCCGGGGCGAAAAAGGCGCTTTCGAGCAAGATATCTTTGGTTTCATCCGAAACCGCCGAACTTTCACCGCCCATTATTCCGGCCAGAGCCAGGGCCTGATGATCATCCGCAATAACCAGATTATCGGCATTCAAAGAAATTTCTTGACCATCAAGTAATGTCAGTTTTTCCCCTGCCTCTGCCATACGCACATTAATACCGCCCTGAATCTTTTCAAGATCAAACGCGTGCATAGGTTGTCCCAGCTCCAGCATGACATAATTGGTAATATCCACCAGAGGACTGATTGAACGATTGCCACAACGGCGCAATTTTTCCTGCATCCATAAGGGAGTCTGTGCCTGAATATTGACATTTTTGATAATTCGGCCAGCATAGCGGGGACAAGCTTCCTCTGCCGAAATATTGATATTAATGGTATCGTCAATGCTGGCAGGCAGTTCATTGATGGTGACTGGATTGACATTACTTCGGGTCATGACCCCGGTTTCACGAGCCACACCAGCAATCGAGAAACAATCACCACGATTCGGCGTTAATCCCAGTTCAATGCTGACATCATCCAGTTGCAGATATTCATTCAGTGTGGTTCCGACTAGGGCATCCGCAGGTAATTCCATAATGCCCTCAGCGCTATCCGCAAGCCCCAGTTCCTTTTCTGAACAGAGCATTCCGTAGGACTCAACACCACGCAATTTGGACTTTTTGATTTTAAAGTCTCCAGGTAACACCGCTTTAACCATGGCACAGGCTACCAGAAGATCTTTTCGGGCATTGCTGGCGCCGCAAACGATTTGCAGCGGTTGCTCTGAAAGTTCACCGACATCGACCTGACAAACCTGTAATTTATCAGCATCGGGATGCTTTTCGGCACTAAGAATCTTGCCGACAACGACACCGCTATGTGCCGGAGCAACCGGTTCAATGGCATCCACTTCCAGACCAGCCATAGTAAGCTGATGTCCCAGTACGGCGGTAGTTAAATCCGGATTGACCCACTCTCTTAGCCATTGTTCACTAAATTTCATATTTTATTGTTCCAGAATTCTTTCTAATTGATAACACTGGTTGATAGCTCAGGACTGAATTAAGCAAATTGACGTAAAAAACGTAAATCATTTTCAAAGAACAGACGCAGATCATTAACGCCATAACGCAACATGGTCAGACGCTCTACGCCCATACCGAAGGCAAAGCCGGTATATTTGTCACTATCAATATCGACATGACGGAACACTTCAGGATGTACCATGCCACAGCCAAGCACTTCCAGCCAGCCGGTATGACTGCAGACCCGACAACCTTCACCACCGCACATCACACATTCTATATCTGCTTCAGCTGACGGTTCGGTAAATGGAAAATAGGAAGGTCTGAAGCGAACTTTGAGATCTTTTTCAAAAAACTGCTTCAGAAAATCATCCAGAATGCCTTTTAAGTCGGTAAAGCTGACGTCTTCATCCACCATCAGCCCTTCCACCTGGTGAAACATTGGTGTATGGGTGACATCAGAATCACAACGATAAACTCGGCCTGGCGCTATGACGCGTAAAGGTGGTTTCTGAGCTTCCATGGTACGTATCTGTACCGGGGATGTGTGGGTTCTCAATACCGTATGGGGATCAAAATAAAAGGTATCGTGCATAGCCCTTGCAGGATGGGATTCAGGAATATTGAGTGCTTCAAAATTATGATAATCATCTTCAATTTCCGGGCCGGTTTTGACTTCAAAACCCATTTCTGCAAACAGAGATTCAATTCGCGCCAGCGTTCGACTCACCGGGTGCAAACCACCAATTCGTTCGCCTCGTCCTGGCAGCGTGACATCTATGGTCTCGGAACGAAGTTTTTGTTCCAGAGCAGAATTCTGCAGAGTTGTTTTTTTATCCTGTATCAATAGCTGAACAGATTGTTTGGCCTGATTGATCACCTGGCCAGCTTTGGGACGTTCTTCTGCAGATAATTTACCCAGCTCTTTCATCAGCGCAGTTATGGCACCTTTTTTACCCAGATATTGCACCCGGATCTGCTCCAGTGCATCAATATTATCAGCGGCTGTAATTGCCTGTTGCGCTTCGTCAACCAGCTTGTCCAGGTTTTCCACTATATAACCTCTATACGTCAAATTGAATCAATGAATAACGGCGCCTGAATGTCCAGGCAGTACTCGGTATCCATGGAGGATTTCACAATTAGTAATTACAATTAAAAAGGGGAAAGACTTTCGCCTTTCCCCTTTTTAACGTTATCCCTTGCCATGCGAAATAGCAAAGCAAGGATTTTTAGCTATGCAGAAAGTGCGGCTTTAGCTTGTTCAGCAATCGCAGCAAATGCAGCTTTATCAGCAATCGCCATATCAGACAGAACTTTACGGTCGATTTCAATATTAGCTTTTTTCAAACCATTGATCATGCGGCTATAGCTCAAACCATGTTCACGAGCACCGGCGTTGATACGAGCAATCCATAATTGACGGAATTGACGCTTACGCTGACGACGGTCACGGTAGGCATATTGACCGGCTTTAGTAACAGCCTGGACTGCTACACGGTAGACGTTTTTACGACGACCGGAATAACCTTTGGCCTGCTTAATGACTTTCTTGTGTCTGGCATGTGCCTGTACACCACGTTTTACTCTTGCCATTTTAGTGCGCTCCTTTGATTAGACTAAACGTAACATACGTTTGATTGCAGGAGCATCTGACGCATCAATGGCATCAGGGCTACGTAAATGACGCTTACGCTTGGTAGTCATTTTGGTCAGGATGTGGCTACGATTTGAGCTACCACGCTTAATACGACCAGAAGCAGTCACGCGAAAACGCTTGGAAGCGCCGCGTTTGGATTTCATTTTTGGCATAATACACCTCTAAAATATCTACGCATTGATTAATAGAACCAAACTGTGGTTTAGTTCTTCTCTTTAAATAAGAGATTTAAGTTAAACAGCAATACTTTGACTCACTATGGTTGAAACAAGGATAATCTGAGGCAGATCTCCCGTGAGTGATTGCTACTTTTTGCTTTTTGGTGATAGCACCATAACCATCTGACGCCCTTCCAGTTTGGCCCGTTGTTCAACATTGGCCAGTTCTTCAAGGTCAGCGGCGATTCGTTCAAGTACTTCAAGGCCCAGCTCGCGATGAGCCATTTCTCGGCCTCGAAATCTTAACGTCACCTTGGTTTTATCACCATTTTCAAGAAAACGAGTCAGGTTGCGTAATTTGACCTGATAATCGCCCTCTTCAGTCCCTGGTCTGAGTTTAACCTCTTTGACCTGGGTTTGTTTCTGCTTTTTCTTTTCTTGAGCCTTTTTCTTTTTCTGCTCAAAAATAAATTTACCGTGATCCATCACACGACAAACCGGTGGATTTGCTGTTGGTGCAATCTCCACTAAATCCAGTTCCAATTCATTGGCAAGTTTTTGGGCTTCAGCAAGGCTCATAATGCCCGCCTGTTCTTCATCTACACCTGTTACCCGAACTTCTTTGGCAGTGATCTCGTCATTTATACGAGTCGCGTTTGATTTTACTTTTTCAAACTGTTTTCTTGGCCCAGCGATGGTTTGTTCTCCTAGCTAATTCTACAAAAGTTACCAATGTTTACTAAACGCGATATTTTAGTAAACTTTCTTATGAAATACTACTATGTTTTAACAAATAGTTAAAATAAAGAATTGAAATACAAACTTTTTTAACTAATAGCCCTAATTGCCCAAAACTCTCTAACTCTTCTGCTCTATCTTTTCAAACAGGAGAGCAATAAGATCATCTACAGCCATTGCTCCCAAATCTTCCCCATCTCGGGTACGGACGGCAATGGCATTATTTTCGATTTCTCGATCACCAGCGACCAGAATATAAGGCGTTCTTGCCAGTGTATGTTCACGAATTTTAAAACCGATTTTCTCATTTCTCAAGTCAGCATGAACCCGTAAACCAACGTTTTTCAGTTTCTTGACCACGTCTTCAACGTAGCTGGCCTGCTTATCGGTTATACCCATGACAACGGCCTGAACCGGAGACAGCCACAAAGGCATTTTTCCAGCATGTTCTTCAATCAGAATACCAATAAAACGTTCCAGAGAACCCAGAATAGCTCGGTGAATCATTACCGGAACCTGTTTTTCACCATGCTCATCAATATAATGGGCATCCAGGCGCCCGGGCATGGAAAAATCGACTTGAGCAGTACCGCACTGCCAGACCCGACCAAGACAATCTTTAAGAGAAAATTCTATTTTCGGGCCATAAAAAGCACCTTCACCCGGTTGCAGCTCCCAATCCAGTTTTTTACTGTCCAGTGCCGCTTCCAGTGCCGCTTCTGCTTTGTCCCAGACATCATCGGAGCCGACCCGTTGTTCTGGACGCGTGGATAATTTGACCAGAACTTCGGTAAAACCAAAATCTTTATAAACATCAAACAATAAATCAATAAAAACAGAAATCTCGCTTTGAATCTGATTTTCTGTACAGAAAATGTGGGCATCATCCTGAACAAAATTTCTCACCCGCATCAGACCGTGCAACGTACCTGAGGGCTCATTACGATGACAGGAACCAAATTCCGCCATGCGCAAAGGCAGGTCACGATAGGATTTAAGTCCGGTATTAAAAATCTGAATATGACACGGACAGTTCATCGGCTTAACGGCATAATCCCGGTTTTCCGAATGTGTGGTGAACATCATGTCGCTGAATTTGTCCCAATGACCGGATTTTTCCCAAAGAGAACGATCAACCACCTGGGGAGTGCGCACTTCTTCGTAGCCGTTTACTGTTAATACTTTTCGGACATATTGCTCGACCTGCTGGTAAATAATCCAGCCCTTATCATGCCAGAACACCATACCAGGTGCTTCTTCCTGCATATGGAACAGATTTAACTGCTTGCCCAGTTTACGGTGGTCACGTTTTTCAGCTTCTTCCAGACGATGTAAATAGGCTTTTAAATCTTTTTTGTTAGCCCAAGCTGTACCATAAATACGTTGCAGCATTTCATTGTTGGAATCACCACGCCAGTAGGCACCGGCCAGTTTCATCAATTTGAATGATTTAAGCTTACCCGTTGAAGGAGCGTGAGGTCCACGGCACAGGTCAATGAAATCACCCTGTTGATATAAAGATAAATCTTCATTAGCCGGAATACTTTCAATAATTTCCGCTTTATATTCTTCACCCATATCACGAAAAAACTTGACCGCCTCATCTCGTGACTTCACTGAACGGGAAATGACATAGTTTTCTTTGACCAGTTCAGCCATTTTTTTCTCTATTGCGACCAGGTCTTCCGGAGTAAAACTTTCTTCATAGGCAAAGTCATAATAAAAGCCGTCTTCAATGACCGGGCCGATGGTTACCTGAGCTTTAGGGAACAGGGATTTTACTGCCTGAGCCAGTAAATGCGCGGTAGAATGACGGATAACTTCCAGCCCATCTTCATCACGTTCAGTAATAATCGCTAATTCCGCATCATTTTCAATGACATAAGAAGTATCAACCAGTTGGCCATTAACTTTCCCGGCTAAAGCAGCTTTAGCCAGGCCAGGACCAATATCCATAGCGACGTCATGAATTGTAACGGCAGAATCAAATTGTCGAGAAGAGCCATCAGGCAGTGTAACTTCAGGCATTATGTACCAATCCAGCTAAAATTAAAGAGTTAATAAAAAGCCAGGTATTATAACCCAGTCAAGTGGGTGCTTAAAGCATGGTTTCATTTAATTTACTCGGTAAGGATGATATTAAGGCATTCTTACAAAAAAAAACCTTGTTTCCTACATGATTCCTACATAAGAATAAGTAATTTCCTACAGTTCCTTCATTTTAGAGTGATTATACTGAATTAAATTTAACGTTTCTCGCGATTTATACTGCTTCCAAAAGTTTTACAGGCAATGGATTGTATGGCCTTAAGTAGCAAAAATATGATTGAATTTTTAGAACATGTATCGGTAAGATATGGACAGCACTGAACAGTTATCCGATCAACTTCTTCATGAAATCATGCAATTACAGCATGAGATTGATAAGGTCATGGCGCTTAATGGCAATCGTGAGGACTTCGTTGTTAAACAATACAGAAAATTTATATTAGCGAAACAAAATAAATTAAAAAAACTGAACAGCGGATATCGAAACTTTCTCTTTAATCTTGGCACAAAAAGCCATTAGCTCATGGCCTTTTGGTTCAATTTTCTCAATCCCCAAGACAGATATCCAGATGCCTCAAACTTTCTAATAAAGGATGATCATCAGGAATAATACGTCGGTTACCTGCAACCTCTTCCAAAGGTACTGCCACCGGATATCCACCACGTTCTGCAACCATTTTGCCGGATTCCCCGTCAACGATTAAATCAACGGCTTTAGTACCCAGCTTGGTTGCCAGGATTCTATCCGCTGCAGAAGGAGTGCCACCTCTCATCACATGTCCCAGACTGGTTAAACGCGTTTCCAGCCCAGTTAATTCTGCCAGTCGATGGGTTAAGTGCACGGCAGTGCTATCTTCATAGTTGGCGGGAATTTCACTGTCATCTTTGGGACGTGCACCCTCCGCCACCGCAACAATGGAAAAACGCTTACCCCGTCGATTTCGTTCTATCAATGAATTTTTGATAACCTCAATATCATAGGGAATTTCAGGAATAACGACCACATCTGCCCCCCCTGCCAGCCCCGAAGCCGCAGTCAACCAACCGGTATTATGCCCCATAATTTCCACAACCATGACCCGGTGATGGCTATAAGCTGTCGAGTGTAAACGATCAATAGCCTCTGTGGCGATTTCCACGGCAGTATCAAAACCAAAGCAGGCGTCCGTTCCCCAGACATCATTATCAATGGTTTTCGGCAGGGTAATGATCTTCATATCTGTTTTTTTCAACAGGCGCATGGCATTTTTTTGCGTGCCACCACCGCCGATGCAAACCAGCGCATCCAGATGCAGCTTATGATAATTTTCTTCCGCCTGGGCAATGGTGTCGACGACCTTGTCACCTATAGACATTTTATGGGGTTTATCACGACTGGTCCCCAGTATGGTACCGCCAATGGTTAAAATCCCGGATAAACTATCATCGCCTAAACGTTCATAACGATTTTCAGCCAGGCCTCGAAAACCATCAAGAAATCCAATCACTTCCATATCATATTGTTTGATTGCCGCTTTCGCTACGCCACGAATGGCAGCATTTAGCCCCTGGCAATCACCGCCAGCTGTCAAAATGCCAATTGACTTAGAGTTATCGCTCATATTTATATTTTGCCTGTTATTATGCTTGTACCGGGATCTCGTTTTCAGATAATAGGACTATAATAAACTTATGACGATAAATAAAACAAAAAACAGACATAAAGGACTTTTTCTTGATCTGGATTCAGTTAATACCGGAGATCTGGATCTAAGCAGTTTAAAAGACAGCCTTCCTGAATGGCAATGGAATCCAACCACAGACCAAAATGACGTGATCACAGCCATCCAGGGTGCCTCGGTTGTCGTCAGCAATAAAGTTTTGCTGGATGAACAGGTGATAGCTAACGCACCGGATTTAGACCTTATCTGTATTGCTGCAACCGGGATTAACAATGTTGACATCCAGGCGGCACAAAAACACCAGGTGGCAGTATGCAATGTCACCGCCTATGCCACCGCATCCGTGGCCCAACATGTTTTTCGACTAATACTGGCTTTGGCCGGCCGACTGGCGGAAAACACTCAGGCAGTCAAAACAGGAAAATGGTCTGAAAGTCCTTATTTCTGTCTATTGGATTTTCCACCACTGGAATTGACTGGCAAAACCATGGGCATTATTGGTTATGGTGAACTGGGTCATGCGGTGGCAGAATTGGCTAAACAATTTGGCATGAAGGTCTTAATTGCGCAACGAGATCAACAAGATACACGATCCGGACGATTACCAATAGAAGAACTCCTACCCCAGGTTGATATTCTCAGCCTGCATTGTCCATTGACTGACAAAAATATCAATCTCATTGACCGGCATGAGTTATCGTTACTACCTGAACATGCATTTTTAATCAATACCGCCCGGGGTGGTCTGGTGAATGAAAGCGCATTACTGGAAGCACTACAAAACCAACAAATTGCCGGAGCCGGACTGGATGTCCTTGCCCAGGAACCGCCAAAGTCTGATTATGCGCTGCTAAAAGCCAATCTCAACAATTTGCTCATTACCCCGCATATTGCCTGGGCCAGTCAGCAATCCCGACAACGGTTAATCTGTGAAATTGCCGCCAATATTCAGGCATATAACAATGGTGAAATGAGAAATCGTATCGTTTAGTTAGCTAAAGCGGTTAACTTACCAAGCTCAGATTGGCGTTTTATAACATCTTTGTAGGCTTTTTTAAAAAACGAACGCAGTGATTTTTTCAGATGCGCCGTCACCTGTCCAGGCGGTATGTTCTTAAGTACTGCAAAAATTGCCAGGGCATAAGTAATATCATACTGCGATAGCCAGGCTTGACGATTCACGGTGACCGGCTGACAACTACCACAGGCTCTATTGCGATAGTTAAAAGCGCTATTGGAAAACATCAGCCCGAACCCCAAAAATACCGCCAGGACTTCGGTGGCCTGAGGCCAGTTCTCTTCACCTCCCGGGGGCGTATCCTCTGCCATGGCGGCGAGATGATGAGCCAGGGTATGGGCAAATGAGGCGATAATCGCCTCAGGATTATTCACCTGTCTGGGATCATAAACCACCTTCAGGCGTTGTTCTTCAAGCACATATTCAGGTTCGACGCCGTTCATATACCGCAATGCACCAGAGACCACAATACGTGCCGGTTGGGTGGCACAGCTTTGTTCCGCGGTCAGTCTGCAGGGCCAGTGTTTCAGACCTGCATACTCTCGGACTTTATCAAAAATCAATTGCGCCATTTCATCGTTACTAGCCGCATTACCTGGAAAAAAATGGTTCGATGGCTGGACCAGAACAGTTTGCCGGAAAAAAATATCCGCATCGAAGTTAGTCAGAGCCCAATGATAGAGCTCAAATAACCACAGAATGGATTCTTCATCCAGTATCGGACGACTCTTAAAAAGTTCTAAAAACACAAAAAACCTCTTTTTTATAAAAAATACTTACTTAAGTAGATTTACTTTATTTTAATATATTAGCAAATATTAATGGATGAATTTTCAAAATACGTCTATACTACATAAGATATTATAAATGAGCAGAAGTAAGGAGAAAACAATGCTCTTCAAATCCAAAAAATCAATTATGATAGCATTTTCTTCTCTGGTCATCACTGGAACCAGTTTGGGGGGAACAGTCAGTGCCCAAGAATATCGCTACCCGCCTGCCGATGCGCTGGAGCGACCAGTCACAAACGCAGCGCCTGCAGTAAGACAACCGTCAACACAACCGACTCGAGTATCCCAGGGTTATCCAAGGCCTTATCCTGCACAAAATTTTCCGCCTCAAAGAAGGTTTAACCAGGCCCCCGTTTATGGACCTCCCAGAAATGCGCCTATGCCCTATAGACCGGCCCCATATGGACCACCACCAATGGCAGGAGCAAGACCAATGGGTCCTGGACCAGGCGCACCACCACCTTATGGTAATCCATATAATCGTGGCCCGTATAATAATTCCGGTCCTTATAACAACAGCCCCTTCGGTGGTAATAACAGCCCCTTTGGCGGTAATAACAGTCCCTTTGGCGGTGGAGGTCCATTCAAAAATATGGGCTTTGGACCATTCAATAACAATTCCGCTCCATGGGAAACCTGGCCATTTGGCGGTCGGGACAGTTTCTGGAGCAGAAAAGAGATGCCGTTTGATGAGCAAAATCCAGCCGACTGGTTTAGTCCTGGCGATCCCAAAGAAGGTCTGGCCATTATGTGGGAAGACCTGATTTCTGCACCGGATGATCTGGGCACTATGCCTGGGGGCTGGACTGTACCATCCGTCAGTGTACCAAATCCGGTTGATCTTGAAGATCAAATGGAAAAAGCCAGTAAGGAAGTTCCTGATTTGATCCGAATTTATAACTAAACATTCTAATCTCCGGTTGCCACTGCCCTGATGGCAACCAGAAATTACCTTTATTATAATCCATCCATCATATCCCTTCTGAATAACTCCTCCAGATTGTTTCAAATAATAATACATCAATAGATGTTTACCGGCTTATTTCAGTTTAAAATACTTCCCGCAGTTAATCTCAGCAAATAAAGAGGCATTTTGTGGAAGAATTTATCCCCGGTCAACGTTGGATCAGTAATGCAGAAATACAATTAGGTCTTGGTATCATTATTGACTCCGATCACCGCACCGTAAGCATACGCTTTGAAGCAAGTGATGAAACTCGAACTTATGCCAAGCAAAATGCCCCTTTAACGAGAGTCATCTATGATAAAGGAGAGCGGGTAAAAGCAATCACTGGTGACGATATTGAAATCATCAGTTTCTCAGAAACTGATGGCATAGTGAGCTACTCAGGTATCAATTCAAACGGCCAACCTATAATGTTGGATGAGCGCGAACTGGATCATTTTATTCAACTCAATCGCCCCGCTGAACGTCTCTTTAGTGGTCAGATAGATAAGAACCGCTGGTTCGAATTGCGTTACCAAACCCTGCAGCAGCTCAATCAACTGAATCATTGTAAATTATCCGGCCTCAGTCACTGTAGAACCAGTTTGATCCCTCATCAGTTATTTATTGCCCATGAAGTGGCTAATCGTTTTGCGCCGAGAGTATTACTGGCGGATGAAGTAGGTCTGGGGAAAACCATTGAAGCCGGATTGATCATTCACCATCAATTACTCAACGAACGGGCCCAACGGATCCTGATTGTTGTCCCTGAGAGTCTGATGCATCAGTGGCTGGTGGAGATGCTACGCCGTTTTAATCTCATGTTCAGTATTTTTGATGAACAGCGCTGTCAGGCAATGAGTGATGAGGATAATCTATTTCACAGTGAACAGAAAGTGCTCTGCAGCCTGGAATTTCTGGTGCAAAATAAAAGCTATTATCAACAGGCTCTTGAGGGCGAATGGGATCTGCTGGTCGTTGATGAAGCCCATCACCTGCAATGGTCGCCTGAGAAGAGTAGCGATGAGTACCAATTAATTGAACAGCTGGCACAACGTATCAGAGGCATCCTGTTATTAACAGCAACACCTGAGCAACTGGGCATTGAAAGCCATTTTGCTCGTTTAAGACTGTTGGATCCCGACCGTTTTCCAGATCTGGAGTCATTTATCGCAGAAGAAGAAGGTTATCGTCCTATAGCCCATGCCATGGAAGCACTATTATCAAACCAGCCTTTTGATGAATCTGTCCGTCAAACTTTAAAAAACGTATTAAAAGAAGAGCATTTAATCGATAAATGGCATTCTGACAGACAAAGCATTATAGAACATATGCTGGATCGACACGGCACGGGCCGGGTTTTGTTTCGTAACACCCGAACTGCCGTCAAAGGATTCCCTGGACGGAAAGTGTTCGCACATCCGCAAAAAACTCCGGAGCAATATCAGCAATGCCTGAAACATTTTTCTCAAGGGTTGTTAAAACAAGAGTTAAAAACAGAAGTAGAATCTGGAGATAATGTCCGAACTGGCTTTTCCAATCTGCTCCTTTTCCCTGACTTGCTTTATCAAGCGGTTGCCCATGAATTTGATTTTATCCAGGACTGGCGACAGATCGACCCACGGGTTGGATGGTTAGGTGAATGGTTATTAGAGATCAGGCAAACGAAACACGATCCGGCCGAAAATAAAACTCTGGTGATAACAGCCAATGCCCAAACCGCAAAGGAGCTGGCTGACAGTCTGAAACATCACTGGGGTTTGTATGCAGCCGTTTTCCACGAACAATTAAGCCTTATAGAACGTGATCGCGCAGCTGCCTTTTTTGCCGATCCTGAAAATGGCGCTCCAGTTTTAATTTGTTCTGAAATTGGCAGTGAGGGACGTAACTTTCAGTTTGCTCACCAAATGGTTTTATTTGATTTACCCATCAATCCCGATTTACTGGAACAACGTATCGGTCGTCTGGATCGCATTGGTCAAAACCAGACCATTCATATCCATATCCCCTATCTGGAAAATACTGCACAAGAAATTCTATATCACTGGTATCATGAAGGCCTCAATGCTTTTGAACAAACCTGTCCAATTGGTCATGCGGTTTTTGAACAAGTACAGACACCATTAACCAATCAATTAATGAATCCTCTTTCATTATCTCCAGAGCCTAATGATAAAGGCTCTGACTTATTTTCTGAATTAATTACTCAGACTAAAAACTTACATCAGCAACTGAATCATGCTCTTCATGAAGGCCGGGATAAATTACTGGAATATAATTCCTGTCGTCAGCCAGAAGCCGATAAGCTTAAAACACTGGCTGAAGAATCGGATAAACATTCAACACTTTATGACTATATGGATGACTTATTTGATGTCTTTGGAATCGAACATTCTGAACATAGTGAGCAATGTTATATTATTTCGCCCAGTGAGCACATGATCAATCAATTTCCCGGCTTACCGGATGACGGCATGACGATCACCTATGACCGGACCATTGCTCTAGCAAATGAAGATATGCAATTCTTTACCTGGGATCATCCCATGGTTAAAAATGCCATGGAAATGATCCATAGTAGCGAAATGGGTAATACCGCCATGACGACCCTGGAAAGTTCCGAATTGAATGTTCGTTTAAAACCTGGAACGTTATTGCTGGAATGCCTGTTCGTGATTGAAACCAGCACGAATGAGCTATTACAGGCCAACCGTTATTTACCGCCCACCACAATCCGTGTTGTTATCGATGAACGTGGCCAGGAATACACTGATAACATCACCCACAATATGATTGCCGCATTAACGACTGAAGCAATCAACACTCAGACCGCTCAGCAAATCGTTAAAGTCAAACAAGATGTTCTACAGCAAATGATTGCCAGAGCAGAAACTTTATGTGATCGACAAACTCCGGAAATTTTACAGACGGCCAGAAAAGACAGCCATCAAACACTGGACAATGAAATTAATCGGCTCAGAGTCCTGGCTCAGGTTAATCCCAATATCCGTGCCGAAGAAATTGACTTCTTTACCCGGCAGCTAGAATCCCTGGAAACAATTTTTGACTCAGTTAAGCCAAGGCTGGATGCATTGAGAGTTGTCATTATTACTTGAAAAACAAGGTAGTGGCGCTTAAACTTTATTTGAATCTTTAGCCGGAGCATCTATGAGCAACCTTAATATTGACAATACTAACATTGTTTCTGAAACCATTCTTACCCCTCCCAGCGACTTCAAACAACAGCAGCCTCTGACGGAAAAATCAGAACAGACGGTATTGCAGGGGCGTCAGGCCATTCGGGACATTCTGACGAGAGATGATAATCGTCTGCTTGTGATTACTGGACCCTGCTCGATTCACGATATTGAATCTGCCAAAGAGTATGCACAACGTTTAAAAGTTCTCAGTGATGAATTAAGTGACACCCTGCTTATAGTCATGCGGATATATTTTGAGAAACCAAGAACCACCGTTGGTTGGAAAGGGCTGATCAATGATCCACATTTAAATGGTAGTTTTGATGTCAGCCTTGGTCTTAAACAGGCCCGGGAAATTTTACTGTGGATGGCTGAGCTGGGTTTGCCGGTCGGTACCGAAGCACTGGATCCGGTCACGCCACAATATCTTTCAGACCTGTTTTCCTGGGCAGCGATTGGAGCAAGAACCACTGAATCACAAACCCATAGAGAAATGGCCAGCGGCCTTTCCACTCCGGTCGGTTTTAAAAATGGTACTGATGGCAATCTTGCTGTGGCCATTAATGCCATGCACTCCGTATCTGCACCGCATCATTTTCTGGGCATCAATCAGGAGGGCCAGGTTATTCAGATTCAAACCCGAGGTAATGCCTATGGTCATATTATTTTACGTGGAGGAAAAACAACCAATTATGATTCCGTCAACATTGCTTTGGCTGAAAAAGCATTAGCTGAAGCAGGCTTGAATAAAAACATTATTGTTGACTGCAGTCATGATAACTCAAATAAGCAATATGAGTTACAACCACTGGTTGCTAATGATGTGACCCAACAGATTATAGAAGGCAATACTTCTATTATGGGTATTATGCTGGAAAGTCATCTACATGAGGGTAACCAGGCCATACCGAATGACCTCAGTCAGCTGAAGTACGGCGTTTCCATTACTGATGCCTGCATAGACTGGCAAACCACCGAAACACTGTTGCGGAGTATGGCCGAGCGTTTGCAACCGGTATTAAAAAATCGTCACAGAAAATAACGATGGTAATTCACTAGCCGGCATCGACAACCATATTTGCCCAGGTGACGGCTTCAATGTTGGCAACAAAAATCTCATCCTGTGTTAAGTTTTTAAAATGACTGTTGTCGGAATCTGATACTTCATAGGCCAGAACACATTTTAATGCTTCACCGCAATCACCTTCATATTTTATCAGCGCATCAATAATATTCTGATTTAATGGCAATGGTTTAATAAGTTCTGCCAGCTCTCTTTCCATTAAAATATCCAGTGAGGAAAACAGGCCTACGGTAAAAAAACTTTCCTGATCAGCCAAATCCGCAGCCTCTGATAGCAGCTCACACATTTTGGCTCTAACCATCGTAAGATGCAGCATTTCAGATGGCCGATCATCCATACTCGCCAATGCCATTAATGATGCCCAGGAGCGCAATTTATTACGCCCTAAAATTACAATCGCCTGACGAATGGAATCAACTTTGCGCGGCAGACTAAAGATAGCGGAATTGATCAATTTCAACATTTTATAACTTAAAGAAACATCAAATCCCAACGCTTCTTCAATCTCATCCGTATCCGATTCCGGATTGATCAAAATTGATAATAAATTCAGCACGGCCATTTTATTGGACGGCAGAGTCGTCTTCTTTATCACCTTTGGTTTGCTCAGGAAATAACCCTGATAATAATCAAAGTCCAGACGATGACAGAGAAAAAACTCATCCATGGTTTCCACTTTCTCTGCCAGAAGTCGAACATCAAATCCTTTTAAAATTTCTACGTGTTCTTTCAACTCCTGTTCTGATAGCTGCATAATGTCAATTTTGACAATATCAATGAATGGCATCAGGGGCTTATGTTCCGGATTATAGATATAATCATCAAGAGCGAGGATAAAACCCTGAGATTTCAGGCGTTTTGCGGCTTCTATAATAGTATCCGTAATGACAATGTCTTCAAGAATCTCCAGTACTATCTGTTTCGGTGAAATCGGCAGGGAATCTTCATCTAATAGAAACTGTTCGGTCAGATTAATAAAAGCAAAGTGATTGCCCACCAGCTTTTCCAGACCCATTTCCAGATAACAGTTGATAATGGTAGTGGAAGTTGCGCCATCCGCACCAAGTTGCTGAAAGGCACTGGCCATATCACCACCGGTTCGGAAAAGTAATTCGAAGCCATAAATTTTCAGCTTTTTATCATAAATTGGCTGTCGACCGACAAAGACCTCAGGCATTAAACGATATCTCCAGTTATTATTGTTTTAAGTTCGTTTTTGAGTTCGCAAGCGGGTAGAAACAGCATCTTCAAGCTCGGTTTCACTACTGGTCACGACCCGGTTTCTACCTGCTTTCTTGGCTTCATACAATGCCATATCCGCCAGACGTAAGGTTTTCTCCAGGGTTTCCTCCAAATCATAAGCCAGGCCAATACTGGCGGTAATTTGCAGTTTTTTGCCATCATCTAAAGGAATCTCCATAGCTTCAATAGCGCGCCGCATCATCTCAAAAAAAACACCAGGGTTATCACTGCCATTAACCAGCACACAGAACTCCTCACCACCAAATCTGGCTACAATATCATTTTTTCGGCTATGTTCTTTTAAAGTGGCTGCAATTTCTTTAAGGGCAAGATCCCCTACCTCATGGCCATAGGTGTCATTCACTTTTTTAAAAAAATCCACGTCCAGTATTGCAACCCCAAGTGGCTGATGTTTTTCCCTGGCGTTAGAAAATAGTTTGTCCCCGGCGTCAAATAGATAACGGCGATTATGAAGACCGGTCAGCTGATCCCTGATCGCCATATTTTCGACCAGCCGAATATATTCCATCATCTCGACATGATGATTGATGCGGCTATAGAATTCCTCAACAAGAAAGGGTTTTATGATGGTATCATTTGCTCCGGCTTTCAAAAACATAGCGGACAGTTCGGGTACATTCTGCGATGAAATAGCGATAATACAAAGTTCCGAACGGCTGAAATCCCGGCGAATCTGATTGGTCAACTCTAAACCATCCTTCTTCCCCATATTGTAATCAGTTAGTACTAACATGATCTCATCTTTGTACTCGTCCAGTATTCTCATAGCCTCGTCGCCATCCGCCGCTTCCAGAATCTGATAACCGTGGATCTTAAGGAGGCTGACAATATATGAACGGAATGATGGAGAATCATCCACGACCAGTATTTTAATATCCGGATTTTTTCTCAGACGATGGATAAGTGACACCACATACTGGATTTCACTCATATTCTTTTTGATCACATAGTCCACGATGGGACGAGACAGAATTTTTTCTCTCACATTCTCATTCAAGTTTCCGGTGAGCACAATAGAGGGGATACCCTTTTTGAGTACATAATCCACTACCTCTCCATTGGGCGCATCAGGAAGGTTTAAATCCAGAACTGCAGCACAGAAATCAGATTCAATTTCAAGCAGTTGCCTGGTTTCTGCAAAATCCTTGCAAATTAAAACACGACATTCGCTTTTCTCGCTAATGCTTGCTTTGAGCACTTCGGAAATTGACAGGGTATCATCGACAATAAGAACTTTATCCATGATTAAAAGATAGGAAAAATAGTTTTATTTTACAAGTAATAAGTCCCAGAACGGTCTATTTTTGAAGAAAATTTAACCGTGCTCTGGAACGACTTATCATTAGAAAAACTCTACCTGCTAATCCCCACTTCCATCCCGGGATAAGGATTATGTTTTTATATTAGCGATAAATCCATTTTTAATTGATAAAAGACTGAATATCTTTTAATTGAGCAATGCCAGGGCTCTGTTCGGCGATGTTCAACGGAAGTTGTGACAGAGCAGCACGGGCCTGAACCAATTCCTTATAACTGCCATAGGTTAAAATATAATAGTCTTTTCCTTGTTCAGCAATAGTGAACCAGGCCAGATCATCCTGCAAAGAATAACCGTTGTGTTCTATATATTGATATAGCTTCTGTTTTGAATCAACACTGACCAATTGAATCGCGTAGTGATTATCAGGTTGTTGAGCTAGCCAGTTAACATCATGCATTGCTTTTCCGGTATAACGACTGTAGTCCCTAAGAGGTCCGACACTGGTATTAAGAAACTGGACGTTATCATCCATATCTTTCAGTTCATTATTAATCTGAACGATTTCCTTACTCTTTTCCTGATTTGCCTGTACCAGAATATTTGCTTTTTCCTGTTCCTCTTTGATTTGAGCCTGTAAAGCCGCAAGTTTTGATTCCAGCGCTTCGCGCTCATGTTCGGCCTGCATCAGCTGGCTTTGTTGTTCAGAAAACTGCAAATTCACTCGTTTTTCTATGGCTACATCATTGTCCATATTTGACTGCCACAAACTCTGTTGATAAATAAAACTATATATCAGGGCAATTATAGTCACAATCGCCACAATCGAAACCGCCATGGTCATTGTTTGAAAATGCTGTCGCTCCGTTTGAGAATTGGTAACAATTTGCAGTCCCAGATCATCAGTTTTTTCATCCAGACGAACATTTTGTTTATTCAGCTGATTGACAGCATCTTGTAAATAATGACTTTGTTTCTGTAGTGAAACCGTGGTGTTTTCCAATACATGACTATGTTTATTTAATCGTTCAGTGGTTTCTTTTAAACCCTGGGCACGTTGATTCAGCTCTTTATCAACGGAAGTCAGTTCTTCCAATCTCGTTTTATGGGCATACAAGTTGGTATTATGGGTTGCCAGGCGGTCTTCATGTTCCGTCAATTGCTGTTGATGTCTGGAATCAATATCCTGTATATCTGAATCTAATTGTCCTGTTTTTGACTCAAGCTCTGAGGTTCTTTTGATCAGGGTTTCATGTTCTGATGACAAAGTCGAATGTTTATTTTGCGCATCTTCAGATACAGAAGAAATTTTTGCTCGCAAATTTAGTTCAAGATTATCCACGACCTTTTTTTGTTCGCTTTCAGCCTGTAGTAACTGAACGTTTAAATTTTCCTGTTTACTTTCAAGCTCAGTATCTTTTTCATACAAGTTCATGATCTTGGCATCATGAAAAGAAAAATTCTGTCCAACCTGTTCCAATCTCGACGTTATCGTTTTATTGTTCGCTTCAACTTCCTGAGCCAGTTTTTTAAAATCGCCTTCATGAGATTTTAATGTTTTTTCCAGATGATTGGTTTTTTCAGATACGTCATCTACAAACGTTTGAGATTCGATAGATAACATAGTGAAATCTTTAATCAGGTGTTCCACCTGTTGATCAAGCGAATCGATGTCCTTAGCGACATCAGTAAATTTCCTGGTCGAATTTTGTTCCAGGGAAGTAAACGATTCATTTTGCTGTTGCTTATTTTTATCCAATAACAACGTGAGACGTGCGGTTTCTTTTGCCAGGCTGGCTGACTGTTGTTCTAGACTCTGATAAGACCCCTCCAGATAACCCAGTTTGATTCTGGTATCATTTGTTTCTGAACGAATATCTTCTGTTCCCTGATGGATATCACTTTTGACCTCGGCAAGAACCTGCTCAAATTCCTTAGTCATATTGTCTTTATTAGAACTCAGGCTTTGATTCAGATTATGTAAGGAATTCTCCATTGCTTTCAGGCGAAAATTCAGATCCCTGGTTTCAGATTCCGGATTCAGCACCGTTAAATTTTCTGGAGCCTGATTTTCTATATCTGAGTTAGAATGGCCCGGTAAATCTTTATTCATTGTTGTTTTGTTGGCATTACTCATAATTATTCCTCTTTTTACATCCCCAGATAACCTGATGCATGAATACTTTCTCACAGCCACTTGACCAAGCAAAAAATAAGAGCCAAAAGCCATTCAGCTCAAGGTCATCTATCTTTGGAAAACGGGTTTTCACTTTCCAAAAAAAGACTTAATAATCTGAAAAAATATTTTTGTTTTAACTGCCCGATTGTATCAATTCAAAAAAATTAAGTATATTAGTATTTACCCATATTGATAAAGATAAATCTGTCTAAGGACATAACCGGATGTTTTGTTTATAATGGTCATTCTGATATCTTTTATATAATCCCAGGTAATTGTTTAACAAGAGTATTTTATGTATTTATGGAAAATCGTCATCGCCAGTATTTTTGTGTTTAGCCTGGTATCCTGTCAAACATCCACTCATATTGTCCCTGCGAATGTCATTATTGAAAATGCCCATGGTGGTGGTAGTGTTGTCAAATTTAATAACAATGAAACCATTTTAGCTTCCGCAGGTTGGTCTGGTTATATTCGTTTATGGAACAGCAATAATGGCACCAAGCGTTTCTCCTGGAAAGCACATAAAGGCGAAGTAACCGGTCTTTATTTTACTGACAGCGATCAATTAATTATATCTTCAGGTTATGATGGTTTGATAAAAATCTGGACAACTTCTGGAAAATTAGTAAAACAATCAGATAGCTTACATTCTATTCGCAGCATGGTCATTGACGAACAGAGCAATCTGATTGTCACCGGCCATAATGATGGCGTTGTACGAACATGGGCATTAACGACATTAAAGCCCTTAAAGCAAAGAAAACAACATAATAGTGCTATACGAGCAGTCGCTTATTCAAGTCATAACCACATGATAGCATCTTCAGGAACCTGGGGTCAGGTAATACTCTGGCCAGAATCAGAACCATCCATAAAGCTTCCCTCGCCCATTACAGACATACGAACCCTGACCTTTACACAAAATGGAAAAACTCTGCTGGGTGGTGGATGGTTTAAATTGTACCGCTGGACACTCAAAGATCGTAAAATGCAGGCTTTGGATACTGAGCATCGAGGCATAATCCGCAATATGCAACTATTTGATAACGATGCAACACTGGCTACCATCAGCCGTCAAACTGACAGCGCTGTGTTGTTGCTTGACCCACAAACAGGTGCTGTGAAGCAACGCTTTCAATCACATGATTTATGTGGTGTCGATGTAACTGTTTCTAAAAACCAGAATTTTCTGGCGACCACTAGTGATGATGCCAGTGTGCGAATATGGCGCTTAGAAAATAAAAAACCAGGCAGTCAGAAATTGCATAAAGCAAACTAATATACTGGAACAAAGCTGTGTCATTAAAGCTTTAAAGTAAGTAGGAGAAACTGACCGGGTTAAATGAGGACCTCATCCAGCAATTCAATCCAGTGCTTTACTGGAACTCCAGAATTGCTCTGAAGATGCATCTGGCAACCAATATTAGCTGTCACAATTACATCAGGCTCCTCTGCATGCAAATTACTCAATTTATTGTGCAATAATTTTTGAGACAGTTTACTTTGTAATATGGAATAGGTACCCGCTGAGCCACAGCATAGATGGGCATCTTTCACAGTAGTCAGTTTGAATCCGGCATTCTGCAAAATACTTTCTACCACGCCCGCTAATTTTTGTCCATGCTGTAAGGTGCAGGGGCTATGAAAAGCAATAGTCTGATTATTATTAATGTTATTTTCAGGGATGCTGACATCACCAATCACTTCGCTAACATCTTTTGCCAGTTCACTGATCCGCTGTGCTTTTTCCACATATTCAGAATCATGCCTTAAAAGATGACCATATTCTTTGACCTGAACACCGCAGCCACTGGCGGTAATAATAATGGCTTCAATGCTTTGATCTGATTTGATCTCTGGCCACCAGGCATCAATATTTCGACGTACAAATTCAAGCCCTTCTTCCTGGGCCGAGAGATGATGACTGACTGCGCCACAACAACCCGCAGAAGGCACACTAAACAATTGAATACCCAGTTTTTGTAAAACATTCCTGGCCGAAGTATTGGTTTCAGGTGTCGCCACACTCTGTACGCATCCTTCAAGCAGCAACATTTTTCTAACGGGCTTATCCTGTGTAAAAAAATCGCTATCAATCGGAATATTGCTTATAGATGATTTTTGTCTATCCGGAACATGAGCTTTTATAGATTTAGGCAATACAATCTTGACCATTTGAGCAACAGCAAGCAAGGCTGAAAAACGCTCCGGATATGGTATAATTTTTCTCAAAGCATAACGTTTAATTCGTGATATCGGATCACGAACGACTTTCTTCTCTACCAGCTCCCGACCGATATCGATTAAGCGACCATACTGCACACCTGAAGGACAGGTTGTTTCACAGGAACGACAGGTTAAACAACGATCAAGATGCGTTTGAGTTTTTTCACTGACGCTATTGCCTTCCAGGATCTGTTTAATTAAATAAATTCGTCCTCTGGGCCCATCCAGCTCGTCACCCAGAAGTTGATAGGTGGGACAGGTCGCGGTACAAAAACCACAGTGAACGCAGGTCCGCAAAATATCATTCGCTTCTTGTCCCTCGGGTGTCTTTAAAAATTGTTCACTGATTTCTGTTTGCATATTAATTCGAATAAATAGGTAGTAAAGTTCGTCACTTCAGGTTAAATCAAAACGCTTTATACATTCGACCAGGATTTAAAATACCATTCGGGTCAAACGCAAATTTCAGGTTTTGATGCAGTTTTAACACGCCTGGAGACAAAGGCTGAAAAATTTCTTCCACTTGACTATCACTACCATTTCGAAATTTGATAGCATGTCCCTGAAAAGCAGTTACAGCATCGCGAATGGTCTCTGCTGTCTCATTACTTTTTAGCCAGCGCAATGCCCCGCCCCATTCATAAAGCGTGTCGCCCTCCAATGGCAATATCGGAGCATTGGATGCTAAAGACAGCCGCCACAATGACTTTGTATCATTCTCTTCCCGAAAGAAGTCCTGTTGTTGTTCTTTCATTGCATACCAGAATCGATCCGCATCCTGTAATTCGTCCCCGCCAATCTGTTTTTTTGCCGCCTGTATGCCACTTTCAGTACCCGATAAACGGATAAATAATTGTTGATTATGAATACAGCTGGCACTGATCGGTAACGGTAGACGTGACCATTGATGAATTTTTTGCAACGCTTCCTGCGTATCAAAAGAAAGCGCTAGTGTTAATTCAGCCTCAGGCTTAGGCATGATTTTTAATGAAACATCCAGGATAATACCGAGCGTTCCCATAGCCCCGGCCATCAATCGTGAGACATCATAACCGGCCACGTTTTTCATTACTTCGCCGCCAAAGGAAAGAATTTCACCCTTGCCATTAAGCACTTTTGCACCTAAGACATAATCTCTTGCAGCTCCCCGATAGGCACGGCGGGGACCAGCAAAGTTGCAGGCAATGGTTCCCCCCAGAGTGGCACCATCACCAAAAGCAGGAGGCTCAAAAGCCAGCATCTGGTTTTGTTCAGCAAGAGTTGTCTCAATTTCCTTAAGTGAAGTACCCGCATGGGCACTAATGACTAATTCGGTCGGTTCATAGGACGTGACCCCGGTATGAGCTGAGATATTAAGTTCTTCCGCGTCAATGTTGTAACCATAGAAAGATTTACTATTGCTTCCCTGAATGCGTAGCGGTGTTTTATTTTCGACCGCATTAATCACACTAGCCTGTATTTCACTACTGATATTCACAGGTAATTCTCTATTGGTAAAAACATGAATTAAAAACGCTCCAACTCTGGAAAAGGTAATTCGCCATGATGAACATGCATGGCACCAAATTCAGCACAACGATGCAAGGTGGGTACGGCTTTGCCGGGATTCAGCAAACCATCAGGATCAAAGGCAGCCTTTACGGCATGAAACTGAGTCAATTCAAGCGCATCAAATTGTACGCACATCTGATTAATTTTTTCTATACCAACGCCATGTTCGCCGGTAATCGTCCCGCCAACCTTGACACAAAATTCCAGAATCTTACCACCAAATTCCTCAGTACGCTCCAGTTCTCCTGGCTTGTTGGCATCATAAAGAATTAATGGGTGCAGATTCCCATCGCCGGCATGAAAAACATTGGCTACAGGCAAGTCATATTCTTTTGACATAGAAGCAATGGCCTGCAAGACTTCGGGTAAACGTTTCCTTGGAATCGTACCGTCCATACAATAATAATCAGGAGACAGGCGCCCCACTGCCGGAAATGCTGCTTTACGCCCTTTCCAGAAGGTCAGACGTTCCTGTTCATCCTTAGCCGTACGAACTTCAACCGCACCACTGTCATTCAGGATGTCGCGCACCTGGGCAATATGGACAGAAACTTCTTCATTGCTACCATCAAGCTCACATAATAAAATAGCTTCGGCATTCATAGGATAACCAGCGTGAACAAATTCTTCCGCTGCCTGAATGGAAAGTTTATCCATCATTTCCAGTCCGGCGGGAATAATTCCAGCGGAAATGATATTGGCTACCGCGGCACCCGCCTTAGTCACATCATCAAAAGCAGCCAGAAGCACCTGCGCTCGTTCAGGTTTGGGCAGTAATTTCACAACAACTTCTACAATGATACCCAACATGCCTTCTGAACCGGTCATTAAGGCCAGCAAATCAAAGCCGGGAGCATCCAGTCCACTTCCCCCCAGCGTAATCAGTTCACCGTCAATGGTGATCACTTTAAGCTGCTTAATATTATGAACCGTCAGGCCATATTTCAAACAATGAACCCCTCCGGCATTTTCAGCCACATTACCGCCAATGGTACAGGCAATCTGTGACGAGGGATCGGGCGGATAATATAAGCCAAATTCATCAGCAGCTTCAGATATGGCCAGATTACGTACACCTGGCTGTACTTTAGCCGTGCGGTCATCAGCATCAATTTCAAGGATCTGATTAAATTTGGCCAGACTGAGCAACAGGCCCTTTTCATTAGGCAAAGCCCCACCGGAAAGCCCTGTGCCTGCTCCGCGTGCTACGACCGGTAATCCCACTTCAGAACATAGCTTTAGAATTTCCTGAACCTGGGTAATCGTTTCCGGTAAGGCAACCATCAGAGGTAAGCGTCGATAAGCTGAAAGCCCGTCACACTCATAGGGATGGAGATCTTCCTCAGTATGCAATAAAGCACCTTCTGGCAAGATCGATTGCAGTTTAGTGATAAGTTGTGCACGTTCCATAAATCATTTTAACCAAATATTTGTGAATGGTCAGGCTTGGATACATTTTTAACAGCTAAGCACATGTAAACAATGATTTTATTATCAATAACATAATATTTAATATAAATATAATATGTTGTTTTATATGGCTTTTAATTTAAAAACAATATCGTAGCTTAACTGAAAGCGCATTAATTAACCACCCAAAATAATTATGGTTATTTTTCATTGTTTTAGACCAACGGTATTACCGGTCTATAATTTTACATACTTGTAAAACGTTCATCCCCGATAATCTTCACATACATTGTTCGAGGTATATTATACCTGTTCTACCGGATATGGAATTGGCTGGCAAATAAGATCTAAATCATAATAACCATGGTAAAACATGATAAATTTTAAGCACTTATAATGACACGAATATTTTAGCTGTTCAGGCTACAACCAATAATATCAACCAACTTTTAATACTAACATTGTTTAATATTTATGTCTAAACCGCTTCGACCATATCAAAATCTGACTTTCTTGCGCCACAATCAGGACAGGTCCAGGTATCAGGAACGTCTGCCCATTTTGTACCAGGTGCAATTCCCTCCTGTGGACGCCCTAATTCTTCACTATACATAAAACCACAGGTAACACAGATATATGTTTTCATTCATTTTTACTCTTTTATTTCAAGCCATTATGTCTGCTTGTACTTTGTCACAAGATGTAATGATATTGACAGTCGTGCAAGTCAATTGAAATAAAATCAATGCAAATCAACCGAATATTGTCTTAAGATATCGATTGAAACAACTTCCAAAGCGCGCTTGTGTGTTCTTTTTAAAAACACTTTCGGTGCCATCTGTTCCTCATAGGCCTCCAGCCATCTTGCTGCACATAAGCACCAGGCATCACCCGGCTTAAGGCCTGAAAAACCAAATTCCGGAGCCGGAGTAGAGAGGTCATTGCCCTTAAATCGGGAGTATTCCAGAAATTCCGTGCTTGCTTTAATGCAAACCGTATGTGAACCAATATCCTCTTCACAGGTATTACACTTATTATCTCTAAAAAAGCCTGTCGTTGGTTCAGAACCGCATTCTTCCAATGGCTCATCAAAGACATTCACCGATTGCATCATTTTCATAACAATACCAAAGTTTGTTTAGTTCAAAAAGATATAGCATATCATAAATTCCACACCGAGTAAGACGCAGTGGATATTACTATGTCCTTAAAATTCTTAGGGTTTAACTTTATAATAGGTGGGATTTTAATCCGGTTGCAGTGGTTCTTCTGGACGACGTTCATTTTCAAATTGCTCATAAATCAGATTCTGTGTATCCTTATCCGCATCCTCGGGTGTCAACCAGTTATCGGGGCGTATACCTTCAAACAAGAGATCTGATACAGTATAAAAATAATCTTTACCATTGGGGATATCTTTAATAGAATATTTTGCTTCAATAAAGTTTGGATACTTGGGCATATAAGCACCTAATGGAGGTTCTATTTTTCCTTCTGCCAATAATTGTTCCAACTGCTTGAGTTCAACAATAAAGCCTTGTTCATAGTCATCCAAAGGTCGGGGGGATGTTTCCAATACTTTTATCAGCGCGTTTATATAGAGAATCGTATAAGGGTAATAAATAGGTTTCAAGAGGAGTTTTGCTTCATCCGCTAAGCTTATTATGCGATTCATAATTCTTTCTACGCTATGGATTTCATCCTTACTACTGTCTGCGGTGAAGAGTTCACCATTGGTGTAAATATAAAGCAATGAACCCAACTTTCCTTCTTCCACCGGCAAGGGCAGATCATGATTCTCAGCGCGTTCCTTGAGCCATTTGCATTGGGTGATCATGCGTCCTTCAGGGGTATTGTCCGTTTGACTGAATGGCTTAAGAGGACCCTGTAACAACAGGTCACAATTATGAATAATGTCTAAACGTTGCTCTTCGGTATTGGGCATAAATTAGTTTCCTGATAGCAATTTAAGGGCAGAAGTATCAATCGTAGTCTGGGTACCGCCACCGCCCATAATTTTACCCATAGTGCCCGTGGTATAACCTTTTTCACCATTATATTTTAATAACTCGGTAGCTTTACCCACAGTCGATTGAATTGCAGTGGTTGATTTGGTGATCTCAATAACATCAATGTTACTGGCCTCATTAAAACAGGGTAGAGCCAGGTGATCTTTGATACCTTCCCGATCCCAATGCCCCTGTTTAAAGTATTTTACCTGTACGTCCATAAAGCTGGCTTCATCCAGTAAATAGGCAGAATTATCCAGATTTCTGGCACGCCCTATGGTGTTAAAGCCATACAATTTATCACCCGGTTTATAAGAAACTTCAGCAAAGTGGCTACCGGATTTAAGAATTTGTTTTATTTTTTTTCCATCCCAACCTTGTTTTAGAAGTGCCTCTTCCACAATTTCATCCACCTCTGATAAATTATGCATATCCAACTTCCGGGTGGTTTTAAAAGATTCCGCAGAAGTTTTAAAAACCGGTGTTAAATCCTCGCGGTTATGTAAACCTTTGTGCGGATTACGCAGGGGAATTGTTGTTTTTATTTCACTATTATAGGGTCCGTTTTGTTTCTTTTTCAAACGCCGGCGTTTGAGCAACTCCATTAATTGACCTAATAATGGTTTTAGTCGTTTGAGCTTTTCAATATGTCGAACACTGGCAACTGCACCGGCACCCATGGTAAATATGGTCAATAAAATATCAAATGCAACCTGCCCACCTGTCTCCGCATACTCAAGAGAATGTTGCGCTTTGATATAATCTTCACTGAATTTCACAAACATATCATGAGTTTTTTCATCACTGATTAAGACGGCATAGGTTTCCAGATCGTCATCTGCAAATTGTTGTAATTCTTTATGGGCGGATTTAAGTGTTTGTAGATCTTCTTTGAATTTATTGGGGGCGGTTATTGGATTGGTTCGCAGGGCGAATTCATACATAACGCTTCCCACGCCTTTTATGAGTTCCCAGGCAAAGCCTGCCAGTCCTTTAATACCATTCCAGACTCCGGTTCTCATCGCACTTTTATAAGTTTCGACCTGGGCCAGAGCATTACTACCAGGGAAGTTCAGGCCAAATAAGCGGGCCTCTTTCAGTTGTTTTTCTATATCAGAATATTCTTTTTGTTCAGCCAGAATAATACCATCCAGTACCTGTTGAATGTCTTTTTGCGTCGCTTCCACTTCGGCATCGATATCCGGCTCGTATTCGACTTCATAAACCCCAGCAGGAATATTTTCATGTCGGGCAAAGCCATCATTATCCAAGCGACCATTTTGTTGACTGCCATCAGGTAATGTCAGACGATAGGCAGTATCTTTGGCCGGAATAATTTGTCCATGGTCGTCAACAAAACTAAGCTCATGCTTTAGTTCCAGCCATTTAGTTTTCTGAGTTTCATTTGTATCCAGTGGTTCCAGTGGCAATGGCGCTAATGAACTGCGAGGGCTGGTATTTGTAATTTTATCCACAACCGTCTCAGCAGCTTGCTGGCTGACCTGAGCAGTCAGTTGACAGGGAATGCAGATCGCCTGTTCATTATCATTGCCCGCTTGCAGCAGTCTGGAAATTTCACCCTTAAAATCGATAGTCTCTGTTTGCCTGGCTGTCTGAGGGGGAATGGCTTTGAAGTTTTGTCCCGACTTGTCCTGGTCCGCCTCTGCGGCGATTGACGGTTTTTGTGGGTTGGCTTTAGTTGCCGGACCGGCACCGGTTCCACCATTGAGGTCAATTTTTGCACCTTGAGCAGTTATTCCGGATGGATCGATTTTTATAAAACCGCCTCCAGCTTTGATCGTCAGCTCAACTCCGGCTTCCAAAACGATTTTCTGACCGGCTTTAAGGTGAATCGCCTGCGACACTTCGGTTAATACAGATTGCCCTACTTTGCTATGTTGTATCTGACCAACAGAAGTAGAAAGCTGCTGGGCTATTTTTTCATTCTGATTGTTATCGATGGTGTGATGGCTATTCGCTTTGATATGTTCGTATCGGTTTTTATCTACGATGAGATGCCGATCATGCTTGACGGCATCACGGCGATCATTTTTTACTCGGATATCCAGATCTTTTTCGGCATGGAAAAATAATTGTTCGTGATTTTTTTTATCTTCTATTCTAATTTCATTAAAACCCTTGCCACCCAATGTAGAACTGGTTTTAAAGCTTGCTCGGGTTTTATGCTTTGGCAAGGCATAAGGTGGCCTGTTGAGTTCATGATAGAGCTGCCCGGTTATTATTGGTCTGTCGGGATCACCATGGAGATAACTGATTTTGGCTTCCTGTCCCATTCTGAGCAGAATCAGACTGCCCCAGCGTTTTCCCGCCCAGCCCTGGGCCGAACGCAACCAGCAACTGCTGGTTTCATTTAACTGCCCTTCCCTGTCCCAGGGAAACTGAACCTTGCTCTGGGCATGCTCATTGGTATAGATTTCCTCACCGGAGGGGCCGGTAATCACGCTACTATGATAACCGGCAATAAGAGGTTTCATGTGATTGACAGCATTTTTAAACGGAGTTTTGTCAGGGATACAATGGCTTTCATTACTATAGTGTCCCGAGTTACCCGCTCCATACTCATCCAGCGATTGGGGTTGTCTGGCCACATGAAGCACTTCGGTCAACAGATATTGTTGATTATATTGGCCACCAGAATTGCCTGACAATTCAAAACGGCTACCAGCGCGCAAACGTTGACAGTTACTTTTGAGGATACTCTTTTCCCGATACGTTTGATGCTGTTGTAATTTAAGTTGAGCTTTTTTTATCCCTGCGCTATTTTCCTGATAGTCACCAGGATAATGGTAATCTTCCAATGACGTGTCATATTGGACCTGTTGTTGATTAACCCGTTGATTATCCAGTTTATCATGAGGTTTTTTAAAATTATAATCACGTAATGATGCTTGACCATGACAGGTTTGCAGGCAATATTGAAAACTCTGAATAACTTCTCGGTCTTCGTTCAGGCCATCAGCAGGATGATAGCCAATGTTCGTCTCACCATGCACCATTGGAAATGCCGAATTTTGATCGCCAATGATCATAATATGACGTTTCAGCTGATGTTCAAAGTGATAATGCAGTCCTTCTTCAGCCATTAATCTGGACAAAAATTCAAACTCACTTTCATCGTACTGAACACAGTAGTTTCTGATGGAGCAGGGTTCACTTAAGCGAAATTCATAGTATTCAGAACTAATCCCGGCATCATTAAAAACTTGTTTTACAATGTCAGGAACACTGAGTTGCTGAAAGATTCGATGATTATGGCGTTTTTTCAGATACCAGAATTGCGGCACCAGCAGTAGTTGATAGAGCAGAAAGTCACCCTGCTCACTGTATTGCTCGAACTGGACAATTTCACCATGAAGCAATTCATTGTGTTCGTGGGCGACAAAGGTCAGCAGTCCCGGTTTGCCCATAAACTCTTCGGCTGCCAGTAAATCATTTCTGCTGGCCACAATAATACGAAACTCAAACGGTTGCGATATTGACTCTTTGCCCTGAAACTCAACGACTCTCAACTCTTCACTGGAACCGATAAGCTCAAAGGCGAAACGACTCGTGTTGGCTGGAATTTTTTCTGATACTGATGAAGGGGAAAAAACCTCAGCATTTCCACTGTTGGGTTCATTCCTGTCTGACGAGGCGGATCCATCCACTTGCATTGTCTATCCTCTCCCTGATAACTATATCTTGAGACTATCCTTAAAGACTATCTTCTAAAGACCGTCCCCTAAGGATTATCTCTTGCGACCTTCCCTGATACATAACCGCTAGTAATGATTCTCTGACTAACACCTCCATGGCATTACCTGGAATCAACACACATTCTCTAATATTAACCCTGACAGGTCAAATTTATTATAGCGGGTAAACCGGCCGCCCTTTTCGGTTTTGATAATACGGCATCATCTTGGGGGCCAGTTGACGCAAAGTCGCCTGACGGTTACCGGGTGATGGATGGGTACTTAAAAACTCCGGGGGAGTGCTGCCACCCACTCGAGCCATTTTTTCCCATAATGTCGCTGCCGCATGGGGGTTATAACCGGCTTTTGCTGCCAGTTCAATACCCATTTGATCGGCTTCCCGTTCAGCAGTTCGACTATTGGGCATCTGCACCGCATAGGTAGCGGCCAATGCGGCTCCTGTTAAAGCCGCGCCTCCATATTTAGAATCATTGGCAGCCACAGCGATTGCCGCCATACCTAACTGGGAGGCCATGGCAACGGACATTTTTTCTGCCGTGTGATTGGCCAGGGCATGGGCGATTTCATGACCCATCACCTGGGCCAGCTCATCATCCGTTGGCTTAACTTTATTTAACAAGCCGGTGTAAATGGCCATTTTGCCTCCAGCCATACACCAGGCATTAACCATTTCCGGATCGTCAATAACTTTTACACTCCAATCCCAGCTACGGGTATGGGGAAATTTTTCAATGGCCTGACTGATCAGACGGCCAGTGATTAATTTGACTCGTTTTGTCACTGCTGGATTGTTATCAATTTTGCCTTTGTCATCCAGCGGCTTTAAGGTCTGCGTATAAGCCTGCTTGGAGGCCACAATCGCCTGTTCAGGAGAAACCAGCATCAATTGGCTTCGACCTGTCGGGCTGGTAGTACAGGCCGTAATCGAGACAAATATCAATATGATGACTAATCGTGTCATGTTTATTCCCTTGTTATTTCTTTCTTAATGGCTGAAACAGATATTCCAGCCCATTAACTTTGATTTCCAGAACAATAGCCAGTAATTTTCCCAGCTCTCCTTCAGGAAACCCTTTATTGGCGAACCAGACCACATAGGGTTCGGGCAAATCAATCAGCAGCCTATCCTTATATTTACCAAATGGCATTTTATAGCGTGCCAGTTTCAGTAACAACTCAGGATCAGGCATCAAGACATTATTTTTACTTTCCACTAATTGTCAACTTATTTTACACAATTCAATCTGAATCATAGATTAACAAGACAAGTTTTTTCTATCTATTTGTTTTTATTGATTTAAAAACCTGAGGCATAAATTTTGCTTAAATAATTGAGTAAGGTTAGTGTATCAAGAGATGCTCTGCTTGTTAAGCTCGTCTCGCGATTAAACTATGGATCATAGAGTAACATTCATGCCTTTAGCCTCAAACCATAAAAATAAATTTTCTTCATTTTTTTTGACCTGTAAATTGCCTGCCTCAGGCTTTGTTGTGGTTCTAGTATTGTTTTTTTTCGCCTCAATATCCTACGCCAGCGACTATGAAACGCCCATTACAAAAACACTCAATCTGGCCCAACTAGGGGATTTAAACGCTCAACTTGAACTGGCTATTGCTTATGATCATGGTGAAGGTATCCAAAAAAATGCAGACAAGGCCATCGAGTGGTACTGCAAAGCCGCTCTCAAAGGTTCGGTTGAAGCACAAAGAAATCTGGCCTGGATGTTCTTTAATGCCCGGGGAGTAGGCATGGATGAGGCACTTGCAGTTCGTTGGTTTACTGCCGCAGCTAAATCCGGTGATGAGTTCTCCCAAAAAATGCTATCCCGATTAGACGAAAATGCCCAAACCCCGAAAACCATTTGTGTGGTTCTGCCAACACCCTATTGGGAAACCGAAAAATGTTCAAAAAGCTGCCGCCGGGTTGTTAAGACCGTCAAGGAAATCGCCCCCGGATATAATATTGAAACACGATTAATTCTGGCCCTTATCCAGCAGGAATCCAACTTCAATGTCAAAGCACGTTCCCATAAAGGTGCCATTGGCCTGATGCAGCTAATGCCTACTACGGCCAAACGTTTTGGCGTCAAGAACATTCATGATCCACAGCAAAATATCAAGGGCGGTCTCCGCTATTTGAGTTGGCTGTTAAAACAGTATCAGGGTAATGTTGCCCTGGCGCTGGCAGGCTACAATGCGGGAGAAAAAGCCGTGGAACGCTATAATGGTATCCCGCCTTATAAAGAAACCCGTAATTATGTTAAGCGTATCATGAAGGTATATGGTAAAAAGTTTCATCCTTATGAGAAAGATGTCACCATGACCACACAAAATTTCTAATCTCAGCATTTTTTCTGGCTAATTTAGGATTGCTTGTAAAACTGAAAATAATTTATTATTCTCTACTGATGTTAAATGGAATAACAACAAGGAAAGAACAATGGAACTGTCACAGTCAGGATACCGCTATACCATCACCCTGAAAGAAAATTGTAAAATGAGTGAATGCATCAATTTTCGTTCTTTGTATGAGCAAGTCCCAAGCAATGCTTCTTTAACCCTGGATTTCCGGAGCGTCGAGGATATCGATAGCTCATGCATCATCATGCTTATGTCGCTATACCAATATTTTGAAGACTCTGAACAAATCCAGATCATCAATTGCAATGCAAAGATTTCTGATGTTTTTTCCAATACCTACATCAGCTCATGGTTGCACTGATTGACGATATTATTTCTTTTTAGCTGACTTGCGACTGGGTGCTTTTTTAACGGTATCTGCTTCCTTCGCATCCTCAGTTTTTGTTTCCGCTGGCATCGGAGTTTTTGGTCTTTTAATTTGTTTTAAGGCCAGTTTAACTTCTTCGGATTGAAATGCCAGATGCTCTGAAATCGCATCAATTTGCTCATCGGTCAACGCCAGTGTTTTTTGCAACGGCAGGATCAATAAACTGATATCCTCCGCTGCACAGATAACAGAATCATAAGCTTCAGCATCGGTTTTTGTATCAAAGCGTTTCAATTCTGTTCCTTTGGAATTGGACACAATATATTCAAGCCTGATTGGCATAGATAACACTCTCCTATAATAATTACGGCATCATACAACACAATTTATCGTCCACAAAGACTTGCCCTTTGAAGCAGAGGCAAACTAAAAAATATTCGAAGCATTTATAAGGACTTTAAGGCGAAAAACACGGTTATTCATGGGATAATCCTTATAAACCTTGAAATTATTGTTTCCATAAAAGAGAATAACAAATTCAGTGAGTCAACACAGTACTTTTTGTATAATGAGCTCCTGCAAACAAAATTTTTTTATGTTAATCAATATATGAGTACTGATTTGAACAATCCAGTCACAATAATTTATCACGGCCATTGTCCTGACGGCTTTGCTGCTGCCCTTGCAGCGCAATTATTTTTTAAACAACAGGATAACTATCATTCCTTTAAAGACAATATTACTTTTCACAAAGGGATACATGGCAATCCCCCGCCCAATTGCCAGGACCATGAGGTCTATATCCTCGATTTTAGCTATCCGCGTGAATACATGAAACAACTCTGCCAGCAGGCCGCCAAAGTTACTATCATTGATCACCACATCAGTGCCTTCAAGGAACTTGAAACGCTGGATGAGGAACATGATAACCTGGTCATGAACTTCGATATGGAGCAGTCAGGCGCTGTACTCAGCTGGAAACACTTTCATAACTCGCCTGTACCAAAATTATTTGCCCATATACAGGATAATGATTTATGGCAATTTGAACTGGAGAATACCCGAAGCATCATTATGGCCATAATGTCTTATCCAATGAAGCTTAAATTATGGGCCAGCTGGTTAAGTGATAACAATTCTCTGGATAAACTGCGTGCCGAAGGACTTATACTGGAACGTCAAACCAATCGGCAGATAAAACACTACGTAAAGAAAGCCCGTATGGGCAAAATCGCCGGTTATACCATACCGGTTGTTAATGCCCCCGCTAGTATTGGCAGTGAGTTACTGCATCAACTATCCAATGGTCACCCTTTTGCGGCCGCCTATGAAGACAAGCCGGATCGTCGGGCATGGCAATTACGCTCAGGTGGAAAACACGCCATTGATGTGTCTGAAATCGCCAAACTGTTTGGCGGTGGCGGCCACAGAAATGCCAGTGGTTTTCGAACCAGTAATTTTGACATAGAACTTTCTGCTGATTAATAGCGTCTCTTATTCACGAAATTTTTTGGTCAATTTTAACCAGCATCGCTTTCAGCACTTTAACTTCCTCATTCAAAATTTTAATTTCATGTTGATAAACCAGTTCTCTGGCCGTTTCCGGTTTATCAATACCACTCTTATCGTTATCCTTAATGGTAAAAATGGCATCAACCACCAGACCAATAAACAGGTTTACCATAATAAAGGTCACAATTAAGATATAAACGACAAAAAAGATCCAGGCGTTCGGATGAACCTCCAGAACCGGCCGAGCAATCCCCATCGACCAGCTTTCCAGTGTCATGATCTGAAACAAGGTGTACATTGACTCGCCTAAAGTACCAAACCACTGAGGAAATGTCGCACTGAACAGGTTGGTTGAAATAATGGCGAACACATAAAAAAACAGCATCAAGACCAGGGAAACCGAAGCCATTCCTGGTATCACGCTCAAAATGGCTGAAATAATCAAACGCATTTGCGGTACGATAGTCAACAGACGGAATAAACGCAGCACTCTGAGCACCCGCAAAATAGACAGACCATCACTCGTCGGGATCAAGGAAATCGACACCACAAAGAAATCAAACAAGCTCCATGGATCTTTAAAAAAGCGACTGCGGTGGACATAAATCCGCATTAGAATTTCAATGGTAAACAGGGCAACGACGAGATTATCGAGACCATCAATCAGCTGGCCATAACTGGCCATAATTTCCCCGGATGTTGCCATCCCCAGGGTAACACCATTTAAAATAATCAGGAAGGTAATAAAGTGTTGAAAATAACGAGCTTCAACGAATGTTTTTACGGTTTCTCTCATGTGCTTCAATTCTATAAACAGGTCAAAAATCAAAAGCCTGAATTGTAACCTGAAAAAGAGCAATAGCCTATGTTTTATATAGAAATATTGCTCTCTTTTTAGCTGAAAACACTGAAGCCTTCAACGTCCGAATTAACCAGCCGTCATTGTTGCAAAAGAATCCGGGAGACGGATTAATTCAGCTTTAATCATCATCAGAGTCACGACATTGCTTGCTATAGTAATGTGAATTCTTGCAATTCACCGTGATCACTATTTTTGCTACAGGATTGTGCCAACGATGAACCGCTATATTCAGATCACTGATGCCAGTGTTCGGCTCATTATCACCAATGGTGCCACGATGGATATGAACTGTTTGATTATGTTCCACAGTGGTGACACCCGTGGCGCCGGTACCATTATTACCACCAGGATCAGCAGGAATTCCCGGGGTATTGGGTGCTCCACCACCATTGATTATTTCATCATTGGCTTCTGTACCCGCATCATAGGCTTTGAGATAGTAGGTATAAGAACCTTTTTTGTTAGGAATTTTAATACTGTCGGCGGCAACAAAGCCATCATTGGTTGGTAACATCATGGCCGTAATAGACAGATATCTGTTTTTTCTTTTTACATCATCAAGTTCCGCCGTTGTTGTAGCACCGGGCGACAGCAATCCTCCTGCTGGATCGACTGACACATCAGCGCCATATGCCTTGGCATCCGCACTTAAGCCGAAAATATCCCCACCTTCCGCCATAGCCTGTAAATGGTCGCTGGCCGCTTCACCCAAATCGAAAAAATCAACCTGCTTATTGTGCGCCGACACCAGCAGAGGTGTGAAATAAATACCATTGGTCAGATTGGTAATTTGTACAGAAATGTCTCTTGCCTGAGCAGCGTATGGCACCGTTAATGCCGATATGACCAAAGTTGTTTTTATTGTTTTTAGCAAACTTTGCTTGATAGACTTCATAATCCTTTCCTTGTATTTTGGTGGTACTGATTAAAATGAGCTTTCATTATTACCAATAAAAAGTCAGGAATTATCACTAAAAGGTCACAAGTGTTTAACATTTGTGTGAGCCAAAATTATATTTACGGGCTTGTCTTTGTTGAAAGAAAGTCTATACTTTGATTAAAGACCAACAAAAACACTAAGAAATAATCAGTACGCATTAACAGTTGAAATAGTCCGCAAAAAAGACAAGGAGGAACGACAATGTATGACACAGTCAACATGGTTCGTGTAACCAGCTTTAATAAACAAGAGGTAGAAGAACGTGCAAAAAAATTGGGTATCAATTTAACTGATGAGCACTGGGAAGCCATTAATTTTGTGAAAAACTTCTATGATTACCATGAAGATGAAGAGCTTCAGGTTAAAGATTACAACAACGCCTTTAAAGGAAAATATGCCAATCTGGGGGGGTTAAAATATCTCTACAGCTTATTTCCTGATGGCCCGATTAACACCATGACGCAACTGGCTGGTATTCCAGACGTCAAAAACACCCAGAACCCGTCCATGGGTTCCGTTCAATAATTGCCATATTTGCAGGAGCCATGCTCCTGCAAATATGACAATACTCTATCATTAACAAACGATAACAAACCCACCATTATCATACATTCATAGTTGAACCTGAAGGCGTCCAGCTAATCCCTTCTTCTGTAGCCGAAGAATTTTTGTGATGTAAAATTTGTTCAACTTCTTTAAAAATCCCCAGATTAAGATGCCATAGACTGTTTTCTATTTTGGTGTGCATATCTTTACGTTGACTCGGTGAGGCAGTCGGTAATCCCTGTAGATTAACACCGGATGTTGATAAGGCATGCATTTGCTCAGCACTGAGTCCAGCGTCCATGAGTTCCTGGACGGCGCGTTGGGCCTCTATTTTATTGGGACAAAGGAAAAATAATCGACGATACATGATACCTCCTTTAACTTATTCTATAGATTAGAAAATAAAGATGGTTCGTTGGTATTGGCTTAGCTTAACCAAGTAACACAGTCAAGTATTATGAGATAATTCGCTATTTGAGATTTTTTACAGTTGCTGTCCCTAACTGACGCATTTGTTTTTCAATCCAAAGCGTCCTCTGCTTCAGGTATGATGAAGGTTTATCGACATGAAATCGATACGGATTGGGTAACACCGCCGCCAGACGAGCGGCCTCTCGACGATTTAAGTTTTTCGCTGTTTTTGAATAAAACTGTTGACTGGCTGCTTCTACACCAAAAATACCAGGACCAAATTCGACAATATTGAGGTATAACTCAAGAATTCTCTGTTTGCTCAAAAACCATTCCATTAACGCAGTAAACCAGGCCTCTATGCCTTTGCGTAAAAAATTCTTGCCCGACCATAAAAAAAGATTTTTTGCGCTTTGCTGACTGATGGTGCTGGCACCGCGTATACGTTCCCCCTGGCTGTTGGATTTCAGCGCTTTAGAAATGGAATCAAAATCAAAGCCGGAATGCTGTGGAAACAATTGATCTTCCGCCGCAATCACCGCCAGCTTCATTTCGTTTGAAATATGGCTCCAGTCAACCCAAAGGTGCTGTGTTCGTTCGGGATAATTTTCAGGCGGGCTGATTTGCCGTTGTATTTTCCACATCCAGGTAGGCGGATTTATCACTTTCAGACTGCCAACCAGAAGCATGGAACAGGCAATAATTCCCAGCACCAGCCAGAATAGTTTTTTTAACAGGTATGCAGTAATTTTTTTCATGAATTCCTTTCACAAATCAGACCAGGGCTTTCTGGACCCTCAATTTTGCCTGAATGAATTCATGATGCGGGACATAAATTAAATCAGCGATGCGCCGCACCATATGCTCTTCATAGGCATCCAGATGATTATCCGCATAGGCAACCTGCCAAAGTAATTCAATCACCTGAATCTTTTCCTGTTGGGAATAGTGATCGGCTATTAAGCGGGTAAATTGATAATAGTCGGTGGCATGGTGGATCTCCTGTTCTGCTAATCGATAGAGTTCATGGGTTTCATCATCACTGAGCTGAAAATTATCCTTAAGGGCATTGCGAACAGCCTGTTGTTCCGTTGCCAGCACTTTTTCATCCTGATTCATCATTTCAATTAATAATGCGGCTGTTGCCAGTTTCACTTGATGAGTATGATCAATTGAATTAATTTCCATTGTCATTTTTTCTTCAAAAAACGTTTTTATTGCTTTTAACATATATTTAACCACTTATTTCATTAATTCAGATGTCATACAATTGTCATATTACAAATTTATAGTACCAGGTTAAACCCTTTAGAGGCTCTTTGTCATACCATGACTCAATCCGAGAATAGCAGCACCACCCTGACTTGACTGTTTCTATTCTACATAAACAACAAATCCAACGCATTAAAAACAGGCTGGCAAAGGTGCATCCGGCCGATATCGCTTATTTGCTGGAAGCACTTCCGCAACAGCAGCGATTTTATGTGTGGGACAGTATTGAAGTCGATAAAGCCGGAAGCATATTACTGGAACTCTCCGATGCCATACGCGCTAGCCTGCTTTCCAGCATGGCACCACATGAAATGGTTTCTGCCACGGAGAAACTGGACAGCGATGAAATTGCCGATCTGGCGCCCAACTTAGCCCGCCAAAGAATGGCGGTTTTTGTCTACGTTGTCTATAAGCATTTTGATTTGGGGCTTGTTATGATGGCAACCATAGCAGGTATTGCCGTGCCCATGATACGTAATCACGTTAATCTTGATCCCGCCATGGGTACCAGTGTCATATTGACCTTTATTGCTGATAATCTGGGGCTTTTTTATCTTTCTGGGACTCGCCGCTGCATTTTTGTAAATCAATAATCTTGACATTTAGGATGTAAGAATTAGTATTAGTGATGCAATGACGTAATGACGTCATTGCATCACTAATACTAATATAATACTGGAGGAATCAGTCATGGCTAATAAAAAAGCTAAAAAATTAAAAAAAGAAATTAAAGCAAGAAGTTCAAAAATTGCTAAGCAAGCAAAGAAAGTTAAAAAATTGAAGAAAGCACTTAAGAAAGCCTAAATATTAAACTTTCTCTGGCACAGGAATCAGTTCCTGTGCCGTGATGTTGATATTATTCTTGCAGGTATAGCTTTCTTATAATTGTCATAAATCTCTATTTGTATGCCAATAACATTGCAAGGAGAAATTCTTGTGAAGGTAAAAAAACACCTCCCTGAGGCTAGACAAGGACATACTTAAGCTATTGAAATTTAAAGTAATAGGACATGAAGCCAGCATTCAGAATCTGATAGAGTCGCTCATTCACGAATATCTGAAAAAAGACTCATAAGTCCTGCTAAAAGTATTCTTACGACTCAGTACCATCTTATCGGAGTTCTATAAAGGCAATTTCCGATATTTATACTCAGAATTTACCTTATTTATAAAAATATTTATAAAGTATCATCATGTAACAAAGTTGTAATATTTATCCTATAGAATACCTTCGATACTAAACTATAGGTGAAATAACATGATATTTAAAAAATCTGCTCTGTCCCTTTTAGCAACGACTGCTATTGTGATCAGCTCGGCCAATATAGCTCAGGCCAGAGATCAAATCCGCATTGTTGGTTCTTCAACTGTGTACCCATTCTCAAGCTCTGTCGCAGAAGAATTTGGCGCCACCAGCAAAAACCCTACACCTGTTGTTGAGTCTACTGGCTCTGGCGGCGGTATGAAATTGTTCTGTAAGGGCAATGGTCTGGACACACCTGATATCACCAATGCTTCACGTCGCATGAAAAGCAAAGAGTTCAAGATGTGTGAAAAGAATGGTGTCACTGATATCACTGAAGCGGTCATTGGTTTTGATGGTATCGCCATTGCTCAAAACAAGAATAATAAAGCCCTTGAGTTAAGCAAAAAACATTTATTATTAGCCGTAGCCGAAGAAGTGCCTTCCAAAGATGGCAAGAGCCTGATTAGAAACCCGTACAAGCGCTGGAATGAAATTGACGCCAACCTGCCTGACAGAGAAATCATCATTTACGGTCCACCAACCAGCTCTGGTACTCGTGATGCATTCGAAGATATGATCATGAAAGGCCAGACCAAGAAAATGGACGTTTATACTTCCCTGTATAAGAAAGACAAGGAAAAATACAAGGGCTATAAGAAATACCATAAAGTCAGACAGGATGGCGTTTATGTCCCTTCTGGTGAAAATGATAACCTGATTGTCCAAAAGCTGAGTAAAAATCCGGCAGCAATTGGTATCTTTGGTTATAGCTTCCTGATTGAAAATGACGATAAAGTCGCTGCCGCCAAGATCAATGGTGTAGTCCCTACTCCGGAAACCATTTCCAGTGGCCAATACCCTATCTCCCGTTCTTTATTCTTCTATGTTAAGAACTCTCATAGAAAAGACGTACCCGCAATGGATAAGTATGTTGAATTGTTTATGAAAGAAGACATGATTGGAACTGAAGGTATTCTGGGTGAAATTGGTTTGATTGCCCTGCCTGATGCTCGCAGAACTGCAATCAGAGAAAGTGTTGCCAAACACACCAAATTAACTCTGGCTGATTTAAGTAAAAAGTAAACGATTGGCAGTTTTTTCTGTTTGGCAAAGTATATTTTATCGGGTATACTTTGCCACTTCAATATACTTGTAAACCCTAATAACAAAGCATATTTGTTTCTACTCCTCGGGGCATATCTTGAAAGCATTTGAATCCAAAAAAAGACATAATGAGCTCAAAGAACAGATCATTAAATTCTTTCTGATCACTGCTGCAACTGTCTCGATATTAACCACTTTTGGCGTGCTTTTTTCTATTCTCTTTGAAGCCATTGAATTTTTTCAAATGAGAAGCTTCTGGTACTTCCTAACCGGTACCGAATGGTCTCCAGGTGTTCCTGATAGTAAATTTGGCGCATTGCCGATCTTTGCCGGCACCTTTATGATCACATTTATTGCTATGGCAGTTGCCCTGCCCATTGGCCTGGGCAGCGCCATCTTTATGAGCGAATACGCATCACCCAAACTGCGTAACCAGCTCAAACCTCTATTAGAAATTCTCGCCGGTATTCCTACGGTCGTTTATGGTTTCTTTGCCGCCATTACCGTGGCGCCGTTTATCGTGAAATTTTTTGCCTTTTTTGGTATCCATGCATCGTTTAATAGTGCTCTGGCCAGTGGAGTCGTTATGGGTATTATGATTATTCCGGTGATTTCTTCTTTAAGTGATGATGTCATCCAGGCAGTGCCCGACTCACAGAGAAAAGCCTCGCTGGCCCTTGGCATGACCATGAGTGAAACCATTAAAGCCATTGTCCTACCCTCGGCATTACCGGGTATTATCTCAGCGACATTACTGGGCTTATCCAAGGCCCTTGGAGAGACTATGATTGTGGTGATGGCCGCCGGTCTGCGCCCTAATCTTTCCTGGAACTTCCTGGAAGATATGACTACGGTAACCGTACGAATTGTCGATGCACTGGTGGGTGACCATGAATTTGATTCTCCTGACACTTTGTCGGCTTTTGCCCTGGGTCTGGTTCTATTTATTGTTACGCTCATCCTGAATGTTGTTTCTGTTGCTCTTATTCGCAAGTTTAAAGAGAAATACAAAATTAATACACTATAACGGCTTGTAAAATGAACGAAAAAAGTATCAAAAAAATGGCCCTGCGTGATAATCCTTTCTATGATCCATCACTAAAGAAGCGTCATGCCAGTGCCAAACGGTTTAAACTTTTTACCCTTACCTGTATTATTTTTGCACTCAGTTTTCTGGTGTTCTTTCTAGGCGACATGATTGTCAAAGGGCTTCCTGCATTCCAACAATCGTATATGCAGGTTGATGTCACTTTTAATGACAAAACCATTGCCTCAACCCGCCGGGCCATTGATAAAAAATATCGTCGAATTGTCAGCCGTGCCTGGTTAAGAAATATTCCTCGAATGGTGGAAAAAAATCCGGCATTGATGGGTACGACACAATCCACCTGGGTGTTAGTCAATCATCAGGTTGATCAATATATGAAAGGTCATTACTACAAGATTAAAGATAAAGACCTGAAGACTGTTCAAGAAGTGCAAGAACAGGGCAAAATTGAACTTCGCTTTAATAAAATTTTCTTTACTCAGGGCGACTCTAAAATCCCTGAATATTCCGGCTTAAAGTCTGCCATGATAGGTTCTATATTAACCCTGATTGTCACCATGGTGATAGCGTTTCCACTGGGCGTCATGACCGCTGTTTATCTAGAAGAATTTGCCGATGATAATCGCTGGACACAATTGATTGAAGTCAATATCAATAATCTGGCCGCAATTCCATCCATTCTGTTTGGTTTGCTGGGCCTGGCTGTTTTTATTAATTTATTCGGCCTGCCCAGAAGCGCCCCTGTGGTGGGTGGTTTGACCCTGGCCCTGATGACTTTACCCATTATCATTGTCAGCTCCAGGGCTGCGTTACGAAGTGTCCCTGATAGTATTCGCCAGGCCGCTTACGGACTGGGATTAACCAAGGTGCAAGTGGTTCAGGACCATGTCCTGCCACTAGCATTCCCGGGTATTATGACCGGTTCAATTATCGGTCTGGCCCAGGCCATGGGTGAAACAGCACCCTTGATTATTATTGGCATGATTGCCTTTATTCCTGATAGTCCTGGTTCAATATTTGAAGCGGCAACCGTAATGCCCGCCCAGATTTTTACCTGGGCCGGAATGCCTGAACGCGCTTATATAGAACGAACTGCAGCCGGTATTATGGTCCTGTTAACCGTATTGATTTCGCTCAATGCCCTGGCAATCTATCTGCGCAAAAAATTTGAAGTAAAATGGTAACTCTTTATAACCAGAGCAAAAATTATGCAAACTAATACTGAAGATATGTCAGAGTATATGACCGATAAAAATACTGTACAACAAAAGCCCGATACAAAAATAACAATTCGTGATTTAAATCTGTATTACGGTGACAATCATGCTTTGCATGGTATTGACATGGATATTTATCAAAATAAAATCACTGCATTAATCGGTCCTTCTGGCTGTGGCAAATCAACGTTTTTACGCTGTTTGAACCGCATGAATGATTTGATCACCTCGGTACGGGTTGAAGGTAAAGTCATTATTGATGGTAAAAATATCTACGATAAAGATGTTGATGAGGTATCTGTGCGCAAAAGAGTCGGTATGGTCTTTCAACAACCAAATCCCTTTCCTAAATCTATTTACGACAATGTCTCTTATGCACCAATCAAACATGGTTTAGTGAAAAAAGGTCATAAATGCGATGAACTGGTTGAGAAATCATTAATCCAGGCCGGTTTATGGGGGGAAGTTAAAGACAAGCTTTCTGAGCCTGGCACCTCATTATCAGGCGGCCAACAACAACGTTTATGCATTGCCAGGACCATCGCTATCCAACCGGATGTCATTTTGATGGATGAACCAACTTCCGCGCTCGATCCAATTTCTACCGAAAAAATTGAAGCGCTTATGCTGGAATTAAAGGAAAAATATGCCATTATTACTGTAACTCATAATATGCAGCAGGCTGGGCGTGTTGCTGATTATACTGCCTTTTTTCATTTAGGTGATTTAATTGAATATGCCGATACTGAAACCATTTTTATTAATCCAGGTAAAAAGAAAACTGAAGATTATATTACAGGAAGATATGGATAATGCTCCCGACTGAAAAAGAAAAATTAAAACAAATTAAAGACGAAATTCTATCTCTAGGGCAATCCACGCTGGTTATCAATCAGGTAATACTTGACGTTTTAAAAAACTGTACAGTCGAACAATTTAAAGAGATCAACAAATTACCTAAAAAAGAACGCTACGAAAAAATTGATAAAATCGATAATTTAATCATAAAAGTTTTTGCACTTTATACACCGGAAGCCAGGGATTTAAGAGAACTTATCGCCTTTTTAAAAATCACCAATGAATTTGATCGGATTGCCAATAGTTGCAATTCCTTTATCCGTGATTTTCCTAACGCACTATCTGATGAAATCGATAAAGATTTTATTCTTGAATATGCAATTCCTCTGCAAAAATCATCCGTCAATGCCCTGACTCATGCGCTCAAGCTATTGGAGCTCGATGGCAAGAAAGAAGTCAGTGATCATTATAAAACCGTTGTTGTTGAAGAAGGCAAAAATGATGACCTTTATAAAATAATTGAAAAGAGCCTTCTGAAGAAAGTCCATGATGACGTTCATTTGTCAAAGGAATATCAGGACATCATGGCGGCATTACGTCGTCTTGAAAAAGTAGCGGATAGAGCTCTCGGGATTGCTAATTTAATGCACTATGCTAAAGTTGGTGGTGAAATCAGTAAAATTTAATTAATCGAAGTGGTATTACACCACTGCTTGCACAAGCTTGAGTCATGCGCCTACCTCTGAAAATAAGTAATAATCTGCATTTTCTAATTGCCGAAGTTGGTCTGCAGATCAGTAATCTTCTTTCCTTTTTTGATAATCATTCACCTGTTCTTAAAAAGCGTATCCTTGACCGCAGTGGTTACGTTTATAATCTCAAAGCAGGCATACACAATCATTGTCTGATGCAATACAATGAGGAAAAACTGGAAAATGTCGATCAGATACTATATAAATCAATTGAATTGATCGCCACTGATCTTGAACAAATTGCCGATCTTTGCCGCGACTGTGTGAAAAAAACCGATCGAATTAAGAAAAAATATTTCAAACATACACGGGGACTAAAGCGAGTTGTTCGACAGGCTGAACTGGGGATCACTTTGATTGAACCCGCTATACTCGAGAGTAAAAGTAACCTGGCAATAAAAATTTCTTATATCAAGAAAAAAATCGATAAAGAGTGTGAACATCTTAGTGACAACTATATCAACCACATCAAAAAGAAAAGTGATATTGAGTCACTTGTTAATACCCTTTTTATAGTCAATAAAATTGAGAACATTGGTGAAAAATTATCAAATATCAGTGAATCAATACTTTCGGCAAATCTCGGCCATCCAGTTAATTTCGAACGCTATTTTTCATTACAATCATCCATTGATCAGATCCAATTAAATCAGGAAAAAGAGACGGATATTCAAGTTGAAACAATTGCTGAAACACGTTCGGGAAGTACAATATCTGGTTTAAGCAGCGAGGAGAATGACGGTAAATATCTAGCCGTTTATAAAGATGGCAACAAACAAAAGCTCAATCAAGAACGTAAAGTCGTAGAAAGCTGGCAGGCTATTTATCCCGGGCTGGTCCCAAAGATTCTGGATTATAACAAACAGGGAAAATCGGCATCACTTTTAATTGAACATCTTGATGGTTTGACTTTTGAACAAATCTTATTGGGTTCTTCTTCTAAGGTCTTGAAAAACGCCTTAAAGGATTTAAATAATACAATGAACTCCATCTGGAAAAAAAGCAGGAAGATGGAAGCGGTTAATGCTCATTTCATGCAACAATTACTTTCACGAATGGATGATGTTTACTCTGTTCACCCGGAATTTCTGGAATCAGCAAAAGTCTTAGGCGATAAAAAACTGCCTTCTTTTGCCACTTTGATTACCCAGGCTGAAAAAATTGAAAAACGCTTATCTGCCCCTTTTTCTGTGTATATTCATGGCGATTTTAATCTTGATAACATTCTCTATGATCACCAAAGAAAACAAATCAATTATATTGATCTACACCGTTCCCGTTATATGGATTATGTACAGGATGTATCCGTATTAATGGTATCTAATTATCGAATGCAAATTTATGATAAAAAAATTCGACAAAAGATTATGTCATTTGCCTATAATTTTTATTGCTGTGCTCGTCAGTTTGCTAAAAAAAACAACGATACGACCTTTGAATTACGTCTGGCATTAGGTCTGGCCCGTTCATTTGTCACATCTACACGGTTTATTTTGGATAAATCACTTGCCAAAGCGATGTTTTATCGGGCACGATATATTATTGAGCGTGTTATTGAAGCAGATTTAAAACATCCTGAACGGTTTAAATTACCCATTGAGGAGATTTTCGTTGGATAAATCTAGTAGTGAGACACTTAGAATTGGAGTAATCGGTAAACCAGGGAAGTGGTCGACTGAAACATTGGCCGATGCCATTGAAGCAAAAACCGGGTTCAGACAGGTTATCGATATGAGTGAGGTATACCTTGATCTGAGAAGCAATAAACTCTTTTATAAAGACCATGATCTCTGTAGTCTGGATGCTCTGGTAATCAAGAAAATCAGCTCCCGCTATAACCCCAATACCCTGGATCGTCTGGAAATGCTGCGCATTGCTGAACATTCCGGTGTCAAGGTTTTCAGTTCAGCTGAAAAAATCATCCGTCTGCTGGATCGTCTGAGTTGTACCGTGACTTTACGCAACCATAATATCCCCATGCCCGACACCCTGATTACCGAAGATATCGAAAAGGCTTTTAATACTGTCAAGGAGTTTGGCTGCGCAATTTTTAAACCCCTGTTTTCTACCAAGGCGCGCGGCATGCTTCAGATCAAAAGTACTGCTGAGGAAAAACAGATACTCAGCCAGATTGAAGAGTTTAAAAGCAATCATCAAATGATGTACATCCAGAAACAAATACACCTGCCCGGAAAAGATCTGGGACTGATTTTTTTAAATGGCCAATATATTGGCACCTATGCCCGAGTCAGCCAGACGGATGCCTGGAACACCACCATAAATAGTGGCGGCCGCTACGAGCTCTATAAACCCTCAGACGACGTCATAGCAATTGCCTCAAAGGCGCAGTCTCTTTTTAATATGGACTATACCACCGTTGATGTAGCAGAAACCGAGCAAGGCCCGGTTGTTTTTGAAGTTTCCGCTTTTGGTGGCTTTCGTGGCGCACTGGAAGGTGCTGGAATTGACGCCGCTACTTTATACGCTGAACATGTTATTACTTCTCTGGAATCCAGCTAATGTCTTTACCTGAAAAAAACCCTGAAGCGATTGCCGAAATATTAATTAATAATGAGAAATTGAGCGATGAAATCATCAGTCTGGATATCAATAAGTTCAGCATCAATATTCGCTCGAACTCAAGCGAATTACTGGACTGGTGCCGGCATTATTTTTCTTATGTTGTGCAAGCCAATGAGATTGATACCGCAAATATTGAAATTGTAGTCATTGAACGTCAGCCTCTGGTACTGGACATAGAATTTCAGCCCTGGATCCGTCACGATACAAACAAAACCTCCAAAGATGCCATTTATGACTTACCCGGGGCTCGCATCATAAAAAAAGTTCGCACCGGCATGATATTTTTACAAAGCCGTAGCCATATTGTAGCTGCTGGTGAATGTCTGAAGTATAAAAATCAGATCATAAATTTTATTAATTCACAGTACATGAACTATATCCAAAATCACCATGGAGTCATATGCCATGCAGCCGGTTTGCTTGTTAAAGACCATGAGAAAGAACAAGTTCTAGGCATGGCTGGTTTTTCAGGTGGAGGAAAATCGACCCTGATGTTGCATATGCTCAATCAGCCCAATAGCCGTTTTCTATCCAATGATCGTTTATTTTTAATAAAAAGTGATCATTCAACCACGGCCGTTGGCATTCCAAAACTGCCACGCGTTAATCCTGGTACCATCCTGCATAATCCAAAACTGCAGGAGCTTATCAGTGAAGAAAGACGTCATGAGCTATTTCAGCTTCCACAAAAAGAATTATGGAACCTGGAAGAAAAATTTGATGTCATTGTTGATGAGGTTTATGGCCCGGACAAAATCCAGTATCAGGGAGATATTAAACATTTCATCGTCTTAAATTGGTCACACGACAGTAAGGATAAGATTAAACTTGAAAAAATTAATCTCTCTCAGCGCAAAGACCTGTTAGCGGCTATTATGAAATCTTCAGGGCCTTTTTATCAATATGAAAATGGTGACTTTTATCAAAATCTAACGCCATTTGATGAGCAAAGCTATCTGGATGTCTTTGCAAATATCAATGTTTATGAAGTCAGTGGTCAGATTGATTTTCAGGCGTTAAGCCAACTTTGTTTCCAGGAACTTTTATCTTAAGACACGGATATTATGAATAATAAGATAAAGCAATCCCGAGAATTACTTATCCTGAGGCATGGTAAGTCCGACTGGTCTACCAATGAAACGGACTTTTATCGGCCATTAAAAAACCGCGGCAAACGTAATGCCCAACAGATGGGAAACTGGCTGGCTGAACAGGATTTACAACCTGATATCATCCTGAGCTCACCGGCTGAACGGGCACTGACAACCTCAGAAAAAGCCAGTAAGGCCATGGGACGTGATACCAGTATCATCCACACCAACAAAAAAATCTATGAAGCTGATCTGGATGAGCTATTACGTGCATTATCAGAAATTCCTGAAACAATAAATCGAGTGCTCCTGGTGGGACATAATCCCGGCCTGGAAGATTTATTATTCTATCTGGCTAAAGACATTCACATGCCCAGTGATGGCAAACTCTTACCAACAGCCACACTGGCTCATATTGAATTTGAACAGCCATGGCAGGCATTGAAAGCCCATAAAGCAACTGTACACAATATTATTCGTCCCAAAAGCTTGCCTGCCCTGTTTCCGTTTCCAACATCGACCGAAACTGAATATCGGCAAAGGCCGGCGTATTATTATTCTCAATCGGCCATTATTCCTTATCGTTACTCAGGACCACAACTGGAAATTCTATTGATCTGTTCCAGCAGCAACAAACACTGGATTATTCCCAAGGGCATCATTGAACCAGGGTTGTCTGCATTAAAATCCGCTGAAAAAGAGGCATTGGAAGAAGCAGGAATTAAAGGCATCAGTTTAAAAAAGAGCCTGGGGAGTTACCGTTATCAAAAATGGGGAGCCCAATGTGACGTTGATGTCTTTGCCATGGAAGTCAAACACACTCTGGACGAATCACAATGGCATGAAAGTCATCGACAACGCCTATGGGCTAATATTGATATGGCCATGAAATTGATCAAGCAACCCGCTTTAGTACCCTTATTAAAACATTTACAGCAACAGGTTAAACCATGCCTCGATTGATTGCCGCTTTTTTACGACATGGTGATTATGACCAACTGCAAGATGTACCCAGTGCATTGCAGCCTTTTGCATTAACCGAAGCTGGTAAGGAACAGGCTCGGCAAGGGGCCAAAGTCATTCAAGCTCATTGCCAGCAACAATCATGGACAGCACACACTGTCATCGATAGTTCAACCTTGCTTAGAGCCTGGCAAACCGCATCAGAAATAAAAACCTATTTAGAGATGAACACATCACAGACTTTTTCTATAGACAGTCATGAGGATTTATGTGAGCGCAGTGTTGGTAGTGTTGCCAATTTGAGCATCCGTCAAATTGAAGCTATATTGAAAGAAGATCCACGATTTGAACTGCCTCCCAAAAACTGGAAATCAGATAGTCATTACAGTCTGCCCTTTACCGGTGCTGAATCATTATTAAATTCCGGGCAACGAGTCGCACAGCACATCAATCAATGTTTAAGCCTTATACAAGCACAAATTACTCAGGACACGCTAAAGGTTTTTGTTGGCCATGGCGCTTCATTTCGTCATGCAGCTTATCATCTTAGGATACTGAAATTTGAACAGATTTCACAGCTGAGCATGTTCCATGCCCAGCCAATCTTTTTTGAATTTCTAGGGAATCAAAGCTATTGCCACATTGCTGGTGATTGGAAAGTTCGAACTAAAGAGGAAGATTATTCGGATTAAATATAACATTTGTATCATATTCTAAAAATGTTATAGAACTTTAACCGCATGCTAATCATAAATAGCAAAAGTCAAATTTTGTTTAATTTCACCACCATGCATGCGGAAATTTTATAGTATAAAACGCTTAAAAGGACAAACAATATGCTTGCTAAATTTTTAGCTCAAGAAGAAAGTGTCATTCGCAAAAACATACTTAAAATGGGCCATGAAACCAGCCTTGCGATTGAGAAATCTATCGATTGTTACCAAACATTGAGCCTGCCGCTTGCAGAGGAAATTATTAACAATGATGCCTTGATTAATGACCTGGAAAATAAGGTTGAATACGAGTGTATTCAGGTCATTGCCAGACAACAACCGGTGGCAAAAGACCTGCGAGAATTACTGGCGGATATGAATATCGCAAAAGAACTTGAACGTATCGCTGATTATGCCGTGGCCATTGCCAAAATTGTTCGCAAGCTGCCCTCTAAAGAGCAGACTATGGCGCCTGAAATTGTAGAGATGGCCAAAAAATGCATTAACATGTTGAATGAAGTGTTGATCGATTATGCCGAAAAAGATGCCAAAAAAGCTTCTAATGTCGCCAGCTGGGATGATGAAATTGATGAGATAGAGCACACTCTCAATGATAAGATGTTTAAGCTCATGCAAACAAATCCTGATGATGCAATCGCATATACTTACCAGTTATGGATCATCCATCAACTTGAACGAATTGGTGATCGAGTCACCAATATTGCCGAAAGTGTGGTCTTTCTGGCTACCGGAAAAGTCGTGAATTTCGACTAATAATATTTTTAGAGCTATTAACCAGAACTATTAACCATAGTTCTTAAACCAAAGCCTTGACCAAGTCCATAATATTCTCAAAGCAACCTTAAATGCCCCATGGTTTATAAATTAAACCTTGTCATATAGCCGTCATAATATCCTGTTACATTTATTAGTTAATTACAATGATACTTAATAAATTAACTAACTAGGGGGCTATTTAAGGATGCTGGACTTTTCTCCCACACTGACAGAATCAAAATTATTAACACCCTGGCTATTCTTTAAAGCTCCAGAGATGAAAATTAACTGGTCTATTGTCGATATAGAGACTAAAATGACCATAGATAAAACAACCTATCAAGATTCAATGCAAAACACCACTCGTTATCGTGACTGGCGATGGCCTGAGAAAAAAATCCACTTTATTTCTGACATTCATGCGGATGCCGATGCCCTGGTGTCTTCATTGATTTTATCCAAAACCATCAAAAAAACCGGCATCAAAGCAGAAGATTTTATTTTAACCAGCAAAGGTAAAAAAGATCGGGTTATTATCGGTGGTGATTGCCTTGATAAAGGTCCGAGTAATTTAACATTGCTCAGGACTTTAAAAAAATTAATGCAATTGAAGAAAAACACTATTCTATTGGCCGGTAATCATGATATTCGACTTTATATGGGCTTAAAATCCCTGAATCAGACAGATAATCCATGCTCAGAGCATTTCTTCGTTCGTATGGGAATAAAAGTTATCCCGTTACTTAAGGAAGTGTACAATGACTATCTTTTGGGAACAAAAGAAGCCGTGAAAACCCTGTCTGATGAACAGTGTCGTCGCTTATTATTCCCCTCGAAGCAGTGGCAAGGCCAGTTTATTAAAGCCAATAAAAAACATCTGAATCCTGAAGCCATGGAAATTGAACTAAAAAAGCTCCATGAAAAATGGGATAATTTTGAGTCAGATTGTCTTGATCATGGGCTCAACCTGGAAATGGCTTATCAGGCATCGCAAAAATGCCATGCTTTATTCCTGCAACCGGACGGAGAGTTTTTCTGGTTTTTTAACAAGATGAAACTTATACACCGGGAAAAATCGTTTTTATTCACGCATGCGGGGCTTGATAATAAAATAACCAAGGTATTGCAAAAATCTGGCATAAAAAAAGTCAACAATTTATTTAAACGACTGCTGACTAAAGATTTGTGTCAATTTTACTATGGCTCGGTGGCCAATATGATACGAACCAAATATCGTAAAACCGATCCCATATTAAGTCTTAAAGGCGTAAAGCGCCTGCATCGCCTGGGTATTCATGCTATTGTACACGGCCATGTCAGTCAGTTAAAAGGTCAAAACATCAGTTTGAGATCAGGAATGTTGCACTTTGAATGTGATGTCACTCTGGATAAAAATTCCAGAAAAAAGGCCGGGTTACCGGGGTTTGGAGCAGGCGTGACTACCATTAGTCCTAAAGGCAATATCAAAGCCATCAGTACCGATGCTCCTTTTATCAAAATCTTCCAACCTAAGGCTGGACAGAAGCAATTTTATGCGTAAACAGTTTGTGAGTAACACCATGAAAACCAATAAATCAGATTTTCGCCATGAATCAATTCAGGACAACCAATCCATTCAGAGCTTACTAAAAGCTCTGGCAAATGGTATTAAAAATCAAGAAATAACCTTTAGTGATGAAGATGATACGCTGGTCATGAATCCCAAGGGACTGCTTGACCTTAAGGTGACAGCGTCTCAGGATGGCAATGACAACCGCATCAGTATACGGATAAAATGGCAGACGGAGCCCGAAAAAAACAAACAGAAATCCAATTTAACCATTAAGTAGCCTTATCAATTCCCTGTTAAGATGTGAAACTGATTAATTAACCTGAGATCTGGATAAGAATCCCAATCATTTAAATAATACAGAGAGTTTTCATATCACTCTCATCCACTTTGATTGTTGGTTTGTCTTTTTTATGACAATAAGCAATCAGAGAACCTATAAGATTCAACATAAAACCACTCACACTTCTGTGACGTGAATGTTCAATCTGTGTAATATTCTTGAGCTGATCATTAACCGTTTCAATAATAAAACGTTTTTTCAGCATAATTTTATCCCACAATGCTATCGCACGTGGTTTCATGTTTCGTCTGACATTGGTAATAAACTCGACGTCCTTTTCAAACAGTTCATCACTTAAAAGACTGGAGACATAGCCTTTATCACCATAAAGCTTTCCATATAAATCTTTGGCCATTTCCGGAACCGGTTTTCTGTCATCAACATTACCGGCCGTTAACTTTGTAGCCAGTATTTCACCCTTATGATTAATGATAAGGTGAAGCTTAAAACCATAGAACCACCCCATAGTTGATTTACCTCTCTGGGCAACACCGTCAAAGACTTTATGTCTGGGAATACGGATGTTATGACACACTTTGATACTGGTGGCATCCACAAAAGCAATTCCTGTGGGCTTGCCTTTGCAATGTGTAAAGTAAGCGCACAATGGCACTAATACCGATGACATCACGCCCAGGAAACGAGTGTAGCTCAATAAGTTTGGAAATTCTCTCCTAAGATGTTGATGTACATGATATAAATAATAACTCTTAAAATCCTTGTAGTGCGACTGATGAAAATTAATCAGGATAGTCATCAATTCGCTGGGGCTCATTATTCCTTGTCTTTTTCGCTTTTTTTCACCAGACTCCAGTAGTGTTTTTTCCCATTGTGGATAAAAGACCTGGTTGAAATCATCGATATTACAATACAATTCATCTATAGTAGTCACTTGCCTGTTCCTTGTGATAGAGCATCTAATTTGGTCGTTAAATGATCTGATCGAGGAACGGGCATTTAGTTCAATTTTTTTAGTTCTTATCCAGAACTCAGGTTAATTAGTTAATCAGGCATATTCATCAATATGTCTTACTGTAACATTTTTT